>ENA-OQCL01000158-OQCL01000158.1-human-gut-metagenome-genome-assembly--contig:-NODE-158-length-37504-cov-15.124702_pt1 | contig 37504 bp, 30 predicted proteins | sample MGYA00242502_ERZ504586 | MGnify/ENA primary metagenome ERZ504586 (study PRJEB26092, sample SAMD00036316) | human gut metagenome | host: Homo sapiens | study: EMG produced TPA metagenomics assembly of... | reverse complement strand
TGAACGATCTGCCCGCTCTTTGGATGAGTCGTCTGCGTGCACAGAAGTGTGCGTGAATGGCTTTCGACATTCAGTTCAAGCTGATTTATCAAGGCATACGGGATGTTTTCCGTGTGCGAAGTTTGAGATGAAAACTAATGGAAATGCAAGCTTTTTTGAACGAGGCGTTGAACAGCCGGCAGTTCATTGACAGCCCTTCTCCCGATTTGCTATACTGGTGCAGTAATCAATATGTAGTGGTTGTAGAGAATTTCTTTTGAAATCATCTACCGTATCTAGTGTTTAGGAGCAAGAGAATGGATTGTACTGTCAAATCGCCGGCCCTGCAGCAGCTGCTGCAGGCATGCCCGGTGCCGGGGCTCGCCGCCTGCCTGTCCAGCGTAGAACGCGACTTCGGTGAGCATGCGGGGGACTTTTCGGCACTCGTGGAGAAATATGAGGTGTTCGTCAAGCCGTCCCTGCAGGCGGCGGAGAAGCTGCAGGCGCTCGTGCGCGCGGCGGTGGAGCTCGCCTCGGCAGAGGCGCCGCACTGGGACAAGATCGCGGCGCGGCTGCGCTATCTCGGTTTTGCGCGCCAGCTGTCAGAGGATGAAGCGAGGCGCGGCATCACGAACTTCGTGGCCAAACTGCGCTATCTGACGGCCAAGGGGCTCTACGGCAGCTACATCCTCGAACACTACACGGAGCGGGAGCTTTCGGCCGCTGCCCGCTTCATGGCAGAGGAGCGCAATCACCTCTACACGTACGCAGGCCTCGACCTCCTGCTCTCGCGCTACGTCATCCACACGCATCACGGCGTGGCGCTCGAGTCGCCGCAGGAGATGTACCTCGGCATCGCTCTGCACCTCGCGATGCTCGAGTCGCCTGCTGTGCGCATGGACTGGGTCCGCCGCTTCTACGACATGCTGAGCCTGCAGCAGGTCACGATGGCGACGCCGACGCTCGCCAATGCCAGGAAGCCCTACCATCAGCTCTCGAGCTGCTTCATCGACACGGTGCCGGACTCGCTCGAGGGCATCTACCGCAGCCTCGATTCGTTTGCAAAAGTCAGCAAGTGGGGCGGCGGCATGGGACTCTACTTCGGCAAGGTCCGCGCGACGGGCGCGGCCATCCGCGGCTTCGAGGGCGCGGCGGGCGGCGTCATCCGCTGGATCCGCCTCGTCAACGACACGGCCGTGGCCGTCGACCAGCTCGGCGTGCGCCAGGGGGCCTGCGCCGTCTACCTCGATGCTTGGCACAAGGACCTGCCGGAGTTCCTGCAGCTGCGCACGAACAACGGCGATGATCGCATGAAGGCTCATGACATCTTCCCGGCCGTCTGCTATCCGGACCTCTTCTGGAAGCTCGCGAAGGAGGACCTAGACGCGCCGTGGTTCCTCATGGACCCGCACGAGATTGAGATGGTCATGGGCTACGCGCTCGAGGACTTCTGGGGCGAGGAGTGGGAGAAGCGCTACCGCGCCTGCGTCGCGGAGCCGCGCATCGACAAGCGCGTGATCTCCGTCAAGGAAATCGTGCGGCTCATCCTCAAGTCGGTCGTCGAGACGGGCACGCCGTTCGCCTTCTACCGCGACACGGTCAACCGGCTCAACCCGAATCCGCAGGCCGGCATGATCTACTGCTCGAACCTCTGCACGGAGATCGCGCAGAACATGTCGCCCGTCGAGGCGATCTCTACGGAGATTCGGACGAAGGACGGCGACACGGTCGTGCAGGTCACGACGCGCCCGGGCGACTTCGTCGTCTGCAACCTCGCGAGCCTCAACCTCGGCCGCATTGACGTCACGTCGCATGAGGAGCTGCGCACCGTCGTGCGCACGGCGGTGCGCGCGCTCGACAACGTCATCGACCTCAATGAGGCGCCGCTCGCCTATGCGAAATTGACGAATGCGAAGTACCGCAGCATCGGCCTCGGCGTCTCGGGCTACCACCACATGCTCGCGAAGAACGCCATCCGCTGGGAGAGCGAGGAGCACCTCGCCTTCGTCGATGATGTCTTTGCGCGCATCAACTACGCGGCCATCGAGGCGAGCAGCGACCTTGCGGCGGAGAAAGGGACGTACGGCTGCTTTGCGGGCAGCGACTGGCAGACGGGGGCGTACTTCAAGAAGCGCGGCTATATATCGGAAGCATGGCAAAAGCTCGCGGCAAAGGTCCGTGCGCAGGGCATGCGCAACGCCTACCTGCTCGCCGTAGCGCCGACGAGCTCGACGTCCATCCTCGTCGGCACGACGGCCGGCGTCGACCCCATCATGAAGCGCTTCTTCCTCGAGGAGAAGAAGGGTGCCATCCTGCCGCGCATCGCGCCGGACCTCAGCATGAAGACGTACTGGTACTACAAGAGCGCACACACGGTCGACCAGGGCTGGTCGGTGCGCGCGGCCGGCGTGCGCCAGCGCCACATCGACCAGGCGCAGAGCGTCAACCTCTACATCACGAACGACTTCACCTTCCGCCAGGTGCTCGCGCTCTACATCCGGGCCTACGAGGAGGGCGTCAAGACCATCTACTACGTGCGCAGCAAGTCGCTCGAAGTGGAGGAGTGCGAGAGCTGCTCCTCGTGAGCATCCGGCATCCAATCAGCAGCAAGCAGATAGGCAAACAGAAAGGAAAGGCAAATGGCATCACTCAAGAAGCGCCCGCTCTTCAATCCCGAGGGCGATATTGACGTCACGCAGCGCCGACTCATCGGCGGCAATACGACGAACATGAACGACTTCAACAACCTCAAGTACACATGGACTGCGGACTGGTACCGGCAGGCGATGAACAATTTCTGGATACCGGAGGAGATCAACCTCGGGCAGGACGTCAAGGACTACCGGCAGCTGCCGGCGGCAGAGCGCCGCGCCTACGACAAGATCCTCTCGTTCCTCGTCTTCCTCGACTCGGTGCAGAGCGCGAACCTGCCGAACGTCTTGGCCTACATCACGGCCAACGAGGTCGACCTCTGCCTGACGATCCAGTCGTTCCAGGAATGCGTGCACTCGCAGAGCTACAGCTACATGCTCGACACGATCGCAAGCCCCGACGAGCGCCAGGAGATCATCTTCCAGTGGAAGGACGATGAGCACCTGCTCGCGCGCAACACCTTCATCGGCGACCTCTACAACGAGTTCCAGCAGGAGCAGTCGCGCGAGAACTTCCTGCGCGTGCTCGTCGCCAACTACATCCTCGAGGGCATCTACTTCTACTCGGGATTCATGTTCTTCTACAACCTCGGCCGCATCGGCCGCATGCCGGGCTCGGTGCAGGAGATCCGCTACATCAACCGCGACGAGAACACGCACCTCTGGCTGTTCCGCAACATCCTGCGCGACCTGCGCGCGGAGGAGCCCGACCTCTTCACGCCGGAGCACGAGGAGATGATGCGCGAGATGATCCGCGAGGGCGTGCGCCAGGAGATCGCCTGGGGCAAGTACGCAATCGGCAACGAGGTCGAGGGCCTCAACGAGAAGATGATCGAGGACTACGTGCACTACCTCGGCAATGCGCGCGCCGAGAGCATCGGCCTCGGTGCGCTCTACGAGGGATTTGAGGAAGAGCCGTCCTCGATGCGCTGGGTCAGCCAGTACGCCAATCCGAATTTCATCAAGACGGACTTCATTGAGGGTCGCAGCACGGCCTATGCCAAGAGCACAGCGCTTGTCGACGATCTCTGAGCGGATAGCAGATGCAGGTGATAAGTGTGATATTTGCACTTGATGTGCGATATTTATCATAACTTATCTGTATCTTTTCCTGTAAGATATTAAATTAGAAATGGAATCGTTTTGGGGATTTCATCGTTCATATTTCATGGAATCGGAATAGGAAGGTGTTTGTATGAGCATTCGCATTGGTATTCTCGGTTATGGCAACCTGGGCCGCGGCGTTGAGTGCGCGGTCGAGGCGAATCCGGACATGGAGCTCGTCGCGGTCTTCACGCGCCGCGATCCGGCATCGGTCAAGATCTGGTCGCAGGGCGTCCCGGTCGTCAGCGTCAAGGACGTGGCCGACTGGCAGGATAAGATCGACGTCATGATTCTCTGCGGCGGCAGCGCCACAGATCTGCCGAAGCAGACGCCGGAATACGTGAAGTATTTCAATGTCATTGACAGCTTCGACACGCATGCGCGCATCCCGGAGCACTTCGCCGACGTCGACAAGGCGGCGAAGGAGAGCGGCCATCTCGGCATCATCTCGGTCGGCTGGGATCCGGGCCTGTTCTCGCTCGCGCGCGTCTACAGCAACGCAATCCTGCCGGACGGCAAGGACTACACGTTCTGGGGCAAGGGCGTCAGCCAGGGCCACAGTGACGCGATCCGCCGCATCAAGGGCGTCAAGGACGCGAAGCAGTACACGGTACCGGTAGAGAGCGCCCTCGAGGCGGTCCGCTCGGGCTCGAACCCGGAGCTCACGACGCGTGAGAAGCACACGCGCGAGTGCTTCGTCGTGCTCGAAGATGGCGCCGACGCCGCCTATGTCGAGAACGCCATCAAGACGATGCCGAACTACTTCGATGAGTACGACACGACGGTACACTTCATCAGCGAGGAAGAGCTCAAGCGCGACCACAGCGGTCTCGCACACGGCGGCTTCGTCATCCGCTCGGGCGCTACGGGCCACGAGAAGGAACACAAGCACATCATCGAGTTCTCGCTGAAGCTCGACTCGAATCCGGAGTTCACGACGAGCGTGCTCGTCGCCTACGCCCGCGCAGCCTACCGCCTCGCCAAAGAGGGACAGACGGGCTGCCGCACGGTGCTCGACATCGCGCCGGCCTACCTCTGCGCCCAGAGCGGCGAGGAGCTGCGCGCGCATCTGCTCTGATGTGCTGAGGGCATAGCAGCAGACGACAACAACAGACACGAAGATATGACAGAGGAGGCTGCCCTGCGAGGCGGCCTCCTCGTTTCTGTATCCGCGGTCATTCTTCGCGGTAGAGTGCCAGGCTGCTCGCGATGAAGCCCTGCATGGCCTTCGTGCGGTAGCCCTTGCGCTGGACGGCGAGGAAGATCTGGCGCTGGGCGTTGGGGTCGTCGAGCTTGTAGTAGAGGAGCGCCTCGTTGGGCGCGGAGAGGCGCACGAGGGTGTCCGTCAGGAAGGTCGCGCCGAGCCCCTGGCGCGCCATGTGGTAGGCCGTCATGAGCTGGTTGAGGTAGAGGCGCACATGCGGCGTGACCTCGTTGTTCTGGAACAGCTTGCGCGAGCGGCGGTACATGTCGTTGCCCTTGCCGAGCAGCAGGAAGTCGGTGTCTGCGAAGGCGGCGAGCGGCACGGCCGGCACGGAGGCTTCGAGGTGGCGGCCCATGAGGATGTCCTGGCGCGTCAGCCGGTAGTCGGGGAAGCGCTCGTTGATGGGAAAGGCTGCCGGCACGGACAGCAGGATGTGGTCCTGATAGAAGGGGACCGTCTCGTAGAGCGAATCGTCGCAGACGCCGCTGTCGACGATGATGTCGAGCTCTTCGGTCGTGAGCTTGTCGAAGAGGTCGGCGGAGTCCGACTCGGTGACGGAGAGCGCGATGTGTGGGTGGCGGCGGCTGAACGCCTCGATCATCGGCGGCAGGAAGCACGAGGCGAAGAAGTTCGTGCCGCCAAGCCGCAGCGTGCCGCTCTCGAGCCCCGCGAGGTCGTCGCAGTAGCTCTTGAGGTCGCGCTTGATGCGGAAGATGCGCTCGGCGGCCTCGATGTAGGCGCGGCCGGCGTCGGTCAGCTGCAGCGGCGTGGTGCTGCGGTCGAAGATCGGCAGGCCGAGCTCTCGCTCGACCTTGCGCACGGAGGCCGAGAGCGCGGGCTGCGAGACGAAGAGCTTGCGGGCGGCGGCGGAGAAGCTCTTCTCCTGCCAGACGGCGTAGACGTAATCTATTCCCTGCATGTGAATCTTTCTCCTTTTATACCATAGATTATTTGGATAGATACTATATATTTATATGTATTTGTTTATAGGCTAGCACAATGCTATGCTGTTAACAAGAAGAAAGTTTCAGGAAGCGAGCGCTGAGGCGCTGCAGCATAGAGGAGTGGTCACGATGAGCAAGATGAAGACGATCGGTATTATTGGCGGCATGGGTCCGATGGCAACGGTGGACCTCATGAAGAAGGTCATCCTCGCGACGGATGCGCGCGAGGACCAGGACCACATCCCCATCCTCGTCGACAACAACACGGACATCCCCGACCGCACGGCGGCCATCCTCGGCAAGGGTGAGAGCCCGCTGCCGGAGCTCATGAAGTCGGCGAACCGCCTGACGGATGCCGGCGCGGACTTCCTGATCATGGGCTGCAATACGGCGCATTACTTCCTGCCGCTCATGATGCCGAACCTCCGCATCCCGGTCATCAACATGATCGAGGAGACGGCGGCCTTCTGTGCGCGCGAGGGCTACAAGCGCGTCGGCCTGCTCGCTTCGGCGGGCACCTGCAAGTCGGGCATCTACCAGCGCGCGCTCGAGCGCGCCGGCGTCGAGGTCGTCCAGCCGCAGGGCGAGGCAGAGGAAGCCATCCACGGCATGATCTATGACGGCGTCAAGGCGGGCAATATGGGCTACGACACGACGGCCGTGCGCGAGGCGCTCGCGCAGATGGCAGCGGAGGGCTGCGAGGCCTTCGTGCTCGGCTGCACGGAAGTGCCGGTGGCCGTCGAGATGTACCACCTCGAGGGCAACTTCATCGATGCGACGGAAGTGCTCGCCGAGGAGGCCGTGCGCCAGGCCGGTGCCAAGGTCATCTCGCACCTGCCGCACAAGACAGCCTGCCGTTGAGAATGACCGTGACAATGCTCCAGCTCAGCTGGGGCATTTTTTGATGGCGGATATTTGTCATGCTTTCAGAAAGCTGATATAATGATATTTTAGATAAGTCATGAAAAGCTGCGCTGGACAATCGTGCTGGCCGCTGGAATCATAATGGAGTGTGAGAACATTGTTGGATATCAAATTTGTGCGCGAACATCTCGACGAGGTCCGTCAGATGCTCAAGAATCGCTGCAACCCGCTGAACCTCGATGATTTTGAAGGTCTCGACAAGAAGCGCCGCGAGCTCCTGCAGGAGTCGGAGGCGCTCAAGAGCCAGCGCAACACGGTCTCGAAGGAGATCAGTGTCATGAAGAAGAACAAGGAAGATGCCGAGGCGAAGATCCTCGAGATGCGCGCCGTCGGTGCCAAGATCTCGGAGCTCGACAAGGAGCTCAAGGACGTCGAGGCCCAGCTCCGCGACATCATGCTCCACATCCCGAACATGCCGCGCGAAGACGTGCCGATCGGCAAGGACGACACGGAGAACCCGGAGGTCCGCAAGTGGGGCGAGCCGACGAAGTTTGATTTCGAGCCGAAGGCGCATTGGGACCTCGGTACGGAGCTCGACATCCTCGACGCCGACCGCGCTGCCAAGGTCACGGGCGCGCGCTTCACGTTCTACAAGGGGCTCGGCGCCCGCCTCGAGCGCGCCTGCATCAACTTCATGATGGACCTGCACGCCAACAAGCACGGCTACACGGAGATGCTCGCACCGTACATCGCCAACAAGGAGAGCATGACGGGCACGGGCCAGCTGCCGAAGTTCGCCGATGACATGTTCAAGCTCGAGGGCCTCGACTACTACCTCGTGCCGACGGCTGAGGTGCCGACGACGAACTACCACCGCGATGAGATCCTCGACGGCAACAAGCTGCCGGAGTACTACAGCTGTTACACGGCGTGCTTCCGCGCCGAGGCCGGCAGCGCTGGCCGCGACACGCGCGGCCTCATTCGCCAGCACCAGTTCAACAAGGTCGAGCTCATCAAATTCGTCAAGCCGGAGACGAGCTGGCACGAGCTCGACACGATGGTCGACGCGGCTGAAGACGTCCTGCGCCTCCTCGAGCTGCCGTATCACGTCGTCAAGCTCTGCACGGGCGACATGAGCTTCACGTCGGCGACGACGTACGACCTCGAGGTCTGGTTCCCCGCACAGAACAAGTACCGCGAGATCTCCTCGTGCTCGAACTGCACGGACTATCAGGCGCGCCGCGCCAACATCAAGTTCCGCCGCGATGCCAAGAGCAAGCCGGAGTTCGTCCACACGCTCAACGGCTCGGGCCTCGCAGTCGGCCGCACGGTCGCCGCGATCCTCGAGAACTACCAGCAGGAAGACGGCTCGGTCCGCATCCCGAAGGTCCTCGTACCGTACATGGGCGGCGTCGAAGTCATCAAGAAGCCGGAATAAAAACAAGAAATGCTGCATGCGATTGCATGCAGCATTTTTTTAGCGGTATTTCATGGCCTCGGACTTGGCGAGTCGGTCGCAGCGCTCGTTGAGTTCGACGCCGACGTGGCCCTTGACCCAGTGGAAGGTCACATCGTGGCGGCTGTAGAGCGCGTCGAGCTCCTGCCAGAGGTCCTGGTTGAGCACGGGCTGGCCGTCGGCCTTCTTCCAGCCGCGGCGCTTCCAGCCGCTCATCCACTTCGTGATGCCGTTCTTGAGGTACTGGCTGTCGGTGTAGAGCGCGACCTTGGCCGGGCGCTTCGGGAAGCCGAGCGCCGCGATGGCGGCGGAGAGCTCCATGCGGTTGTTCGTCGTCGAGGGGCTGCCCTCGTGGAGCTCCGTGACCGTGCCGGTCGCGACCTCGCAGATGACGGCGGCCCAGCCGCCGGGACCGTCGGGGTTGCGCAGGCAGGAGCCGTCGGTGTAGATGACGAAGTCCTGCTCCTCATCGGGGCGCAGCGGCAGAGCGCTGGCCGCTGCCTGCGGGCGCGAAGCCTTTGCGGCCGGCCGCGCTGGACGGCGCTCCGCGCGCGGCACATCGCTGCCCGCGAGCCAGGCGAGCGCCTCCTGCGCCGTCGCGAAGCTCTTGTAGCGGGCGCCCGGGAAGCCCGCGACCTGCTTCTCGCAGTCAGCCCAGCTCGCGAAGAGCCCGCAGCTGCGCCCCACGCGCACGGCATATACTTTTTTTGGCATGATTTCCTCCAGAATACGTGTTTTTTCTTATTATAAGGGATTTTGGGGCAGAAAAGAATCAAATTTTTGCGTTCAAGATAGTAAACTTTTCTTTACTATTTCGGGATTGCTTGCTACAATCGTAATTATGGAGCTTTATACATAAACTCTTCACTAGAAATTTAAGCAAACAGAAAGACAGAAAGGAAGGGGGAGCTGGATGCTGCTTCGGATACTCAGCGCCATCGGCGCGTTCGTGCTGCGGCGCTTCGAGGAGCTCGGCACGATCATCCTGCTCTACGGTGAGACACTGCGCTCGCTGCGCCATAAGCCGCGCCTGCGTCATATCCTCGCGCAGATGTCGCATCTCGGTGTCGATTCCCTGATGATCGTCAGCCTGACGCTGCTGTTCACGGGTGTCGTCATCTCGCTGCAGACGGCCGACGTCCTCATCCGCTTCGGCGCGCAGGGCACGCTCGGCGGCATTGTCACGATCGCGATCGGCCGCGAGCTCGGCCCGGTGCTCGTCGCCGTCGTCTGTGCCGGCCGCGTCGGCTCGGCCATCACGGCGGAGATCGCGACGATGAAGGTCACGGAACAGATTGACGCGCTGCGCGTCATGGCCGTGAGCCCTGTCGACTACCTGCTCGTGCCGCGCATGCTCGCCTGCATGATCGTCGTGCCAATCCTCACGGTCTTCGGCGATGTCATCGGCGTCTTCGGCGGCTGGCTCATCGCCGTCTTCTACAAGGGGCTGACGACGTACAGCTACATGAACTCCATCCACATCTTTGCGGATCTGTTCGACATGACGGGCGGCGTCATCAAGGCCATCTTCTTCGGCAATGTCATCGCTGTGCTCGGCTGCTACTACGGCCTGCACTGCCCGGATGGGGCGGAGGGCGTCGGCCGGGCGACGACGAAGACGGTCGTCGCTTCGATCATCGTCATCTTCCTGCTGAACGCCGTGCTGACGTTCCTGCTGTACTGATGAGGGGGATGGACTATGATTGAATTCAAGGACGTCTGCATGCGCTTTGACGACAAGGATGCGCTCAAGCACATCAGCCTGACGATCTACGACGGGGAGACGCTCGCCATCATCGGCGGCTCGGGCTCTGGCAAGAGCACGTTCCTGCGCTTGCTCATCGGCCTCATCAAGCCGACGAGCGGCCAGATCCTCATCGACGGGCAGGACATCGTGCCGATGAGTGAGGCGGAGCTCAACAAGGTCCGCCTCAAGATGGGCATGGTCTTCCAGTACTCGGCGCTGTTTGACTCGATGACCGTCGGCGAGAACGTCGCCTTCGGCCTGCGCGAGCACACGAAGCTCAGCGATGCGGACATCAAGGAGATCGTCCGCGAGAAGCTGCACCTCGTCGGGCTCGACGGCGTCGAGGACATGATGCCGAACGAGCTCTCGGGCGGCATGAAGAAGCGCGTGAGCCTCGCGCGGGCCATCGCCGTCGAGCCGTCCATCATCTGCTACGATGAGCCGAGCTCGGGCCTCGACCCCTTGATGACTGAGAAGATCGACGAGCTCATCATCAACACGCAGAAGGCTCTCTCGGTGACGAGCATCGTCGTCACACACGATATGGCCAGCGCCTGCCGCATCTCGGACCGCATTGCGATGATCTACGATGGAGAACTCATTGCGGTCGACACGGTCGAGCGCTTCAAGAAGATACAGGATGCGCGCGTGCAGGCCTTTTTCCGCACGCTGCGCACCGTCAAGTCCGAAAAGGAGGATGAGCGATGACAACAGAGGCAAAAGTAGGAGCATTCACCGTCATCGGTGTCGTGCTCTTCGCGGCAGTCGCCATGCTGCTCTCCGGCGTCTCTCTGTCGGGGCATAAGGGATATACACTTTACGCGGGATTCAAGCAGGTCATCGGCGTCGAGCCGGAGTCGGTCGTGCGCCTTTCAGGCGTTCCCGTCGGCAAGGTCAAGAGCGTCCGCAACGATGGCGGCGGCGTGACCGTCACATTAGACATCGACGGCAAGGCCAAGATACCGAAGGGGTCTTCGGTGACCGTCGCCTCGGCCGGCGTCATGGGTGAGAAATTCATCAACATCCTGCCGGGCAAGGATCAGGGCATCTACCTCGGCGATGGCGATTACCTCATTGGCCAGGAAGAGGAGGGTATGGATTCGCTGATGGCAAAGGCCGGCAATGTGATGGACCAGGTCCAGGCATTGCTCGACTCGATGAATCAGGTCATGGGCAATCCGGACTTCCAGAAGAATTTCCTGCAGATGGCCGTCAACATCCGCGACATGACGGCGCATATGGACGGCCTCGTCGCAGCGATGGAGCAGACGATGCGCGAGAACCAGGGCAACATCACGGGCATGCTCTCGAATCTCAATGCGGCATCGGCTGGACTCAATCGCACGATGAACCAGGTGGAGGCGATGATGACGAATCTCGCCACGGTCGGCGCGGACCCGCAGACGGCGGAGAACCTGCGCCTGACGCTCGCGAACATCAAGGACACGAGTGACCGCATCGCGCACATCGCCGAGAATATGGACGGCGCCGTCGGCGACCCGCAGACGGCGGAGGACATCAAGACGACGATCCGCAATGCGCGCCAGATGTCCGAAAAAGCAGGAAATATGATGGGCAAGCTCGAAGATATCAAGGTCAAGCCATCAGCTGACCTGCTCTACAGCGGAGCGAAGGATGACTGGAAGGCGGATTTCAACGTGGACATAGGGCCTGAAACCGGAAATTTTCTGCGGGCCGGACTCGATGACATCGGGGACGGCGACCGCGGCAACTTCGAAGTCGGCCGCCGTACGGAGCACTACGCCGTGCGCGGCGGCGTCATCAACGGCGATGTCGGCTTAGGCCTCGACGCCTACGCCGGCAGGCGCTTCGTCTTCTCGGTTGACGCCATGGACCCGAACGACCCTGCCCTGAGGCTCGGCGCCCAGTACCAGCTCAATGACGCCGGCACCTGGCTCATGGGCCAGTGGGATGATGTCAACGACAGTGACAAGCGCGCCGCCTACGTCGGCCTGCGCCAGTCGTTCTGATACGATGCAGATTTTGGGTACCGCTTCTTTGTAATGGTGCTCGAATGAAGATTTAAGAAAGACATGTTACATTTTCTCTGAGGAGGAACTGACCTTGAATAAAAACAATCGCTTCTATAAGAAACTGACTGCCCTCGTCGCCACGGGCCTGCTGACGGCCGCCGCCTCGGGCACGGCTTTCGCCGCTGACACCGTTCAGCTCGACTTGCACGACAGCGTGCAGATGGCACTTGAGAACAACCGCACGATCCGCCAGGCGCTGACGGATGTCGACACGGCCAAGTGGACGCTTTCTAAGGCGCGCCGCACGATGGGTCCGACGGTGACGTGGACTTCGGGTGCGAACCGCATCGGCGGTGATTCTCTGGATTCAGCTCATAACGCGCATGCGCTTGGCATGGGGCCAGCTTATGATTATTCCTGGACGAATACGGCCCAAGGAGTGATGCCGCTCTACAATGGCTCGGTCAAGGGCCAGATCAAGCAGGCGCGCTATGGCCTCAACGCGCAGGACCTCGCGCTCGAGGAGACGAAGCAGGCCATCCGCCTGCAGGCGACGTCAGACTACTACAACATCCTGCAGTGCCGCAACCTCATCGATGTCGAGCAGGAGTCGGTCAACACGCTGCAGGAGCACCTTGACAACGTCAATGCGCAGTACCGCGTCGGCACGGTCGCGAAGTCCGATGTGCTCGCCTCGCAGGTCCAGCTCGCCAATGCGCAGCAGGCACTCGTGACGGCACAGAACAACTACGACATCGCGGTCTCGACGCTCAACAACGTCATCGGCCTGCCGACGGACACGGTGCTCGACATCCGCGACCAGCTCAAGTACACGAAGTACGACCTGACGCAGGACGACTGCACGAACTACGCGCTCGACAATCGCGCGGATGGTGCGGCGGCGCGCTATGCCGTCAAGGCCGCAGAAGCCAGCGTTGAGACGGCCAAGGCCGGCTACCAGCCGACGGTCAATGCTGTTGTCAACAAGGCAATCGGTGGTGAGAAACCATTCCGTCATGATCATACGAGCAGCGATAGTTGGTCGGCTGGTGTCAATGCTTCGTGGAACGTCTTTGACAACGGCCTGACGCAGGCCAGCGTCAACTCGGCCAACATGGCGCTCGCCAAGGCGAAGGAAGCCGCTGCCCAGACGGATGATCAGATCCGCCTCGACGTGCGCACGGCCTACCTTGGCCTGCAGGCTGCCGAGAAGAACATCCAGACGACTTCCGTCGCCGTGACGCGCGCTGAGGAAGACTACAAGATTGCGCAGGTCCGCTACAGCGCCGGCGTCGGCACGAACCTCGATGTCATGGATGCCAACGAGAAGCTCACGACGGCCCGCACGAACTACTACACGGCCCTCTACAACTACAACACGAGCAAGGCTTCGCTCGACAAGGCGATGGGCATCCCTGTAGACCTCGATGTCGTCAAGTACACAGAAGCGGAGCAGGCGGGCGATACGGCACCGGAGGCGCGCGATAAGGCTAAGCTCAAGGACGATGCCATCTTCGAAATGGAGCAGCTGCAGAAGCTCGAGAAGGCCAACGCAGCCGCTGAGGCCGCTACGGTGCAGGAGACGGCTCAGGCAACTCAGAAGTCGGCTGATGCAGTGGGCACGGCCACGGCAGAGAATCCTTCAGCTGGCACGGTCACGAGCGAGGCTGTCGCCTCGGATATGGCGAACTGAGACCTCCTGCAAGACATAAGATAACTAGATACAGCAAGCGTGAATTTTGGGGAGATTGTCATGAAACGGAAAACCATCGGGATAGGCATCGGCGCGCTCATGGGCGTGCTGCTGCTGGTACTGGGCGGCATCTGGTACTACGTACAGACCAGTGCGTTCATGGACAAGGTAGAGAGCACGGCGTCCACTGCAGCCAGTGAGGCGCTCGGTGTGCCGGTCTCCGTCGGCGCCATCAAGGTGAATTCGCTTCATGACCTCGAGATTCATGATCTTGCCATCTATGATAAGCAGGCGGAATGCATCGCCCAGGCCGATACGGCCCGGGTGGAGCTCCGCCTGCTTTCTGCATACCGCGATCCGGCCTACGTCGTCAAGGAAGTCACGCTCTCGAATGTCAAGGCAAACCTCGTCCAGCGCGAGGACGGCAGCTGGAACGTCGAGGACATCCAGACGCAGAGCTCGGGTTCGGGCTCATTCTTCGGCACGGTCACGGTGGAGAACGGCACGGTCACGGTGTCGGCACAGGGCCATGAGGTCACGGCGCAGGACATCGAGGGCTCGGCTGATTTCTCAGATTACCCCGTGCTGAAGCTCGCGGCCAAGGCAAACTGCCTCGATTCGGCCGTTGACTTCTCGGGCACCTACCGCAAGGAGCGTCAGATCTTCAACCTGAAGGTCTCAGGACTCGACCTCATGAACGTCCTGCCGCTGCTGCCGGAGGGGACAATCCCCGACGGCGTCGAGATTCTCAGCGGCACCGTCACGGACGCCAAAATCTCGGGCCAGTACATGGGCAGCCAGCTCTCGTTCATGGGCTGGGCTCAGTACGATAACGGCTCGGTCAAGGTCAAGGACACGCAGGTCGACGACATTCACGGCTTTGCTTCGTTCACGGATGCAGAGGTCCTGCTCTTCACGGACGCGAGGCGGATGGCCAGCAGGCGCATGCTGACGGCAAGGTCCGCTACGACACGGATACCCCGTATCTCGACCTCACGGTCTCCTCGGACTCCTTTGACCCGGCCAAGGTGCTCAAGGACATCCCCTATGCGGGCGCCGCTCGTTCAAGGCACACATGGCAGGCGGACTCTAAGACCCTGTCGTCGACGGCGATGTCCGCGTCGCCTCCGGTGAGGCCAATGGCATCCCGTTCACGAATGCGCGCGCGCACGTCCGCTATGAGGGCGACCGCGTCTCTGCACAGGATGTCTCCGTCAGTGCCTTTGGCGGCACGGTGCGCGGCGAGGGTACGTTCACGCCGGGCAGCCTGACCTATGCTGCCCATCTCGTCGGCAGTGACATCGACGTGCAGCAGGCTGCCGCATACGTCCCGGAGCTCGCGGACCTCACGGGCCGCGCCTCCTTCAACATGGGTCTCTCCGGCACGGGCACGGACATGAGCGCGCTGCAGGCGTACGGCAGCGCCGCCCTGCAGGCCGGCTCCTACAAGAGCCTGCCAATCGAGAGCCTCGCGGCCTCGTTCTTCGCGCAGGGCAAGGACATCACGATAGACTACGCGAGCCTCAATCTGCCGCACCGCTCGACTCTCGGCATCGAGGGCAAGGTGAAGGATGGCAGCAGTCTCGACCTCGCGTTCTACGGCGGCCATGTCGACCTCTCGCTCGTGCGGACATTGATCCCTGAGGCCGATGTCACGGGCTTCGGCGATTTCGAGGGCACGGTACAGGGCGACATCACAGATCCGGCCGTGAACTTCAAGTTCACGGCGATGAACGGCAGCCTCTTCAAGCAGCCGTACGACAGCCTGAAGTTCAACGCCGGCGGCAGCCTCGACGGCGTGACGATTGAGGAGTTCTCGCTCGTCAAGGATGGCAAGCAGACCTGGTACGTCGACGGCTCCGTCGGCCTGACGGGCGAGCGGCGCATCGACATGCGCATCGACACGGTCGGCGCGCGCATGGAGGACATCGCGGCCTTTGCTTTCCCCGACCAGCCGATCACAGGCAACGTCGACAATACGATCAAGATCACGGGCACGCTCGACCACCCGAATGCCGTCGGCTACATCCACTTCTACCGCGGCAGCTACAACGGTATCCTGCTCTCGGGCATGGACGGCGACTACTTCATGGAGGACGGCTTCACGCGCCTGCAGGACTTCCACGTCTTCTCGCCGATGGTCGACATGGACCTCAACGGCACGGTCGACCGCAACTGGAACCTCGACATGGTCGCGAGCGTCCACGAGATCAACATGGAGCGCTTTGCAAACAAGTTCCCGTACCCGGTCAGCGGCAAGGGCACCTTCGCCGGCGAGATCGGCGGCACACTGATGGCCCCGACGTTCCACGGCATCCTGACGTCTCCCTCCATCACGCTCAACGACCAGACGATCACGGACATCCGCGGCATGGTCGATTACGAATACACAAAACGTGCAAAATATAAAACGCGCGAATTTGAGATTTTACTGCACGGCAGAAAAAATTTTTCGGAGGATGATATCATGATAAAAAACATTGATATAACGCCGAGCGTACATAAAACGGATTGACAAATTGAGATTTGTCTATCACTTTAGCCATAGCAAGATAAAAACAAGTGACCAGTTGATTTCTATAATCAGACTTACAATAGCCGCGCCGCAGTGTTTGATAAGCTTTTTTTGAGGAGCGGGCAACATCACCGAAGCGCCGCCGGTGGCGGATGAAGCGAGGCGATGTTGGCGAAAAACAAGGAGCATAGCGCCCGCTCCAAGGGCGATAGGCGACTATGTTTTGAGAGGGCTGAACGGCTTGCGAAGCAAGACGCACGAGCCCGCACTCGTTCAAGCTCCGGCGCGTTTGCGGGCGAATGTGCCGAGCTACCGACTGAGAGCCGCGAGCTATGTACTGCGGCACGGCGTTGCGGGGTCTCGGGGTGAAACCCCGAGTCTGCCTTTTCTTTGCAGGCGTTTCTTTTCTCAGACAGAAAAAGAAATGCCGAAACGCGGGAAGTATATATTGTTTGATTATTGTAGGACGCGAAGGTAATAGCCAATTATAAACAAATCAAAATTGTTGTATCGGCTTCCGCCGATAGCGGACAGCCGCAAGGGCTGTCCCTACGAACAATTGGCAATAGACATTTGTCGCTTTCGCGGCAGCAGTGCGTCGAGGTCACCGCACCCTACAAGCTGCCTATCAAAAAATTCAGGCAGATTTCGCGGGCGGATAATATCCGCCCTACCGCATGACCTTGAGCAGAGCGAAATATCCCCTCAGTCTCGGCTTCGCCGAGTCAGCTCCCCTACAGGGGAGCCAAATAGATTCTGCTATAAATCCAAATCTATCAAACCGATAAACTTGGCACATCTATACACCTTGCAGCAACAAAAAACGACCTATGAGCCATAGATCGTTTTTATATTCTATAAGCACCCCGCTAAAATCAATGGAGAAAATTTATTCATCAAACAGACCGTCCATGAGTTCGAGTGCTGCTTTGCGGCGGCGTTCTTCTTCCTCGCGGTCGAGCACGAACGAGCCGTCCGGCAGGCGGCGCAGGACATTGCCCTCACCCGCTCCGTCGGGGAGCAGAGCGCGGCTGATATTGACCATTGTTTCGCCGTCTTTTTCGCAGACTGCGTAGTTTCCTTCGATACGGTCGATGGCGTAATATTCCATTATTCCGCCTCCTTTTTTACTTCTCAGAGGTCTTGTTATCCGGGAAAGCCGTTGAAAGATGCTCGCCGTCCGAGCCGACAACTATCGTGCCTTTTATATCCGTGCGCTCATACGGGATATTATATTTCTCAAGCTTTTCTATAGTCTCCTTGTGCGGGTGACCATAGTCGTTATCCTTGCCGCAGGAGATGAGCGCGAGCGACGGAGACACGACCTTGAGAAATTCTTCGCTCGTCGATGTGCTGCTGCCGTGGTGACCGAGCTTCAGAACATCGGCTTTGATATCCGCGCCGTTTGCAAGTATCTGTTTCTCGCTCTTTGCCTCCGCATCGCCTGTGAAGAGGAACGAATTCTTGCCGTAGACAACCTTCATCACTACAGAGGCATTGTTGAGATCCTCAGGCGTGCCGACGGGCCCGACTATAGTTATCTTTGCGTCGCCAAGGGTATAGGTATCGCCGACTTTTGCGGAGATAATTTTAGCTCCGGATGCTTTAATAGCCTTTATGAGCTTTTGATATATCGAAGTTGTGGGCACAAGGGACTTCGGAAGCTTCGGCATAATGATATTATCGACCTTTATCCCCTCAATGACCTTAGACATACTGCCAATATGGTCGGAATGGGGGTGGGTGGTGACTATGTAATCGAGCTTTTCGACGGAGTTCGCCTTGAGATAATCAAGTATCGTCTGGTCGTTGCCGCGCTCGCCCGCATCTATCAGCATGGCGTGGTCGCCGCTCTTGACTAAGATGCTGTCGCCCTGACCGACATCTATAACATGGACGGTGAACGGCGCGTTCAGCGCGTCGCCGCTCTGTATCGTCTGCTCATTGCCCGAGAGCAGCTCGCCCCATGTGGGGATATCGAACGGGAGATTCATATAGGGCGCGAAGGTTATCAGCAGCGCGACGGCTATCACGACTGCGGTGACGATTATCTTCGTGCGCTTGTTTTGTGCGGCGGAGCCGCCTTTTCTCTGATTTGCCATAATTTCCTCCGATCAGGTCTCGTCGTCTGCGGGAGCATCCGACATGGCGCATTTTTCCATCCACTGCTGTTTGGTTATAAGCACCTGGCGGGGCTTGCTGCCCTCGAACGGTCCGATAATACCCTTGCTCTCGAGTTCGTCCATGAGCCTTGCGGCGCGGGCATAACCGAGCTTCAATTTGCGCTGGAGAAGAGTTGTTGAAGCCATTTTGGCATCGAGCACGACCTCGACGGCGTTCGGGAACATCTCATCGCCCGGCTCTTCGACGTCATCGCCGCCTGCGGCACTGTTCTTCTTAGCAGAACCGGCTATTGCCGCCTGCCTGTTTATCTCGTCCATAATGCCCTCATCGTACTCCGCCTCGGCGTTGTGCTTGATGAAGTCGGCAACATCCTCGACCTCTTCGTCGGAGATGAAGCAGCCCTGGATACGGGTCGGCTTGTTTGCGCCGATAGGACTGAAGAGCATATCGCCGTTGCCGATAAGCTTCTCCGCGCCGGACATATCGAGTATCGTTCTCGAATCGACCGACGAAGAAACGGAGAGCGCGATACGGCTGGGGATATTCGCTTTGATAATACCTGTGATAACATCGACGGAGGGGCGTTGAGTCGCTATGACAAGGTGCATACCTGCGGCACGCGCTTTCTGAGCGAGACGGCATATCGCATCCTCGACTTCATTCGGCGCGACCATCATAAGATCGGCAAGCTCATCGATGAAAATGACTATCTGATGCATCGGGCGCAGCGACTTGTCGCGCTCGGCTAATTTGTTATATCCTCTTATATCGCGGACATTCTTCTCGGAGAGTATTTTATATCTGTTCTCCATCTCGTTGACCGCCCATGTGAGAGCGCCCGAAGCCTTGCGCGGATCGGACACGACAGGCACGGCGAGATGCGCGATGCCGTTATAGACCGTGAACTCGACCTGCTTGGGGTCGATCATAAGAAGCTTCACTTCGTCGGGAGTCGCGTTATAGAGAATGCTGACTATCATTGTGTTCAGGCACACGGATTTACCGGAACCCGTAGTACCCGCTATGAGCAGATGCGGCATCTTCGCGAGGTCTGCGCAGACGGCGTTGCCCGCGATATCCTTGCCGAGGACGACATTGAGCTTGCTCTGGGCGTTCTTGAACTGCGGAGTTTCGATTATCTCGCGCATATAGACCATCGAGCGCAGCTTGTTGGGCACCTCGATGCCTATCGCCGCCTTGTTCGGAATAGGCGCTTCGATTCTTATTCCCGACGCGGCAAGGCGCAAGGCGATATCATCCGCAAGGTTTGTTATCTTATTTATTCTGACGCCCGCGTCCGGCTGAAGCTCGTATCTTGTGACGGACGGGCCGCGGCTTATCTCAGTTATCTTCGCGTGGACATTGAAGCTTTCGAGCGTGTCGAGCAGCTTCTGCGCGTTGGATTTAAGCTCATCGGAGAAGTTGTCGTTGCCGTCATGGATGGGCTCTTTGAGGCAGGTTATCGGCGGCTTGCGATAAGTCGGCTGACTCTCGATAACAGGCTCTTCCTCGTCCTCCTCCGGCACATCGGGCACGGGATCAGGCTCTTTGACGGGCGGAAGCTTCGGCTCTTTTTTCTTCGGCTTCTCCGGCTCGGCGGGCTTCTTGCTTATGTCGAGCATTTCAAGCTCGTCTTTCGCGCTCTCGGTCGGCAGAGGCGGCACGCAGGCGGGTCTGCCGTCCACAACAGCGGCGGCCTTTGACACGCCCTCGGCTATTTTCGCGGTCGCCGACGCGGCGTTGACGCGGTTGACTATATCATCGATGCCGACATCGGTCTGAACCGGCTTGCGCGGGAACACGGTTGGTTCGGGTCCTTCATCGGCGGCGGATTTTTTGGCGGCTCTTTGCAGCAGCTGCAGGCGTATCAGTCGGCAGAGGCGGCACGGGGAACGGACGGGGGCTGACATAGGGCTCCTCTTCTTTTTTCTCCCTGCGCTTATCTCTCGACGGCGCTCTCTCCTGCTCATCTCTGACGCGCTGAGCTCCGCGCTCAAGGCGTTCGTTGGTATCCTCGCTCATGCGCTTTATGGGCTTGGCGATAGATGTACCGAGGCGGGACAGGGTAAGTCCCGTGAGGAACATTATGCTGACTATCAGCAGGATAATATTTATTATCGCCGCGCCGACCTTGCCCGCCATTTTGGCAAGCAGTCCGCCGACGAGCGCACCGAGCGCGCCCGCGCTCGGGAATGTGTCATAATCCCTCCACGCGGTCTTTATCTGATCGCCGAGGGTCATGAGCGAAAAGTATTCCGACGGGTTCGAGAAAATATGTATCGCCGAGCACAGCAGCAATATTGATATCCCGACGCCGATAAGATTCGACGATATCGAGCCGAACGTCTTGTTCATGGCGAGCATGACCGAGACATAAATGAGCATGACGGGCCAGATATATGTACACGTGCCGAACACGCCGAACATAAAATTATGCACGGCGCGCCACGCGCTCTCGCCCTCGATAAACGCCATGGCTATAAGCAGAGCCGCGACAGCCATGAGCGCGATAGCCGCTTTCTGGCGGCGCGAGGACTGCTTCTCGGGAGTCTGCTCGACAGGCTCTTTTGCAGCCGCAGGCTTTGAAGCCGGGGCTTTTTTTGGCGTTGTAGTTGTTGTTTTTTTCTTCTTAGCGGCCGTTGACTTTGCCGCAGTCTTTTTCGCAGCCATTAAGGCCCTCCTTAGAAATTTGAACGAACTTATCTGACCTTTTCAACTATGCCGGCGATGATAACAACAACGCCGAGGACAAGGCAGTAGTAACCGAAAATTTTGAACTTATCGATTTTGACGAGCCACTCGAGAGCCTTTATCGCGGCAAAGCCGACGACGGCGGCGGTGACAACGCCTATAATAACGGGCAGGATATCTATCTGCTCGCCGAGGGCTACGGCGTCCTTTATCTCCATGACATTGGCGGCAAGGATAGCCGGTATGCCGAGGATAAACGAATAGCGAACCATATACTCTTTTGAAACGCCGCAAATCATACCGGTCGAGATGGTCGAGCCGGAGCGCGAGATGCCGGGGAATCCGGCGGCAAAAGCCTGAGCCACGCCGACGGCAAACGCGGATTTCGTGCCTATCTGGGGACGCGCCTTGACTTTCTTTGCGCGCCATGAGCCGACGAGCAGGAGAGCTGCGGTGAAGAGGAAGCAGACTCCCTCGACCAATATATCATTGTCATCGGCAAGACCGCCGAGAACATCCATGATGCGTCTGTCGCCGCCGACGGGAATGAGCAGGAACAGCAGAGGCACGCAGGAGATAACGAACATGAAGAGCATACGCCTGTTCTCGTTCATCTCGCTCCACTTGAACTTGCCGGTGAAGATATCTTTTATAGTGCTGAAAAATTCAACGATGAGACCCCATATGGTCTTGTAATAAACGACGAACACGGCTATCAGAGTGCCCATATGTAACAGCACCGTGAACAGCAGCGAGCTTGTGCCGCCGACATTGCCGAAGAAGTGCTGAAAGACCGAGAGATGCCCGCTCGATGAGATGGGCAGGAATTCGGTCACGCCCTGCAGAAAGCCGAGCAATATTGCCTTGAGTATTTCCATGATTATATTACCCCTTTTCCATTTTTCCGGCGGAATATAAAGTGCCGGGCGAATAACACGGTTTCAGATATTCAAACGGATCGGTCGTCACAAGTCTTTCAACGACCTCGCCTTTTTCTGTCCTTGAACACATCACGCAGCCAAACGGAGTCTGATGCTCGCAGATATCCGCGGGCGGCTGCATAAAAATCTCGGCGGGAGAAACAACTGTGTAGAGCATCACCCGTTCTCCCCTTTCTTTTCACTCTGCTCCTCGATCATATCGCAGAGCTTATCGAGGGCATCGGAGAGAGAGCCGAGAGAATCTATAAGCCCCTCTTTGACCGCCGCCTCGCCGTCGAGCACGGTGCCGACATCCATAACGAGCTGACCCGTTGCGAGCATAAGAGAACGGAAGCGGTCGGCGGAGATGCGCGAATTATCGGCGACGAATCTGACTATACGCTCCTGCATCTGCTCAAAATAGGACATAGTCTGCGGCACGCCCAGGACAAGTCCCGTCATTCTGACCGGGTGGACGGTCATGGTGGCGCTCGGCGCGATAAACGAATACGCGCTCGAAGCCGCGAGCGGCACGCCTATCGAATGTCCGCCGCCGAGGACGAGGGACACGGTCGGCGTTTTCATTCCGGCTATAAGCTCCGCTATCGCGAGTCCGGCTTCGATATCGCCGCCGACGGTGTTGAGGATTATGAGCAAGCCTTCGATATCGCGGCTCTCTTCTATCGCGACGAGCTGCGGAATGACATGCTCGTATTTTGTAGTTTTATTCTGCGCCGGCAGGACATAGTGACCCTCGATCTGACCGATAACAGTCAGGCAGTGGATATAATGCCCGCGCTTGTCAACGGTTATCGAGCCTGTTTCGACTATCTGGCGAAGCTCCCTGTCCGTGCTGTCGGACGAATCTCCGTCCTCCTCGCTGACGCTCGGGGTCGGCGCGACGGGCTCCAATATGCCGTCTTTTTGTTCTTCGTGCTTTTTTCTGTTCATCGAATTCACTCCCGACAAACAGTATGCCCGAATAACTTTTGATAATTCAGCCATAGCACAGCGCACTGCGGCAGATTACATTTAATTATACCACGCAGAAAGCTTTCGGGCAACACAAAAAATCGTCATATATCAATTTCCCCTATAAAATGTAATATATACAGGTATATATTTGGCGCGGCGCACCTTGACAAAATCCGCGGATTGCAATAAAATTTAAAGGTAATTTTATTTTTATACGGAGGGATACAAGTGGGCAGCACTATTGCACAAAAGCTTATAAAAAGCCACCTGCTCAGCGGCGACATGACCGTTGGCAGCGAGATCGGTCTGAGGATCGATCAGACTCTCACTCAGGACGCCACAGGCACCATGGCATACCTTGAATTCGAGGCTATGGGAGTCGAGAGAGTAAAGACCGAGCTTTCGGTCGCATACATTGACCACAACACTTTGCAGACCGGCTTTGAAAACGCGGACGATCACAGATTCATCAGGAGCGCCGCGAAAAAGAGAGGACTGCTTTTTTCACGCCCCGGCAACGGCATCTGCCATCAGGTGCATCTTGAGCGCTTCGGCATCCCCGGCAAGACGCTCATCGGCTCGGACAGCCACACCCCGACCGGCGGCGGCATCGGCATGCTCTCGTTCGGCGCGGGCGGACTCGACGTCGCGGTTGCAATGGGCGGCGGCGCATACTACATAACTATGCCCAAGATGACGCGCATAAACCTGCACGGCGCGCTTTCGCCGTGGGTCAGCGCAAAGGATATAATCCTCGAAGTTCTTCGCATCATGTCCGTCAAGGGCGGCGTGGGCAAGATAATCGAATACGGCGGAGACGGAGTCAAGACTCTTTCCGTCCCAGAGCGCGCAACTATAACCAACATGGGCACGGAGCTCGGCGCAACGACCTCTGTTTTCCCCTCCGACGAAGTGACGAAGGCTTTCCTCGCCGCTCAGGGCAGAGAGCAGGATTGGGTCGAGGTCAAGGCGGACGACGATGCAGTCTATGACGAGGTTATCGACATAGATCTCAGCACCCTCGAACCCCTCGCGGCAATGCCCCACATGCCCGACAATGTAAAGAAAGTTTCAGAAATAGGCGAGATAAAGATCGACCAGGTCTGCATCGGCTCCTGCACGAACTCCTCGCTCTACGATATGCTCAAGGTGGCGGCTATCCTCAAGGGCAAGCGCGTCGCCCCGAGTGTCAGCCTCACTATCTCCCCCGGCTCGATGCAGGTTCTCAGAATGCTCTCCGAGGACGGCGCACTCTCCGACATCCTCGGCGCGGGCGCAAGACTGCTTGAGTGCGCGTGCGGTCCGTGCATCGGCATGGGTCAGTCCCCGAACTCAGGCGCTGTCTCCCTGCGCACCTTCAACCGCAACTTCGAGGGACGCTCCGGCACTGCCGACGCGGGCGTTTATCTCGTCAGCCCCGAGGTCGCCGCGGCTTCCGCTCTCACAGGCGTGCTGACCGACCCGAGAACCCTCGGCGAGGCGCCGCACATCACAATGCCCGACCACTTTGAAATAAACGACAATCTCATCGACAAGCCCGCTTCTCCGGAAGAGGCCAAGAATCTTGAGATAGTCTACGGTCCGAACATCAAGCCCGTTCCCAACGGCGACGCACTGCCCGAGAGCATCGAGGCAGAAGTTGTTCTCAAAGTCGGCGACAACATCACGACCGACCACATCATGCCCGCAGGCGCAAAGATTCTCCCCTACCGCTCGAACGTGCCGTTCCTGTCGAACTTCTGCTTCAAGCAGTGCGACGAGAACTTTGCCGAGCACTGCAAGCAGGCAGGCAAGGGAATCATCATCGGCGGCAGCAACTACGGTCAGGGCTCCTCGAGAGAGCACGCGGCTCTTGTTCCGCTGTATCTCGGCATAAAGAGCGTTATCACAAAGTCCTTTGCGCGCATACATCAGGCGAACCTCATAAACGCCGGCATCGTGCCGTTCACCTTCGCCGACCCCGCCGACTATGACCGCATCGAGAAGGGCGACAAGCTCGCGCTCGACGGCATCAGAGAGACTATTGAAAACGGCGGCGAGGCTGTTCTCAAGAATGAGACAAAGGGCGAGAGCTACAAGCTCTGCTACAGCTTCTCCGGCAGGCAGAAGGACATAATCCTCGCAGGCGGTCTGCTCAACTACACAAGAGAATCACACAAATAAGAGAGGAAGATAAACATGACAGAGGCACAGGTCAAGAACGCCGTCGAAAAATTTGAGGCTCTCATCCGCGCTCAGAGCGACCGTTCGGACAAAATAAAGGCTCAGGGCGATTTCATCGACTTCAAGTCGCTCGACAAGATCATCATCGGCGTCTGCGGCGGCGACGGCATCGGTCCGGTCATCACCAAAGAATCCGCAAGAGTTCTCGAATATCTGCTTGACGATAAAGTTAAGGCGGGCAAGATTGAATTCAAGGTCATCGACGGACTGACCATCGAAAACCGCGTCAAGGCAAATAAGGCTATCCCCGACGACGTGCTCGAGGAGCTCAAGAGCTGCCACGTTATCCTCAAGGGTCCGACCACTACCCCGCAGGCGGGCGATCCGTGGCCGAACATCGAGAGTGCAAACGTTGCGATGAGAAAAGCTCTCGATCTGTTTGCGAACCTCCGCCCCGTCAAGGTTCCCGAGCAGGGCATTGACTGGACTTTCTTCCGCGAGAACACCGAGGGCGCATATGCCGTCGGCTCGATGGGCGTCAATGTTACCGACGACCTCGCGCTCGACTTCGTTGTAACGACCTCCGAGGGCTGCGACAGAATCGCAAGACTCGCATATGACTACGCGCGCCGCAACAACAAGGGCCGCGTTTCGATAATCACAAAGGCAAATGTCATCAAGACCACGGACGGCAAGTTCCTCAACCTCTGCAAGAAGGTCGGCGAGGAATATCCCGACATCGTGACCGACGAGTGGTACATTGACATCACCACGGCGAAGCTCATCGACGAAAAGCGCCGCCGCGACTTCAAAGTTTTCATTCTCCCGAACCTCTACGGCGACATCATCACCGACGAGGCAGCTGAGTTCCAGGGCGGCGTCGGCACTGCCGGCAGCGCAAACATCGGCAAGCGCTACGCGATGTTTGAGGCCATTCACGGCTCGGCTCCGAGAATGGTTCGCGAGGGCAGAGCACAGTACGCCGATCCCTGCTCGATGCTCAGAGCGAGCGTGATGCTCCTCTCCCATATCGGCGAGCAGGAAAAAGCCGATCTGCTCGAGAGAGCGCTCGACATCTGCATGTACGAGGACAAGAAGCTCAAAATCACAGGCCGCGAGGACGGCTGCACCTGCAGCGAATTCGGCAACTATGTCATGGAGACAGTCAGAAAAATCAGCGAGTAAAAAAAATATATAAAGTCAAGCCGCAGCGATTTGTTTTGCTGCGGCTGTTTTGTTTTGCCGCGATGTGGGGATACGGAGAGACAAATCGGATTTGTCACAAAAACTATTTAAGCTCCCCTGCAGGGGAGCTGGCTCGGCGTAAGCCGAGACTGAGAGGGTGTTTTGCTTCGCTCAAAGCAACAAATATATGCAGTAGGGGCGGATATTATTTGACCGCAAAATTTGTAGTGACTTATTGTCTTGTATTTTGTAGGGTGCGGCGACTCGACGCACCTATGCCGCGCGAGCGGCACAAAATCTTTGAAAAGGCTTGTTTTACCGACCGCTCGTAGGGACAGCCCTCGCGGCTGTCCGCTATCGACGGAAGCCGATACAACAATTTTGATTTGTTTATAATTGGCTTACTACCTTCGCGTCCCACTATAATCAAACTTTTCACACTACCCGCGTTTCGGCATTTCTTTTCTGTCTGAGAGAAGAAACGCCTGCAAAGAAAAGGCAGACTCGAGGTTTCACCCCGAGCCCCCGCAATGCCGCGCCGCAGTACATAGTTTGCGGCTCTCAGTGGGCAACTCGGCACATTCGCCCGTAAACTCGCTTCGCTCAAACACTGCGGCGCGGCTATTGTAAGTCTGATTATAGAAATCAACTGGTCACTTGTTTTTATCTTGCTATGGCTAAAGTGATAGACAAATCCCAATTTGCAAATGACCGCTTTTTTGAAACTATATTAAGCAAATTCGCGAGCATTGCTTTTTTGCTGTTATTCTTTAATTGTATTGAAATTATATTGACGCAAGAGTATAATTAATATATATTTTCAATTAACATCAATCCTAAAAAAGGAAGGTGCGGAAAATGAAAGAAGTGAAATCCCCAAAGAAGCCTCTGATATTCTACTACGGCATTGCGCTGCTCGTCATTGTGCTGTTCAATGTGATTGTGTCTCCCCTGCTCGTCAAGGCGCGGGTGACGGAAGTCGACTACGGCACATTTATGAGCATGATTGAGCAGAAAAAAATCGGCAATGTCGAGGTTGATGACGATCAGATAATCTTCACCGACAAGGACGACGCGAAGAAAATCTATAAGACCGGCGCGATGAACGACCCGACGCTGACTCAGCGGCTCTACGACTCCGGCGCGAAGTTCTCAAAAGATATCGAGACGACGACCTCGCCGTTGGTGAGTTTCCTGCTGACTTTTGTGCTCCCGCTGATAATTTTTATCGGACTCGGCCAGTATATGGGCAAGAAGCTGATGGAACAGGCGGGCGGCAAAAACTCCATGGCGTTCGGCTTCGGCAAGAGCAACGCGAAGGTCTATGTCCCGTCGACCCAGGGCATACATTTCAGCGACGTTGCAGGTGAGGACGAGGCGAAAGAGAGCCTTTCGGAGATAGTCGACTATCTTCACAATCCAAAGAAATATTCCGACGTCGGCGCGTCGATGCCCAAGGGCGTTCTGCTCGTCGGCCCTCCCGGAACGGGTAAAACAATGCTCGCGAAGGCTGTTGCGGGCGAAGCGAATGTGCCGTTCTTCTCGATGTCCGGCTCGGAGTTTGTTGAGATGTTCGTCGGCATGGGCGCTTCAAAGGTCAGGGATCTTTTCAGCCAGGCAAAAGAGAAAGCTCCCTGCATAGTGTTCATCGATGAGATCGACGCCATCGGCAAGAAGCGCGACGGTCAGTTCAGCTCCAACGACGAGCGCGAGCAGACGCTCAACCAGCTGCTCACAGAAATGGACGGTTTCCAGGAAAATATCGGCGTTATCATATTAGCGGCGACGAACCGCCCTGAGACACTCGATCCCGCGCTCACCCGCCCCGGCCGTTTCGACAGGCGCGTACCCGTTGAGCTGCCCGACCTTGCGGGACGCGAGGCGATACTGAAAGTCCATGCAAAGAAGATAAAGACGGCAGACGACGTCAACTTCCACACGATAGCAAGAATGGCATCCGGCGCATCGGGCGCGGAGCTTGCGAATATTATAAATGAGGCGGCGCTGCGCGCGGTCAGGAACAACCGAACCGTCGTCAACGAATCCGACCTCGAAGAGAGCATTGAGACGGTCATCGCGGGATATCAGAAAAAGAACGCGGTGCTCTCGGACAGCGAAAAGAAAGTTGTCGCTTATCACGAGATAGGTCACGCGCTCGTTGCGGCGATGCAGTCGCACTCGGCGCCCGTGCAGAAGATAACGATAATCCCCCGCACCTCCGGCGCGCTCGGCTACACGATGCAGGTCGACCAGGGCGACAAATACCTGCTGACAAAGCAAGAGCTTGAAAACAAGATTGCGACATTTACGGGCGGACGCGCCGCTGAAGAGCTCGTTTTCGGCGAGATAACGACAGGCGCATCGAACGACATCGAGCAGGCGACAAAGCTTGCCCGCGCGATGATAACCCGCTACGGCATGAGCGAAGATTTTGACATGGTGGCTCTCGAGACGGTTTCGAACCAGTATCTCGGCGGCGACGCTTCGCTCGCCTGCTCTGCGGACACGCAGAACGAAATAGACCGCAAGGTCGTTGAACTCGTAAAGCGCCAGCATGAGAAGGCTTCGAAAATCCTCGCGGACAACCGCGCAAAGCTCGACGAGCTGGCAAAATATCTCTATGAAAAAGAGACCATAACCGGCGAAGAATTCATGTCCATTCTCAACAAAGGAGGCGAAGAGGAATGAAAAGGCGTTCCGGCTTCGGATGGATGGAGCTCATAATCGGCATTGCGCTCGCGGCGCTCGGAATATTCACTTTTGTCTATCCCGACAATGCGGTGACGACCCTCGTTATTATCTACGGCATAATCGCCATAATAACCGGCATTGCGGATGTTGTGCTCTATGTTCGCGTTGACAAGCATCTCGGCTTCGGTCCGACTGTGTCACTCATTTCGGGCATACTCAGCGTCATGGCGGGCGCCATGCTGCTCGTCTATCCCAACGCGGGCAAATGGGTGCTCTCACTCCTGTTCCCGATATGGTTCATCGCGCACTGTCTCTCGAGACTCTCGCACCTGAACACGATTCGGTTCATCGCGGGCAATTTCGTCTACTGGTTCACGATGATTGTCAACATCATCGGGCTTGTGCTCGGCATCGTGATGATATTCAGCCCGAACATCTCGGTTGCGGCGGTTGCTTACATCGTCGGCACATACCTCGTGCTGTTCGGCATCGACTGCATCATACTTGCGTTCAGTCGCATCGGCGAGGGCAAACAATACTGATAAAACAAAAAGCAAGGTCGAGCGTAGTTTTGACCTTGCTTTTTTCTGCTTTCCAAACAGTGCCGCCGACGGCGGCATAGGGTCGTCGAGTCGCCGCACCCCTACAAAGAATCTCAAATTCAACATTGAGCCATATTGATAAAAGCGCCGGAGGCGGGAAGATTCCCTGTCTCCGGCATTTTTTTGTTCAGTCGGTCACGGACACGATATTTATCAGCACCTCGACCATCTTCGGCAATGCGTCGACGGGTATCGCCTCATATATACTGTGGAAATTCATGCCGCCGGTCGAGAGGTTCGGACACGGCAGACCCTCAAACGAGAGCCGTGCGCCGTCCGTTCCGCCGCGTATCGGCACTATTTCAGGCTCAACGCCCGCATCGCGCATGGCTTTTTCGGCGCGCTCGATGATATCCATATGCTTCTCGATTATCTCTAACATATTATAATAGCTGTCTTTTATATTCAGCTCGAAAGTGCCCTCGCCATACTTTTCGTTTAGGAAGCCAACAGTATCGGCGACGAACTTCTTGCGGCGCTCGAAGTTATTCTTGTCGTGGTCGCGGATTATCATATGCGCGCTCGCCTCGGTCTCGTTGCCGGCGATATGCGCCACATGATAGAAGCCCTCGCGTCCCTCAGTATGCGCCGGGGTCTCCCACGCTGGGAGCATATTGACAAACTCCGCGAGATACAGCGCGGCATTTTTCATCTTGTTCTTGGCGGTTCCGGGATGGGTATTCACTCCATGAACCGTAATATCTGCCGCCGCGGCGTTGAAGTTTTCGCACTCGATGCCGCCGACCTCGCCGCCGTCGACAGTATAGGCAAAATCGGCGTTGAAGCGCACAAAATCGAAGTGATCCGCACCGCTGCCAATCTCCTCGTCGGGAGTGAAGCAGATGCTCAGCGCACCGTGTCGGATATTTTTGTTCGCGTTGATTTCGGCGCACAGGGCAACTATCTCGGCAACGCCCGCTTTGTCGTCCGCGCCGAGCAGAGTGGTATGATCGGTAACTATAAGCTCGCGCCCGATATATTCATCGCCGACCATCGGGGCGTTCGTGCCGTCAAATTTGATTATCTGCGGCTTGACGTTCGCGCCGCTGACATCGGGCGAAGTATCCATATGCGAGACGAGCCCTATCTTAGGGCAATTTTCGCAGCCATCGGACGCAGGGATATGCCCATAGACATAGCCCATTTCGTCGCGCATGGCGTCGGTGACTCCCGCGCCGCGAAGCTCCTCGACGAGATAATCGGCAAGGACGAGCTGGGTCGCAGTCGAGGGCACGGTATCGCTCGACTCGTCGGAAGTGGTTTCAAAGGTAACATATTTCAGAAATCTTTCGGTAACGGTCATTTTTATCATCTCCGTTTTTTTGTCGGTTCAATGATAGCACAATCGGCGAAAATTGGCAACAGAGCGGTGAAATTTGGAGGAATATCGGTGTGTTTTGGGGCGTGAATTTTCAATCGTAAAGCCGATGTGATTTTGTATCGACTGCGCCGACAGCGGACATCCGCAAGGGTTGTCCCTACGGTATTAAAATTAAATATTCGTGAAGATTATGTGCCGCTAATGCGGCATCGGTGCGTCGAGGTCGCCGCATCCTACAAGCTGCATGTATTTGCCGTCGAACGATATCCGCCCTACTGCATCGCATTCACATAGTCACTCCAAATACAGAAAAACTGATACCTAAAAACAGGCAAAGCGAAACTGCCCGTGCCACTTGCGTGACACGGGCAGCGTTCAATTATGCTTTGAGCTTTGGATTATAACTTAACCCTCAACATAAGCATACTGGAAGTACCAGTAGCCATAGGGGCTGTGCCATGTACCCTTGAGGGTCGGGCTCTGCAGCCAGAAGTCGTTGTAGTATGCAACGGGGATGCAAGCATAATCCTCGGACATGATCTTCTCAGCCTCGTGGAGAGCCTCAAAGTGAGCCTTGGAATCGGCAACCTTGGACTTATCAATAGCGGCGTCGAAAGCCTTGCTGTTGTACTTGCCATCGTTGTTACCGTTGGTCGAATAGAAGCAGCTCGATCATATTGGAAGCGTCGTTGTAGTCCATGACCCAACCGTTACGAGCCATCTCATAGTTACCGGCGCGGCGCTGAGGAGTGAAGGACGACCAGTCAACAACATCGATCTTCATGTTGATGCCAAGCTCCTTCTTGTAGACCTGCTGAAGATACTCAGCAACAGCCTTGTGGTAGCCGGAATCGTTGGTCGAATAAGTGATGGTCGGGAAGCCCTTACCGTCGGGATAGCCTGCCTCTGCGAGAGCCTTCTTAGCCTCGGCGAGGTTAGCCTGATAGTCCTTGCTGATATAGGTGCTGCCGCCGTTTGCTGCGATAGCGTTGTCAAGGAACATGCCGTCGCCGCTGTCAACGATGCTGGGTCCGACATAGTTGTAAGCCGGGCTGTAGGTACCCTGCATGATGGTGTTGGCAATATACTCACGGTCAATAGCAAGGCTGAGAGCCTTACGGACATTGACATTGTTGAAGGGAGCCTTATTAAGATTCATGTTGAGGTAATAAGTGCCGAGGATAGGATCGACATAGAAGTCGCCGCCGTCGGTTGACTTCTTGAGGCTCGGGATCTCCTCAGTAGGAACATCCTTGATCATGAGAGCCTCACCGCCGGTATAAGCGGCATAGGAAGCAGCGGAATCCTCAAGGAGGAGGAAAGTAAGCTGCTCGGTAACGATCTTGCTGTTGTCCCAGCCACCCTTATAGTTGGGGTTCTTCTTGCAGACGATGCGCTCGCTGGGAGTCCACTCGGTGATCATGTAGGGACCGTTGCAGACATAGGTCTCGGGCTTGGTTGCCCAAGCGTCGCCGTTCTTCTCAACGGTAGCCTTCTGAACGGGGCTCATGGTGCCGAAAGCAACGATCTTATCGAAATAAGAGCAGGGATAAGCAAGCTTGATGGTAAGGGTCTTGCCATCCTCGCTCGCCTTGACATTGAGCTTGTCGAGGTCGGGCTTTGTGGTCTGCTTGCCGTCCTCATCGGGATTGCCGATAGCATCCTGATAGCCTTCGATCATGCCGACAACAGTCTCGCCATAGGGAGCGGCGACTGCGGGATCGGCAATTCTCTTCATGGTGTACTCAAAGTCCTTGGCGTTGAGCTCGGTGCCGTCGGACCACTTCAGGCCGTCACGCATGGTGAAGGTCCAAGTAAGACCGTCAGGGCTGACGGTGTAGGACTCAGCCTGTCCTGGCTGAACCTTGTTGTCCTGGTCGATGATAAGCAGTGTCTCAAACAGAGTGATGAGCATGTTGCCGCCATCGACTGCACTGTTGAGTGCCGGATCGAGAGTTTCAGGGTTGGGACCGATCTGAACAGTGATGTTGTCGGTCTTCTTCTCTTCCTTCTTGCAGGAGCCCAGAACTGCGACAGCAGAAAGTGCGAGCACCAGAACAAGGAACAGAGATACGATTCTCTTGATCTTCATTGATACATCTCCTCTACAAATTTTTGCGGCTTTGCCGCTTTATATCCATTGCGCTCTTCGGCGCAACAAACACCGTTATTTTCAGTCCGCGACCTTGTCAAGATGATGGCACGCGGCGAAATGACCGGGGCTGACCTCTTTGAGCTGCGGGCACTCGTTGGCGCACTGCTCGTCCGCATAGGGGCAGCGGGTGCGGAAGCGGCAGCCGCTCGGAGGATTCAGCGGGCTCGGGACATCGCCCTCGAGCGGAATGCGCTTTGCGGCGCGCGCCGTCTTGGGATCCGCCTCGGGGATAGCCGAGATAAGGCTTCTGGTATAGGGATGGACGCTGTGCGCAATCAGCTCGAAGCTGTCCGCAAGCTCCACGAGTTTGCCGAGATACATGACGCCGATGCGGTTCGAGATATGGCGAACGACGCTCAGGTCATGGGCGATAAACAGATAGGTCAGTCCGAGCTCTTTCTGAAGATCCTCGAACATATTGACAACCTGCGCCTGAATGGAGACATCGAGCGCGGAGACCGGCTCATCGCAGACGATGAACTCGGGATCGACCGCAAGCGCTCTCGCGATACCGACTCGCTGGCGCTGACCGCCGGAGAACTCATGCGGATAGCGGTTTGCGTGCTCGCTGTTGAGTCCGACGCGCTCAAGAAGGGAGATTATCTTTTCTCTTCTCTCCGCCTTGTTGGCGGCGAGATGGTGGATATCGATGGGCTCACCTACGATATCGCCTATCGTCATGCGCGGGTCAAGGCTCGCATAGGGGTCCTGGAAAACCATCTGCATCTTGCGCCTGTAGGGCAGCATATTGACAGCGACCTTGTTCTCCTTGTCGAAAATCACTTTTCCGTCATAGATTATTTTGCCGTCCGTGGGCTCATAGAGTCTGAGCAGAGTACGACCGACGGTAGTTTTGCCGCATCCGGACTCGCCGACGAGACCGAGAGTCTCTCCCCTGTTGATAAAGAATGAGACATCATCGACTGCCTGGACGAATTTTTTGTGCTTTCCTCTGCCGCCCGCCGGGAAATACTGCTGCAGGTGCTGCACTTCAACGAGCTTTTCATTCTCACTCACAGCTTGTCTCCCCCTTTTCAAATTCTTCTTTCTGAAGCAGCCAGCAGTGGCTGTAGTGCGTATCGCTAAGCTCCGTCTTGGGCGGCATCTCACGCAGGCATATCTTCATGCAGTTTGCGCAGCGCGGCGCGAACGGGCAGCCTGCGGGAGGATTCAGCAGGTCGACCGGCTGACCCTCGATAGGCACAAGGCGCTCTATCTCCTGAGCGCTGAGCTTGGGAATAGAATTGATGAGTCCTTTGGTGTATTCATGCTTCGGCTCATAGAATATCTCATCCGCCGTGCCGTACTCAACGATGTGACCGGCATACATGACGGCGATTCTTTCGCACATGCTGGCGACGACGCCGAGGTCATGGGTTATCATTATGATGCTCATGCCGAGCTTCTGTCTGAGTTCCTGCATAAGCTCGAGTATCTGAGCCTGAATGGTAACGTCGAGAGCCGTTGTGGGCTCGTCGGCTATGAGCAGTTTGGGCTCGCACGCGAGGGCTATTGCTATCATGACTCGCTGACGCATACCGCCGGAGAGCTCATGGGGATACTGCTTGAGGCGCTTTGTGGGCTCGTTGATGCCGACAAGCTCGAGCAGCTCCTTCGCGCGGTCATATGCCTCTTTTTTGCCCTTGCCCGTATGCAGGCGAATAACCTCGGTTATCTGATTGCCGATAGTATAGACAGGGTTGAGGCTCGTCATGGGATCCTGGAAGATTATCGAGACCTCGTTGCCCCTGATTTTGCGCATTTCTTTTTCGCTCATCTTTTCAATCTGATGACCGTTGAAATATATCGTACCGCCGATGAGCTTGCCGGGATAGGCGGTAAGACCCATTATTGAATAAGCCGTGACGGACTTGCCCGAGCCGGACTCGCCGACTATGCCGAGCACCTCGCCCTCATTCATGGAGAAGGACACGCCGTTAAGCGCCTTGACCTCGCCCGCAGGGGTGAAGAACGAGAGTTTTTCGTCTTTTATTTCCAGAAGTTTTTCGCTCAAAATTCTCGCCCTCCTTGTCAGTTTTTCAGCTTCGGATCAAACGCATCGCGCAGTCCGTCGCCGAAGAGGTTGAATGCGAGAATGATGACGCTGATAAGTATTGCCGGCAAAAACAGCAGATGCGGATAAGTGTTCATGCCCTTGACCGCATCGGTCGCGAGGGAGCCGAGCGACGGCATGGGAGCCGCAACGCCGAGTCCGAGGAAGCTCAGATAGCTCTCGGTGAATATAGCCGAGGGGATCTGAAGAGTTGTGGTAACGATAAGGGTGCCGATGCAGTTTGTGAGCAGGTGCTTTCTGATTATGCGCGAGCTGCTTGCGCCGAGAGCGCGCGCCGCCGTGACATATTCGGACTCCTTGAGCACAAGAATCTGTGAGCGCGTGATACGCGCCATGCCGACCCAATAGAGCAGAACGAACACGAGGAATATCGCGATAAGGTTCGGTCCGACCGTGTTCATCCAGCCAAATCCGGGCTGTTCGGCGAGATCCTCAAGCCTCGGTTTCAAGGTGAGCGAGAGCACTATTATCAAAAGAACATCGGGTATTGTATAGAGAATATCGGTGATTCTCATCATTATTATATCGACCCAGCCGCCGGCAAATCCGGCGACGGCGCCGAAAATCGAGCCAACTATCAAAACGAGCGCCGCGCAGATAAGACCGACGGTAAGGCTTATACGCGTGCCCATCATAAGGCGGACTGCGAAGTCTCTGCCGAGCTTATCGGTGCCGCAGATATGCGGGAACACCTTTTCGCCCGCGTCTATGCGCGCCTGCTCTGTCTGGCTGTATTCAAAAGGTTTGAGATTCTCGCTGTACTTAATCTGCTGCTCGTAGCTATACGGCCAAAAAGCGGGCATGACATAGGCGAAAACCATTATTACAAGAATGAAAATGAGGCTGACCATCGCTATCTTGTTCTTGCGCAGGCGGCGCATACCGTCCGCCCAGAAGTTGACGCTGTCGCGCATGACGACGAGGCTCTCTTTTTCATCGTTTGTTGCCGGGATAAAATCATCTGCATTCAGGTGCAGACTCGGGAATTTTTTCTTCATCGTTTCTCTCCTGCCGCTCCCTTACTTGAGTTTGATACGGGGATCTATTATCTTATAGAGGATATCAACTATAACATTCGCCGCAATTATAAGAGTGGCAAGAACGATTGTTGTTCCCATTATCAAAGTATAGTCCTGAGTATTTATCGCCGAGACGAAGTCGCGGCCGAGGCCGGGAATAGTGAATATCTTCTCCACGACGAACGAACCGGTCATAAGGCTCGCGAGCATGGGACCGACATAGGTGACGACCGGCAGTATGGCGTTACGCAGGGCGTGCTTGAAAAGAACCTTGAAGTTCGACAGACCCTTTGCCCTCGCGGTGCGGATATAATCCTGACCCATGACATCGAGCAGGCTCGAACGCATAAGGCGGGTTATATAAGCCGTCGGATAAATCGAAAGAGCCGTGACGGGCATTATATAAGATGCCAATGAGTTTAGTCCTATTGTCGGTAATATGTTCAGCTTGCTTCCGAATGTATACAATAGAATAACACTGCTTATGAAGCTCGGTATGGCGATGCCGCAGGTGGCAAGCACGATAATAAGATTATCGGCGAACTTGCCCCTGTTATAAGCCGAGAGACATCCGAGCGGAACTCCCACGAGCAGCGACACGAGAACTGCAACGCCCGCAAGGCGCGCCGAAATCGGGAATTTCGAGAAAATTATGTCGCTGACATTTCGTCCTCGCTGTCTGAGGCTCGGTCCCATGTCTCCCTTGAGGAAATCGGACATATAAGTGATATAGCGCTCCCAGAGCGGCTTGTCCAATCCGTATTTTGCGGCAAGTGCTTCCTGAGCCGCCTTGCTCATAGACTTCTCAGCCGTGAACGGACCGCCCGGTACCAGATTCATCAGAAGAAAAGTCAGTGTTGCAACAATGAATATGCACAGCAGACCCATTGCAACACGCTTGATGATATACTTCGCCAAGTATGCCAACTCCCTGTCGTCAAAGTATCGAGGCGAATTTTGTGCGCCGCCCCGTAGAAAAAGCACCACAAACAACTAAAAGTGTTGAATTACAACTATTTATGACTGCTTAATATAGGACATATTAACATAATACAGCCGAAAATGCAAGCTTATACAGATTGAATTTATTGTCAGATGTCCCGGAATGCCGTCAAAATTTTCGGCGGATTTATATCTCGGTGTCCGCGATATTCGTTTTTTGCGCGCACGCGGCGCAAAGATTCCCGAAAGCGCGCTGTCAAGCCGTTTTGCAAAATTTATTCGCTTTGCTTCAGCAATGTATCAGAGCACCGAATTACAGCTCTGCCGAGTTAGCCTGAGGTTGATTTTGCCATATAAATTTCATATGTGATATTTGAGCACAGCAAAGAAGCATGACAATATATGCATATTATAGCAAACGGAGCGCAGTAAAAAAACTGTGCTCCGCGAAAAATATTATTTTATTACTTTCTCCTTATCTGTATGAAAGA
>ENA-OQCL01000155-OQCL01000155.1-human-gut-metagenome-genome-assembly--contig:-NODE-155-length-37651-cov-10.203177_pt1 | contig 37651 bp, 34 predicted proteins | sample MGYA00242502_ERZ504586 | MGnify/ENA primary metagenome ERZ504586 (study PRJEB26092, sample SAMD00036316) | human gut metagenome | host: Homo sapiens | study: EMG produced TPA metagenomics assembly of... | reverse complement strand
CAGCAAGCGTGTACTAATAGGTCGAGGGCTTGACCACAATTCGCTTGAGACTTTTAAGTCAACGAAAAAATGTTAGCAGTGATTATTCAGTTTTGAAGGCACGTCCTTCTAAGAAATGCTGGACAGAAGCACAGAAATGTGTTATACTGATTCAGTCAAATTGGTCGGTGTCGATGACGGTAAGGTTCCACCTGTTCCCATTCCGAACACAGAAGTTAAGCTTACTTGTGCCGAAGATAGTTAGCTGGAAACGGCTTGTGAAAATAGGTAGTCGCCGACTTAGAGAAACGCTTCAGGAATTTCCTGAAGCGTTTTTTAGTGTGTAAAAGATAAAATTCCTACAAATAGAGCAAGATATAACTGAAAATTCATATTTTATTAAAATATTTCATGGAAATTAGTTGCGGCTAAGTGATGCTTATGTTACAATAATGATGTATTAGTGTGATGAAAACGGGATTTGATGGAGATGTATTACAGAACGGAAGGAAGTAGTTGCGGTGAAGGTGGCGATGATCGGGCATAAGGATTTTCCGAGTCGCTCGGGCGGTGTGGAGGTCATGGTTGGCGGGCTGGCCAGAAGTCTGGTGGAACGAGGCTATGACGTTACCGTGTATAACCGCGGCTTGGAAAAGCACCATAATGTGTACGATGTGGACGGCGTTCACGCGCGGCGAGTATTTACCCTGCAAAAGCCTGCACTGAATGCCACGATCTACTCTTTTCTGGCGACTTTTGATGCGCTGTTCCGGGGCTATGATGTGCTCCATTACCACGCCATTGGGCCCAGCGTACCGCTGCTGATCGCTAAGATATTCGGCAAGCACACCGTATGTACAGTGCACGGACTGAACTGGAAGGTGGACAAGTGGCGCGGCTTTGCTAGCCGTTATATGAAGCTGGGAGAGCGGATCGCCGCAAAATATGCGGATGATCTGGTGGTGCTTTCGGAGACGGAGTGGAACTATTTTTTGCAGAAATACAACCGTGCATCCATACTGATCCCCAATGCCATCCGCTTTTACGAAAAGCGCGCGTGCAGCCTGATCCGGGAAAAATACGGGCTGGCGAGGGGAGAGTACATCCTGTATGTGGGGCGCATCTCGCCGGAAAAGGGCACGCTGGATCTGGTGGAGGGATACCGCAAGGCCAAGACAGGGAAAAAGCTTGTACTGGTCGGCCCGCTGGATGACAGCGAATATTGCAGAGCAGTACAGCAGCAGGCACAGAATGACCCTAATATCATCATGACCGACTATGTGGTGGGCGACCCGCTGAAGGAGCTTTACAGCAATTGCGGGCTGTTCGTTTTGCCCAGCCACACCGAGGGGCTTTCTCTATCTTTGCTGGAGGCACTGTCCATCGGTGCACGGTGTCTGGTGAGCGATATCCCCGAGAATACGGTCGTGACCGACATTTACGGCGCGGCCTTCAAACCGGAGGATACGGACGATCTTGCCCGGGCGCTGGAACGGGAATGCACACAGGAGTACCCGGACGCAATGCGGCAGCAGCAGATACAGTACATCCATACAAATTTTGAGTACGACGTGATGCTGGACCGTTACGAGGAGGTCTATCATCATGTGGTGGGTGACCCGTTGAAGGCGATGCCCTCCACGCTGAAAAAGGGAAGAGTGCCGGCAGGCGCAAAAGCATAAGCAAAGAACGCCCCGGAAACGTTTGACAGCGTTTCCGGGGCGTTTTTCGTTTAGATCAGCGGGGCGATGAATTTGAGCATAATGCCCACCAGATGCAGCAGCTTTTTGCCCTGCCAGATGCTCTGGCGGGTGGGTTCCACCGTGCGGCACTGTGCCAGCGTATCCTGAAAATCTGCTTCAATGCGGGGCAGGCAGTCCACGCCGCGCATCCAGACCGCGTTTTCAAAGTGGTGGTACAGGCTGCGGTAATCCAGATTGATGGTGCCCACGACCGCCTCCTGCCCGTCCATGATCATCACCTTGGCGTGGGTGAAGCCGGGGGTCCACTCGCTGATCTTCACACCGGAGGACAGCAGCGGCAGGTAATGCGTTTTAGCCAGCGCATAAGCAAACCACTTGTCCGGCTTTCCGGGTAGGATCAGGTGCACATCCACGCCGCGCTCGGCGGCAAAGCGCAGGGCGGTCTCCAGCTCACCGTCCAGAATGAGGTAGGGCGTGATGATATGTACGCTGTGCCGGGCGCGGTTGAGTAGGTCGATATACACCATCTCGCCTACACGCTCGCCGTCCAGCGGGCAGTCGCCGTAGGGGATGACAAAGCCCGTTGCCTGCGTTTCCGGGAGGGGGCGGGTGAGGAACTGCGCAAACTCCGGCTCTCGCTGGATGCTCCACATCTGCAAAAACAGGGCAGTCATGGTGCGCACGCCCTCGCCCTCCAGCATGACAGCGGCATCCTTCCAGCGGCCGTAATTTTTCAACGTGGTTGATGTACTCATCGGCCAGATTCACGCCGCCGGTAAAGCCCACGCGGCCATCTACGACTAAAATTTTGCGGTGGTCGCGGTAATTGTAGTGGGTGGAAACAAAGGGTGTGACCGGCGCAAACACCTTGCAGCGGATACCCAGCGCCTCCAGCCGTCTGGGGTAGTCCCGAGGCAGGGTGGAGAACTCGCAGGTGCCATCATACATCACCCGCACATCCACGCCCTGCGCGGCCTTGCGAGCTAAGATCTCCAGAATGCGCCCCCACATCAGCCCTTCGTCAATGATGAAGTATTCCAGAAAAATGTACTGGGTGGCGCTTTCCAGCTGGGGCAGCAGCGCGGCAAACTTGGCCTCTCCGCTGGGGAAATAGGTCACCTGCGTGTTTTCGTACACCGGGAAGCCACCACCCCGTCCGCGCAGATACTGCGCCAGAGAGGCCGCGCCGGGGCAGTCCGCGTCCAGCGCCGTGCTCGCCTTTTTGTCCTGCGCCAGCTGGCCGCGGGTCTGTCCCTCCAGCTCCAGCAGGCGCTTTTTGAGCATCCGGTGACCGACATCCTCCTTGGTGTAGCAGAACAGCAGCACGCCCAGCACGGGCGCCAGCGCCGTGACCACCAGCCACGGGATGCGCACACTGTTGTTCATGTCCTGATTGAGCAGGTAGACCATCATGGCCGCCGTGACCAGCAAGGTGCCGCCCAAGTAGTGGGGCAGCAGGTTACTGAACCAGCGCATCAGGCTGAAGAGCGCCCCGAATTGCAGCACCAGCAGTACCAGCACCAGCCCAAAGCGGCTGAAGATGGCATGGATGAGCCCTTTCTGGCCTTTACGGAGCAGACGGATGCCGCCGTCCTCAAATACCCGGACCTTGCTTCTCATGGTGTGCTGCAATGTTTCTTTTGACATTTTGACCGTCCTTTTTTTGGAATGTGTCGGAGGATAGCCTGCAAGCCCTGTCCAAATGACACATTTTGTGCTATGATAAAGGGGAAGAACTGCTGCCGGGCGGCAACAGCCCCGGGGCAGCAGAATATATACAAACCTATTATAATCCATTCCGGCCGGTTTTTCCACAGAAACCGGCAGATTTTGTACAGAAGGAGTTTGCATTATGAACAACCTGATCATTGGCATCGCGGGCGGCTCGGGCAGCGGCAAGACCACCCTTGCACTGCGGCTGAAGGAGCGCTTTGGGGAGGACGAGGTGCGGCTGATCTCCCACGACAGCTACTACAAGCGCCACGACGAACTGCCCTTTGAAGAGCGCTGCAAGCTGAATTACGACCACCCGGACGCCTTCGACAACGCATTGCTCATCTACCACTTGCAGGAGTTGAAGGCAGGCCGCGCCATCGACTGCCCGGTGTACGATTACTCCAACCACAACCGCAGCAACGAGGTGCAGCACATCGAGCCCGCCCCGGTGCTGATCGTGGAGGGCATTCTGCCCTTTGTAGAGCCGGAGCTGTGCGCCCTGTTCGACTACAAGATCTTCGTAGACACGGACGCGGACGAGCGCATCCTACGGGACGTAAAGGAGCGCGGGCGCAGCTTGGACAGCGTGATAGACCAGTACCTTACCACGGTCAAGCCGATGCACGAAGCCTTTGTAGAGCCCAGCAAGCGCAACGCGGACATCATTGTGCCCAACGGCGGCGAGAACAGCACCGCCGTGGAGATGCTTGCGCACCACATCCGCACCCTGATCGAGAAGGCGAACCGGGGGTAAGAAACCCTCTCAGGCGCTCCCGCGCCAGATTCCCCCTTTTGTCACCTACGGTGACATCTTCCCCCGGAGCGGGGGAAGTCTTTCCTCTCAGGGAGAGCTGGCATCGCGTAGCGATGACTGAGAGGGTTGCCGTCCCCTTGGACAAGACGGAAGGGGTATTTCTTCCCGCTTAAAACAAAAGGCACCCACAGCCATCCGGCTGCGGGTGCCTTTTTGCATACAGGTTTAACGGACAGAGGTGCGCACCAGCGCGCGTTTCAGGCGCGCCTGTGCCAGCTCGTACTCACGGTCGTTCAGGTTCTTGCGGGCAAGGATCTCCTCGGCGCGCTTCTTGGAAGCTTCCGCACGCGCCTGATCGATGTCCTCGGCCCATTCCCAAGTGGTAGCCACCAGACGCACGTCCCCGTCCAGCACGCTGAGCAGGCCGCCCATGCAGGCTGCACGGCGGCGCTGACCGTCGGCATCCACAATGTGCGCCTCGCCCATGCCCAGTGCCGTGCAGTAATCGCCGTGCTTTGCCAGAATGGCGATATCGCCGTCGATGGCGCGGCAGACGATGCGCTCGGCCTGACCTTCAAAGGCGCAGCCGTCCGGCGTGACCACCGTCAGATGAAAGGTCGTCATGGCTTACCCCTTCTTCGCTTTTGCGAACACGTCATCGATGGTGCCCGCGAACAGGAATGCGCTCTCGGGCAGCTCGTCGCACTCGCCGCTCAGGATCATCTTAAAGCCCCGCAGGGTCTCCTTCAGCGGCACATACTGGCCGGGCATACCGGTGAACTGCTCTGCCACATGGAAGCTCTGGCTCAGGAAGCGCTGCACCTTGCGGGCGCGGCTGACGGTACGCTTGTCCTCCTCACTCAGCTCGTCCATGCCCATGATGGCAATGATGTCCTGCAGTTCCTTGTAGCGCTGCAGTACCTTCTGGACGGCGCGGGCGATCTCGTAGTGCTCCTGCCCTACGACCTCCGGGCTGAGGATGCGGCTGGTGGAGTCCAGCGGGTCCACAGCGGGGTAGATGCCCTGCGATGCAATGTCACGGCTCAGAACCGTGGTGGCATCCAGATGGGTAAAGGTAGTGGCAGGGGCGGGGTCGGTCAGGTCATCGGCGGGAACGTAGACGGCCTGCACCGAGGTGATAGAGCCCTTGCGGGTGGAGGTGATGCGCTCCTGCAGGGCACCCATCTCGGTGGCCAGCGTGGGCTGGTAACCAACGGCAGAGGGCATACGGCCCAGCAGTGCGGACACCTCGGAACCGGCCTGCGTGAAGCGGAAGATGTTATCGATGAACAGCAGCACGTCCTGATTCTTCACATCGCGGAAGTACTCTGCCATGGTCAGGCCGGACAGTGCCACGCGCATACGGGCTCCCGGGGGCTCGTTCATCTGGCCGTAGACCAGTGCGGTCTTGTTGATAACGCCGCTCTCGGTCATTTCGCCGTACAGGTCGTTGCCCTCACGGGTGCGCTCGCCAACGCCGGTAAATACCGAGTAACCGTTGTGCTCGGTGGCGATGTTATAGATCAGCTCCTGGATCAGGACAGTCTTGCCGACACCGGCGCCGCCGAACAGGCCGATCTTACCGCCCTTGGCGTAGGGGCAGATCAGGTCAACGACCTTGATGCCGGTCTCAAGAATCTCGGTGGTGGACTGCTGCTCCTCGTAGCTGGGAGCGGGACGGTGAATGGGCCAGTAGGCATCCGGGGTGGGGGCGGGCTTGTTATCCACGGGCTCGCCCAGCAGGTTGAACACGCGTCCCAGACACTGGTCGCCTACGGGCACCTTGATGGACTCGCCGGTGTCCACGGCATCTGTGCCGCGCACCAGACCATCGGTGCTGCTCATGGCAATGCAGCGTGCCACATTGTCGCCGGTCAGCTGAGCGACCTCCACCACCAGCTTCTGGCCGTGGTTGTCGATCTCAATGGCGTTGAGCAGCTCCGGCAGCTCGCCATCCTTGAACTGGATGTCCAGCACCGGGCCAATGACCTGGATCACCTTGCCGATATGTTTTTCGGACATAGGCTACAACTCCTTCTTGATAGGTTTTTCCGCTCAAGCTCCCCCTTCGGGGGAGCTGCCGCCGTCAGGCGGCTGAGAGGGTTTTAGTTCTCCGCGCCGGCCACGATCTCGGTGATCTCCTGCGTGATAGCAGCCTGACGGGCACGGTTATAATACAGGTTGAGATGGTCGATCATCTCGCCGGCGTTCTTGGTGGCAGCGTCCATGGCGGTGCGGCGGGCGGCCAGCTCACTGGCTACGCTCTCGCACACGGCACCGTAGACGACACCTGCCACATACTCCGGGATGATCGCGCTGAATACTTCCTCGCTGCTGGGCTTATACAAGATCTGACTGCGGCGCGCCTCCGCCTTCTGCTGCTCGGTGGGCTCCATAGCCAGCGGCAGCACCTCGATGGAAACTGCCGTCTGGGTCATCATGGAATCGAACCGGGTGTAGCAAAGCTTTACGGCGTCAAACTCGCCCTTGCGGTACCCTTCGGTGATCTGGCGCGCCAGCTGGAAGCACTGTCCCACCGATACATCGGCGGCCAGCAGCACCTCCTGCGTGAACAGTTCGGCTTCGTGGTGGGCAAAATATTCTGCCGAGCGCTTGCCGATGGGAAGCACCTCCACGTTGCCGCTTTCCTGTGCGGCCAGCTTGAGCACGTTGGCGTTGTAACCGCCGGCAAGGCCGCGGTCACCGGCAATGACCACCAGCAGCGTGCGCTTGATCTCGCTGCGGCGCAGGTAAGGGTTGCGGGCCCGGGGGTCCGCTGCCGCGATCTCGGTCAGGGTCTTGTACAGCGTTTCAAAATAGGGTCGGCTGTGTTCGACCCGCTCCTTGGCACGGCGCATTTTGGAGGAAGCCACCAGCTCCATGGCCTTGGTGATCTGCATGGTGCTCTCTACGCTTTTGATGCGCAGCTTGATGTCCTTCATGGAACCAGCCATGCGTTACGCCTCCTTCCCTTTAATGCGCCTTGACAAAGCTTTCGGTATACCGGGTCAGCACGGCTTTGAGCTGCTCCTCGGTGTCCTTATCCAGATTGCCGGTGGTGCGGATGGTGTCCATCACGGCAGCCCCGGCGGCATCGTTGTCCAGATACTCGTACAGGCTCTTCTCGTACTCTGCCACGTCCGGCACCTTGACATTGACAAGGTAGTCGTGAATGGTAGCGTACAGAATAGCCACCTGCTTTTCCACAGGTACGGGCGCGGAGCGGTTCTGCTTGAGCACCTCCACGATGCGCTCGCCCTGTGCCAGACGCGCCTTGGTGTCGGCGTCCAGATCAGAGCCGAACTGTGCAAAGGATTGCAGCTCGCGGTACTGGGAGTAGATCAGCTTCAGGGTGCCTGCCACCTTCTTCATGGCCTTGATCTGGGCGTTGCCGCCGACACGGGACACCGAGATACCGGGGTTGACTGCCGGCATGACACCGGAGTGGAACAACTCGGTCTCCAGGAAGATCTGACCATCGGTGATGGAGATGACGTTGGTGGGGATGTAGGCGGAAACGTCGCCCGCCTGCGTCTCGATGATGGGCAGAGCCGTCAGGCTGCCGCCGCCCAGCTCGTTGGAAAGCTTGGCAGCGCGCTCCAGCAGACGGGAGTGCAGATAGAAAACGTCGCCGGGGTAAGCCTCGCGTCCCGGAGGACGGCGAATCAGCAGCGACAGGGCACGGTAAGCCACAGCGTGCTTGGAAAGGTCATCATAGATGATGAGGACGTGCTTGCCCTGCTGCATGAAGTATTCGCCCATGGCGCAGCCGGAGTAAGGGGCGATATACTGCAGGGGAGACAGCTCGGATGCGGTAGCGGACACCACGATGGTGTAGCCCATGGCACCGGCCTCGGTCAGGCTCTGCACAAGGTTTGCCACGGTAGAGCGCTTCTGACCGATGGCAACGTAAATGCAGATGACGTCCTTGCCCTTCTGGTTGATGATGGTATCGGAGGCGATGGTGGTCTTGCCGGTCTGGCGGTCACCGATGATCAGCTCGCGCTGACCGCGTCCGATGGGGATCATGGAGTCGATGGCCTTGATACCGGTCTGCAGCGGCTCCTTGACGGGCTGGCGCTCGATGATGCCGGGGGCGCGGCTCTCGATGGCGCGGTACTCGGTGGTCTCGATGGGACCTGCGCCGTCGATGGGCTGGCCCAGTGCGTTGACCACGCGGCCGATCATGGCATCGCCCACCGGCACGGAAACCACCTTGCCGGTGCGCTTGACGATGCTGCCTTCTTTGATGCCGGCATCCGAGCCCAGCAGCACGATGGAAACGGTATTTTCCTCAAGGTTCTGAGCCATACCGTATTCGCCGTTGTCAAACTGGAGCAGCTCGCCTGCCATGCACTTTTCCAGACCGCTGGCCCGGGCGATGCCGTCGCCCACCATAATGACCGTGCCGGTCTCGCTCTGCTCAATGGCATTTTCGTAATGCTTGATCTGCGCACGGATGATCTTGGAGATCTCTTCAGGTTTCAGTTGCATCTTTGTTTGTTCACCACTCAATTCATAATAGTCATTTCGGGTGGAAATTCGTTCTGTGCTCTGCCCCGTTTGCAAAGGGCAGGGGAATGTTACAGAGTGACCGCCGCAATATCCCGGCGCAGGGAGGCAAGGCGGTTCTGGACGGTGCCGTCCAGCTCGGTGCCCTCGATATCCAGCCGGATACCGCCCAGCACCTTGGCATCCACCTTGGTTTTAAGGTCGATGGTCTTGCCGGTCAGGTTTTCCAGCTTGGCGTGCAGCGCCGCGCGCTGCTGCTCGGTAAGCGGAACAGCCGAGATGGCTGTGGCTTCCAGAATGCCGTGCGCCTGATTGTAGCGGATGCGGTAAGCCCGTGCGCAGCCGGACAGCTCCCGCAGGGTGCCCTTCTCGCACAGGATCTTTAAAAAGTTCAGCACATAGAGGTGGACCTGCCCGCGCAGGGCTTCGTCCAGCAGACCGCAGCGCTCCTTTTTGGGGATGCTGGGGGTGCTGAGCAGCCGCAGGTAGTCCGGGTTTTGCTTCAGAAGCTGTTGCACCTCGTCAAGCTCGCCCAGAATGCGGGTCTCCAGCCCTTCCTCTGCCGCCAGATCGTACAGACTGCCGCCGTACATCTTTGCAGTTTCGGTCATGATGCTTCACCCACGTTTTTGATAAATTCGTCGATCAGATCCTTGTGGTCCTTTTCGCTGATCTCGCGCTCCACCACCTTGGATGCGATCTCCATGGCAATGCCGCCGATCTCGTCCTTGACCTCGTTCACGGCCTTCTTACGCTCCTGCGCAATGTCGGCCTCGGCCTTCTGCTTCAGGGCAGCGGCCTGTGCGCGGGCCTCGCCCACGATCTCTTCCGAGCGGGCGGTGGCAGTCTTTTGCGCCGTAGCTACGATCTGGTTGGCCTCGGTGCGGGCGTTCTGCAGGTTCTGCTCGTACTCCGCCTTCATGGCCTCGGCCTCGGTGCGCAGTTTCTGCGCATCTGCGATCTCGCTGTCGGCCTTGGCCTTGCGGTCGGCGATCACCTGTTTGATCGGCTTCAGCAGGAACTTTTTGAAGATGACCAGCTGGATCATCAGGTTGCAGATCTGGGCCAGAAAGGTCCAGCCATCCAGCGTGATCAACGCCTGATACAGTTCCATAAGCGTCTCCTTTCGTTATTTTTTCGGATCGGGAGGCTTATGCCAGATACTTCATGAACATACCGGGAGCCAGGAAGATCAGCAGCAGGCCGGTAACAAAGCCGTAGATACCGGTGGTCTCGGAAAGGGCAACACCGAGGATCAGGGTGCTGGTAACGTCGCTCTTGCACTCCGGCTGACGGCCAACGGCCTCACAGGCAGCAGCAGCAGCGTTGCCTTCGCCGATACCGGGGCCGATACCTGCGATCAGTGCGCAGCCTGCGCCGATGCCGCAGCCTGCCAGAGCGATACCACGAGCCAGATACTGGAAATCAGTCATAAGATTTGTCCTCCTAAAATGTGTTTGTGTTTTGGGGGATGCCGGAAGGCCTTAGTCCTCACCGGCAGCACGTTTGATGAAGATTGTGGTCAGGGTACAGAAGATGAACGCCTGAATGCAGCCGCCGAACCAGTCGAAATACAAACCGGTAAAGGCCGGGATGCCGATCTGGAACAGCTGGATCTGACTCAGGAAGCCCGGCAGCCAGCCAAAGATGACGTGGCTCAGGCTTGCCAGTGCCCAGTACAGCAGTGTGGAGATGACCGTACCGGACAGGATGTTGCCGAAGTGACGGAACGCCATGCTGACAGGGGTAGAGATCTCCGACAGCACATTGATGGGTGCCATGATAAAGATCGGATCGAGCAGACCCTTGAGGTAGGCCAGAATGCCGTTCGTTTTGATCTTGTAGTACATGATCAGAACAAACACCACGATGGCCCACGCTGCCTCGGTGTTCAGGTCGGCCGTGGGGCTCCACAGGCCGACAACGCTGATCAGGTTGCACCCGATGCTCAGTGCAAAAATAGCACCGACCAGGGGGATATACTGATCGAAGTGGAAGCCCATGTTGTCGTGCACGAACTGCTCCAGCCGCGTTACGATGAACTCGGCTGCGGCCTGTCGTTTGGACACATTTTCCAGCTTGAGGTCGTGCCCCAGCCAGATGGCAAAACCCGAGAGCAGCGCCATAACGATCCAAGTGCTTACCAAGGTCTGGGTAATTTTAAAATCACCCAGCAGGGGGATATTGGTGTGGATGGTATACAGGATCTTTGCGCCGTTCAGTTCCATTTATTCTTGTTCACCCCCTTCGTCACGGGGCTGCACCGCAGACGCCTCAGCAGGGGCGGGGTCATCTTCCACAGCGATGTCCACCGGCTCCTGCGGGGGTGTGAGCGGCTTGTACTTCCCGGTTATCTGGAGATAATAGATCGTAACTCTGGGGAACAGCAGCGGCAGAACGCCTGCAAACGCCTGGAAACAGGGAGCCGCAATGGCTATGATGATCCACAACGCCTGCAGCAGCATCCTTGTATTATAGGATATCTGCAGCTGCGCTTTACGCTTTTTTTCGTCCGGCTCGTCAATGACCTTCTGCACCACGAAGCAGATGCCGGCAAAGTTGCCGATAGCCACCAGCGCGCCGATGATGCCGCCCAGCAGCACCCGGTAGTCAAAGACCACCCAGCCCACCAGATGCAGCGCTGCAAACACCACCCACATCACGGCAGTGCACAGAGACACGCCGCAGGCGATGCGCAGCAGCTCCTTTTTGGATTCCGGCTGTAATTTCATAAAAACGAACCTCCATTACTGGTGGGAGTTGAAGCCCACCCGATGAGTTTTTTTCGTGTTTGGAGCGCTCCAGCCGTTCCTTGCAGAACACCCAGAAGTTCTGCGCCCCGGCGGCAAGCCCCAGACCCACAGCGGGCAAAAACAGCCATTCCGGCCAGCCCCAGTGCTCCACAGCCCACCAGCATCCGGCAAGGCAGAGCACCAGCGGCAGCAGCATATTCAGCCCCAGCTGGGTCAGCCAGACCAGATCTTCCAAAGCCTTGTACCAGCCCTTCAAGTTCTGCGCCGCTCCTTTCTGCGGGTGCCGCCCGCATTCCAGCATTTGGAAAAAATGCCGGAGACGGACAGGCAGCCAAAAAGTCTATGCCCTCAGTATACTTCAAAGCGTCGGATATTGCAATCAATTCTCCACCGAAATATAGTAAAATTTCATAGTTTGTTAAGACTGATTCCATAAATGTGCACCTATAACACACATTGTGCGCCGATGATTGCATCATTGCACAAACTTTGCGGAAAAGTTTGTGCAGAGTGTAAAAAACGGAAAAAAAGCAAAAAAGGGGCTGCCGCACAAACGTGCGGCAGCCCCAGCGGGTGCTTTGGGGTTCAGACGCTTACCAGAGGTTTGCGGTCTCGTTGTACAGACCCTCGTAGCTCTTGGCGGAAACGTCCCAGCTGAAATCGCACTCCATGCAGTGACGCACGAGGTTCTTCCAGTTTTCCTTGTTGTTGTAGGCATCCTGTGCGTTGCAGCAGGCCACATACAGCTCGTGGGCGTTGTAACCGGCAAAGGTAAAGCCGTTGCCGTCACCCATGGTGCTGTCGTGGATGGAGTCGCGCAGGCCGCCGGTCTCGCGGACGATGGGAGGTGTGCCGTAGCGGCAGGCCACCATCTGTGCCAGACCGCAGGGCTCGCTCTTGGAGGGCATGATGAAGGCGTCTGCACCGGCGTAGATCTCCTGCGAGAGCTTGGGCTCAAAGCCGATGTAGGTGCCTACGCGGCCCGGGTGACGGCCGCACAGGTCAGAGAAGAAGTTCTCGTACTGGCTCTCGCCGCTGCCCAGAATGACCAGCTGGATGCCGCGGTCCACCAGACCGTCAGCAATGCTCTGCACAAGGTCAAAGCCCTTCATGCCCACCATGCGGCTGACCATGCCAAAGACGGGGCTGCCGTCTTTATGCAGACCGAACCTGTCCTGCAAAGCTTCCTTGCACTTGGCCTTGCCGGTCTCAAAGGTCTTGATGCTGTAATTGAAGGGGATGTTCTTGTCGGTGGCGGGGTCGTTGGCGTCCATATCGATGCCGTTCAGGATGCCGCACAGCTTGTACTGTTTTTCACGCAGCAGAGCGTCCAGACCGTAGCTGAACCACGGGTCCAAAATCTCCTGTGCGTAGGTGGGGCTGACGGTGGTGATCTTGTCGGCGGTCTCGAAAGCGCCCTTCATGAAGTTGGCGCAGCCGTCGTACTCCACGATATGCTGGTCCCGGTGGCCGATGCCGCAGGTGTCCTCCAGAATATCGGTGCCGTACTTGCCCTGATAGGCGATGTTGTGGATGGTGAACACGGTCTTGATGCGGTTGAACTTGTCCAGATGACGATAGTACAGGTTCAGGTACACCGGCACCAGAGCGGTCTGCCAGTCGTTGCAGTTGATGATATCGGGGGTGAAGTCGATGTAGAACAAAGTCTCCAGCACGGCGCGGGAGAAGAAGGCAAAGCGCTCGCCGTCATCGTAGAAGCCGTACAGGCCGCGGCGCTTGAAGTAATACTCGTTGTCCAGGAAGTAGTAGGTCACGCCGTCCACATCGGCCTTGAACAGGCCGCAGTACTGGCTGCGCCAGCCCACAGGCACGGAGTAGTTGGTAACGTATTCCAGCTTATCGCGGTACTTCAAATCGCCGTACAGGGGCATGATGACGCGGGCGTCCACGCCGTCCTTGACCAGCGCTTTGGGCAGGGCACCTGCCACATCGGCCAGACCGCCGGATTTGGCAAAGGGATTGGCTTCCGAAGCAGCATACAGGATCTTCATAGGATTCGCTCCTTCCATGATACAGGCAGATGTTCGCGCTCCCCGCCGCCGTGAAAAGCGGCGCGAACCTTGCATACAAAAGAGCGGGCGGGGGCACACAGGTGCCCCCGCCCCTCTCAAGAGGGGCTACCGGGGAGGAAGCCGCCCCTATGGATATTGCATCGATCAGACGGTGTGATTCTTCTGGACGTAGACCGGGAAGCTCTCGGTGCCGGACAGCTTTTTGCCGGCGGTGATCTTCACGTTCTTGTCGGTGACAACGCAGTCCAGCTCCACATTGGGCTCGACCACGGTATCCTGCATCAGGACACAGTTCTTGACCACAGCACCCTTCTTGACCTTGACGCCGCGGAAGAGCACACAGTTCTCCACGGTGCCCTCGATGACGCAGCCGTCGGCCAGAATAGAATCCACGACCTTGGAACCGGTGACGTAACGGGTGGGGTTATCGTCGCGGATCTTGGTGTAGATGGGGCTGCCCTTGGGGAACAGCGCTTCCAGATTGCGGTCATCGATCAGCTTCAGGTTCTCGTCAAAGTAGCTCTTCATGTCGCAGATATGGGCAACATAGCCGGTATACTCCAGCGCATGGATGTTCAGAATGTTGACGTTGTGTGCCAGAATGTCGCGCTCGAAGTAGATCAGGCCGCGGGCGGTAGCGTCCTTGACCAGCTTGATCAGGGTTTCGCGCTCCAGCACATAGATGTTCAGATCCAGATTCTGCACACCGGAGCGGTAGTCGTTGAACAGCAGCTCGGTCACGCGGCCATCGGCATCAATGGTCAGGGTGTAGTTGTCGTTCTTGCGGCCCTCGGGGATCTCGGTCTTCTGGTAAGCCACGGTCACGTCGGCACCGCTGGCCTGATGGGCAGCCAGCAGGGCGTTGAAGTCGTAGTTGACGGCGATGTTGGCATCGCTCATGACCACATACTTCTCCTTCTGGTGCTCGAGAAAGCTCAGAATGGAACCCAGCGCCTCCACACGGCCGGAGTAGATGCGCACGCCCTTTTCTGCAAAGGGAGGCACGATGTTCAGGCCGCCGTGACGGCGGGCCATATCCCACTCGCGGCCGGTGCCCAGATGATCCATCAGGGAGTGGTAGTTCTTACGCACCACGATGGAAACGTTGGAAATGCCGCAGTTGGCCATGCTGGACAGCACAAAGTCTACCATGCGGTAACGGCCCGCAAAGGGGATCGAGGCCATTGCGCGCTCGGTCACCAGCTCGGGAACGGTATTGTCATAGCTGTTGGGGAAAATGATACCCAACGCATTGGTGTTCTGTCTCAGCATACTTCCACACCCTCCTTGACGGATTCAAACACTTTTGCGCCCTCCTTGACGGTAGCGCCTGCGCCGATGGTCAGACCGGTGCCAACGTGGGCAATAGCGCCCTCGCCGCCGACCTTTGCACCTGCGCCCACAACAACGTCCTCAGCAAGGATGCAGCGCTTGACCACGGCACCTGCCTTGACCACGACACCGTCCATCAGCACGGCGTCCTCAACGGTAGCGCCCTCTTCCACAACAACGCCTGCGCTCAGCACAGAGTGCTTGACGTTGCCGTAGATCTTGCAGCCCTCGGTGATGAGGGAGTCCTGCACAACGGCGCGCTCGCCGATCTTCTGGGCGGGCAGCACGGGGTTGCGGCTGTAGATCTTCCAGGTCTTATCAAAGATATCGATGCCGGAGTTCTCGGGGTCCAGCACTTCCATGTTGGCTTCCCACAGGCTGTCGATGGTGCCCACGTCGCGCCAGTAACCGGCAAAGCGGTAGGCGTACATCTTGCGGCCGTCACGCAGCAGGGCGGGGATGATGTTCATGCCGAAGTCGTTCTTGGAGTTGGGGTCAGCCTCGTCCTCGATCAGATACTTCTTAAGCACATCCCAGTTGAAGATGTAGATGCCCATGGAGGCCAGATTGGACTTGGGCACCGGGGGCTTCTCCTGGAACTCGGTGATGCGGTCGGTCTCGTCCGCCACCATCAGGCCGAAGCGGGAAGCTTCCTTCCAGTCCACTTCCATAACGGCCACAGAGAACTCTGCGCCCTTTTCCTTGTGGAAGCGCAGGAAGTCGGCGTAGTCCTGTTTGCAGATCTGGTCGCCGGACAGGATGATGACGTACTCGGGATCATAGCTGTCGATGAAGCCGATGTTCTGATAGATGGCGTTTGCAGTGCCCTTGTACCAGTCGGTGCCGTTTGCCTGCTCGTAAGGAGGCAGGGTGTGCACACCGCCGTGCAGACGGTCCAGATCCCAAGGCTGGCCGTTACCGATGTACTCGTTCAGCTTCTGGGGCTGGTACTGTGTTGCGATACCGACGGTGTCGATATCGGAGTTGACGCAGTTGGACAGCGGGAAGTCCACGATGCGGTACTTACCGCCGAAGGACACCGCAGGTTTTGCCGTCTTTTGTGTCAGCGCGTATAAGCGCGAGCCACGTCCACCGGCAAGGATCATTGCCACGATTTCTTTTGCCATAGCTTTATTCTCCCCTTTAGCATTTCCTTATTGGAAATGATAGTCAACAGTTCAGAATGTTCGTGCGTGCATCCGTGTGGGCATCCTTATTCCTTGGGTGCTTTTGCTTTGCGGGTGCGCTTTGCGGGTTTGGCTTCTGCTTCGGTCTCAGTTTTTGCTTTTGCCGCGGTCTTTGCCTTGGCGGCGGTCTTTTTTACCGGCTTGTCCGCTGCGGCCTCGGGTTTTGCTTTGGACTTGGCAGCGGTCTTTTTTGCTTTTTCCGGTTTTTCATCCGCCGTTTTGGCGGCCTTGGCCTTGGTGGTGCGGGTCTTTTTTGCCGGCTTGTCGGCGTCCTTGACGGTGGCCTTTTTGGCGGTCTTTTTTGCCGGCTTGTCCGCGCTGTCCTCTGCTGCCTTGCGGGTGCGCTTTGTGGGCACCTCAAAGTACAAAGTGCTCATGGGCGGCAGGGTAACGGTGATGCTCTGCTCAAAGCCGTGCTGCGGCTTTTTGTGGGTACGCACCGGCTTGTTGTGCACGGTACCGGAGCCGCCGAAAGCGGCATCGTCGCTGTTCAGGATCTCTTTATAGGTGCCGGACACCGGTGCGCCGAGGGTGTAGCCCTCGCGCAGGACGGGGTTGAAGTTGCAGATGACAAGGATCTGCTTACCGGCGGCATCCTTGCGCAGGAAAGCGATGACGCTCTGCTGCGAGTCGTCCGGCACGATCCACTGGAAGCCTTCCCAGCTGTAATCGATCTGCCAGAGGGCGGGGTGCTCTTTATAGAAGGCGTTCAGGGTGCGGACGTAGTTCTGCAGCTCGGCGTGCTTGTCGTAGTCCAGCAGCATCCAGTCCAGCTGCTTTGCCTCGTTCCACTCTGCAAACTGACCGAACTCCTGTCCCATGAACAGCAGCTTCTTGCCCGGGTGTGCCATCATGTAGCCGAAGAAGGTGCGCAGATTGGCAAACTTGTCGTCATACTCGCCGGGCATCTTGTTCAGCAGGCTGCCCTTGCCGTGCACCACCTCATCGTGGCTGATGGGCAGGACAAAGTTCTCACTGAAAGCGTAGAAGAAGCTGAAAGTCACCTTGTTGTGGTTGCCGGAGCGGAACAGCGGGTCGGTCTTCATGTAGCTGAGCATATCGTTCATCCAGCCCATGTTCCACTTGAAGTTGAAGCCCAGACCGCCGTCCGAAGCGGGCTTTGTGACCATGGGCCACGCGGTGGACTCTTCGGCGATCATGTACTTGTGGGGGTGACGACCCAGCACGGTGTTGTTCAGCTTGCGCAGGAAAGCGATGGCTTCAAGGTTCTCCTTGCCGCCGTCCTTATTGGGCTCCCATTCGCCCTGCTTGCGGTTGTAGTCCAGATACAGCATGGAGGCCACGGCATCCACGCGCAGACCGTCGATGTGGTACTGCTCCAGCCAGTACAGTGCGCTGGAAATGAGGAAGCTCTGCACCTCGTTGCGGCCAAAGTCGAACACCATGGTGCCCCACTCCTTGTGCTCGCCGCGCTTGGGGTTGGGGTCCTCGTAGCAGGCCTCGCCGTCAAAATTGTACAGGCCGAACTGGTCTTTGGGGAAGTGGGCGGGCACCCAGTCCATGATGACGCCAATGCCGGCGGCGTGCATCTTATCCACGAAGGCCATAAAGTCCTTGGGGGTGCCGTAGCGGCTGGTGGGTGCAAAATAGCCGGTGACCTGATAGCCCCAGCTGCCGTCAAACGGATATTCCATCACCGGCAGCAGCTCTACATGGGTGTAGCCCATATCCTTGATGTACGGGATCAGCTCGTCCGCCAGCTCGGAGTAGTTGTAGGGCTTGCCGCCCTCCTTCATCTTCCAGCTGCCGGCGTGCATCTCGTAGATATTCATCGGGCCGTTGATCACGTCCGCCTTTTTCTGCGCGGTCTGCCATGCGGCATCGTGCCATGCAAAGCCGGACAGATCGTAGACCTTGCTGCCGTTGGACGGCCGGGTCTCGGCGTGGAAGGCGTAGGGATCGGCCTTGTAAACAAGGTCGCCTGCACGGGTGGTCACGCAATATTTATAAACATCGTATTCCTTCATGCCGGGAATGAACAATTCCCACACGGAATCGCCATCCACCTTGTGCATGGGATGGCTGCCGGGCTTCCAGCTGTTGAAGTCGCCCACAACACTGATGGCTACGGCGTGCGGTGCCCACACGCGGAACACGACGCCGGACTCCCCGACCCGTGTTTCCAGATGTGCGCCGAAGTAGCGGTAAGCCTCGCAGTTGTTGCCCTGCTTGAACAGGTACACCGGCAGGTCCGATGTGTTGCTCTGAATCTTTTCTTCGGTCGGTTTCATAAACTGCTCCTCCCCGTGCGGAAGCCGAAAGCGGCATCCGCAGCTTTGTACTCTTTTATATTAAAATGTTTTGACCAGTTTTGCAAGACTTTTTGTCCGAAAAACAAATACAATTAACACAAATTTTCTGGCATTCTCTGTATGTTGTGGGCATATCATCCAAAATTTGCAGCTCAACATCGTGTAAACTGCTCATTTGACAAACGGTTTCAGCGAAAGCGTTGCGAAAACAGAAAAGGGGTCGGGAAAAGCCCACAGACTTTCCCCGACCCCGAAATAAAAATAGTATTCTGATTAACATCAAAAGAGACCGCTGCACAGTTTGTACAGCGGTCTCTTTGCGTGGTTATTGTGTTTTGTTTACAGCTCAGCCCACAACGTAGACGTTGACCTGAATGGCGCCGTTGATGACGCTTTCGGCGTAGGTCTCGTAGAACAGGTCTACAAGGATCTGCCCCTTCTGGACGGCGATGCCGGTGTCGGTGGCTACGGCATAGCCGTAGACGAACTTGCCGTCAGTGGAGGTGATGTAGAGCTTGGTGCCGTAGGGGATCACGTCCGGGTCCACAGCCACGGTGCCATAGCCCAGACCCAGACCGGAAGAGCCCTTGCCGGTACGGGAATAGTAGCCGGTGGCCTTGCCGGTGAGCACCTTGCTATAAGAGGTGGGGGCGTTGGTGGTGCCGTCCGCGCCGGTCAGGGGGGACACCGGCGCACCTGCGCCGTAGGTCTTGATGACGTGGTCGGTGGGCTCCACCGTGGTGGTGGTATCCACAACGGTGCTGTTTTCCAGCTCGCCGTCCACATAGCGGTCGCGGGTGGTCACGGTCTGCTGACCGGCTGCGCCGTGCTGCAGGGTGGTGGTGCGGCCGGTGTTGCGGAAGTACAGGCTGGTGTAGACATACTGGGTGTCGTAGGGGATAGCCTGTGTCTCCACCCGCTCTGCGTAGTCCACGCGGTGGACCACGATCTTGCTGCCGGCGGTCACAACGTGATCCAGCGCCGGCTCGGTGTAGTCGTCCCCTTCAAGGGTGATACCGGCGCGCTCCAGTGCATCGGCTACGGTGCCGAACACCAGCTTTACAGGGTACTCCTGCCCGTCGGCGGTGATGCTGACAGAGAATGCGCGCTCGATGTTCAGGGAGGCAAGATTGCCGCTGAACGCGGTGTAGTAGACCTCATCGCCCTCCTCAGAGCGGATGCCGGAAAGGTGCATGACCTGTGCGGGGGAAGCATCGGCATCGGTCAGAAGGACCTGCCGTGCACCATTGGAGTCGGTGACGTAGGTCAGCCGCAGATTTGCAGCGGTGACGCCAAGGGTAGCCACAAGGCATACCACCATGACACAAAATGCCAGCACACGGGGAGATACTGCCTGCTTTGCGGCAGTAACTGCTTTCTTCAATTTAACGGAAGCGATACGAGACAACTCCTCTCTTTGTCGTATTTGGCGCGGCCGCGGGTCTGTATTGCATCGGCACCCCGGCCGCCCGGACTGTGGCTGCTCTGAGTATAAGCGTCTCACAGTCAAATACGATGCTCTCTTCGGGTAAAAAGAATGAGCACCGTATTACAGGTTGGAATCCGCTTCGGGCAGACCACAAAACTGCCCCGGCACAGGCCGCATCTGCCCATGCCGTGCCGTACGCAGGACGGCTTTTTACTTCATCCAGATAGAATTTAAACGCTGCAACGTTCGTTGCGCAAACGTTATTTTACCAGACCGTAAAGCATCTGTCAAATTTGCGTCTTGCACTTTGTTAGATTTATAACATTATTTTTTGTGCAATTTTCACAGTGTTTCTTTTGATATTTTGGTTTTTAGGTGGTTTCCTTCTGATTTTTTCCTTTTTTCTGGGGGCAATTCGTTCATGAATTTTTAACATTTGCACCGGCTCTTTTCTCTGCGAATAAGGCCGCAGCAGCGGCCGCTGCGCCCAAAACAAGCTGCCCCACATCGCGGGTTTTGCATGGAAAACCTGCAGGGGAATTACCCGGTCCCGGCAGGGAGAAAAGCTCGCATTTCCGGTGCCAAAACCCCGTTTAGCAAAATGCCGAAGAACAGAAAATTTCACATTTTAGTACACACTGGATAGTTTGCGCCCCCGGCGGTACAATCGGGACAGCAAACAGAAAAGGAGGTTTTGCATGGAGATCGAGATCCTTGAGCAGCAGTGCGGCGGCACCGAATTTGTGCCCCGGCCGCACCGGCTGCACCTTGGCGCACAGAACGCCGAGGGGGTGGACCGGCTGCAGTTCATCCTGCCCGCAGCGTGGGCGGGGTGCACCCTGGCGCTGTATCTGCGCCGCAGCGATGGGGTGCAGCTGGCCGCCATTCCGCTGGACGCCGACGACAGTGTGACGGTGGACCGCCGCCTGACCGGCAGCGTGCGGGGACAGTGGATGCTGGCCGCCATAGGCAGCGGCGGTTACACCGCCTACACCCGCCCCGGCAGCTACGATGCGTACGCTACCCTGCCTACGGACGGCGGCAGTGAGGAGCTGCCGCCCTCGGTGTACGAGCAGTTTGTGGCGCGCGTGCTGGAAAGCGCACACGCCGCAGCGGAAAGCGCCCGCCGTGCCGAGAACGGTGCGGCAGATACCGCCATGCAGGCGGCACTGGCGCAAAAGACTGCGGACAAAATTCTGGCCGACCGTACCGATGCCGAGGCCTGCGCAAAGCGGGCGGAGGCTGCCGCGCTGCGGGCAGAAAGCTATGCACCCACCGGTGGGCAGGTGCTGAGCGTGAACAGCAAGGGCGGCGCAGTGCAGCTGAACGCACAGGATGTGGGGGCGGTGCCGCTCCCGGTGCAGCCTTTGCCTGGCGAGATGGTGCGCATTCTCAGCGTGGATGCCGCCACCGGCGCGGTGCAGACCGATACCACCCCGCTGCCGGACCTGCGCCCCTATGTGCGCAGCGAGACCGTGCCTACGGCGGCAACGCCCGGCGCGGTGCGGGCAGACGGGCAGTATGGCGTTGCGGTGCGGGCAGATGCCACCCTGACCACCGTGCCCGCCACGGCGGCGCAGCTGGACCGTATGACCGAGGCCTATGCGCCCCTGACCCCGGCGCTGCTGCCCTACGGCGTAAAAAAGGCGCTGACCAGTGCCGCCGGGGCAGCAGACTGGTCGGCGCAGGAAAAGGCTGCCGCACTATTGCAGCTGGGCGCGGACGACCGGTTTTACTCCAAGGCTGAGGCAGACCGGAAATTCGGCATGGGCTACACCCTGCCGCCCGCCACCGCAGCCGTGCTGGGCGGCGTGAAGGTGGGGCGGGGCCTGACCGTGAGCGCAGACGGCACACTGGAAATGACGGCGGAAAACCTTGACACGGTGCTGGGCTTTAGCCTGGCAGAAAAACTGAATCAACTGAGAGGAGTGACGGACATGAACGGAAAGCTTGTCTACACAAGCGACGGTGCAGCGGGCAAAAGCAACAAGACGATGACTGTGCCGGACGAGGTGGATTATATTGTGGTAAGGATGGCGGTCCCTCTGGAATGTACCACGATCGCTACCACCGGCGGAGTAGCCGCAGCGGCGGCTGCGGACTACGGCTGCACCCGCATCGTGCGGGGCGGTACGGCGGTGGCCATAGTGGGCGGCGGCAACACCTACAATCTGCGGGACGGCGTTTACTGCAAGGGCGAAGCACTGGTGAAGGTGAGTTTTGCTGCGAACGGCACGGTGAACATCGGCGTGGTCGATGTAAACCTGGCGAGCAATGACAACGCTTATCCCTTCAACGTGGAGGGCTACCAGTATGTGTAAGGGCGGTGCAGCATGAACGAGATGACCATCCGGCTGGAACGCAACGGCGCGGCAGCGGTGCCCGGCGGACAGCTGCTGCTGGGGTATGCGGGCAACCGGGGCAACTACCGGCTGCGCATCGAGCAGCGGGGCGAGTGGAAGGGGCTGACCGTGTGCGCCCACTGGCACACCCCCGGCGCAAGCGCGGCTACGCTGGTGGAAAACGGAATCCTGACCGTACCGGCGGCGGTGACGGCAGTGCCCGGCGCGGGCTGCCTCACCTTTGAGGGCACGGACGGCAGCCGCACCGTGACCAGCGCTGATGTGCGGTGCAAAGTATGCGCCAACAGCGGCACGGCAGAGGGCGCGATGCCTGCCCCGGCTACGCCTGCGTGGGAGGCGCTGGTGGGGCTGCTGGGCACAGGCAGCGGTATTACCACCGCGGAAAAACAGGCGCTGCTGACAGTACTGCGCATGCTGGCGGCGGGCAATGACGCAGCTATGGATGCCTGCGACCGTCTGGCGACGCTGTGGGACAACCCGCAGCCGCCGAAGGAGAACGTTTTTGCCGTGCTGGGGCAGGCGATCCTTGGAAAAATGATCTTAGGGAGGAACAAATGAGCTACGTAAAACAGAATTTTGTGGACGGCCAGACCCTGACGGCTGCCCAGCTGAACCACATGGAAGCAGGCATTGCCAATGCTGCCGGAACGCAGGGCGAAAAAGGCGACAAGGGAGAAAAGGGCGACCCCGGCCCGGCGGGTGCAAAAGGTGACCCGGGCGAGGGCTTTACCGCCAACGCAAAGGCGCTGCTGCTGAACCTGTTTGAAAATGCAGCCTATAAGACCGACACGATGCAGCCCACCCTGAATGCTCTGCGTGCAGAGTGGGGCGGCAGTGCACAGGAAGTTCCGGTGCAAAGCGTGAGCCTGAGCGCCGTGACCATGACCCTGAACGAGAGCGAGAGCAAGACCCTGACGGCCACCGTGCTGCCCGCGAACGCAACCGACAGGGCGGTGGTGTGGAGCGTTCTGCCTACCGGCTTTGCCACTGTGGCAAACGGCGTGGTGACAGGCATCAAAGCAGGTAACTGCACCGTGACTGCCACAGCAGGCGGTAAGAGTGCAAGCTGCGCGGTAACGGTGGAAGTAGTGGAGACAGCACAGCTGATCTACAGTCTGCCCGGCGAGACCGTGCTGACCCAGGGACTGGACACCGGCCTGAAGCTGCTGGAGCACGCCTCCACCGAGACGCCGCAATACACGATCCTAGTGGACGCGAAAGCGGGGGACGACTTTAATGCCAACACCTGGCCTGCCTTCCTGCACTGCCTGACCGAGACCGGCGATACCGACAATCTGCCCGGCTTCAACTCCACCAGCAGCCCGCTGAACAATAAGACCGAGTTCGCATACTACAACTACGGCAGCGTGACCCTGTCAGACAGCATCGAACACCTCAAGACCCGCACGCGGTATGCAGTGCAGATCGACGGCAGAAAATATCGCGGCGGCAGTACCTACTGCCCGCTGACCGAGTGGAAAACCACAAACGGCACAATCATAGATGTGCCCCAGACCTTCCTGATCGGTGCGGCGCAGAGCGCGGACGGCAGCAAAAAGCAGCAGTTCTGGTCTGGTACGCTGTACCAGTGCAAGGTGTATAAAGGCCTGCTGAGTGACGACAAGGTGAACGATTACATCGAGAAGGGGTGGTAAAATGGAAGTGTTTGACATCAATGGTCAGATCATCAGCCCGCTGGCGGGAAAAACGCTGTACGTTGCAGGCGACAGCATCGCTTACGGCAAGAGCAGCGCAGGCGGCTACGGCAAATGTATTGCAGACAAGTACGGCATGACCCTGACCAATGAAGCAGTGGACGGCGCAACGCTGACCCCGAATATTACCGATAAGGTATACGGCGGCACCCGTGGCTGCATCAGCACGGTGGCGACAAACTCCACAGCGCTTGCAAAGGCAGACTACATCCTGTTGGAGGGCGGCGTGAATGATGCCTGGAACAACGCCCCTGTGGGTACCTTGACCGATGGGTTTGCCGCTGCCTACGATGAAACGACCATGACCGGCGCACTGGAGAAGATGCTGGACGATCTGGCAACGAATTACAGCGACAAGTGCGTGGCCTATGTATTCCCGCACGGCGGGATGTTTGCAGGCAGCGAAAACTGGTACAAGACCTATAAGCCTGCCATCCTTGCGGCGCTGAAAAAATGGGGCGTGCCCTACGTTGACATTGCGGAGACCACCCCGCCTATGGGAAAACACGGCGTCAGCGAACTGGGCGATAAGTACACCAGCGACGGCACCCACCCCAACGCAGCGGGCTACGAGCGGTTTTATGCAGAGCCCATCGCAGCGCTGCTGAAACGGCTGTAAGGGGGCGCACGATGGCATTGCAAGCGTATTCTCTTGCCCGGGATGGCAGCACCGCCCTCTCGCCGCACTTCTGTGTGCGGGAGTTCCGCTGCAAGGACGGCAGCGACCCTGTCTTCATCGACACGGCGCTGGCAGAACTGCTGGAGCGTATCCGGGAGCACTTCGGAAAACCGGTGACGATCACCAGCGCCTACCGCACCCCGGCACACAACGCCAAGGCAGGCGGGGCAAAGTTCAGCCAGCACCTGTATGGCCGGGCAGCGGATATCCGGGTGCAGGACGTGAGCGTGGAGGACGTAGCCGCCTACGCCGAAAGCCTGATGCCGGACCGGGGCGGCGTGGGACGCTACCCCGCGAAGGCGGGCAGAGCCGCCGGCTGGGTGCACGTGGACACCCGGGCAGACAAAGCCCGGTGGAGGGGGTGAGCGCGATGACAGGCATCATCTCAGCCATCATTGCAGGCGCGGTGACCCTGATCGGCGTGCTGATCGCCAACGGAAAAAGCCAGGCGGTGACCGACACCAAGCTGGAAGAACTGACCCGGGAGGTGCGGGAGCATAACAACTTCGCCCGCCGCGTACCCATTTTAGAAGAACAGATGAAGGTGGCCAACCACCGCATCGCAGATTTGGAGAAAGAGAGGAACTGAACCTATGAACGATACCCATTGCAAAATTTCTGCCGCCACCCTGGCACGCACGGCTGCGCTGGCGCTGGCACTGACCAATCAGGTGCTGAGCGCCTGCGGCAAGCCCATGCTGCCCATCGAGAGCGCCACCGTGGAGCAGCTGGTGACCACCGGCCTGACCGTGACCGCCGCCCTTGTGAACTGGTGGAAGAATAACTCCTTCACCCCGGAGGCCATCAAGGCCGATGGCTATCTGGAGCAGCTGCGGGAAAAGAAGTAAAGGCTGCCAGGCAGGCGGGACGATATTTTTGTGAATAGAGCAATGCCGGAGCGTCCTCAGACGCTCCGGCATTGCATTTTCACAGGAAGGATATTGGAGCCGTTCCCAACAAAAAACTCCTCCGGCAGTTGCCGGAGGAGCATTCATTTTTCTATTCTAAACACGGATGCGCCGCCCTGACATGGTGCGCAGCCGGGCTTACTTCAGGAACTTTGCCACGGCGCGGGCGACGATGCCGCCCAGAATGCCGGACACCAGAAATTCGGCTACGCCCTGCACACCAACCAGCAGCACTACGAACATGAAGGGGTTGGCAGCGCCCTTGACGGACACCAGATTCTGCACATAGTCGCAGCCGTAGAAAGCCAGCACGATGTAGCCCATGAAGAACAGGGTGTTCAGGGCGGGTGCGGTCATGGCGCTGAGGATGTAGCTCCAGGTGCGGGACTTATCCAGCTTTTGCAGGCCCTTGAAGATCAGGCCACAGCACAGACCCATGAGCACACGCATACCCACGCACAGGATAAAGGTGTTCAGCGGGCTGACCTGAAACAGTGCACCGGTCATGGCAGATGCGCCGGTGATGGCATCGTAGAAGCTCACAGCGCCGAATACGCCGCCCAGCAGGGCACCCACGGCGGGGCCCATGGTGATGGCGCCCACGGCGATGGGCAGGGTGAGGAAGCTCATGTACAGCGGGCCCACGGGCACACTGCCCAGACCGACAAGCTTCATCACCAGTTCAATGGCCACCAGCAGGGCCACACGAGTCAGAGTCTTCGTATTGGTATTCTTCATAATTCAGTTTTCCTCCTGCTGCCGTTCCGCCCTTTGTTGTCGGATACGGCGCAAACCTGCCCGCTCTTTGCGGGTTTTAGGTGAATATTCAAATCTCTTGGAAGCGCGTTATTGTGTCAGGGCGTGTTCCAGAGAAAAATGCGTTAGAATCTGTCGCCGGGGAAGCGCACCCCGGCGCTACGGCGCGCCACCGTGAGTACCCGGCTCACCGCGATGCTGGTATCCAGCATGCGGGCGCACAGCTCCTGGTCTCCGGCGGTCATGGCGCGGTAAAAGGCCTCGAACTCTGCCGCCTGCCGGGGACGATCCCCGTTCAGGTTGTAGTGCTCCTCCTTGCCCTCGTTGGGATGGAAGGTCACACCGCCGCAGTAGTTCGGGGTGGATTTTTGCAGAATGTAGCCCTTCGTGCCCTGAATGATGCAGCGGGCAGGGGCTGCGCAGTCCTTGGCGGCAAGGCTTACCGCCTTGAAACCGCTGTAATCCATCATCAGCACACCGCTGGTGTCGATATTGCGCTCCATGTTGGCGGCATACACCGCCTTATTCGGCTCACCGAACAGACCCACGATGTAGCTGACGTTGTACACGCCCAAATCCATCAGTGCACCGCCCGCGCACAGCGGGTCGAACACCGGCGGGGTCTGCCCGACGCAAAAGGCGTCGTACCGGCTGGAATACTGGCTGAAGCTGCACTGTACCATGCGCACCGTGCCCACCCGGGGCAGCAGCTCCCGGAGTTTGGCGTAGTTGGGCTGGTACTGGGTGGTCATAGCCTCAAAGAGGAACAGCCGCTTGCGCTGTGCCAGCGCAGCCAGCTCCTCGGTCTCGGCGGCGGTCACCGCCATGGGCTTTTCCACAATGACGTGCTTGCCTGCCTCCAGCGCCACCCGGGCGTAGCGGGCGTGCTGTAAGTTGGGCACGGCGATGTAGACCGCGTCCACCCACTGCAAAAGCTCAAAATAATTGGTGGTGTGCTGCGGGATCTGATATTGTGCACACAGCTCTGCGGCCTTTGCCGCCGAGCGCGGGGTGCTGCACACCGCCTGCACAGTAAACGGCGTGTGCTCCACAAGCCATGGCAAAAATTCCTGCACGATCTTACCCGTGCCAAGAATGCCCAGTTTCATAATGCTCTCCCTTATCCTCTTGTTCCCTCAGCCTACCAGCGCCTCCGGCTCGCGGCGGGTGCGGCGGTTGGGGTGCGGGTGCTTTGCCCGGAGGCGTCCCTGCTGACCGTAATGCCTGCCGCCGCCATGGCTGCGGCCGTGCTCCTGCGGGGCGTTCAGCTGGTACAGCAGTGCCAGCCCCTTCATCAGCAACTCCGGGTCATAGGTCAGGGGGTGGCGGCACAGCGGGGTGACGTACTTTGCCAGTCCGCCGGTGACTACCAGTGTAGCCGGGCTGCCCAATTCCTCTTCAATGCGCTGCACCATGCCGTCAATGAGCACGGCGGTGCCCAGCACCGAGCCGGACAGCATACAGTTTTCGGTATTGGTGCCGATGGCTTTTTTCGGGGAGCCCAGATGCACCTGCGGCAGCTGGGCACAGCGCTCACCCAGTGCGCGCAGCCCGGTGGAAAGGCCGGGGCAGATCACGCCGCCCCGGAACACCCGATCCTTGTCCACCACATTAAAGGTGGTGGCGGTGCCAAGGTCTACTGTGATGACCGGCAGCGGAAAGTTTGCCGCCGCATAGGCGGCATCCACCAGCCGGTCCTTGCCCACGGCGCGGGGCTCGTCCACCCCCATGGTCAGCCCGGTGCGGATGTCCGGCGAAACGATGACCGGCTTTTTGCCGGTGTAGTGGCGGGCGCACTCGGCCAGTGCCCCGGTGATCTGGGGCACTACGCTGGTAAGCACTGCACCTTCAAAGCGCATGGGACGCTCCGGATGGCGGCGGTGCGCAAATATTTTATCCATTTCGGCACGATATTCCGCAGCCGTGCGGGTGCGCACCGTGTCCATGCGCGCCACAAAGCATACACGTCCGTCCCGGATGCCCCCAAGGGCGACGGTGGTGTTGCCTATATCAATGGCTAAGATCATAATTCTGTTTTCCTTTTCAAAATAAAAGAAAAGAACCGGTTTGCTCTTTGTCAAGCGTATTTTACCGCATTTTTGCGCCGGATACAAGTTCCCGGCAAAGATTTTGTTGTGCTGGTGGAAGTTTTGCATTATACTAAGGTAAGATATGTGGAAAAGAACTGTTTTTCCGGGAGGTAAACGAACCATGGATCTGAACGGCAAGTGCGTCCTGCTGGGCGTGAGCGGCGGCATTGCCGCCTATAAGATGGCCAACGTGGCCAGTGCACTGCGCAAGCTGGGTGCGGATGTGGAGGTCATCATGACCAAAAACGCCACCCAGTTCATTACCCCTCTCACCTTTGAGACCCTGACCGGCCACAAGTGCATGGTGGACACCTTTGACCGGGATTTCAAGTTTGAGGTCACCCACATCTCGCTGGCAAAAAAAGCGGATGTGATTTTAGTCGCCCCCGCCACCGCCAACGTGATTGCCAAAATGGCGCACGGCATTGCGGACGATATGCTTACCACCGTGGTGCTGGCTGCCAAGTGCCCGAAGCTGGTGGCTCCCGCCATGAACACCGGCATGCTGGAAAACCCCATCACGCAGGATAACCTTGCCACGCTGGAGCGGTACGGCTTTACCGTCATCCCCTCCGAAAGCGGCGTGCTGGCCTGCAAGGATGTGGGCAGCGGACGCCTGCCCAAGGAGGAGGTACTGCTGGAGCACATCCTGCACACCATCGCCCGCCCGAAGGATCTGGCCGGGGTGCGCGTCGCGGTGACCGCCGGCCCTACGCAGGAGGCGCTGGACCCGGTGCGCTACCTGACCAACCACTCCACCGGCAAAATGGGCTACGCCCTTGCCCGCGCCGCCGCCATGCGGGGCGCCGAAGTGACCCTGATCCACGGACAGACCGCGCTGCCGCCGGTCAAGTTCACCACCGATGTGCCGGTGACCACTGCCCGGCAGATGTACGAGGCGGTGACCAGCCGCTTTGATACCACCGATGTGCTCATCATGGCTGCCGCCGTGGCGGACTACCGCCCCGCTACCGTGGCCGACGACAAGATCAAAAAGAAGGAGGGCGACCTCTCCATCCCCGTGGAGCGCACCGAGGATATCCTTGGTACCATCGGCCCCCGCAAGACCCACCAGTTCCTGTGCGGCTTTTCCATGGAGACCCGGGACCTTGTGGAAAACTCCTCCGCGAAGCTTGCCAAGAAAAATCTGGACATGGTGGTGGCCAACAACCTCAAGGTGGCCGGTGCGGGCTTTGGGGTGGATACCAACGTGGTCACCTTCATCACCCCGGACGGCACACGGGAGCTGCCTTTGATGAGCAAGGCGGATGTAGCCGATGCCATTCTGGACGAGATTCTGCGGCGGCGGGCAAAGTAATACTGCCGGGATTTTGTTGTACACATATCACAAAATTCACAAAAAAATTATGGTTCTTTCCGAAAATTCGGCCTTACCTGTTTATTTTATGCTGCAAAAATTATATAATAAGAGTGTGTCCCCATATTTGGAAGGAATCGGTCTGCGCTGCAGCCGTTAATATTTGGAGGAGAGCCTTACTATGTTCATGTACTCGGATTATAGCCAGCATCTGCTGGACCATGTAAAAAAGATCCACTTTATCGGCTGCGGCGGCAGCGGAATGTATCCGCTGATCCAGATCCTTGCCGCCAAGGGCTACGAGCTGTCCGGCAGCGATGTGCTGGACGGCAGCATCATCCGCTACGAGCGGGAGATGGGCGTGAAGGTCAGCCTTGGCCACAATGCGGATAACGTTGTCGGTGCGGACATGGTGGTGTACTCTGCCGCCATCTCCAAGGATAACGTGGAGCTGAACGCAGCTGCCTCCTACGGCATTCCCACCGTGGAGCGCAGCGTGCTGCTGGGCTATGTGAGCCGCCTGTACAAGCAGAGCATCTGCGTGTCCGGCACCCACGGCAAGACCACCACCACCTCCATGATCACCACCGCGCTGGAACTGGCCGGCCGCGACCCCTCTGCCGTCATCGGCGGCAAGTTGCCCCTCATCAACGGCTACGGCAAGGCCGGCAAGGGCGATGATATCGTCATCGAAGCCTGCGAGTTTGCCGAGACCTTCCTAAAGCTGACCCCCTACCTGTCCGTGGTGCTGAACATCGACAACGACCATCTGGACTACTACGGCAGCATGGGCGAGCTGAAGTTCGCCTTCAAGCGCTTTGCCCTGATGACTCAGTTCATGATCTTTGCCAACGCTGACGATAAGAACACCATGGACGTGATGTACACGTTGGACCGCCGGGTGCGCACCTTTGCCATCGACAACCACGGCGACTACCGCGCTGTCAACATCAACGAGTATAAGCCCGGCTTCTTCGAGTTCGACCTGAAGGAGTGGAATACGACCGACACCACCCGCATCCGTCTGTCCGTGCCCGGTCGCCACAATATTTATAATGCACTGGCCATGTGCGCCGTGTGCCGCTTTGTGGGCCTGAGCGCAGAGCAGTGCGCCGAGGCTGCCCTGAACTTCAAGGGCGCAGGCCGCCGCTTTGAGGTGTACGGCGAGTGCAACGGTGCGCTGGTCATCGACGACTACGCCCACCACCCCACCGAGCTGCGCGCCACCCTGAACACCGCCAAAGAAATGGGCTACAAGCGCCTGATCGCCGTCCACCAGCCGTTTACATACAGCCGCACCAAGATGCTGTTCAACGACTTTGTGGATGTGCTCAAGATCCCGGACATCACGGTGCTGACCCCCATCATGGGCAGCCGCGAGCCCAACGACCCCACCATTACCAGCGCAAAGCTGGCAGCACAGATCCCCGGCTCCGTGCTGGTGAACAGCCTGCAGGAGGCCGCCGACTGGGTCAAGCAGAACGCCCAGCCCGGCGATCTGGTCATCACCCTCGGCTGCGGCGATATCTATAAAGCCAGCAAGATGATGGTGGAAAAGGATCAGTAAGCAATAAGCTGATTTTTAAAGAATTATAAATACAGAAGCGCCCCGCAGTCATTCGGCTGCGGGGCGCTTCTGCGTCTCTATCTACGATTCTGGAAGGATGTTGGCGTTATCAGAACTTGAACAGGTCCACGATGCGCTGCCACAGGCGGGTGAAGATGTTGCCCTCCTTCACCGTCTCGGTCTCAGCCACAGCATTGTTGGCAGCGGCCACGGTCTCGGCGGTCTTGTAGACAAACTTCACGCTGCTCTCAGCGTCCTCGGGTGCACCGGCAAAGCTGGTGTAGCTTTCCAGCCGGTCGGTCATCTCGTCCAGCACGGTCTTGAGGCCGTGCAGCTGATCCTGATCCAGTGCGCCGGTCAGCTTGGAGATGCCCTCCTCGTTGAACTGGTTCAGACCATCGTTCAGCTGGTGGGTTTCGTATAGCGAGGGCGAAGCGGCGTCTGGCGCGGCGGCGTCGTAGAAGCGTTCTAGGCCGATGGGGAAATTCGTCGATTATCACCTCGCCGCGGCTGATCTCCTCGGCGCGCAGGCGCAGCGTTTTTATTCTGTTTTTAATCGTATATGTGCCGTCGTCGTTCGGCTCGACCTCGGAGAGCATCGGCTGGATGGGCGTCACGACGCCGTAGAGCGTCACGGCCTCGCCGGGGCGGAAGGCTATGGAGTTATAGACGTTCCAGTCGACGCGGCCCGCGTTTTCGCGCGGGAAGTATTTTTCAGGCCGCTCGCCGATTTCCGCGCGCGAGAAGCGCAGCCGCTCGCCATCCGCGAGCTTCACCAGCTCCCCTTCGCGGCGCGCCTCGCCGCCGCGCTCTTCGTATGCCAGCGACGGCTCGCCGATGTCGTAGACGTAGAAGAGCACCTCGTCGCTGCGGAACATCCGCCCGTCGAATGCGACGCGCCCGAGCTCTACGCTCTGCGAGGCGCTGCGCTCCGAGATGTTGTAAATCACTGCGTGGACGAAGCCCGAGGAATATTCCAGCGCGTCGTTCGCGCGCCAGTGGACCGGTATCTCGCAGGGCGCGGGCAGGCCGGCGTGCCAATAGCCGGGGAACGGGTCGAGATACATGCGCCATCCGCGCTCGCGCGCGAGCGCCGAGGCCTTGGCGAAATGCTCCGGCGGCGAGAAGCGCGTCAGAATTTTGTCCGGCACGGAGCCGAGCATAACGTCCTTGTAAACCTCGGCGACGACGCGCCCCTCGTGCAGCGCGAGGGCCGTGACGCGGAAGTAGTTCCATTCGAGGTCCGTGTCGTAAATTTTAGAATAATCGCCGCCGCATTCCTTCGTCGCGCCGCCCTGCACGAGCGCCGCGTAGCGTTCCTCCGTCACCGCGGCCTTGACGCGCGGGTCGCGGAACGACGCTGGTGCTTCGGCGCGGAAGACGAGCTCCGGCGGCGGCGAGGCCGCAAGCTCCTCGCGCGTGAGCTTCACCCACGGCGCGATTCCCGCGCAGTCGAAGAGTATGTCGCGCGGCTCCGTCACGCCGCTTTTTCCGACGCGGCTTTCGACGACGCGCACCGGGCGGCGTATGTTGTCGCGCATCTCACCCGCGTCCGCGACCTCGACGCGGATGTCGAGCGGCATTTCCGCGGCGGGCACGCCCTCACGGTCGATGCGCCCCGCGACGTAGAAGTCGCGCCCCGATTCGAGCACCGTCTCCGTCACGGACGGAATATCTATCGTAAGGCGGACGGCCTCCGCTCCGCGCGGAAGCGCGAGCCCAGCGAGACAAAGCAGAAACGCCGCCGCGGCGGTAAATTTACGAGCGCGTTTCATTCGACGCGCCTCCTTCCGAAAGGTACTGACACGCCATTATTATAGCGGAGAGCGCGCGGCGGCGCGCGGGCGGCGCAAAATTCGGAGCTCTCGCGCTTTTGCGGCTTCACGCTATAATTTAAGACGGCAAGAAAATTCTGCGCGCATGGCGCGCGAGGGGGAAATTTTTCCGATGATAGAGGATTTCACATATTACACGCCAACTAAGGTAGTGTTCGGACACGGCGCTGAAAGCAAGACGGGCGCGCTCGTCGCCGGACTCGGCTGCAAAAAGACGCTGCTCCACTACGGCGGCGGCAGCGCCGAGCGCACGGGGCTGCTCGGCAGAATACGCGATTCGCTGCGCGAGGCTGGCGTCAGCTTCGTCGAGCTCGGCGGCGTCGTGCCGAACCCGCGCCTTTCGCTCGTCAACGAAGGAATAGAGCTCTGCCGCCGCGAAGGCGTAGACTTCATCCTTGCAGTCGGCGGAGGCAGCGTCATAGACTCGGCGAAGGCGATAGCCTACGGCGTCGCAGACGAAGAGCGCGGCGACGTCTGGGACTTCTACGCGCGCATCCGCGTGCCGCGCGCCTGCCTGCCTGTAGGCTCCGTCCTCACCATAGCCGCGGCCGGAAGCGAAATGAGCTGCTCCTCCGTAATAACCGACGAAGCGACCGAAACAAAGCGCGGCTACGGCAACGACCTCTGCCGCCCGAAATTCGCCGTCATGAACCCCGAGCTGACGATGACCCTGCCCGCGTACCAGACGGCCTGCGGCTGCGTGGACATCCTCATGCACACGATGGAGCGCTGGTTCGGCGGCGGCGGACGCATGGAACTCACCGACGGCATAGCCGCGGCGCTCATGCGCACAGTTATCAGGAACGCGAAAATACTTGTGTCCGAGCCCGAAAACTACGACGCGCGCGCCGAAGTCATGTGGGCCGGCAGCCTCTCGCACAACGGCCTCACCGGCTGCGGCACCGACGGCGGCGACTGGGCGACGCACCAGCTCGAGCACGAGATAGGCGCGCTCTTCGACGTGGCGCACGGCGCGGGCCTCGCCGCGGTCTGGGGAAGCTGGGCGCGCTACGTTTACAAAGAGAACCCCGCGCGCTTCGCGCAGTTTGCGACGGAAGTCATGGGCCTGCAGCCCGCCGCGACGGACGAAGAGACGGCGCTCGCAGGCATCGCAGCGATGGAAGACTTCTACCGCGAGCTGAAAATGCCCGTCACGATACGCGAGCTCGGCATAGAGCCCACCGATGCGCAGCTCAAAGAAATGGCGGAAAAATGCGCCTCGAAATTCGAAAACGGCGCGGCCGGCACGATGAAGAAGCTCTCCGCCGAGGATATGGAGAAGATATTTAGGGCGGCGATGTAGGACGTCCGAGCAGCGGAGCGGCCTGACGTTCCGCTGCTTAAAAAGGCCGCGTATCGTCATGGCACGATTTGAATACATCAAGCTCTTTATGGAATACGAGACGGACGACATGCCCGTCGTATATTTCTACGAAGTAGATTTGGACAGCGGGCGTTTCTGCCGCAGGGCGATAGAAATATTCCGCGACGGCCGCGTCGAGCGGATAGACGACCTGTACCGCGGCGTTATAGAAGCCGTCCCCATACCGACAGCGAAAGAATTGAACGCCGGCATATGGGGTGAAGGCTTTCGTGCCTTTGCCGTCTCCGAGGCGGAGTTTGATAAAGTTTGGCGAAGCGGCGTTTATCATGGAAATTTGTCAGCACCGTGATTTCATCAGCAACGGCGAATTGATAATGGATGAAAAAAGCACAAAAGATTCTAATGCGCTATATGGACGATGAAAAAAGGGAGTCGCTGACTGCCGGTGAAATCGCCTATGCAAAAAAACGCGGAGCAATTTTGGACGACCTGCTCATATCATGCGAGCAGGCCGTTTCTGCGTTGTCACAAATCTTTGAAACCGTTTCGCTCGCCGATGCAGCGGAAGCGTTTTTATACAGCTTGTCAACGCGCGATATGGAGTACAGGTATATCTTAGCGTCGTACGTTTACGCCGCGAGCTGGCTCAAATTCGACCGAGGCAGAACAGACGGCGTTCCGCAGCCTTTGAGCCGAACATTCTATAATTGGGTGAAGTATCGAGGCGGCGGAATATGGGGAGAAATTGGAAAGCCGATATATTATCTGTCCGATTTTGCTCATACCGAAAAGCGAAGTGCAGCATATGCAGACCGCCGCATTCTGCATGAAATCGTATCATGTGCGCTTTCGATGGAAGAACACGCCACGGGCAGTATGCTGTGCCGAAAAGTCGCGGAAAATAAAATTTTGCGATGCAACAAGAGGGAAGTAATCGGGCTTCTCGAAACGCTTGCCATCTGTGGAATTTTGGAAACGCCTGAACATAGAGGTTATCTGGACGTTTTCACGCCGCCGCTGTCGAGAGACACGGGCGATTTGCGTCAGAGCCTGTCATATCCTCTTAATTGGTGGCGCGGCGTGCATAAGGTCAATTACGAGAATCTCCGCAGAGTTTTTGGTACAGACATATATTGACGAGCGGGCGCTTTGCTCCGCTCGTCCTGTATTTTGCCTGCCTGCGGCGGCCTGACATTTGCGCGCGCGGCTACGCGTTTTGTATGTAATCCAGATAATCGCCGCCCGCGTAGATTACCCTGCCGCCTCTTATGACGAAGCCGGTCGGCGCGCCCCAGTCGCCTTCGCCTTCGACCGCGTAGGCGGTTTCGTCGTCTTTTCCTGCCATGTCCACGTATATCGCGTTGAACCAGCAGTAGTTTAAAATACCGCGCGGGCCGTCGAGCGCGGGCAGCTCGAAGCCTTCCTCCTCGCCCTCTTCGCGCGCGGCGGCGGCGAGCTTTTCACAAATCTCGTCTATCGTCGGTTCCGGCAGGCCGTTGAATGCCTCGACGCATTTTTCGGCGCATTCCTTCAACTCCTGCCCCGCCCCGTAAATACTAAATTCGCCGCCGTTCTCGTCGTTGCGGAAAAATTTGCTCTCGAAAAATCCTTCGCAGCCGTTTTCGTCCTCGATTGACCAACGAATCATGAATTATTCCTCCCCGAGATTTTATCCTGCAAAACGTTTGCGAGCGCCGTGCCGAATCTAACACGCCGCCGCAGAATTGGCAACGTCCGGCGCAAGTCTGCGCGGTGTCGCGTCTCGTCGGCCGCGTCAGTTCTTTCCCTCCGGCAGCTCCATCCGCAGTATCGGGTAGGGTTTGCCGCAGTCGTCGGTTTCGCGGCGGCCGGCGGTTTGGAAGCCGTGTTTTTCGTAGAAGCGGCGGGCGCGCGGGTTTTGTTCGTTGACGTCGACGGAGCGGACGCCGCGCGCTAGGGCTTCGCGCATGAGCGCCGCGCCCGCGCCGCGGCCGAAGTATTCCGGCGCGGCGAAAAGCGCGTCGAGGTGCGCGCCGGTGATTCCCATGAAGGCCGCGGCCTTGCCGTCCGCGCGCGCGGTCATCACGAGCGGCAGGCTCTTTATCGCCTCGACTGCGTAGGGCTTGTAAAATTCGACGCCGCCTTCGGCGAGGAAGTCGTGCGTCGCGCGCACGGAGCGCTCCCAGAGTTCGGCGAGTTCCGCAACGAGCGCGTCGGTGCGTTCGGTTTCTTCGTGAAGCGTAAATTCTTCGGGCATTTCGCTGTTCTCCTTTTCCGCCGCGGATTTACGGCTTTTTATAAGGTTGTCGGCAGAGCATCGCAAGCGTGCGGTTCATAAAACTGCGCGGGGATGTTCGATTCCTACACGCCTCTGCCGTAAAAAAGCGCCCCTTGCGGGGCGCTTCTGCTCGTTTATCTTTCTCTGTCTTTCGCCGGTTCGTGCTGCGGCTCCTGGCTTTCTTCCATGTGCTTGTATTTTCTGTAACGCTCGGCGGCTTCGCGCGTTCCCTCCGCGAAGTATTTCGCGGCGTTTTCCGGGAAGGTGCGTTTGAGCGCCGAGTAGCGGACTTCGCCGTCGAGGAAGTCTTCGTAGGCCATCGTCGGGGCCTTCGAGTCTATCGTGAGCGGCTTTTCCTTGCGCGGGTCGTAGCGGTAGAGTATCCAGTAGCCCGCGTCGACGGCGCGCTTCATCTCGGCCTGCGCTCCGCCCATGCCGCATTTGAGGCCGTGCGAGAGGCAGGGCGTGTAGGCTATGACGACGGAGGGGCCTTCGTATTCCTCGGCCTCGCGCAGCGCCTTGACGAGCTGGTTCATGTCCGCGCCCATCGCGACCTGCGCGACGTAGATGTTGCCGTAGGTCATGAGCATCGCGCCGAGGTCTTTTTTCGCGACGCGCTTGCCGCTGATGCAGAACTGCGCGACCGCGCCGATCGGCGTCGCCTTCGAGGACTGGCCGCCGGTGTTGGAGTAGACTTCGGTGTCTACGATGAGCGCGTTGACGTTTTCGCCCATCGCGAGGACGTGGTCGAGGCCGCCGAAGCCGATGTCGTAGGCCCAGCCGTCGCCGCCGTACATCCAGAAGGTTTTCTTCGACAGGTGGTCCTTGCCCGCGAGCATTTCGCGCGCCGTCTCCGCGGCTTCGCCGGTAAGCTGCGCGGCTTCCAGTTCCGCGACTAACGCCGCGCCCGCCTTGGGCGACTCGTCGAAGTCGTCGAAGGCGGCGAGCCAGTTTTTCAGCGCCGCGGCGAGGCCTGCGGGGATTTCCATGCCGAGGAGCTTTTCGGCGCGGAGTTTCTCCGCCTCGCGCTGCTGTTTGACGGAGAGGAACATCCCGAGGCTGAACTCGGCGTTGTTCTCAAAGAGCGAGTTCGACCACGCGGGGCCTTTTCCGGCTTTGTTCTTCGTGTAGGGGATTCCGGGCATCGCGCCGCCCCAGGCCTGCGAGC
>ENA-OQCL01000154-OQCL01000154.1-human-gut-metagenome-genome-assembly--contig:-NODE-154-length-37773-cov-5.968549_pt1 | contig 37773 bp, 37 predicted proteins | sample MGYA00242502_ERZ504586 | MGnify/ENA primary metagenome ERZ504586 (study PRJEB26092, sample SAMD00036316) | human gut metagenome | host: Homo sapiens | study: EMG produced TPA metagenomics assembly of... | reverse complement strand
GGAAAAAAGCGGATAGTCTGTGCCGCAAGTCAGACCTTAAAAAAGCGGAAATACCCTTGCCGAAAGTAGGGGGCCTGAAAAAGAGGTGGGTGTTTTGCCTGCCTCTTTTCATTTTTGTGGGAGGAAATATGGAACAACTAAAGCTGTATCGGATATCGGATAGATACATACGTTTTTTAAAAAGCCGCGATCACAGAGTTCAGGATAACAAAAAATCGCAGCAGGCCATACGTGGGCGTGGTTCTGCTTGTAGGTAATTATAAATATTTGTGCCAATGGAGTCTCCTAAGCCAAGCCACGCTAAAATTAAGCCTGGTCATCATATCATGAGAATTGATAATGGCAATCTTGGACTACTCGGCTTCAACAACATGATTCCAGTCCCGGAAGAAGCTATAATATACTTCAACATTGATGACGAGCCAGACTTGAAATATGCCGAACTTCTGCGTCGTCAGGTTTCGTTTATCAATAGGCACAAAGCCGATGTCTTCGACCACGCATCCAAAACTTATTATGGAGTCGTTACCAAAAGAACGCCATTTTTGGTCAAGATATGTTGCAATTTTAAGAACTTGGAGTATGCTTGCTCAAAGTATGACCCTAATCATCAAACAGTTCGGCGTAGTACCACGTGAAATAAAAAACCGCCGCCCTTGGCGGGCGACGGCTCTCAGCACGCAAGCTGCCTTTTTATATGCCCCCGGTCAGCAAGGGGCAGTCGTAAGCAAGTCGCACATTTATAGGCCGCTGGCGACAGGCGGCATTTGGCTGATGCCTGATTTTAGCACAACGAGTCACGACAATGCAAGGGGGTGATTCCTACGAATTTCATGTATCTCCGCAAGAGCCGCGCGGAGGAGGGGCAGAGCACGGAGGAGGTGCTGGCGAAGCACCGGGCCGCGCTGGAGGAACTGGCCGACCGGCTCGGGCTGCCCGTGGACGGCGTGTATGAGGAAGTGGCATCCGGTGAAAAGCTCTATGCGCGCCCGGAAATGCTCAAGCTGCTCGAGCGCATCCGCGCCGGCGAAGTTGAGGCCGTGCTGTGCATGGACATCGACCGCCTCGGGCGCGGCGGCATGGCCGACCAAGGCACCATCCTGGACGCCTTCCGCGAGTCCGGCACGCTGATAATCACGCCTGAGAAAACCTATGACCTCACGAATGACGTCGATATCGAGATGACGGAGTTTAAGGCCCTTTTTTGCTCGTGCTGAGTGGAGGGCAATCCGAAAACGTATGAGGCGCGGTCTGATGCAGACCATAGAGGCCGGCGGCTATACGGCCAACGCGCCCTACGGCTACCGCCGCTGCCGCATCGGCAAGCTGCCTTCGCTGGAGGTCATCCCCGAGGAGGCGCGTTTCGTGCGCTATATCTACGAGCGTTACCTCGCCGGTATCGGCGCGCAGACCATAGCGCAGGAACTCAACGCCATGGGGAGCACCCCACGACGCGGGGCCGAGTGGAACCGGAACACAGTGCGGCATGTACTGCGCAATCCCACCTTCGCCGGGAAAATAGCCTGGAACCGCGTGAAGCACTATCGCCCCGGAGCTCACGGCAAAGACAAGCATCACGTCGTTTACACTCCGGAGGGCGAGTGGTTGATGGTGGACGGCGTGCACGAAGCGATCATCCCATGGGACACCTGGCTGGAAGCTCAGGAGCGCAGGAAGCAGCGATACATACCGCCCAGCAACACCGGCCAGCGCGCAAACCCCTTTGCAGGCATCATCCGCTGCTCGAAGTGCGGGAACAATATGCAGCGCATGGGCAGCAGCAGCGGCGAGCCGTATCTGCTGTGCACCACAAAGGACTGTACCGCCGGCGCTAAGTTCGAGTATGTGGAGGAGCGCATGGTCGAGCTGCTATATGACGAGCTTGCCCGGCTCCGGCTTCTCATAGACTCGGGAGCAGCTCCGAACGTTGACGCGCTGGAAGCCGCCCTGGCCGCCGCGCAGCGCGAGCAGGAGCGCGTACAGGCCCGCATCCCGCGTCTGTATGAATTCCTCGAGGACGGCACCTATGACCGCTCTACGTTCCGCTCAAGGCTCGACGCCGCAGAAAAAGAGCTTGCCGAGCTTGCAAGCAAGCGGGCAGACCTCGAACGCCAGATAGATGAGCGTCGCCGCAGCGACCCGCGCAAAGCAGCCGCCGCATTGGAGAATCTGGTCCAGCTCTACCCCACCATGTCCCCCGCCGACAAAAACAGCGCCTTAAAAGGCACTCGGCGTGGAAGTAACCTACACCAAAGAGAAGAAAACCAAACCCCGCGACTTCACCCTGGAGCTCCAGCTCCGCGATTTTTAACTGCTATATTTATAAAACGGTCAGTCTTATGACAAAGACTGCATCGAAGACCTCCGGGTTTACCCCACCGTCGGGTCCCAGACCTACATAGACAACGCCTTCAGCGTCCGGCCCAAGAGCGCCGAGCTGCTGTACGCCGAGGTGAACGTCGAGGCCATCACCTTCAACAAGGGCTACTACACCGTTGACGTCACCTATTTCTACAAGATAACGGGCGAGACCTTCCCCGGCGCGAACACCGTCACCGGACTCGCCATCTTCGATAAGCGCGTCATGCTCTGCGGCGGAGAGGGCACCGTGAAGACCTTCTCCTCCGACATCTGCGATTGCAGCTGCGTGGACGAGGGCATGCCCACAGCCTACGTCGAGGCCGTGGACCCCATCGCCCTGCACCTCAAGCTCGTGGACGCCAACTGCAACGTCTGCTGCGACAACGACAGGCACGACATCCCCGCCTGCATCCTTGCCCGCTTCGGCGAGGCGCTCGTTACCTCGGACACGGGCCGCAGGCTCTACGTCACCCTGGGCCAGTTCTCCATCATCCGCCTTGAGCGCGACACCCAGCTGCTCATCCCGGCCTACGACTACTGTGTGCCGGAAAAGGAGTGCGCCGGCGGCCGCTGCCACGACGACCCCTGCGAGATCTTCGCTCAGATACGCTTCCCCGTCGAGGAGTTCTTCCCCTCGAACGAGTGCTCGACCTCAAACTAAACACATCCGGAAAGGCCCGGCGCAAAAGCGCCGGGCCTTCTGGACGCGCGAGCCCCGGAATGGTATACTTATCCCAAAGGGGGCGATGGCATGGATATTCTGGAAGGCCTGAACAGTAGTCAGCGCGAGGCGGTCACTTCGACGGAGGGCTACATCCGCGTCGTGGCCGGCGCGGGCTCCGGTAAGACGCGCGCCCTCGCGCGCCGCTTTGCCTACCTTGTAAACGAGCTGGGCGTCACGCCCGGCAGCATCCTCTGCGTCACCTTCACGAATAAGTCCGCCGCCGAGATGCGCCAGCGCATACGCGCACTCACCGGCGACAGCGACACCGGCCACATCTGCACCTTCCACAGCTTCTGCGTCACCGTGCTCCAGGAGGACAGCCACGCGGTGCAGTACCCCAAAAGCTTCCTCGTCCTCGACAACGCTGACATCGACGTCATGCTCGCCCGCATCTACGAAGAGCGCGGCCTCACCCTGCGCCACATGACATACGCCGACGCGAGGGACATGATAGAGCTCCGCAAGGGCATCGAGGACCCCGAATACTACCTCGACATGATAGGCATGGACCTGGAGACCCTGCACAGGAAGTACCTCGACGCCGTCAGCACGCGGGACATCATCTTCTACGGCTACCTCTACGAGGAGAAAAAGTGCTTCGGCCTGGACTACAACGACCTCATCTTCTTCACACTCTACATTTTCGAGCGCGAGCGCGAGATACGCCGCAAGTGGCAGGAGCGGCTGCAATACATCATGGTGGACGAGTTCCAGGACATAGACAAGCCCCAGTACCTCCTCATGCGCGCGCTCTGCGGCTACCACAAAAACCTTTTCATCGTCGGAGACCCCGACCAGACCATCTACACCTGGCGCGGGGCGAGCGTGAAGTTCCTGCTGGACTTCGACCGCGAGTTTCCCGGCACGAAGACCATCATGATGATGCAGAACTACCGCTCCACGCCCGAGATACTCGCCGCGGCGAACAGCCTCATAGGCAAAAACCGCAACCGCATGAAAAAGGAGCTCTCCCCCACCCTGCCCTCCGGCGCGCCGGTGGTCTGGATGCACTGTGAGAGTCCCGAGGACGAGGCCGGGCGCATAGGTGCGCGCATTGCCGAGCTGCACGAGAGCGGCGTCCCCTACCGCGACATGGCCATACTCTATCGCGCGCACTACGTCACGCGCAGCATCGAGGAGGTCTTCCTGCGGCTGAAGCTGCCCTATGTCATATACAGCGGCGTCCAATTCTTCGCGCGCGCGGAGGTGAAGGACGCGCTCAGCTACCTGCGCCTGCTGGCCTACCGGGACGACCTCTCCTTCCTGCGCGTGGCGAACGTGCCGAGGCGGAACCTTGGGCGGCGCAGGATGGAATACCTGCGCGAGTATGCGGTGAAAAACGCCTGCTCTCTCTACGACGCGCTCTGCCGCAATCTGGACGAGGAGCTCTTCCGCGGCACCAAGGCCCGGAAGCTCGTCGCGCTGGTGGAGGAGCTCTCCGCAGGCTGCGAGGAACGGAGCATCGCGGAACTGCTCTCGGAGGTGCTCAACCGCAGCGGCTACGAAGAGCATCTGCGTACCGAGGGCAGTCAGGAGCGTTTGGACAACCTCGCGGAGCTCAAACAGTCCGTCCGCGAATATGAGGAGACGGGCGGCGAGGAGTGCTCGCTGACGCACTACCTCGCCCACGTGGCCCTCTTCACCAACAGCGACGCGGACACCGGCCGCGACGCTGTGAAGCTCATGACCATCCACGCCGCCAAGGGCCTGGAGTTCCCCCACGTCTTCCTCTGCGGCCTGAGCGAGGGCATCCTGCCCTCCCGCAGGACCGACTCGCCCGAGAGCATGGAGGAGGAGCGCCGCCTGGCTTTCGTGGCGCTCACGCGGGCGCAGAGGGGCCTCTGCCTCTCGGACTGCGAGGGCCGCGGGCATGAGGGCGCGCCGCGCTATCCCTCGCGCTTCCTGCTGGAAATAGACGAGGGCCTGCTCGTTCATGACGGCAGGCCCCGTGACAGCCTCGTGGCCGAGGCGCGGGAATATATCGCTTCAAACGAGCGGCGGCTATCCGGCACAGCGGCGGAGCCGGAGGCGCTCCTGTCCCCCGGCGCGCGCGTGCGGCACGCGGCCTTCGGCGAAGGCACGCTGCTGGAGGTGGACATGACCCGGAGGGTCTACGTCATCCAGTTCGACAAGATGCCGACGCCCAGGACGCTGACCATCCGTGTCCCGCTGGAGCGGCTTTAAAAAAGCGGAAGCGCAGGCAGTTCTCATACGCCTCGCCCGGAGCGAGGACGCGGATATCCGGCTGCTTTTCAAGGTCTTCGACCACGTCCTGCCGCGAGGGCAGGCTCAGCCAGGGCTCGATGCAGACGAAGGGGGCCTCCGTCTCCGGCGTGTGCCAGAATGCTATATAGCGCATATCCGGGTACGAGACTTCAACGGCGTGGGCGTCGAGCTCGGATTTGAGCGTCACGCTCTCCGCCGCGGCGCGCAGTATGACGGCGTCAGCGTCGAAGAGGTCGTGGCGGAGCGGTATGGCGTTGTTTTCGAGCGCGTAGGGCGCTTCCTCGCCGGAGGCGTAATACTGGAGCGAGAGCAGGACGCGCTGCGGCTCACAGGGCGCGGAAAACTCCAGGCGGTAGTCCTCGAACCTCAGCCCGGGGGCCAGGGGCACGTTGAAGCCCGGATGCCCGCCCAGGCCGAAGGGCATATCGCCATCGCCGCGGTTCTCGACGCGGTAGGTCTGGCGCAGGGTATCGCCGGAAAGCTCGTATATGAGGCTGAACTTGAAATCGAAGGGGTAACTCTCCCGCGTCGCCTCGCCCGCCCTGAGCGAGAGAATCAGGCGCGTGTCCGTCGCCGCCTCGGCTGTGAACTCGCTCCCGCGGGCGAAGCCGTGGCGGCCCATTTTATACCTCGCGCCGCGCCAGAGGTAGCTGTCCTCCGTCAGGCGGCCCACATAGGGGAAGATATTCGTCGCGCGGCCGCGCCAGAAGCGCTCGTCGCCCTGCCAGAGGTATTCCGTGCCGTCCGCGCCGCGCACGGAGCGCAGCTCCGCCCCCAGGGACGAGACGCGGACGCAGAGTTTTTCGTTATTGAGGCAAAATTCCATTTGGCATCCCTCCTAATGGCATTTTAACAGTTTTCCGCTCAGCCCGCAACATCCGCGCGCGTTTTGCGACTTATAAGGTGAAGGGAGGCAGTAACATGAGCGAGAAAAGCGAAAAGATCTACGAGGCCGTGACAAATGTCTCCGACGAGCTGGTCGAAGCGGCGGGCGGGCGCAAAAGGCAGCGCAGGGCCTGGTACATCGGGGCCGTGGCGGCGCTGCTGGTCGTGGCCATCGCCGTGGCGCTTATCCGGCCCGGGGCGGGCGGCTCGGCGCTGGCGATAGCCGAGGCGGTGTATGAGGACTACGAGCGGCTGCCGGACGGGGTCGCAGCGCCGGACGCCTGCTTTGAGGCGCTGACGGCGCAGTTTCTCTCCGGCGCGGGCGGGGAGAACGCCCTGCTCTCGCCGGTGAACCTCTACATGGCCCTCGCCATGCTCGCGGAGCTGACGGACGGCGAGAGCCGGGGCCAGCTGCTGGAGCTCATATGCGTTGACAGCGTGGAGGCCCTGCGCGAACAGGCGTCCGCCATTTGGCGCGCGTGCAGCCGGGACGAGGAGGAGATACAGAGCGTGCTTGCCGGCTCCGTCTGGCTCAGGGACGACTTCGGCTATGTGCAGAGCACGATGGACACGCTTGCGAACACCTATTATGCCTCGTCCTACCGGGGCGAGATGGGGAGTGCCGAGATAAACTCCGCCATACAGGCCTGGCTGAACGAGCAGACGCGCGGGCTGCTGGAGGAGCAGGCGGCAAATATCGAGACGAACCCCCTCACCGTCCTGCTGCTGGCGACGACCATCTATTACAGCGCGCAGTGGACGGACGAGTTCAACGAGGCGGCAAACTACACCGACGTCTTTCACGCGCCCGCGGGCGACACCGAGGCGGAGTACATGCGCGCGGAGCGCGGCATGGACTATTTCAGCGGAGACGGCTGGGGCGCGGTACGGCTCCCGCTCCGGGGCGGGAACGGCATGTGGTTCATCCTCCCCGACGAGGGCGTCGCGGTGGACGAGCTGCTGCAAAGCGAGGAAGTTTTGGGCCTCATGGCCTCGGGACCGAATGAGCTGGCCGGGAAATACGCGGTCGTACATCTTTCGGTTCCGAAGTTTGACATTGCGGCGCAGCTCGACCTCATAGGCGGGCTGATGGAGCTGGGCGTGACGGACGTCTTCGACCCCGATGTCTCGGACTTCACGCCGATGACGACGGACACGGACATGCCCATCTACGTCTCCGAGGCGACGCACGCGGCGCGGGTGAAGATAGACGAGGAGGGCGTCGAGGCCGCGGCTTTTACGGTCATCATAGCCGACGGCGCGGCGGCGGAGCCCGAGGACGAGATATACTTCACGCTCGACCGGCCCTTCCTCTTTGCCATAAGCTCGCGGGACGGACTGCCGCTCTTTACGGGCGTGGTGAACAGGCCGGACTGAGGGGGCGCGGCATGGAGGACAGGGAGATAGTCGCCCTCTACCACGCGCGGGACGAGGGCGCGATTTCGGAGACGGCGGCAAAATACGGCGCGTTCTGCCTGCGCATAGCGCTGAACCTGCTCGGCATACGCGAGGACGCGGACGAGTGCGTGAACGACACCTGGCTCGCCGCGTGGCGGCGGATGCCGCCGGAGCTGCCCGCGAGCCTGCGGGCCTTTCTGGGGCGCATCACGCGCAACCTCTCCATCAGCCGCTACCGGCAAGCGCGGGCGCGAAAGCGCTATGCGGGCATGGAGGCGCTGCTCTCGGAGCTGGACGACTGCGTCCCCTCCCCCGCGACGGTGGAGCAGACGCTGGACGCCATGGAGCTGACGCGGCACATCGAAGCCTGGCTCGGCGCGCTGCCGGAGCGGGAGCGGCGGCTCTTTCTGCGGCGCTACTGGTACGGTGAGGCGCTCTCCGAGCTGGCGGCGCAGGAGGGCGAGCGGCCCGCGCGGCTGGCGCAGCTCATGCTCCGGCTCCGGCGCTCGCTCAGGGCGCATTTGGAGGCCGAGGGCGCGGAGATATAAAAAAACAGGGAGCCGGGAGGCTCCCTGTTTTATGTTTTTGGGGCTTACTTCACGCTCTCGCAGAAGCGCATTATCATGGCCGCAGCCTGCGCGCGGGTAGCGGTGGCCAGCGGGGTCAGAGCGCCGTTCTCGTCGCCCTCGGTCAGGCCCGTGGCATACGACCAGAGCATGGCGTTCTGCGCCCAGGTGCTTATGCTGCCGGCGTCCGGCACGCGGCTGAGGTCGCCGGTATAAATCGGCTCCCCGGCAAGACGCCAGAGCATGGTGACGAATTCCTCGCGGGTGATGGCCGCAGTCGGGTTCTCGCCGTCGGAGATACCGTTGGTGATGACCCACTCCTGGGCCTTGGCGTACCAGCTGTTGCCGCCGGTGGTGTCAACGCCGCTCATGCGGGCGATGATGGTCCAGACCATCGCGCGGGTCAGGGTAGCGTTCGGGGCGAACTCGTAGGTGTCCACGCCGTCCATGAGCTTGTTGTCGTAGACGTACTTCACAGCCGTGTAGTACCAGGCGGAGGCCGGCACGTCGTAGAACGGGAACTCGGGGACCTCAGGCTCCTCGGGCTCCTCCGGCTCGGGGACGTAGGGCGTGTCGGGGTGACGCACCCAGGAGGCGGTGTAGGTCACGTTGGAGGTCAGAGTGATGACGGTACCCGCGGGGTAGGTGTTCACGCCGTCAGACCAGCCGAGGAAGGCGCAGCCGCTCTTGCTGACAGTGGGCAGGGTGAACGTGGAGCCGCTGGGGAGAGAAAGCACAGTCTTAGCGCCGCCGTTGGCGGGGTCAATGGTGAGGGTGTAGTTGGTCTCTGCGGCGGCTTCGTTGATGCCGGTTATCACAGCGCCGTTCCCAGCAGCCTTGAGGGCGTCATCGAACTTCTCGTAGTAGGTGAAGGTGCCGTCGGCGTTTTTCACCTCATACTTGAGAGTATCAGCAGCATACTCAGAGACAGAAATATTAAATGTACCATCAGTAACAGTAACGTCAGCTGTACCGGTTATTCCTGTTGCTGTAATAGTGAAATTGCCTCCATCAATGTTGAGTGCGGGTGTTGTTGTTATGGTGCCATTATACGGTCCGACAATAATAGTGCCTGTAAAATCAACATCATTAATTGTAGTGGTAGCATTTGGATAGTTGTTATTCCACACAGATGTCCAAATAGCTCCTATAATCGTGCCTCCATTTATAGTAGCTTTGTGCCAGTTCTGCACGGAAGAAGACGTAAGTGTACCAACTGTTCCTTGCGTTACAATAGTGCCTCCGTTAATCTCAAGGACGCCAAAATCATCGTTTTTAACTGCAATGAACTTCTGCTGCTTAAAGTAGCCATCATTAATGATGAGAGTTGCAGTATTGCTCTCACTGGTACCAACGTTGCAGACGAGGGAAGAACCATTTTCACCATCGCCGCTATTATTATAAACGTTGCCGCCGTTGAAAGTCATGGTCCCCAGATTGTAAACAGTATAATAGCTGGGAGTTCCATCATCTTCGCGTTTTATCGTGCCTGTACCGGCAGCGCTGCTGTCCTTAATGACCACGGTGCCATTGTTCGTCAGCGCAGCTGTTTTGGAGGTTGTGCCGCCGTTGAGGGTGAAGCCGTTGAGGTCGAGGACAATGTTCTTATCAGCGGCAATGGTGACATTCTCATTGGTGTTCGCAATGAGCACAACTTCGTTGTTCTCCGCCGTTGCCGCATCAATGGCCAGCTGAAGCGACGTATACTTCGCATTGCCTACCTCAGCCACCTCACCATCCGCCATGGCAGCGGCGGGGAGCAGGGACGCGACCATCAGGACGGCGAGGAGCAGCGCCAGGATGGACTTTTTCATTTGAGTTTCCTCCTTATATTCTTTTGTTTTCAAAGCTCCGTCATGAGACAGGCTCCGCCTGTCTCAATGGCAAGGGGTACCCCTTGCGCTATATCTTGTATATTAACATCTACATCTTGGTATTTCAAGCAGGTTTGTATTACAATTTGACTACTTCTTGTAACAACACAAAATCCCGGCCCATTTCTGGGCCGGGATTGGAGGCGCCATCCGGATTTGAACCGGAGAATCGGGGATTTGCAGTCCCCTGCCTTACCACTTGGCTATGGCGCCGCGCCTTTTCATTATAGGTTCCGGCGAAACTATTGTTTAGTTTCGCCGGAACTGGAGCGGGCAACGAGATTCGAACTCGCTACCTCCACCTTGGCAAGGTGGCGCTCTGCCAAATGAGCTATGCCCGCAGATGGTGCCTCAGGCCAGAGTCGAACTGGCGACACACGGATTTTCAGTCCGTTGCTCTACCAACTGAGCTACCGAGGCATATTCTGTTTCCGCCGCCGAAAGAAAACTCTGGTGGGAACAACTGGACTCGAACCAGTGACCCCTTGCTTGTAAGGCAAGTGCTCTAACCGGCTGAGCTATGCTCCCGGATAAGCGGCTTTGTCATTATACTAAACACCCCTCTATTGTCAATATCTTTTTCGAATTTTTTTCACTTCGCCAAAGCGCGCAATTCTTCCGGGCTGAAACGATAGATTTTGTCGCAGAACTGACAACTCACTTCCGTCTCCTCGCCCGTCGCCGCCATGTCCTCCAGCTCCGCCGCGCCGCAGCTCGCCAGCGCCGCCGCGACTCGCTCCCGGCTGCACGCGCAGCGGTACTCCACCGGCACGCGCATGACCGTCTCATATTCCATGCCCTTCAGCACCTGCGCCGGTACCGCGTCCAGCCCGTCCTCCGACAGCACCGTCGTCAGCTGGTCCATCAGGAAGATATTCTCCTCCAGCGCCGAAATGAGCTCCTCCGGCGCGCCCGGCATCAGCTGCACGATGAAGCCGCCCGCGGCCTTTATCGTCCTGTCCGTATCCACCAGGACCCCCAGGCCCACCGCAGAGGGTATCTGCTCGCTCTCGACCATGTACTGCGCCAGATCCTCCGCTATCTCCCCCGTCACCAGCTCCGTCGAGCCGACGTAGGGCTCTTTCAGGCCGATGTCGCGGCTGACGGTCAGCATGCCGTCCGTCCCCACCGCGCCGCCGACGTTCAGCTTGCCGTCCGGGCGCAGGGGCAGGTCGGTCTTAGGCTCCGTCACATAGCCGCGGACGTTGCCGTCGCAGTCCGACACGGCAATGACGCTGCCGATCGGGCCGCCGCCGTTCACGCGGATGGTCAGCGAGGCGTCCTCCTCCTTCATAAGCTCGCCCAGCATCGACGCACCGCACAGCGTCCTGCCCAGCGCGGCCGCCGCCGTCGGCGCGAGGCCGTGTATCTCCCGGGCGCGCTCCACAACGCCGCGCGCGCTTATGGCGGATATCTTCACGAAGCCGTCCTCGTGACGGCCCTTATGATCTCGTCCATTTCAATTACCTCTCACTGCTGTGAAAAATACGCGCTCCGCGCCGCCCATCGGCCCGTCCGTGCGCGTTTCGACCTCCACGAACCCGGCCCCGCGCAAAAGCTGCGCGACCGCCTCCGGCTCGTGGGCGTATTCAACGTGCTCTTCCGACGAGCGCCGCCAGGCGCGGCCCTCGCGCGAGAAAATGTCCATGCCGTAATACAGCGCGCCGCCCTCAAAGCGCCCGCGCCAGACGCAGAACACGTCCTCCCTCTCATCCACCGACACGCTGTCGTCCATCCCGCGCAGAAACTCCGGCGTGCGCAGATCGAACACCAACAGCCCTCCAGGACGGATGAACAGCCGAAGGCGGCGGAACACCTCCGGCAAATCCGAAAACGGCACATAGCTCAGGCTGTCCAGCGAGGAATACGCCGCGTCCACCGTGCCGTACAGGTCCAGCTCCTGCGCGCTCTGGTTGATGAAGAGGGGCATTTTCCCAACGCCAAGCGCGGACGCCTTCTCCCGCGCGGACATGAGCATGTCCGCAGAAGCGTCCGCCGCTATTACGTCGTATCCCCGCGCCGCCATCAGGCAGGCGAGGCTGCCCGTGCCGCAGCAGAGGTCCAGGATGAGCCCGGTCTCTCCGCCGCGGGCACGGAAAAGGCCCTCGTAGTAATCCGCGAAGGCCGGGTACGGCACGTCCCTCGTCAACTCGTCATACCATGCGGCGAGTGAGGAGTACGCCGTCATTTGATTTGCAGCTTCCCCTCGGCCTGGAGCCGCTCAAAGGCGACGGCATAGCCGTCCGAGCCGTACTGCAGGCTGCGGTTTACCCGGGAAATCGTCGCGCTCGACGCCCCGGTGCGCTCCAAAATGTCGTTGTATATCATGCCCTGGCTGAGATATACGGCCACCTGATAGCGCTGCTCCATCGCCTGAAGCTCCGTCACGGTGCACAGGTCGTCAAAAAAGCGCTTGCACTCGTCCACGGTCTTGAGCGTGAGTATCGCCTCATACATATCGTCGCTTCTGGGTTTTTTATTCTGCTTGTTCATATAGCACCTCACCATTACATTGGCTACAGCCTTTTATATTTTATAACCCTAATGCGTAAAAGTAAAGAGGCTTTACACTAATTTGACGAAAAATTCATAATTGCCCTCTCGGAAAAGAATCCTATTGTCAGGAAGACGCTTTTAGGATAGAATGTCAGTGTGCTTCCAGCACGCAGAAAGGAGGTCCGGTCAGCTTGTTTGACATCATTATAGACAACATGAGCATCGTCTGGGTCGTCATCATGGTCGTCTTCCTCGTGGTCGAGGCCGCCACGGCGGGGCTCACCTGCATCTGGTTCGCCATTGGGGCGCTTGCCGCGCTCATCGCCGCGCTCTTCGGCGCGCCGATATGGCTCCAGCTCGTCTGGTTCTTCGTAGTCTCCGTCGTCACGCTATACTTCACGCGGCCCCTGGTGCTCAAATACGTGAATTCCCGCAGCCAGCCCACTAATGCCGACATGGTCATCGGAAAGGAAGCCCTTGTCACCGAGGCCATCGACAACGTTGAGAGCGCCGGCGCAGTCGCCGTCGGAGGCAAGGTGTGGACGGCGCGCTCTGAAAACGGCGAGCCCATAGAGGTCGGCAGCATAGTTACCGTTCTGCGCATTGAGGGAGTTAAGCTCATAGTTTCAGCAAAGAATTGAACTTAAGCACAAAAAAGAGGAGGAAAATGCCATGCCGTATCTTCCGTACATCGTCATTGGTGTCGTAGTGCTCGTGATCATCGTCATTCTCGTGCGCTGCATCCGTGTGGTGCAGCAGGCCAAGGCCTACGTAATTGAGAGGCTGGGCGCCTACAAGACCACCTGGAACGTCGGTCTGCACTTCAAGCTGCCCTTCATCGAGCGCGTCGCCAAGGTCGTCTCGCTCAAGGAGCAGGTCGCGGACTTCCCGCCCCAGCCCGTCATAACCGAGGACAACGTCACGATGCAGATAGACACGGTGGTCTATTTCCAGATCACCGACCCCAAGCTCTACACCTACGGCATCGAGCGGCCCATCGTTGCCATCGAGAACCTCTCCGCCACGACCCTGAGAAACATCATCGGCGACCTGGAGCTCGACCAGTGCCTCACGAGCCGCGACGTCATCAACACCAAGATGCGCGCCATCCTCGACGAGGCCACCGACCCCTGGGGCATCAAGGTCAACCGCGTGGAGCTCAAAAACATCCTGCCCCCGCGCGAGATCCAGAACGCCATGGAAAAACAGATGAAGGCCGAGCGCGAGCGCCGCGAGGCCATACTCCGCGCCGAGGGCGAGAAGAAATCCGCCATCCTCACCGCCGAGGGCGAAAAGGAATCCGCCATACTCCGCGCCGACGCCAAGAAGCAGGCCCAGATACTTGAGGCCCAGGGCGAGGCCGAGGCCATCCTCACCGTTCAGCGCGCCACTGCCGAGGGCATCAAGCTCATCAACGAGGCCACGCCGACCGACCCCGTCATCAAGCTCAAGGCCCTGGAGGCCTTCGCCGCCGCAGCCAACGGCCGCGCGACGAAGATCATCATCCCCTCCGAGATCCAGGGCCTCGCCGGCCTGGCCGAGGGCATAGTCGAGGCCGTCAAGCTGCCTGAGAAGCCCGCGGCGAAGCAGGACGCCAACTGAGTCCTATCTAGCATTGACCAAGAAAATTCGTTCTGCGCCGGTGCGGTCTCATCGTACCGGCGCAGTTATGGGGTGAGATATATGCTGTATTCAGAAAAGGTCCGCGTTTTCCTCACTAGCCACGGCATGGAGCCGGAGCGTGTAGACTTCGACTCGACCACCGCCGCTTTTATAAGCGACATGGAGCTCGGTCTGCGCGGCCGGGAAAGCTCCATCAGGATGATCCCCACCTATCTCACCGCCGACGGGCAGCTCCCGCTCGGCGAGCCCGCCGCAGTCATTGACGCGGGCGGCACCAACTTCCGCACCGCGCTCGTCAGCTTTACCGAGGACGGGCCGGTCATCGACGCGCTCAGCGTCTGCGCCATGCCCGGCACGGACGGAGCCGTCGCCTGGGAGGATTTTATCAGCTTTGTCGCGGACAGGCTTGCCCCGCTGCTCGACAGGGCCGACAAGGTGGGCTTCTGCTTCTCCTATCCCACTGAGGAGACTCCCGAGCGCGACGGGCGCGTCCTGAGCCTCACAAAGCAGGTGCAGCTCACCGGCTTTGAGGGCCGCCTCATCTGCGCCGACCTTGCCGCCGAACTGGAAAGGCGCGGCATTACCGGCAAGAGCTTCGTCCTGCTCAACGACACGCCCGCCGTGCTGCTCTCCGGCTCGGCCTACGCCGCCGAAAAGAGCTGTGACGGGCTCGTCGGCCTCATCTCCGGCACCGGTACGAACACCTGCTGCGTCCTGCCTGACGAGGCGATCAAAAAGCCTCACGGGGCCTTCTCGGGCAGCATGCTGGTGAACCTTGAGTCCGGCAACTTCAACGGTCTTCCCCGCGGCGACTTCGACGCCGAGCTCGACGCCGGCACCTGCGACCCCGGTGTCTACCGTCACGAGAAGATGACCTCCGGCGCATATCTGGGCGAGTTGTGCCGCCTCACGCTGCGCTGCGCCGCGCGCGAGGGCCTCTTCTCCGAGGCCGCGGCCGAGAAGCTGCTCTCCCTCGACGCGCTATCCGCACCCGAGGCGGACGCCATGGCCTGCGGCGGCGGGGACATGTTCGAGGGCGAGGACGCGCGCACGGCATCGGAGCTTTGCAACGCCGTCTTTGTCCGCTCCGCGCGCTGCGTCTGCTGCAACCTCGCGGCCATACTCGTGCTCACCGACCGCGGCTCCGACCCGGAGCATCCCGCCTGCATCAGCGCGGACGGCTCCGTCATCCGCCGCAGCCGCGCTTTCCGCGAGGCGCTGGACGGTTTCATCGACAGCTTCATTGAAAAGGGCCTGGGCAGGAGCGTTGTGATCTGGTCCACTGAAAATGCGACCATGCTCGGCTCCGCCGCAGCGGCGCTGCTCAACGGCTGACAGACATATTAGAGGAGGAACTCTACACAATGGCAATCGAACTCGGAATCAAGGGCAGCTCCAGCTGCACTGTAACATCGGACCTCACCGCGAAGTCCCTGCGCTCCGGCGGACTGGACGTTCTGGCCACGCCCATTATGGTGGCGCTCATGGAGGAGGCGGCGCTGCTCTCCGTGCGCCCTTACCTTGAGCCCGGCACCGACACCGTCGGCACGAGGCTCGACGTCTCGCACCTGTCCGCCACGCCCGTCGGTATGAAGGTCAGGGCTGAGAGCACCCTCGTCGAAATTGACCGCCGCCGCCTGGTCTTCGAGGTCAAGGCCTACGACGAGGCCGGTCTCATAGGCGAAGGCACGCATGAGCGCTTCGTCGTGGACATGGAGAAGTTCACGGCCAAGTGCGAGGCGAAAAAGGCCAAATAAACACGGAAACGCGAACCGCCGCCCAAAGGGGCGGCGGTTTTTTTGCGCATTTGCGGGTTTTACAAATTGTTCACGTATCTACAGGGCGCTTTTTTAAGGCAAAACTAAGGCTCTCAACATACCATCTAGCCCGGAGGCGATAACATGACCGAATTCCGGCACGAACTCAAGCATGAGATAGGGGCGCCGGAGCTGCTGGCGCTCAGGCAAAGGCTCAGTGCCGTGCTTACACCCGACCGGCACTCCGATTCGGGCCGCTACACCGTGCGCAGCCTGTACTTCGACGACGCGCGCGACAGCGCCCTGCGTGAGAAGCTGGACGGCGTCGGCTCCCGCCAGAAATTCCGGCTCCGGCTCTACAATTCCGATCCCTCGCTCATAAAGCTGGAAAAGAAAATAAAGCGCAACGGCCTGTGCTCCAAGCTCACAGAGCCTATGGAAGCTGCCGCCGTCAGCGCCCTGCTCTCCGGCGCGAGCTGGGAGCCTTCAGGGCCGCTCGCTGAGGAGCTGCACGCCCGCATGAGCGCCGGACTCCGTCCCAGGACGCTCGTGGACTACACCCGCGAGGCCTTCACCTTCCCTGCCGGGAACGTACGCGTCACGCTCGACTACGACATCCGCACCGGCCTCGACTGTACCGCCATGCTGGATACCGGCTGTGTGACAGTGCCTGTCCCGGGTGAGCCCGCCATACTCGAGGTAAAGTGGGATGAGTTCCTCCCCGACATCGTCCGGGACGCCGTCGCCCTGCGCGGCGTGCGCGCCGGGGCCTTCTCCAAATACGCCGCCTGCCGTGCCTACGGCTGATTCTTTATGACAGGAGCAAACCGAAATGTTGACTTTCCAGGACATCTTCAAATCTGACTTCCTCTCCAGCGTGGACAGCATCAGCCTTGTGGACATCGCACTCGCGCTCGTGCTCTCTTTTGCGCTGGGCCTCTTCATTTTCTTCGTCTACAAAAAAACCTACATGGGCGTCATGTACTCCTCCAGCTTCGGCGTGACGCTCGTGGCGCTGACGATGATAACCACCGTCGTCATCCTCGCCGTGACCAGCAATGTCGTGCTCTCCCTCGGCATGGTGGGCGCGCTGTCCATTGTCCGCTTCCGCGCCGCTATCAAGGAGCCGCTGGAGATCGCCTTCCTCTTCTGGGCCATCGCCGTAGGCATCGTGCTCGCCGCGGGGCTCATCGTCCTCGCCGTCATCGGCAGCGCGGTCATAGGGCTCATCCTCATCGTCTTTGTGAACCGCCGCTCCTGGCTCGACCCTTATATCGTCGTCCTGCGCTGCGACGGCGCGGAGAGCGAGCGCGAGGCTGCCGACTTCCTCCAAAAAGAGCGTCACCCGCTGCTCCGTCAAGAGCAAGACCGTCCAGCCCGGCTCCGTCGAGCTGAACGTCGAGGTGCGCATGAAGGGCGAGAGCACCGATTTCATAAACGCCCTCGCCGCCCTGCCCGGCGTACAGAGCGCCGTACTCGTCAGCTACAACGGCGAGTACATGGGCTGAGGTATGTGTTATGTCAACCAGCAGCAATTTGGACCGCATCTGCGTTGCGGCCCTGGCGCTCGCCGTACTCATAGCGGCCCTGGCTTTCTGTGCGCCGGCTTTGGGCTATGAGGCGACCTCCGGCGGCGTCGTGCTCGGCTACGAGGAGCGGCTTTTCGACACCTCGGTCGTCCACACCATCGACATCGTCATGGACGACTGGGAGGGCTTCATCGCAGGCTGCGAGGACGAGGAATACGTCCTGTGCGACCTCGTTATAGACGGCGAGGAGCAGCCCGGCGCGGGCATACGCGCCAAGGGCAACACCTCTCTCAGCTCCGTTGCCGCCTACGGCAATGACAGGTACAGCTTCAAGATCGAGTTCGACCACTACGACAGCTCCCTGAGCTACTACGGTCTCGACAAGCTGAACCTTAACAATATAATTCAGGACAACACCTACATGAAGGACTTCCTCAGCTACCAGCTCATGGCTGCGGCTGGCGCGGCCGCGCCGCTTTGCAGCTACGTCTGGATAACGGTAAACGGCGAGGACTGGGGCCTGTATCTGGCCGTCGAGGGCGTTGAGGAGAGCTTCCTTCTGCGCAACTACGGCACGGACTACGGCGAGTTATACAAGCCCGACAGCATGGAGATGGGCGGTGGCCGCGGCAACGGCGGCGGCTTCGACATGGACCAGTTCCAGGAGCGCTTTGAAAACGACGAGTTCAGCCTGCCGGAAGGCACGGATGTGCCCGGCGAGGGCGAGTTTTCGCCGCCTGAGGGCGAGGAAATGCCTGCGGAGGGCGGCTTTGACCGCGGCGAGGGCGGCTTCGGCGGCCGTGGCGGCATGGGCGGGATGCCATCCGACATGGGCGAGCCGCCTGAGGACATGGGCGGGATGCCTGATATGAGCGAGATGCCCGAGATGGGTGAAATTCCGGATATGGGCGAGGTGCTTGAGATGGGCGAGATGCCTGAGATGGGCGGCGGCATGGGCGGCGGGATGATGGGCGGCAGCAGCGACGTGCTGCTGGTCTACACCGACGACGACTATGACAGCTACGCCAACATCTTCGACAACGCCAAAACCGATGTCTCCAACGCCGACAAGGACAGGCTCATCGACGCGCTCCAGGCCCTTGGCGAGGGCGGCGACGTCTCAGACTGCGTGGACATCGAGAGCGTCATCAGCTACTTTGTCGCCCACAACTTCGTATGCAACTTCGACAGCTACACCGGCTCCATGATCCACAACTACTACCTCTACGAGGACGGCGGCCTGCTCTCCATGCTGCCCTGGGACTACAACCTCGCCTTCGGCGGCTTCATGGGCAGCTCGGACGCCGAGGCACTGGTGAACTGGTCGATTGACGACCCGACCTCCGACGGGGACACCGAGTCCCGGCCAATGCTGGCCTGGATTTTCGAGAGCGAGGAATACACGGAGCTCTACCACGCTGCCTTTGCCGAGTTCATCGAGAGCGTCTTTACGAGCGGCGAGTTCGAGCGTCTCTTTGACGAGACTGTGGAGCTCATCTCCCCCTACGTCGAGCGCGACCCGACCAAGTTCTGCACGTATGAGGAGTTTGAGCTGGGCGCGGAGACCATGCGCGAGTTCTGCCTCCTGCGGGCAGAGAGCATCGGTTATCAGCTCGCAGGCGAGGATGTGACCGTGGACGCCTCCGGCCTCGATATCTCCGCCATGGACAGTATGAACAACACCGCCGGCGGAGGCAAGGGCTTCCGCGGCTGAACACAAAAACGGCCCCGCCGTCCCTCAAGGGCGGCGGGGTCTTGTCATGCCTTCAATGTCTGTGTCAATGCCTCGTCCGGGGCGGCGAGGATGGTCTCATAGTTGGTGTATATGACCTTTCCGGGCAGGGCGCCGGTGGGCTTCTTGACGTTGCGGGCGCGCGTCCAGTCCACGGGGGTCTTGCCCGAGTCGCGCGCCTCGGAGAAATATGCCGCCAGCGAGGCCGCCTCCTCCATCGTGCGCGCGTCCGGCAGGCTGTCCTCGGCTCTTATGATGACGTGGGAGCCGTGGGACTTCTGCACGTGCAGCCAGATGTCCGAGCGGCGCGCGGTTTTGAGCGTCAGCTCGTCGTTCTGCGCGTTCGAGCGGCCGACCAATATCTCGTAGCCCCCGCTCGAAACAAAGCGCATGGGGCCCAGCGGCTTGGCGCGGCGCTCCTTGCCGCCGCCCTTCGGCGCGCGAAGGACCCCCGAGGCGACGAGCTCCCGGCGCAGCTCCGCTATCTCCTTCTCGCTCGAAGCGCGGGCCAGCAGGTCCAGCACGCTTTCGAGGTAGTCCAACATGGCCTCGCCCTCGGCTATGAGCTTGGTCAGGTGCTGCTCGGCGGCGACGGCCTTTTTGTACTCCTTGTAGGCCGCAGCGGCGTTCTGCTGCGGCGTTTTCATCGGGTCGAGCGCTATCTCTACCTCGGGGCAGCCCTCGGCGTAGTAGTCCTCACAGACGAGCGTCCTCGCGCCCTTTTCCGCGCGCCAGAGGTTCGCCGTGATGAGGTCGCCGCGGCGGCGCAGCTCTTCCCTGTCCGCCGTGCGCGCAAGCTCCGCACGCTGTTGGCCCAGCTTGCGGGCCTGCCTGTCCCGCAGGGTGCGGACTGTCTTGACCGTGTCGTGCGAGATGCGGCGCATGCGCTCGGCGCGCTCCCGGCCCGCGTAGAATTCCTCAAGCAGGTCTGAAAAGCTGCCGCGCGGCTCACAGGCGGCCGCCGCTCCGTACTGCGTGATGCGCATGAAGCTGAAATCGCGCGGCTGCCCGTCTTCGAGCACCATGACCGGCGTAAACTCCCGCGCCCTCACGCTCTCGGCGTAGGCCTCTACAGCCGCCGCGAGGTCGCCCCCGCGCTCGGCCCGGCTGGCCAGCTCCCGCGCTATGAGCGGAGAGAGGCCGGAGAAGGCGTCCATCAGCCGCTTGTCCCCCGGCTTGTCCGTGGCCGCGGCCCCAATGGCGGCGCGCAGCTGCTCTCCGCTCAGCTCCAGCAGGTTCGGCTTTGCCGGTTTGGGAGGCAGGCGGTATAGCATGCCGGGCAGCAGGCGGCGGTAGGCCTCCTCGCCGAAGTCCGCGCGGCGCAGGCAGTCGATGATGACCCCCTCCCCGTCCACGAGGACGACGTTCGACGAGCGGCCCATCAGCTCCACAGCGAGGCGTTTTTTCGTCTCCACGCCCAACTCGTCCCTAGCAGTGAGTTCAAGGATGACCATGCGCTCGTTCTCCGGCTGCGTCAGGGCGTCTATCCGCGCGCCGACGAGGTGCTTGCGCAGGAGCATGCAGAACATCGGCGGCGTATCCGGGTTCTCGAATCGCTCCGAAGTCAGGTGCAGGCGCGCCATACCCACGCCCGCCGAGATGAGCAGCTTTCTGCTCCCCTGCCGGGTATACAACGAAAGGAGCAGCAGGTCCCTCGCGGGCTGCTGCACCTTGTCTATATGCGCGCCCTCCAGCTGGGGCGCGAGTTCGTCCACAAGCGCCGTAAGGCATACTGCGTCAAGCGGCATCGTAATCCTCCGTGATGTGTGCAAAAAGCTCGTGTATCCGCTCCCGCTCTCCCCTGAGCCAGAGCCAGCCGAAGACGGCCTCCAGCGCCGTCGCAGCGTGGTACTGCCCGGGCGTCGCGCCGTGGGGTACAGTGTTCACATGGCTGTTGCGGCCCCGGCGGTACACGTCGTGCTCGGCCTCCGTGAGCAGCGGCAGGATGACCGCCGCAGCCCTCGCCTGCGCGGGGGCCTTTACGCGCGCCACCGTCTCCCTGTGCAGCTGCACTACAGTCGCTATCCCGCGCTCGGCCAGCAGCGTGCGCACCAGCAGCTCATACACCGCGTCGCCCACGTGGGCCAGGGCGAGGATACTCAGTTTTCCAAGTTCGGCGTCCGTCATATCAGAGCATGTCCTCGTCGGAATCCGTGCCGAACTCCATCTCGGTCTGGAAACGCTCCGTCGGCGCGGCGCCGTTCATGAGCTGCATCTCCTGCCACTGCTGCTTGGTTATGAGCACCTGCCGCGGCTTCGAGCCCTCGAAGGGGCCGACTATGCCCAGCTGCTCCATCTGGTCCACCAGCCTGGCCGCGCGGGAATAGCCCAGCTTCAGGCGGCGCTGCAGCATGGATACGCTGGCCTGCTTCGTCTCAAAGATGACGTCCACTGCCTGGGGCAGCAGCTCGTCAAACTGCTGCTTCGTCGCGGCGGGAGCCTCCGCCTCTGCCGGTTCCTCCGCGGCCTTTTCGATCTGCTCCAGGATGTCGTCGGAATACTCCGGAGCGGAACCGCGTTTTATGAAGTCGATGACGTCCTCGCGCTCCTCGTCGGAGACGTAGGCGCCCTGGACGCGCATGGGCTTGCCGCTGCCCAGGGGCGAATAGAGCATATCGCCCATGCCGATGAGCTTCTCCGCGCCCGCCGCGTCAAGTATGATGCGGCTCTCCATCGCGCTGGAGACCGCGAAGGCGATGCGGCTGGGGATATTGGCCTTCATGAGACCCGTTATGACGTCAGCCGAGGGCCTCTGCGTGGCGATTATGAGGTGCATACCCGCGGCGCGTCCCATCTGGGCAACGCGGCAGATGCTCTCCTCCACGTCCTTCGAGGCGACGAACATGAGGTCCGCCAGCTCGTCCACGACTATGACGACCTGCGGCATGGTCTCCGCGCCCAGCTTCTTCTGGTGGGCGTTGTAGCCCGCGAGGTCGCGCACGCCCGCCTCGGAAAACAGGCGGTAGCGCTTTAGCATCTCGACGACGGCCCATTGCAGCGCGCCCGCGGCCTTCTTCGGGTCCGTGACCACGGGGACATACAGGTGCGGGATACCGTTATAGATACCCAGCTCAACCATTTTGGGGTCTATCATGATGAGCCGCAGCTGCTCGGGCGTGGCCTTGTAGAGCAGGCTCAGCAGCAGGGAGTTCAGGCAGACCGACTTGCCCGAACCCGTAGTGCCCGCGATGAGCATATGCGGCAGCTTGGCAATATTGCCGACTACGCACTCGCCGCTGATGTCCTTGCCTATGGCGAAGCTGAGGCTCGACTGCGCGCTTTTTGAAGGTGGGCGAGTCTATTATGTCCCGCAGGTAGACGATGCTTACTATCTTGTTCGGCACCTCGACGCCGACGGTGGATATCTTGTCCGGGATGGGGGCTATGCGGACGTTCATGACGCCGAGGGAGAGGGCCAGGTCGCTGGAGAGGTTAGTCAGCTTCGTGAGCTTCACGCCCGCGTCGAGCTCCAGGTCGTAGCGCGTGACCGTGGGACCGCGCGTGACGCCGACGATGTTCGCCGCGACGCCGAAGCTGTGCAGCGTCGTCTCCAGGCGCTCGCGGTTGAGGGCTATCTCGTCCCTGCCGTCCACGGCGGCCGCCGCGCCCTTGCGGAGCAGGTCTATGGGCGGGAACTCGTACTCCGGCGCGGCATCTCCGGCGCTCTCTATCTCCTGCGCCACGGCGGCGGACTCGGCCTCTACCTCGGCGCGCGTGGGCTTCGGCGCGGGCTTCTTCTCCACAGGCGGCGTGTCCACGGGCGCGAACTCGGGTGGCACCAGCTCCTCCTCGAAGTCGAACACCGGCTCAGGCGCGCGCTTCGGTGCCGGCTTGGGCGCGGGCTTCGTGCCTATCTCATCCTCGGTGAAGTAGCTGACCTTGACGCCGCCGTAATCCGTATCCTCGTCCGGCTCGTCGTCCACGGGGATGTCGATAACGCGGTTTTTCGGCTTTTTCGCGGGCTTCGCGGCCGGCTGGGCCTCCTTCCGGGCCTGGGGGGCGCGCTCATCGGGCTCCGGCTCAGGGACGTATTCGTACTCCGGCCGCTCGCGCCCGGAGAGCCAGCACGCTACCTTGCCTATGCTCAGGCTCACAGAGTACATCAGGAAGAACAGCAAAAGCGCCAGAAGCAGCGGGAACGCGCCGTAGACGCTGAACATCGACTCCAGCGCCATGGCCAGCAGACCCGCGATGAGGCCGCCGCCCTCCATTAGCTTGCCCTCGGCGTACAGGCCCGTCACGAGCTTGCCGAAGTCGCCTCCCAGTTCCAATGCCGTCCGCGAAAACAGCAGATGCGCTATGGCGCCGAAAACTATGGGCAGCATGAAGCAGCAGAAGAGCCGGAAGGCCACCGGCCGTCCCCTGTGGAAGGCCAGGGCTATCGCCGCCAGCAGCAGCGCGGGCGGGAAGAGATAGAAGCCCCAACCCAGCAGGCCCTTTATGAAGCCGCAGAAGATGTCGATGAACCAGCCGTCCACGTCGAAATAGCCGATGAAGGAGAGTATGGCCAAAAACGCGCAGACAGCCGCGCCGACCTCCCTTCTAACGGGCTTCGGCGCATTCTTAGCGGCCCTGGTGTTCCCCTTGGCGGAGGCAGCGGGCTTTTTGGCCGTGCTGCCGCTTTTCTTTGCGGAGCCAGATGAGCTCGTGCTCTTGCGGCTGCCGTTCGTAGTTGCCATTGTGTCAGCAGTCCTTTCAGAAAATGAGGGAGAGGATTATCGTCAGTACGCCGGCGCCCAGCAGTAATAGGCGAACCAGCCGAATTTGCTCTTTTTGGCGATGAGCTTCATGAGCGAGATGGCCGCGATGCCCGAAAGCATGGCCGCCAGCATGCCGAGAAGATAGGCCGGGATGAGCGAGGCCTCGATGCTCTCCTCGCCTATGGCCTTGATGAAGCTGAGAAGGTTTGCGCCCAGCACCGCGGGCAGGCTGAGGAGGAAGGAATACTTCATCGCAAAGGTACGGTCCAGGCCCGTCGCAATGCCCGCCGTGATGGTGGTGCCGGAGCGGGAAAGCCCGGGGATGGTGGCCACGCACTGGCACAGGCCAATGGTCAGGGCGTCCCGGAAGCGCATGTTGCGCTCCGTGCGCGTGCCCGGGGCCATTTTGTCCGAAACGAAGAGCATACAGCCCGTCAGCAGCAGCGCCGCACCTATGAATGGGGTTATGTAGTAGAGCTCCTCGACCTTGTCGTTGATGGGCAGCACGAGGAAAAGCGGCAGCGTGCCGACGACGATCATGAGGAACAGCCGCGCGGCGCCGAGGTGGCCCTGCACCGGCGTTCCATCCGCCCGCCGCCCGCCGCGCAGGACGATGAACACCTCGCGCACCATGGCCACGATGTCGCCCCAGTAGCAGACGCAGATGGAGATGAGCGTTCCCAGATGCAGCAGCACGTCAAAAAAAGAGATGGTCCTCCCCGGCGGAGAGGTCGAACAGATTTTGCAAAACGGCAAGGTGCCCGGAGCTCGATATCGGCAGAAACTCCGCCACGCCCTGCACGATGCCCAGAATAATGGCCGAAGAGATGGTCACAAAGCAGTCCTCCAGCTAGTTTTTCGCCGCGCCGGACCGGCGCGCACTGACTAATTATATTAGCACACTTTTTCCAAAAGAACAAGCCGTTAGTTGCACGCGCCGGGCTTGCAGGAAAGCGTACTATCTAATAACATCCTTCCCTGCAACATACGGTGTGGAAACGGTGTCTTTATAGTCGAAGGGCCTTTCATGAGGGGGACAGTCTATGGACGACGAGAGGATAATCGAGCTGTTTTTGGCTCGGGATGAGGGTGCGGTGACGGCGGCGTCGGAGAAATACGGTGCCTACTGCCGCGCGGTGGCGCTGGGTATGCTCGGCGACGAGCGCGACGCGCAGGAGTGCGTGAACGATGCGCTCTACCGGCTCTGGGCGGCCATACCGCCCGCGCGGCCGCGCAGCCTCCGGGCCTTCCTGGGCCGCATCACGCGGAACATCGCCATTAACACGCTGCGCGACGCCCGACGCCAAAAACGCGGCGGCGGCGAGGCCGAGCTCGCGCTCGACGAGCTGGCCGTCTGCCTTGATTCGGGCGACTCGCCCGAGCGCACAGTCGAGGACGCGGAGATAACTGCCTGCATAGACCGCTGGCTGGACGCGCTGCCAAGAGAGCAGCGTGTGGCCTTCGTGCGGCGCTACTGGTACCTCGACAGTATTCAAACGCTCGCCTCACGCATGGGCTGGACCACCGCCAAAACCGCCTCTCTGCTCATGAGGCTGCGCGCCTCGCTCAGAAAGGCGCTCATTTCGGAGGGTATCAGCACATGAAAAACGACAGACTTTCCCGCTGCCTCGGCGACATAGACGAAAAGTTCATCGACGAGGCCGCAGACTACAAAAAGAAGGGCCGCAAACGCGGCGTATACTACCTTGCCGCCGCGCTTGCAGCCTGTATTTTAATCGTTGTCGCGGCGCAGGTACGCCCGTCGGGTGTCGCAGAGCCGAGGCCGGCCACCGAATCCCCGGGGCCCGGCTCCATCGCCGCGTCGCCTGATGCAGGCGTTTACATTCCGGCCGTAGAGCTGCCGGAGACGCAAAACGGCCTTGCCATGGATATGATAGCCTGCGTCGTCTGCAACGGCGCAGTCTACACCCAGGGCGCATGGCTGGAGGACGCCTCGGCCCTGCTGGGCGAATACCTCGGCCGCGCGACGGGCGGCATCGACGAGTGGTCGGACGAGTCCGAGTACGGAGTCGAGTTCGCGGGCACCGTGGCCGGGGAGCTCTACGCCGTCAAGGGCTACGACACGGGTTTCCGCATCTGCTGCCTCAACGACGACGGCTCGGCCCTGCTGCTCGAACGCCTGAACGGTATCACCCTCGACACGGGCGCGGACCTCTTCGAGACCCGCCTGCATCTGCCGGAGCGCCTTGAGGCCCTGAGCTTCCTCACGCACGAGGACTGGAACAAGGCCGCGAAGAACTACCGGACGCCTGAGCTGAGCGAGGAGACCATCTCCGCCTTCCTCGACGAGCTGTGCGCCGGACAATTCGTCTATACCTGGGAGAGCGAGCGCGGCATCTACGACAGCGCCGTGCAGGGCCACCTCTTCTGCGCCCTGTCCGACGGCACGACCGTCGAGCTCCGGCTCATCGAGGGCGGCTACGTGGGCTATCAGGAGCTCGGCTGGTACTTCGTAAAGATGCCGGGAGACGTATTTGACGCGGTACTCGCTGCCTGTCAGTGAGTCAGGTATTCTGGGGCTTTTTCTTCCGCCTGAGCGTAAGCGCCGTCGTGAGAGGGCGCTTTTCGCTTTTGCACTCGAAAAAGGCCACAACGGAGAAGACGACAGCGCCAACGAAATTTACGAAGAGGTCCTCCATCGTGTCGTAGAGCCCTATGTCGAGGAAGCCGCCGAGGCCCAGGGCCTGTTCGCCGGAGTCCGTGACCAGGATGACGTCCTTTATGCCCTTCACGGTTATGGAGATGTTGCTGTTTGTCGGGTCGAGGCTGACGGAGGATATCTGGTTCACGATGGTGTCCTTCTGCATGTCGAGCAGAAACAGCCTGTCGGCAGAGAACTCTATGAACTCCCAGAGGATGCCTATGGTCATGGAAAAGCAGAAGGCGGTTATGGCCAGATAGCCGGGAGAGAGCTGTACCTTTACATTGTCGCTGCGGTTGAGCAAATCAACGAGAGAAAAGCCCACGGCGGCGCAGAGGAAGCCGGAAGAGGTGTGCAGGATAGTGTCCCAGTTGGAATACTTGATAAAATAGGATTGCAGCTCGCCCAATATCTCCGCCGCAAAGACAAAAACGAAGATGACAACTTCAAGCGTGGTCGGAATGTCTATGTTCAGCCTGTTCTCAACGAACTGGGGCAGCAGGTAGATCACCAGCACCAACACGCAGACGAAGGCGCTCTCAATGTCTCCGCGGAGGATGCAGCGGATGAGGATAAGTATGACGATGAAGCGCAGGACGACATAGGTCCAGAAAGCGGCGGGCTCTTCCTTCTTCTTGCGGAGCAGGGCCTGACGCTTGGACTCTCTGCCCTCAGAGAGCTTTTTCTTCATTTTGTGTCCCCTTTCTCTTTTTCCTGTGCCTCAGCACGAACCAAGCCGCTATTATGCAGGCGATATCCACCCCAGCACAGATGAGTACCGGCGTGGATGTCAGGTCAAGGTCGCTGCCCAGAACCGTATACAACACCATTGTGGGCAGGATTCCTATGAAGCTGCTGGCGAGATATTGCCAATAGTCCATCCTGAGCGCGCCGAAAAACAGGCCCAGGATGTCGTTTGAGAGGTTGGTGACGCGCAGCACGAGCGAGACTAGAAAAAGGTTATCCCGGTTGCCCTCATAGACCTCGCCCAGCTTCTTATACTTGGCAAGCAGCTTGTGCGCCGCCTCGCCGCCCGAGGCACGGCCAGTGAAATAGGGCACGCTTATGCAGATGACCGAGCCCACGGCGTTAACGATGAGCGAGAGCGGCGGCTCAAAAACTATGCCCACCGCCGTGGCTACGACGCCGTAGAGCACGAACACCGTCTGGCTCTTCACCGCATAGGCAAGTAGCGCCACAACCACGGCGAGGGCCGTGTTCTTCGGCGCGTAGTTCGTGAGCATCTCCACCGTCACGCCGTCCCCCGTGAGCACGAGGGCGGCCGCCCCTGCCGCCAGGCAGAGCATGACGGCGAGCGGAATGTATTTTCGCTTTCCCATTCCTGGCCCCTTTTGTGCGTTTTGACCATTTTAGCAGATGCGGCCGCTAAATGCAACACGCTGTGGTCAAAATGCCGGTTTTTGAGCAATTCCGTGCCGACGAGTCAGCTTTTGTTATGGAAAGCGCCCCATCCCGCTCGGGATGGGGCGCTTTTGCCGCCGTTTTGTGCCTAGAACTCCGCACAGCGCATGACGAGTGCCGCTGCGGCCGCGCGGCTGGCATATGCCGAGGGTGCGACAGCCCCGGTCTCATCGCCCTCGACGAGACCCGCGCAGACCGCCCAGGTCATTGCCTCTGTGGCCCAGCCGCTTATTTCCGCCGCGTCAGGCGCGGCGACAGTACCGGAAGCCTCCGGGCAGCCGCTGAGCCTCCACAGCATGGTAACAAACTGCTCCCGTGTTATGGGTGAGACCGCATCCTCGCCGTCGCTGATGCCCTGTGCGACCGCCCATTCCATGGCGGAAGAGTACCAGCTGTCCCCTTCAGAGGTGTCCGCTCCGGACATGCGGGCGAGTATTGTCCAGACCATGGCCCGAGTAAGCGCGGCGTCGGGCGCAAAGGTCCCGTCCGCTACCCCGTCCATGAGTCCGGCGGCGCAGACGTACTCAACGGCGTCGTAGTACCAGGCGTCTGGGGATACATCGCTGAAAACCAGCCCCGGTGCCTCGGACTCCGCGGCATCTTCCGCCTCTTCCGCATCCTCCGGCCCGTCGGGAACGGGGACGTATTCCACATCCGGATGCCGTACCCATACGGCGCTGAAAACGGTGTCTCCTGTTATGACGGCAGTCTCACCCGGGGCGTAAGCTGCATCCCCGCAGCTCCAATAATGGAAGGTAAAACCGCTCCTGTGCGGGGCATCGGGTAGGACGTAGGCATAGCCGCGCTGACAGCTGAACACTAAATTCTCTTCTCCGTTGCCGTATTGTACAGTCACAGTGCAGCAGGTACTCAAATCCCCGTCTCCCATATCCGGGGAAGTGTAGTAGACGTCCTCACCGGTGACGGAGGCAGAGCCGAGCTGAGCGGCGCTCGGCGCGCCGCCGCCCCAGTAGTTGCCCGAGACGTCGATCACCGGCGCGTTCTCGTCGGCATCCAGGCGGCTGTCTGCCGAGATGCTGTTGCGGCAGAAAAGCGCGGGCGCGTCGTAGAACTTGACGCGGCTGCCCTCCGCGAAGCTGTTGCCCGTGACGCTCTGGCCGCCGCGCATGACGTTCAGCCTGCCGCCGCATACCACATTGCCGCAAAAAGCAGCGTCCTCGGAATAGAGTATCGCTGCATAACCGCAGCCAGTGAAAGTGCATCCGCTGATGTTCAGGCCGCCGAGGCTTGAAAGCGTGGTGCCGGGCATGGGCTCGCTGCCCACGGCGTAGCGGCAATTAGTGAACTCGCAGCCAGAAATGATAACGGGCCGCTCGTCCCCTTGAACGCCTCCCGCGAAGATGCCGAAGGTCAGGTCGCCGCAGCCCGTGATGCGTACCTTGTTGAACACGTCGCCGTTTGCGGCGTTGAAAGCCCTGAAGCCCTGGGCGGCAGACGGCGCGCCGAGGCCGGAGAGGTCGATGGTGAGGTCGTTGAAGGTGTTCCCGCCTGCAGAATGGAAGACGGCGTCGTGGTTTTCGAGGCTTGTAATCCCGCCGATACTGAGCGTGTGGCCGCCTCCCTCAAATACTATTCCGCTGAGCTCCCAGACCTGCTCCCAGCTTTCGCAGTCCACGTCCTTGAGCATTTTGACTGTCCCGCCGGGGTTTGCTGCGATGACGGCGTCACGGAGGGAGACGTAGCCAACGCCGTTTACAGAAGCCACCGCGACTGCGTCGTCCAACACCACTCTGCCACTCTCATCCTGCATCATGCCAGCCGGCACCAGGCCGCTGACATCCGTGTCGAAACAGCCTCCCAACACCACTATCTCGCCTTTTGAGTTGTCCAGCTGCCCCTCATAGCTGCCGCCTAGCACGATTATACCCGCATCATCCGACATGGAGGTACTGAGAACGCTGCCTCCCAACGGGCTGGTGTTAACCACTTTGCCCGTCTGCTCCAGACTGTTGTCCGTTATCGTAAGGGTGTTGTTTTTGTATACGTAAATGACTTTGTTCTGGCTTGAATGTACGCCCGATATCGTTTTGCCGTTCAGGTCGAGCGTTATGCTGCATGTGATGGCCAGCCCCGAAATGGAGTCGATCTCCACGTCTTGCAGCAGCTTAACACTTCCGCCGTCGCCCGCGTCTGCAACCGCGGAGGCGAGGCTCAGGCTGTATTTCTGCTGACCGTCGGCGGTCACGGCAATGGCCGGCGCATCGGAACCGGCACTCTCCGCAAATGCAGAAAAGGACAAAAACAATGCCGCCGCAATAAGCGCCAGCACAGCAATTGATATTCCTTTCATCACAGCTACCCCTCTCGTTCTACAAAATTCCATCTCGGTGCGAACTGGAATGTGCAATACCCCCTACATATTGTATGTTATAGCATCATCAACTACAAAATGCAAGATAGCAAAAATCTAATTTTATCCATGTTATTTCGTGCATTATGACAATAACCGACAGAAAGCAGCCCTCTTTATCCCCTGATGCGCATAAAAAACCCCCGCCGCGCATAACACGCGGCGGGGCCTGTTGTCTATGGTGACCCAGCGGGGATTCGAACCCCGGACACCCTGCTTAAAAGGCAGGTGCTCTGCCTGCTGAGCTACTGGGTCATATTAAACTGGAGTGCCGACTGCGGCGAAGCGGCGCTGGCTGGGATGGCAGGACTCGAACCTACAATATCAGAGTCAAAGTCTGGTGTGTTACCGTTACACTACATCCCACCATCGACTTGTGCAGAGAGGCCGGCATTGCCGGCCTCCCGCATTTCTGGGGTGGGAGATGGGGCTCGAACCCACGACACCCGGAACCACAATCCGGTGCTCATACCAACTGAGCTACACCCACCATTCATGGAGCCTTGCCCTGGCACGCCAGGAGGGACTCGAACCCCCGGCCTACTGCTTAGAAGGCAGTTGCTCTATCCTGCTGAGCTACTGGCGCTTATTTAGCAGGCAACTGGCTCCCGCACCCGGTTTCCCCCGGACGCGCCCGCAAGCTCAGTTATATTACCATCCCCGCTCACATTTGTCAAGCGTCCCGCGCGCTTTTCCGCACGTAATCTCAATTTTTTATCTGACGCGCAGTTCTTGACATATGCCGTAAACAGTGCTAAACTCAAAAATGAAATTGGCATATGTCAGAAATGAGGTGACGCGATGCCGCGTCCGAAGAAGTGCCGCCGCGTCTGCGGCTTGCCGAGCTGCAGCGAGTTCGGCCCTGCCGTCTGCGAGCGCTCCGAGGCCCTGCCCGTCCTGATGTCGGTGGAGGAATACGAGGCCATCAGGCTCATAGACTACCAGGGCTGCACCCAGGAAGAATGCAGCGTGTATATGTGCGTAGCCCGCACGACGGCGCAGCAGATCTACAACAGCGCGCGCGCCAAGCTCGCCGCCGCGCTGGTCGAGAGCAGGCCCCTGCGCATAGAGGGCGGCTCCTACCGCCTCTGCGAGGGCGGGAGCGAGCACTGCGGGCGTCCCGGCTGCCGCCGTCGCTGCTTGAAAGGAGAATGAGACATGAAGGTAATCATCCCCGTCGATGAGGCGAGGCCGGACAGCCCCGTATGCGTGTCCTTCGGCCGCGCGCCGTACTTCCTGCTCTGCGGAGGGCGGGAAGACCTGAATTGTCCGATAAGCCCGGCGCCCAGGCCGAGGGAGGCGCAGGCTGAGCCGCCCAGGCTGCCGCGGACAGCGGGGCAGACGCGCTCGTCACCGTCCGCTGCGGTGAAAACGCCGCCGAAGTGCTCAAGGCCGCCGGTATAAAGATCTACAAGTCCAACGAGGGCTCGGCCATCGAAAACGCCGCCGCCCTGGAGCGTGGCGAGCTCGCGGAGCTGACGCATTTCCACGCGGGCTTCCACGGCATCGCATGAAGATAGCCGTACTGAGCGGCAAGGGCGGCGCGGGCAAGACCTTCGTCGCCGCCGGACTAGCCTGCGCTGCGGGGCGCGCCGCCTATGTTGACTGCGACGTCGAGGAGCCGAACGGCCGCCTGTTTTTCCGCCCGGAAAATGTCGCGCGCCGCGTGGTAGAGCGGAAAATGCCGGAATTCGACCGTGAAAAGTGTAGCGGCTGCCGCAAATGCGTCGAGAGCTGCCGCTTTAACGCCCTGGTGCTCGTGAAGGGCGCGCCGATGCTCTTTCCCGAGGTCTGCCACTCCTGCGGCGTCTGCGCCTACGTCTGCCCCGATGGGGCGGTGCGCGAGGCCGGGCGAGAGGCGGGCGCGGTCGAAAGCGGCGAGAGCGACGGCGTCCGCGTCGTGACTGGCGAGCTTAAGCTGGGCGAGGCCACGGGCGTGCCCGTCATCTCCGCCGCGCTTGAGGCCGCGGGCGAGGATGGGCTGACGGTGATAGACTGCCCGCCGGGCAGCTCCTGCGCCGTTATGGAAAGCGCGCGGGGCGCGGACTACTGCGTCCTGGTCACGGAGCCGACGGCCTTCGGCCTGCACGACCTGCGCCTTGTCGCGGAACTCATGCGCGTTCTGAAAAAGCCCTGCGGCGTGGTCGTGAACAAGGCCGGCGCGGACTATCCCGAGCTTGAGCGCTGGCTGGAAGCTGAGGGCCTGCCCGTCCTTGCGCGTATACCATACAGCGAGCGGCTGGCGGAGCTTGGCGCGCGCGGCGCGCTTGCCTGCCGCGAGGACGAGGGCGCGCGGAGTCTCTTTTCCGGCCTGCTGACGCGCATAAGAGGGGAGGCCGCGGAGTGAAAAAGCTTCTCATCCTCAGCGGCAAGGGCGGCGCGGGCAAGACCACGACCGCCGCCGCCTTCATCCGTTTTTCCGGGGCGCGCGCCGCCGCTGACTGCGACGTGGACGCGCCGAATCTCGCCCTCGTATCCGGCGGATACCCGGAGCGGCGCGAGGCGGATTTCCTGGGCTCCGACAAGGCGAGTATTGACCCCACCGCCTGCCTGGGCTGCGGAAAATGCGTGGAAATGTGCCGTTTCGGGGCGATTTCGCCCTCGGAGCACGGCAAATTTGCCGTGGACGAGCTTCGCTGTGAGGGCTGCGGGCTCTGCGTCGAGTGCTGCCCAGCGGGCGCGGCGCGGCTGGGTCCGGACATTGCAGGGAAGCTGCGCGTTTTTACAGGTGCAGGCGCCTTTGCCGACGCGGAGCTGCGCATGGGGCGAGGCAACTCGGGCAAACTGGTGACTGAGGTCAAGCGCGCGCTGTTCGAGACCGCGCCTGGAGAGAAACTGGCGATAATCGACGGCTCGCCCGGCGTGGGCTGCCCCGTCATGGCCTCAATGAACGGCGTGAGCCTGGCGCTCATTGTGACGGAGCCCTCGCTCTCTGGCCTGAGCGACATGCAGAGGCTCGTGCGGACGGCCTCAATGTCGCGGGTGCGCACGGCGGTCTGCGTGAACCGTGCCGACGTCAGCCCGGAACTGGCGGAGAAAATCGAGAGCTGGTGCGCGGAACAGGACGTGCCTTTCCTCGGGCGCATACCCTTTGACAAAAGCGCCCAGCGCGCGATAAACGAGGGCCGCAGTCTGGCGGATATCGACTGCCCGGCGCGCGAGGCGCTATATGAGGTGTTTATCAAGGCCATGAGGCTTTTAGACCTGAATATCAATGATAAGGAGACGTAAAAGTTATGAAAATCGCAGTTGCAGCTATGGGAAACACGGTGTCCGGCCATTTCGGACACTGCGACAACTTCAACCTCTACGACGCCGATGGCGGCGTGATAACGGCCGAGGAATCCATCCCCAATCCGGGTCACAGGCCGGGCTTCCTGCCGAACTTCCTGGCCGACAAGGGCGTACAGGTCATCATAGCCGGCGGCATGGGCGGCGGCGCCGTCGAGATATTTAACGAGCGCGGCGTCGAGGTCATAGTCGGCGCGACCGGCGATTCCCGCACCGCGGTCGAAGCCTACCTCAAGGGCGAACTAAAGAGCACCGGCTCCGTCTGCCACAAACACGAGCACGCCGGCGAGTGCGGTCATCACCACGAGTGATATCCGCCATAAATATGCTCTCACTATAAAAACCACCCCGTTTCTCTGGCAAGGCAGGAGAAACGGGGTGGACATGTTTTTCAGCGTCACTCCGCGATGCCGTGCGAGAGCTTCAGCATCAGGACGCGCAGGGCGCTTTCGTCTATTCGCTGCTCGGTCAGGCGGCCTTCGGTCACGGCGGTTTCGAGGGCGGTCAGGGCGGCGGCAAGGTCGGGGATGCCCAGCATGATGTCTCCCCCGGCTTCCAGATACTTTACGCAGACCTCTCCTATCTCATAGCCCGCGAGCGCGCCCATGTCCAGGGAGTCCGTGACTACTACGCCGTCCCAGCCCAGCTCCTCACGCAGCAGGCCGGTAATGACCTCATGCGATATCGTTGCGGGTTCATCGTCCACGGCGGTTACGGTGATATGGCCAACCATGACCATATCCACGCCAGCTTCTATCCCCGCCTCGAAGGGCAGGAATTCGCCGGCGCGCAGCTCTTCCAGGCTCTTGTCCACAACAGCCGCGCCCTCGTGCGTATCCGTCGAGGTGTCGCCATGGCCCGGGAAATGCTTCACGCAGCAGATGACGCCCGACTCCGTGAACCCGCGCACCGCCGCGGCGACGAGCTCCGACGCCTGGCCGAATTCGTCCGAATAGGCCCTGTCCCCTATCACTGTATTCGCCGGGTTCGTCCACACGTCGGCCACCGGGGCAAAATCAGTGTTGAACAGGCAGCTTACCATGTCCGTTCCGATGGTCAGGGCGTTCTGGTACGCCGTGTCCTCGCCCATGTCCTTGTAGCTGTACATGGAGTGGATGAAGGTCGTGCCCAGCTTGTACATGAGCCGGCCCACGTTGCCCCCCTCCTCGTCCGCGCTGATGATGAGGGGTATCTTGGAATACGACTGCGTGTTCTCTATCATCTCCCGCGTCTGCTCCTGCGTGACGAGGTTGTCCACGCTGTAGATGAGCCCGCCGACGGGGTACTGCTCCAGAGCGAGGCGCGTCGTCTCCCCTGCTGCGGTGACGGGGCTCTCCCCTGTCAGGACCTCGGGACGGACTATCATGAGCTGACAGAGCTTCTCACGCAGGCTCATGCCCGCGAGCAGCTCCTCCGCGCGCGTCAGCACCGGGTCGGGCGTCGGCGTCGGCTCCGGGGTCGGGGTCGGTGCGGGTGTAGCTACGCCTTCGGCGTCAGGGCTGGGCAGCGCGGGCTCCTCGGGCGCCGTGCCGCAGGCAGAGAGCGCCAGCAAAAGGCTTAAAATGAGACAAACGGCGGATTTCCTAAGTTTTTTCATTTTACGTTTGACCCCCCGTGTTGCTGGTGGTAAAATATATTGGTTATGATTATAACCCAGTCAAAACAGAATTACAATTTCAAAAGGAAGCGTAGAAAATGACGAAAATAGACATATTCTCAGGCTTTCTCGGCGCAGGCAAGACCACGCTCATCAAAAAGCTCATCTCCGAGGCCTACTCGGGCGAGAAGCTGGTGCTCATCGAGAACGAATTCGGCGAGATCTCCGTGGACGGCGGCTTTTTGCAGGACGCGGGCGTTGAGATAACCGAGATGAGCTCCGGCTGCATCTGCTGCAGCCTCGTAGGCGACTTCGCCGAGGCGCTGGAAAAGGTCAAAACCCAATTCGCGCCCGACCGCATACTCATCGAGCCCTCCGGCGTCGGCAAGCTCTCGGACGTCATCCGCGCCGTGCAGGACGTGGGCGATCCCGATCTCGTCCCCGGCTCCTTCACCACCGTCGTGGACGCCACACGCGCCAAGATGTACATGAAAAACTTCGGTGAATTCTGGTGCAACCAGGTCGAGAACGCCGGGGCCATCGTGCTCTCCCGCACGAAGGGCATGAACGAGGCCAAGCTGGCCGCCTGCGTGGACATGCTCCGCGAGCACAACAACGACGCCGTCATCGTGACGACCCCCTGGGATGAGCTGGACGGCAAGACCCTGCGCGCCGCTATGGAGCACGAGGACAGCCTCAAGGCCGAGCTCGCCCGCCTGGCCGCCGAAGCCGCCGAGGAGGAAGAGGACGAGTGCTGCTGCGGGCATGAGCACCATCATGAGCACGAGCATGAACATCACCACCACGAGGGCGAGGAGTGCTCCTGCGGACACGAGCACACGACCACGACCACGAGCACCATCACCACCATCACCACGGCCACGATGCGGACGAGGTGTTCGTGAGGTGGGCGCGGAGACGGCGCGGAAGTTCACGGAAGCGGAGATAAACGAGATGCTCGCCGGGCTGGACAGCCTGCGCTACGGCAGTCGTCCGCGCGAAGGGCTACGTCGCCTCCGAGGCGAGGACTTGGATATATTTCGACTACGTCCCGGCGAGCGCGAGCTGCGCCGCGGCGCCCCGGCTGTGACCGGCAGGCTCTGCGTCATCGGCTCCGGCCTTGACGAAGACGGATTGAGGGAGCTGTTCAAACTTGGCTGAGCAAAGGCAAATTCCCGTCTACCTGTTCACCGGCTTTCTGGAGGCGGGCAAGACGAAGTTCATACAGGAGACCCTTGAAGACAAGCGCTTCAACAACGGCGAGCCGACGCTGCTGCTCGTCTGCGAAGAGGGCATCGAGGAGTTCGAGCCCGAGGAGTTCTCCGGCCACCGCGTAAAGCTGAAGGCCGTTGAGGCGGAGAGCGAGCTGACGCCTGAGAACCTCGCGGCCTGGCTCGAAGCCGCGGGCGCTGAGCGCGTGCTGGTGGAGTACAACGGCATGTGGATGCTCGACACGCTCTACGGCGCGCTGCCGGAAAACTGGCTGGTGGCGCAGGAGTTCATGTTCGCGGACGCAGGCACCTTCCTCACCTACAATGCCAACATGCGCCAGCTTTGCTACGACAAGATGAAGAGCGCTGAGCTCATCGTGTTCAACCGCTTCAAGCCCGAAATGGACAAGATGGAGTTCCACAAGATAGTCCGCGGCGCATCCCGCCGGGCGGACATTGCCTACGAGACGGCCGACGGCAAGGTCGCCTACGACGACATAGAGGACCCCCTGCCCTTCGACCTCGACGCGCCCGTCGTGAACATCGAGGACAGGGACTACGCGCTCTGGTACCGCGACGTATCCGAGGAGCCGAAGAAGTACGCAGGCAAGACCGTGCGTGTGAAAGTACGCTGCCTCAAACGCAAGGGCATCCCAGCCGGCAGCGTGATCGCCGGACGTCACATCATGACCTGCTGCGAGGCCGACATCCAGTTTTCCGCCTTCATATGCGTCTGCTCCGACGCGCCAGAGCCGGAAAACGACACCTGGGTCATTTTGACGGCGAAGATGGACTACAAGTTCCACCGTGCCTACGGCCGCCGCGGCCCGGTGCTGACGGCCCTCTCCTGGGAGAAAGCCGAGCCCCCTGAGCAGCCTGTTGCAACGTTTTATTGAGATGAAAAAGCGCCGCCCTCCGGGCGGCGCTTTTTCATTGCCTCGGGCAACTGCTCGTGTCGCAGTTCCCAGCGCCCCCTGTAGGGGCGGGGTTCCATCCCCGCCCGGCGTCGGATGACTGCGGGTGTTCGTAAATCGCAGGGGCTGCGGGCGGCTTAGGCCGCCCGCAAAGGGGGAACCCCCGGCGAGGGTTCCCCCTTTACCCCCTCCTGCGCTTTGTGAGCATAAGAGAGTTCCGCGCGCTGCGGCGCGCGGCCAGGGCTCCGCCCCTGGACCCCGCCCGCTTTTTTGTAAAAAAGCGGGGCAAAAAACTTTTAAACGCCAGTCCACATCCAGCCCAAGCCCCTCGCCCTAGGGGCGAGTGATTCAATCCGTCCGCGAAGCGGACACCTTAGCGGCCGAGTGGCACCTCCCACGCGAGTGGGAGAGGCGGGCGGGTCCCGAAACCTCAC
>ENA-OQCL01000153-OQCL01000153.1-human-gut-metagenome-genome-assembly--contig:-NODE-153-length-37806-cov-11.356804_pt1 | contig 37806 bp, 35 predicted proteins | sample MGYA00242502_ERZ504586 | MGnify/ENA primary metagenome ERZ504586 (study PRJEB26092, sample SAMD00036316) | human gut metagenome | host: Homo sapiens | study: EMG produced TPA metagenomics assembly of... | reverse complement strand
ACAAAGGCGACCATACTTCCAGCGTGGCGGACATCATCAACCTCGTTCACAATCTGGACTGCTACGATCTGCACCCCGGCGTGACCGACGATGAAACGCTGGGGCGCATCTATGTGGAGGACATGGAACTACTGAATGTGCCGGACAATGTGCTGCCCTACTTCGATTTTGAAGCCTATGGGCGGGATATGCGGATCAACGAGGGCGGCCACTTCGCCCCCACGGGCTATCTGACCCGCAGCGGCGATTTCAAGGAGGTGTACCACGGCATCGAGGACATTCCCGCCGAACACCGTATTTTTGCATAAGGCTTTGAGTGAATACGCAGAGCTGAAAGCGCAGGCTGCGGAGCTTGACCCGGTGGAGCTATATGCGACACGGCAGGCCATCTGCCATGCGCAGGAAAAGAAGGCAGAAAAGCAATTAGAGAACGCCATGCAGGAGAAACTTTCTCCTGTTATGCTGCTTAGCGCCAAGCAGGAAAGATCCCGGCTGCTCAAAGAGGACGCAGAAGAACGGCAGGTACGGCAGATGGTTATGCAGCGGCAGGCAGCACAGCAGAAAAGATCACTGCGCAGCGTATGGAAAAAGAACGACTTTGAGCGATAAAAGATGAAAAAAACATCCCCCGGGGAGGCTTCCGTCGGGAAATGCAATCTGCTATAGTATGCTCATCGGTTCATACACGCATTTCCGCCCGGACCCAACGCAAGGGTGCAGCGCTTCTTGGGGAAGAAAACGCTGTGCCTTTGTGTAGGTCGGAGATGCAAAGCAATATCGTTTCGGAGGGGCCTTTGGACACACCTATTTTACAGTATACCGGCGGCGTAATCGCCGCAAAATTGGACCGCATGGAAAAAGAACTGGTCCACGGGGTTTCTTTCCATATTTCCTGTGGGGAAAGTCTGACCCTCATTGGCGAGACCGGATCCGGCAAGACGTTGATCGCCCAGTCCGTGATGGGGGTGCTGCCCGGAAATGTGAAACTGGTTTCCGGTGAAATAGCATTTTGCGGAAACACTTTGCCGAAGGGAAAAAACCTCCGGTCCATGCTGGGTCGGGAAATCGTATATATCCCGCAGAACGGGCATGAATTTCTTGACCCGTCCAGAAGCATCCGCCGCCAGATGTTTGACAGCATTGCAAAGCTGGGCATTGCAGCACCTCAGAGAGAGGCGTTTGCCCGCAAAAAGCTGGCGCAGGTGGGATTTACCCAGCCGGAGGCCATCCTGGACCGGTATGCATTCCAACTGTCCGGCGGTATGGCCCAGCGGGTGACCATTGCTCTGGCACTTTGCTCCAGGGCAAAGCTGCTGATTGCAGACGAGCCTACCAACGGTTTGGATCAGGATAGCAAGCAGCAGACGATGTCTCTTTTGAATGAACTTTTTCCGGATGCGGCCAAGCTGATCATCACCCACGATATTTCCGTTGCGGCGACCTGTGACCGTATCCTTGTTCTGTGCGGCGGGAGAATGTTGGAAACAGGCATTTCATCTGAGGTGCTTACCGCTCCTTATCATCCATATACCAAAGCGCTGCTGGGTGCGTTGGTAGAGAACGGTATGCGGGAGACGCCAGCCTTGCGAACAGGAACAGGCTTTTGCCCGTTCTACCGCCGTTGTCCTTCAGCAAGGGAGCGGTGTCGCACCGAGATGCCACCGAGAAAAAACAATGGTCGAGAATGGTGGTGCTGCGCGGAATGATCTCCATTCAACATGTTGATAAAGCTTTCAACGAAAATCCCGTACTTCAGGATGTTTCTTTTGATATTCCAGACGGCCAGATCTTCGGTGTTTTTGGGAAGAGCGGAATCGGTAAATCCACGCTTGCCAAAGTGCTTTGCGGCATCTGTCCACCGGATGCGGGCACAATCACGCTGAATGATCAGATACTTGTTTCAGCAGACCAGCCGTATGACCGCAGACTTGGTATCCACATTCAAATGGTTTACCAGCAGCCTTACGCCACATTAGACCCCGCTCAGAAGATCGGGGCAGGTTTCATAGAACTGATACGCTATCATCGTTTCAGTCCTAAAGGCGAGGAGTTGTCATTAACAAAAGAAATGCTGGACAAGGTTGGCCTTGCACCTCAGATCCTTGCCCACCTGCCACACCAGATCTCCGGCGGCGAGGCACAGAGAGTCGCTATCGCCCGGTGTCTGTTATTCCAGCCAAAATTGCTGATTTTAGATGAAGCCACATCAATGCTGGACGTATCCACACAGGCCAATGTGCTGGGGATGGTGCGGCGGCAGATGCGGGAAAGCGGAGGCAGTATCCTGCTTATCAGCCATGATGAGGCTCTGGTGAAATTACTTTGCGATCAAATCTATGTATTTGACAATAAAAACTCACGACAGAAGGAGAAAAACCAATGATGAAAAAAGTCATAGCCCTGCTGCTGGCTATGCTGATGGTGTTTACCATAGCAGCCTGCGGTGAGCAGCCGGACACGACAGATGAACCGTCTGCCAAGATCGAGAGTATTACGGTCGGCACGACTGCTGCCATTGAAACGGCAACCTTTGGCGAATACAATTTTGATATGCTGGCCAGCGGTGTATCCGAATTGCCTCTGGTCTATCAGGATACTAAGGGCGAATACCATCCGCTGTTGGCAACCTACGCTACCGAGGATGCCACTACCTGGACATATACCATTCAGGACGGCATGACGTGGTCCGACGGCGAGAGCGTTACCGCCGAGGACATCCTTTTTACGCTCCAGTACGATCAGGCCAACGGAAGTGCCAACTTTGAGCCGCAGACTGACGAAGAGGGAAAAATCACAGAAGCCAAGTACACCGGCTACACTATCTCCGACGATAAGATGAGCATTTCTCTGACGTTGACGTCTCCCAACGTCCGTGAACTGAGCAATATGACGTCCTTCCGCGTGATGCCCAAGCATGTTTATGAGGGCAAGGACACCGTCACCGACGAGGAAGCTCGGATCACCTGCGGCCCTTATGTGCTGGAGTCCTTCAATAAGGAAGCGGGCACCATCACATTCGTTGTGAACGAAAAGTATCCCCAGCGGCCCAATGTGGAAAAAATCGTCTATCAGCTTTTTGGCAACGAGGATACCATGTATCTGGCGCTCCAGCAGGGCGATATCGACATGGTCTGGGCCTACTCCGCCGGTGTGGCAGGAACGTATCAGGATGTGCTGGCCGGTGATGCCAACGTCTCTTTGATCAATGTGGCCGCAGCAAACGCGCCCGCCGTGCTGGCATTCAACAACGCGAAGGGTTTGTTCTCCAACGAGGATCTGCGTCAGGCGGTTTCCTACGCGCTGGACTATGATGCCTTCAAGACGTATTTCGGCAGCGCCTATGCAGAGATCCCCAACCGGGGCTTTGTACCCGCCACCACAGTTGGTTATAAGGAAACCGAAAAGCTGACTACTGATGCGTCCAAAGCAGATGCATACATGAAAGCGGCCGGTTATGCCGAAAAGAACGCCGATGGCTTCTATGTGAACGCAGATGGTCAGGTCGCCGCTTTCACACTGACGGTTAACGCCGCAAAGGAGACCCATGTGGGCTACGCGGAAATGGTCAAGACCCAGTTGGAGTCCTTTGGTATTCAGGTAAATCTGGATACGGTGGACAAAGATGCCTACAACGCCAAGACCAGCAATAAATTCTCTGAGAACAATATCACCATGGAGGCGGCCATCTATGGCTACACCGCTGCCGGTATGGGTATGGGGAACGGCCTTGGTTCCATCTATGTGGACGGCAGCCACGCCGTACAGGGCGGCTGCCAGGTATTTGACGAGGAGTTTGCCGCGATCCTCAGCGAGATGAAGTCTGCCAAGACCATTGAAGAATACTACGCGGGCGCAGCAAAGCTCCAGGACTACTACGCGGCCCATATGCCGCTGATTGCTCTGTACTGGGACAACATGATGCTGGCCTATTCCTCTGCGCTGGACAACGTGACCGTTGACGCTGTGTTCGGGCTGAACAACGTCAACAACTGGTTCAGCATCACCAAGAAATAATCATTTTAACGCAGGAGGCACACCGGTGAAAAAGTATCGAAAGAATCTGATCCTTGCACTGGTGTGCTTCCTGATCGTTATTGTTCTGAACTTTTTTCTACCCCGGCTTTTACCGGGGAATCCTATCGCCTATCTCACCGGCTTTTCCGAGGAGGATATGACCCCTGCGCAGGTAGCTTACTACCGGCAGGCCCTCCATCTGGACGAGCCGGTATTCGCGCAGTTTGGGCACTATCTGCGCTCGCTTTTTGACGGAACACTTGGCTACTCCTACAAGAAAGAAACCACCGTTTCTGCCCTCATTGGGCAGCGGCTGGGATACACCTTGCAGATTACGCTGCCCGCCGTGCTGCTCAGCACGGCGCTGGGGCTTTTTTGGGGACTGCACTGCGGTTACAAAAAGGGCAGCGTCTTAGATAAACTGTCAACGACATTTCAAATCGTGATCAATACTATGCCTACGTTTCTGATCGCATTGGTGCTGATGATCCTGTTCTGTTTCCGGCAGCGGTGGTTTCCCTATACCGGGTTGAACAGCGCTGGCGTTGCTCCCGGAACTGCCGCATATCTGTTGGATCGGATACACCACCTGATCCTTCCTGTGCTTACTCTGACCATTGCCGCCGCCCCATCCCGTTATCTGCTGATGCGCAATACCGTCAGTCAGGTGACGGAGGAGAAGTATGTGCTTTACGCGAAGGAACGGGGGTTGTCCGATCACAAGATCAAATTCGGGTATATTCTGAAAAACATCGCCCAACCCTTCATCACCATGGTGGGCATGAGCGTCAGTACCTGTATCGGCGGCTCTTTGGTGGTGGAAAACATCTTTTCCATTGGCGGCATGGGGAGCCTGCTCTCTGACGCTGTGTACACGCTGGATTATCCGCTGATGCAAGGAATTCTCTTTGTGACAACAGCCGTCATGACCATCTCCATTGTTGTGAGCGATGTGATCTGCATCCTTATTGACCCCAAGGTACGCTTCGGAGGTGGTCCGGTTTGAAGCAGCATCTTCCACTTTTTCTTGGAATTGTGATTTGATTCTTTTCTGACCGCTGCATTGTTTCCTACTGCGTTTACAGCTTACGGGCAGAAGGAAACGTTCGGTCCGTGGCTTATACCGTCTGCGGAACATCTACTTGGCACCAATGCGCTGGGGTATGACATCTTTACGGAACTGGTCTACGGAACCCGGCAGACGCTGCTGGTGGGCGTATCCAGCAGCACTCTGACTCTGCTTCTGGGAAGTGTGATTGGTACGCTGGCTGCCGGGAAAGGCCTTTTGGGCGGCCTGTCCAATGGCATTATCAATGTTTTCGTGCTGCTTCCGAAGCTGGTGACCATGATCGTGCTGGCGACCTTTCTGGGAAGCTCCAGCCGGAACCTGATTCTGCTGATTGCTGCATTCAGCTGGGTAGGGACGGCCCGGAATGTCCGCGCCAAGGTCATTCACCTGAACGCACAGCCTTTTATTGAAAACTGCGTGATTCAGGGATACAGCCGGAGACATATCATTCTCCGCCATATTCTTCCAAACCTGTATGATGTATTGCTTTCCCGGTTTCTTCTGGGTGTCAACGGCTGCATTATGATGGAGTCTACCCTGAGCTTTTTGGGCTTTGGGGATCTGTATCATCCCACCTGGGGCACCATGATCAACTTTGCCTATAAACGAGGTGCCTTTCTTCGCCAGGCCTATGCCTATCTTCTCTCGCCGGGTGTGTGCATCATGCTGCTCTCGCTGTCATTCTATCTCATCAGCCTGTATTTTGAACACCGACAGGCTGCCATTCAGGAAAAATAGGAGGTCATACGATGCAAAAGGAACTGGAATCTCTGTGGCAAAAATGCGTTGCGTTTCACGGTCACGGCTGCGGCGGTCTTGCGGTCGGTTTCCGCGCCGTCCTGTATGCGTGGGAACTGTTCGGGAGCGACCGGACATCCCAGGACGAGGAGATCGTGTGCATTGCCGAGACCGACGCCTGCGGCGTGGACGCTATCCAGGCACTGATGTCCTGTACCGTCGGAAAGGGCAATCTGATTTTTAATTTACAGGGAAAGAATGCTTTCTCCTTTTATCGGCGTTCGGACGGAAAGTCTTTCCGGCTTGTCTTGCGCCCAACACCGGACAAGACCAAGGAGGAGCGGCTGGCGTGGCTCATGGATGGGGATTTTCACCAGATGTTTGACACGAAGGATGCCCCGGCACCGGTACCGGAGGCGGCCCGGATCTTCAAGACCGTTACCTGCTCCCTGTGCGGAGAACGATTTGCCGAGAGCTTTGCCCACCTTCAAAACGGGGAAATCGTCTGCTCTGCCTGCTATCGTCCCTATACAAGGGGGTTGTGATGGAATACCCGTTTGATGCTCTGCACGCCGGAATAGAAAGTCAGATTCTCAATCTTCCCGCCGGTATTCCCGATTCCCAGGCGGTCACACAGGCAAAGGCTCTGCCGGACTCCATAGAAAAATTTCTGGCTTTGGGGAAGGCTTTTTCCCGGCAGCTTCGTTACCGGGAGGCCATTGATGCCTATACGGAGGGCCTAAAATTGGAGCCAGAAAATCTGCCCTTGCTCCGACTGCGGGCGGGACGGTATCTGACGACACTGCAAAGCAATCCCGCCATCGCTGATTTTGAAAAAAGCATGTCCTTGGGAGCGGAAAGGCTGGACTGCCTCTATCGGATCGGCCTTGCCCAGTATTATGCCGGGCGGTACGAACAGGCAATGGGAACTTTTGAGGACTGTATGCCTTTATGCGATGACGAAATGGGGATTGCGGTTCTTTACTGGCACACGCTGAGCGCTGCCCGGACAGAGAAAGCGCCGACACTTCTGAAGTACTATCACCCGGATATGGCGGTGGGGCATCATACTGCTTACGAAAAGTCCATGCAGGTCTGGAGCGGTACAACGCCGCTTGCAGCGGCGCTGGAAATGCTGGAGAGGGAAGAAGACGATCTGGAATATGGCATTACATTGTACGGCTTGCTTTTGCATCCTGACTGCGCCGAAAGAGAGCGCCTTTCCAAAGTGCTTCTCCGCCGGGACGGTTTCTGGCCCAGCTTTGCTTACCTCGCTGCGTGGAAGGACAGGTCAAGAATCTTATAACCTATGAGCGCATCCTGTGCTATGCAAATGTATAGTACAGGATGCGTTCAATAATTTATGGTGAATCCACCCTTGACAAATCTCGTCTCAAAAGAAGTTGCTTGCCAAAGTCGCAAAGGAAAAGGGCTACACAAATCTGGTCCATTTCCTGGATGACGGTATTTCCGGCGTGACGATGGATCGCCCCGGCTTCGTGGAAATGATCCGCCAGTTGGAACAGGGAAAAGCCGCCGCTGTCTTTGTCAAAGATTGTTGTGCGATAATAGGACTAAATCAGAGAGACCTTGAAAATCAAGGCAATCTGGCTTAGTCCTTTCTTTTTTGACCGAAAAGAAGAACGATTTCACAACAATCGGCGCAAGGGGCAAAACCGGCTGACTATGATGGGAGGCATATTTGAATCAGCCAGCCCCGACAGCGCTGCCCAACAGACGAAAGGAGTTTCCACCATGAAACAGGGTACTTTGGTATTTGACATGGAATCCGGGCGGTACGATATCCGTTCCTCTCCGAAGCAGAGGCCAACCGGTTTGACTCTGGCCGGGAGTGCATCGGCAAATGCCCGCGCTGCGGTTCGCCGGTCTATGTGGGCAAGGGCAACTTTTTTTGTTCCAACCGCGACTGTGCCTTCTGTTTGTGGGAGGACAATAAGTTTTTTGCATCCAAGAAAAAGAAGCTGACCAAGAAGATTGCCAAGGAGCTGCTTGACAAGGGATGGTGTCGGGTAACAGGGCTTTATACACCGAAGAAGCCCCAGCTCTATGACGCGATCATCCGTCTGGATGACACAGGCGGCAAGTATGTCAGTTTCAGAATGGAGTTTGAGAAATAACCTACCCCAAGTATATTGCATCATGCAGCGGAGGCAAGGACAGTGTAGCCACCCTTCTTCTGGCGGCTCAGCACAACGAGCCGCTGGATGAGGCGGTGTTCAGCGAGGTGATGTTTGACCGACAGACCAGCGGCGAAGTGCCGGAGCATCGGGATTTCATTTACAACCGGCTCAAACCTTTCTGTGAAAAAGAGCTTGGCATCCCGTTTACGGTGCTTCGCGCCGGAAAGACCTATGAGGATGTATTCCACCACATCATCGTCCGTGGACCTCATCAGGGAGAGAAACGCGGCTTTGTCTGGCCGGGAATGTGCGCGGTCAACCGGGACTGCAAGGTTCCACCAATCCGAAAGTACAACGCCTCGCTCTCACCGGAAACCGTCAGCTATGTGGGTATCGCAGCAGACGAACCGGTGCGCCTTGCAAGGCTTGCCGGGACAAACAAGGTCAGTCTGCTGGACAAGTATGGCCTGACCGAAGCAGAGGCATATCACAGGAAGAAAATCGACAAGGACAAAAGGGGCGCATGGTATGCCTTTTACGAGTGCAGCAGCAGCGTCAACCGGCGCTATGATCCCTGTACCGCACACTACACCCGGCAAGACACGCTGGAAGCCAATGTCCTTGCCGCGATCCAGATCCAGGTCAAGGCCGCACTGGATTATGACCGGCTGCTGGATAAGCTCAGAGGCAGCGAAGGTGAGAAAAACATCCGAGATAGGCTGAATGCCCAGATTACCAGCCTGAACCTCAAGCTGAGCGGCTTGTCCAAGAAACGCACCCGGCTCTATGAGGATTATGCCGAAGGGTTGCTGGATGAAGAGGAATACACCTTTGCCAAGAAGAGCTACGACGAACAGTATGCAGACTATTCCCGCCGTCTGGACGAGGCTGTCCAGCGGAGAGGCAAGTTCAGTGAGGCTATGTCGTTGGACAACAAGTGGATCACGCTGATGAAGTCGGTCAGCTCGGCCACACAGCTTACGCAGGATTTGGTAGACGAGTCTGTTGAACTGGTCAAAGTCCATGAAAACGGCGCGGTGGAGCTGGTCATGAAGTATGGCGATCTCTATGCGCTGACCGTCCAGAGCATCAAGGAAGTACAGGAGGCGATGTGATTTGAACAGCAAAGGCAGGAATCCAGCAGCGGATTACACCATTGGCATCTACATTCGCCTCTCTCTGGCCGACGAAGATACGGGGTACGGCAGCAAGTCCGAAAGCGACAGCATTTCCAACCAGCGTATGCTCATCAACCGGTATCTGGATGAATCGCCCACGCTCTCTCAGTGTCCGCGCTTGGAGTTCGCTGATGACGGATACACCGGCACAAACTTCCAGCGTCCACAGTTCACCGCCATGATGGAAAAAGTGAAGCGCGGGGAAATCAATCTGATCTGCGTCAAGGACTTCTCCCGCTTTTCTCGTGACTATATCGAGACCGGAAACTATCTGGAATGCACCTTTCCGTTCATGGGTGTCCGCTTTATTTCCATCAACGACGGTTATGACAGCGAGGATTATAAGGGAACCACGGGTGGCCTTGAAGTGGTGATGCGCAGCATAATCTACGCGGCATACAGCAAAGATCTCTCGGTCAAAACCACTTCGGCAAAAGTACAGATGATGAAACAAGGCAAGTATGTGGGCGGTTATGCCCCCTATGCGTGACATTCTTTTGAAACTGATGCTGGCTGATTTAGAGCCAGCATAACTGCTCCACCGACATCCTTAACATGGGCGGTCAGCAGAGGTATAATATAGATAGGATAAAACCTCTTGCTTGACTGCGGGAAGGAGGATATTTTGAAACAGTCAAGTAAGAAAATCACCCTCGGCACAGCCGCTCTTTACTGCCGCTTGAGCCGTGACGATAACATGGACAACGAGTCCAATAGCATCAGCAATCAGAAAAAGATACTGCAAAAGGCCGCCAAGGACAAGGGATATTCGGACACGATCTTTTTCGTGGATGACGGCATTACCGGCACTACCATGAAGCGTCCGGGTTTTCAGAAAATGATCCAGGCAATCGAAGCCGGGTATATCTCGGCGGTGTTCGTCAAAGACCTGTCCCGGCTGGGCCGCAACTACATTGAGGTCGGCAAGCTGACCGAGGAGTTTTTCCCGCTCCATGATGTGCGGCTGGTGGCTGTTTCGGATGGCGTGGATAGTGACGAGGGCGAAGATGACTTCACCCCGTTCAAAAACATTATGAACGAATACTACGCCAAAGACATTTCCAAGAAGCGCCGGATCGTCAACAAGATGAAAGGCAACGCTGGTATTCCGCTTTCACCGCCGCCCTATGGCTACATTAAAAACCCGGACGATCCCCGCTTTTGGGTGGTCGATCCCGAGGCTGCCGATGTGGTGCGCCGTATCTACCGCATGGCGCTGGAGGGGTACGGGCTGGCTGAAACCGCCGCCGCTCTCGGTGCTGATGGTATCGTCAACCCCACCTATTACTGGCGCAGCAAGGGTACAAGCCGGGGCGGCTCTAAGAGTACCTTGGAGCCTACCAAGTGGGGCCACACCACAATCAAGAAAATCCTAACCACGCAGGAGTATTGTGGCGATGTGATCAACTTCAAAAGCTACTCCAAATCCTACAAGATGAAAAAGCGGATTGAAAACCCGGAGGAAAACCGGGCGATCTTCCTCAATGTTCACGAGGCCATCATTGATCGGCCTACTTGGGAAAAGGTACAGGCGCTGAAAGCCGGGACACGGCGCAAACGCCCCACCGTCACCCAAGAGCCAAGCGTTTTTTCCGGCGTGATGAAGTGTCCCGAGTGCGGCGGAAATTTGAACTTCCACTTTAATCAGAACAATCACGACATCAAGTTTTTCAGTTGCCAAAACCATAATTCGGGGCTTCGTAAATGCTCGTCTACCCACTATATCCGGCTGGACTTCTTGGAGCAAGTGGTGCTCTACGAGGTACATCGGCTGGCCTGTTTCGCCAACGAGTACGAAAACGACTTTATCAAGGCTATGGTGGGCCGCTCGGCAAAGGTGGCCGAAAATGAGCGGGTACGCAAAAAGCGGGAGCTGGATGCGCTGCTGGCCCGTGACCGGGAATTGGATACGCTCTTTGAACGGCTGTATGAGGACAATGTTTCCGGCAAGATTGACGATGCCCGGTTTGCGAAAATGGCAAAGCGCTATGAACAAGAGCAGGGTGAAAACGCCGGGCGCATTAAGACCCTGCGGCTGGAAGTGAAAAAGCTGGACGAAAAGCGGATGGATGTGGATGACTTTTTGGAAACGGTACGCCGTTATACGGACGCCACCAAAATCACCAAGCGCATGGTAGCCGAACTGATAGACCACATTGAGGTATATCCGGCGGTCAAGGAGGACGGTGTAACCAATCAGCGGGTGACAATCCACTACAACTGCATCGGTGTGTTTGAGGTGCCGGATCGCCGTAAAATCCCCGAGCGGGATATTCTGCTGGAAACAAGACGAGGCGTAGCATTGAGCTACGCCCCGGCAGGGATTGCGGTATAAGGTGGTGGACGGTATGAAAGTTTTCGTTTACTGCCGTGTGGCCCACGATGACAGCTTTTCTCTTGAAGCACAGGCCGCCCAGCTTCGCCGCTATGCGGAACAAGCGGGATATACCATTATCGGCGCTACCGCCGAGCAGGGCAGCGGCCTGGCCCTTGACCGTCCGGGCTTGAAAAAGGTCACACAGGCCGTTCTCGCTGGCGAGGTGGATATGGTGCTGGTAAACAGCATTGACCGCATAGGGCGGGAATGGGGCATGACGCAAGCCTACATCGATTTGCTCACCCAGCACAAGGTTAAGCTACTCTGCATCCGGGATCGGCTGCTATTCGACAAACAAGGCGTAACCTATTTTTGAACAAATAAAAAATGCGGAGTGCCCGTTACAGGATACTCAGATCCTATAAGGACACTCCGCATGGTCGGAGTGCGGGGATTTGAACCCCGGGCCTCTTGGTCCCGAACCAAGCGCGCTACCAACTGCGCTACACCCCGTCAGCCTATCCATTATACGTTTTTTTCCAACGGCTGTCAAGACTGAATTTTCACCAGCTGCGGATGATGTGTGCTGCGGGTTTGAACATTCCGGATGCAACGGTATGTCCGGCGGTCTTGCCATACCAGGCGCATATGTTCACGAAAGGTTTACAGGAATGGCGGCTGCATGTCTTGTGAAGCCTGGGCAAATCTGATGAATTCGTGCAGCAGAAGCACCAAAAAGAGGAGAAATCCTTCGATTTCTCCTCTTTTGCTATACACAACGGATTTACAGAGTCTCCTTGATCCGCGCCGCGATCTGGTCGGCGGTGAGACCATACTCCCGCAGGACCTCCAGGGCCTTGCCGGACTGGCCGAACTGATCGTTGATGCCGATCTTACGGAACCTGCAGTTGACCTTGCCCATCAGCACATCGGCCACGGCATCGCCCAGGCCGCCGATAACGCTGTGTTCCTCCACAGTCACCACGTTGCCGCACTTCCGGGCCCAATGGCTGACGCAGTCGGCGTCGATGGGCTTGATGGTGTGGACATTGATCACGGCGATATGGATGCCCTCAGCCTCCAGCAGCTTGGCAGCCTCCAGCGTCTCGCTGACCATCAGGCCGCAGGCGAACACGGCGGCATCCGTTCCTTCGCGCATAACGTTGGCCTTGCCGATCTCGAAGGGATAATCCTCCTCAAACACCGGGGAGGCCAGACGGCCCAGACGCATGTACAGGGGGCCCTGGAACTCTGCTGCGGCGAACACAGCCTTCCGTGCCTCGGTGGCGTCGGCGGGCACCACCACGGTCATGCCGGGGATCAGCCGCATCAGCCCGATGTCCTCAATGGCCTGGTGGCTGCCGCCGTCCTCACCCACGGACACACCGGCGTGGGAGCAGCAGATCTTCACGTTGAACCTGGGATAGGCGATGGAGTTGCGGATCTGTTCATAGGCCCGGCCTGCGCCGAACATAGCAAACGTAGAGCAGAAGGGAACCAGACCCATGGTAGACAGGCCCGCGCTGATATCCACCATATCTGCCTCAGCGATACCGCAGTCGAAGAAGCGCTCCGGATGCGCGGCCTTGAAATGCTTGGTCATGGTGGCGCCAGCCAGGTCTGCGTCCAGCACCACGACCTTGTCGTTGACGTTGCCCAGCTCGGCCAGAGCCTTGCCGTATGCCTCGCGGGTCGCGATTTTTTCACTCATGGTCTCAGTCCTCCAATTCCTTCAAAGCCTGCTGCCGCTGCTCCTGGTTGGGAGCCTTGCCGTGCCAGCCCACCTGGTTCTCCATAAAGGAGACGCCCTTGCCCTTGACGGTGTGGGCCAGGATACACTTGGGCACACCGGGAACGGCGGGTGCGCTGAGGGCCGCCTCAATGGTGTCCAGATCGTGGCCGTCGATCTCATGGACATCCAGGCCGAAGGCCCGCAGCTTGGCGGGCAGGTCGCCCAGAGACATGACCTCGTCATTGGTGCCGTCGATCTGCAGGCCGTTGTTGTCGATGATGATGGTCAGATTGTCCAGCTTATAGTGGGCAGCCGCCATGAAGGACTCCCAGATCTGGCCCTCCTGGCACTCGCCGTCGCCCAGCAGGGCATAGACCCTGCAATCCTTGTGCTGGAGCTTGGCGCCCAGCGCCATACCCACGGCGATGGAACAGCCCTGGCCCAGGGAGCCGGTGGCCGCGTCGATGCCGGGAACCTTTTTGCTGTCGGGGTGCCCCTGGAGGATGCTGTGCAGCTGACGGAAATTTTTAAACTCGTCCCGGCTGATGAAGCCCATCTCCGCCAGCACCGCGTAGTAGCAGGGAGCCGCATGGCCCTTGCTCAGCACGAAGCGGTCCCGATCCGGATCATCGGGGTGCTTGGGGTCCACGTGCATGTGATTGAAAAACAGGCAAGTCATCAGATCCGCTGCGGACAAGGAACCACCGGGGTGGCCGCTGCCGGCATTGGCGGTCATGTTGATAATGTCCCGCCGGACCTGCTTGCTCATGCTGGAAAGCTCTGCCGTATTCATGAGAAACCTCCATATAAAGTATTTACCTGCGTTAGCGTATAGCATTCCGGACAAAATGTCAATGGTCTGTCATAAAAAAACCCGCAAAAATTTGCGGAAAACGCCGCAAAAGGGGAGAGGGGGCCATAGCCCCCTCTCAGTCGTCCTTATCGCCTATTTTGCCTTTGATTTTCACGTGTGACAAGGGGTTTGCCTTTGCAGCCACCCGCAGTGCTTCATTGTCGATATGGGTATAGATTTCCGTGGTATTCAGGTGCTCGTGTCCCAACACCTCCTGCACCGCCCGCACATCCACGCCGTTTTGCAGCATCAGCGTGGCAGCGGTGTGCCGAAGCTTGTGAGAGGAGTACTGGGTGCTGTCCAGCCCCGCCTGAGACAGGCGTTTTTTCACCAGGGTATTCACCATAGACCGGCTGATTCGCTGGTTTCGCCCCGACAGAAACAGGGCGTCCCGATCCGGCCCGGTGATGGGCCGGCGCACCGCCAGATAATCCGCCAGCGTATCCTGACATGCCTGGTTCAGATACACGATCCGCACCTTATCACCCTTACCCAGAACCCGCAGTGCGTCGTCGTGGATATCCGCCAGGTTCAGCCCGATCAGCTCCGAAATACGCAGCCCGCAGTTAAGAAACAGTGTCAGAATGCACAGATCCCGCTCCCGGTTTGGTCCATCCACCGACTCCAGCAGGGAAATGCTCTCATCCAGGGTCAGATACCGTGGCAGCGTTTTTTTCAGCTTGGGTGCATCGATATCCTTCACGGGATTGTGATCCAGCTTGTGCACTTTGTTGCATAAATACCCATAAAACGACCGTATTGTCGCCAGCTTTCGGGCCCGGGACGCGGGGCTGAGCCCCTTGGCGGACCGGTCGCTGTTGGGATGCAGCACCCGGTCTCGGCTCAGGTAAGCCATATAGGCGTAGACCTCCGACAGGGTCACGGCCCCTACAAAGGGCAGGTCCACATCCCGGATGTCCACAGCGTCCATGGGCTGCTCCTGCAGCGCCGGGTCCCGGGACCATTTCAGGTAGCGGAAAAAATTCCGCAGGTCCAGATAATACTCATCCACCGTCCGCTGGGAATGGGCCTTGATGGTCTCATGATATGACAGGAAATCCAACAGGATCTCCGGTGAATCTGTTCGATAGTCTGTGTTCATATGCTTTTTCCCATATACGATACGAGAAGGATCTGTGCTTGGATTCCATACGGGCACAAGGGATTCCGTGGAAAAGAATGATAGCCTGCTCTCAATTGAACAAAATTTTTATTTTGTTCAATTGCATATACCCCTCACTCTACTTGCCCCACTGCTCCAGATACTGCTCCAGGCACACGCCTTTCTCATAGATCTCCTTGGCGTATTCCTTGCCGACATAGCGGTAATGCCACGGCTCATACACGATGCCCGTAACGTCCGTCTTGTCCGTGGGATACCGCAGGATGAATCCATACCGCCAGCTGTTTTCCAGCAGCCATTTCTGCACGTCAGTGTTCTCCTGGTTGGTGTCCAGCAGCTGATAGCTGACGTCCACAATGTCCACCGCCAACCCCAGCTGATGCTCGCTGGTGCCCGGCACCGCCACCTGGCGCCCGGCTTTGGCCTTGGCGTCCTCCAGGCCGTATCCCTGGTCCATCCATTCCGATACCTTATTATTATAAAGCGTCTCCTGGAAATCCTGTGTCCGATAGGCGGAGCAGATCACCGGCGTCAGCCCTGCGTCGTAGCACCCGTCGATCATTTCCATCAGCGCGTCATAGCAGCGCTTGTCGATCTCCAGCCCGTTGGGCAGGGTCACCAGGTCCACAGACCAGTCCTCCGGCACCTGGTTCCAGGGGTTTACCAGGGTCAGAAGCTCCGGAACCGGCTCCGGAGTAGGCTCCGCCTCCCGAGGCTTTTCCTGGGAAATCGGCGTGGCAGGCGTTTCGGCGGGCAGCACCTGGGGCTTTTTCCCCAGCTCCACGATCAGCACCACGGCCAGGATCAGCACGGCACACAGCGCCGGGATCAGCAGCCACCGCCGGCCGCTCCGTTTTCTTCCTGTCAGCCGCCCGGGCGCCTGTTTTTCGGTGGTATACATGAAAATATTCTCCTTTTCAGCTCCGCAGCGTGGAGGGATATGTTCCGTTTTCGTGAAGCCTTGCCAGCTCCCGGGCAACGGCCTGCCGGTCCTGGTGATATGTCATACCGAACCACCGGTCCGCCGAATGCAGCACGGACACGGAAAGCCGTCCCTTTTTCAGCAGATCGCCCACCATGTTGGGCAGCAGGCACTCCGCCTTGATCTCCTCCGGCGGCAGCGCCCGCAGGAAGTCGTCCAAATATTCCTCCATCTGGTCGAAAATAGACGGCATAAAGCCCCAGAAGTTCATGGACACCGGCATATCTGCCGCCAGCTCCCGGCGCTGACCGTCGGCCACGTCGGCGATGCTGCCGTCGGGGAACAGCTGGATCTTCAGAGCCTCGTGAATACCTGTCAGATGGCCATCCTCCACGTGGCATACACCACGGGACACGGTACCGTGGGCGCTGACGGTGTTGCGCAGCAGATAACCCACCATGGTGGCCTTTCCCTGCTGCGGCAGGCGGCCCAGCTCCTGATAGATGGCCCGGTACGCATCCACGCCGTAATAGTCGTCGGCATTGATAACGCAGAAGGGCTCCTGGACATAGGGCCGCGCGCACAGCACGGCGTGGGTGGTGCCGAAGGGCTTGGTGCGCCCGGCAGGCACGGTATAGAACGCCGGCAGACTGGAATAGTCCTGCACGGCATAGCAGACCTCCACCGGCTCCCCGTCCCGGGCCGTCAGGCCGGCAATGCGGTCGCCGCACAGCGTGCGCATCAGGTCCACCATGTCGTCCTTGATGATGAATACGATCTTGGTGAAGCCTGCCCGAATAGCGTCGTGAATGGAGTATTCCATGAGGATTTCGCCGCCGGGGCCAACCCCGTCAACCTGTTTATTTCCGCCATAGCGGGAGCCCAGCCCAGCCGCCATGATGACAAGCGCTGCTTTCATGTGTGTTTCCTCCTCGTTTCGCCGGCCCCGCTGTTCCGCAGCGGGTGCGGTATCTTGTTCCCATCATACCACATTTTTTCTGCCGCTTCAACCGTTTTACCCTCCGGGACCCTATCCTCGCCCGGTAAATACGGGGAAATTCATAATTTTGTTACAAATAAGGATGGAAATTTGACGCCGCAGGATATATAATAGGAGACTGTTACCATGTAAATTACAATGGGTGTGCTCTGCGAAGCGGCGCACCGGCGACTTATCCCAACACAAAGGAGAAACGCTATGGCAACTGAAAACACCTCCCCCCGCCGCAGCGGGGCGGATTGGTTTGGTCTGGCCGCCTTCGCCGTGCTGCTGATCAGCAGCACGGTGCTGGTGATTCGTCTGATCTCCACCCGGTTCCTGTCCACAGGCCATCTGCTGCTGGCCTCCGGCGCTCTGCTGGTGCTCAGCGGGCTTCATGGCTGGGTCCAGCTCCCCCGCCGGAAAAAAACCGGCGGCAAGATCGTCTGCGGCGTCATCGCCCTGCTGCTGTCTGCCGCCATGATCTACGGCGCGGCGGCCCTGACCTCCGTGCAGCACGCCATTACTGACATCGCCGATAAATCTGCCGAAACCGACATTACCTGCGTCATCGTCAATGCCGATGACCCCGCTCAGAGCATTGACGACATCAAGGGCTATCTGCTGGGTATTCTGGAGGACCGGGACACGGAGAACACCCAGTCCCTGCTCCAACAGCTTCAGGAGAAGCTGGGCTCGGCGCACCACACGGCCTACGCCTCCCCTGCCCTGCTGACCGACGCCCTGTATGACGATCAGGTGGGCGCCATTCTGCTGAACAAGGGCTACATTCCCCTGCTGGAGGAGCAGGAGGGCTACGCCGACTTTTCCGACCGCACCCGCATCCTGTATGAATACACCACCACCAAAGCCGTGGAGCCTACGCCTGCCGATGCCGATGCCCCGGTGGATGTGACCAAGGACCCCTTTGTGGTCTATTGCAGCGGCATCGACGCCCGCAGCAGCGACATCAGCATCACCAGCCACAGCGACGTGAATATCCTGGCCGTGGTGAATCCCACCACCCGCCAGATCCTGCTGGTGAACACCCCCCGGGACTATTACCTGCCCCTGGCCCACAACGGCCAGCTGGACAAGCTGACCCACGCCGGGATCTACGGCACCGGCGAATCCATGCGGACCCTGGATAACCTGTACGGCACCCACACGTCCTTTTACATGCGTGTCAACTTCGCCGGGCTCACCCGGATCGTGGATGCTCTGGGCGGCGTAGACGTGTATTCCACAAAGGCCTTCTCCATGGGCGGCTACGATTTCACCGAGGGCGTGAATCACCTGAACGGTGAGGCGGCTCTGTGCTTCTCCCGTGAGCGCTATGCCTTTGCCGATGGCGACAATCAGCGGGGCAAAAACCAGATGGCCGTCATCCAGGCCATCATCAGCAAGGCCTCCTCCCCTGCCGTACTGAAAAATTACCAGACGCTGCTGTCCTCCCTGTCCGACGCCTTTCTCACCAGCCTCAGCTACGACGACATCGCCGCCCTGGTGCAGATGCAGCTGCAGGATATGTCCGGCTGGCACGTTACCAGCTACGCCGTTTCCGGCTCCGGTGATACCTCGTATTGCTATGCTCTGGGCGATGCCGCCTGGGTCATGCGCCCCAATATGGACACCGTCAACACCGCCAAGGAGCTCATCCGCCAGGTCATGTCCGGCGAAACGCCTCAGCTTCCCTGAGCGGCACACGCAAAAAGATATAGAGAAAAAAACAAGGAGAAAACCCATGAGCAGACGTCGCAGAAATGCCTATTCATCCTACTATGGCTCCCGGGGTGGGAGCCGCGGCCTGGCCGACTGGTTCGGGCTGCTTGCCCTGCTGTGCATGCTGGTGTGCAGCGTGATCCTGCTGGTGCGGGTGCTTGGCGCCGGTGTGCTGACCACGGCGCTGACCGTTGTGCTGATTCTGGTGCTGGTGCTTCTCAACGGGCTGCATGCCTTTGTGCAGCTGCCGGTGCGCCGCAATGTGGCCGGAAAGCTCATCTGCGCCGTGGTGGCGCTGGTGCTGTCCGCCGCCATGATCTTCACCTCCACCGCCGCCGGCTCCCTTATGAAGTTCCTGTCCAATATCACCTCCGGCGGCTCTGCCAAGACCACCACCTGCGTGGTGGTCCGGGCCGATGACCCCGCCGAGACCGTCAACGATACCTTCGGCTATACCTACGGCATCCTGGAAACCCTGGACCGGGAAAACACCGACGCCGCCCTTTCCCATATTGAGGACGGCATGGGCCAGGTAAAGACCGCCAGCTTCGGCACCCTCACCCAGCTGGCCGATGCTCTGCTGAATAAGCAGGTAGACGCCGTTATCCTCAACAACAGCTACTTCTCCGTCCTCAAGGGCACGGAGGGATACCAGAGCTTCTCCAAGGACACCAAGGTCATTTACCGCTTTTCCATCGACAAGGAGGACCCCGAGCCCATTGCTCCCAACGCCAACATCTCCCGGGAGCCTTTTGTGGTGTATTGCAGCGGCACCGACGAACGGGTGGATTATATCCCCCTCAACAGCCGCAGCGATACCAATATTCTGGCTGTTGTGAACCCCTCCACCCACCAGATTCTGCTGGTCAGCACCCCCCGGGACTATTACCTGACCCTTCCCTCTTACGGGCAGAAGGATAAGCTCACCCACTTCGGCCTCTACGGCATCGAGGAGTCCATCAAGGGCCTGGAGCAGCTGTATAACGTGAACGTGAACTATTACGCCCGGGTCCACTTTGCCGGTCTGGTGGGCGTCATCGATGCCCTGGGCGGCATCGACGTCAATTCGGACGTGGCCTTCAACACTGTGGGCATGGAGGTGCCCGACGAGGACGGCAGCGGCAACTTCCACTTCGCCGCCTACTCCTTCCAGAAGGGCGTGAATCACCTGGATGGCCGCCAGGCACTGGCCTTTGCCCGTGAGCGGGACGCCTTCGACGATGGCGACATGCAGCGGGGCCGCAACCAGATGCTGGTAGTCCAGGGCATCGTCAATAAGGCGGCCTCCCCTGCCATTCTGAAAAGCTACCAGGATGTCCTGGCCGCCGCCTCCGACTCCATCGCCACCAATATGCCCAAGGAAGATATTATTTCCCTGGTAAAGATGCAGCTGCAGGACATGTCCGGCTGGAACATCACTACATACGGCCTTGCCGGTGAAAACAGCGCCGACTATTGCTACAGCCTGGGAAATGATGCCCGGTATGCTGTGGTCCTGCCCAATGAACAGATGGTCGCCACTGCCCAGGACCTGATCCAGCAGGTCCTCCGGGGCGAGACGCCCACCGTGAATCCCTGACACAGAAAGGACGAAACGATTATGAACGAACAAGAACAGCCCCGCCGGAGACGGCGCAGGCTCTACCGTACCAGTGCCGATTGGTTCGGCCTGGCCACTGTGGCCCTGCTGATGATCTGCAGTCTGGTGCTGCTGGTGCAGCTGATGTCCACCAAGCTGCTGACGGATCTGTACCTCATCGTCATTGAGGTGGTCCTGCTGCTGATCAACGCAGGCCATGTCATCATCCAGCTGCCCATCCGCCGGGTCAAGACCAGCAAGGTAGTCTGCGGCCTGCTGGCGGTGCTGCTGTCCGGTCTGATGCTGTATGGCTCCGTGGCTGCCGCCTCCGGCAAAAGCGCCCTGCTGGCCATTGCGGGCCACACCCTGCAAAAGACCACCTCCTATGTAGTGGTCATGGACGACGACCCTGCCCGCAGCATCGGCGATACCGTGGGCTACACCTTCGGCATCCTCAGCGAGGACGCCGACATCAGTGCCGACAATACCCAGGCCCTGCTGGACGATATCAAGGACGGCCTGGGCGGCCGTGTGGATACCAGCACCTGCACGGACCTGACCTCCCTGGCCGACGCCCTGTACGACGGCAACGCCGGGGCCATCATCCTCAACTCCAGCTATCTCACCACGCTGGACAGTCTGGAGGATTACAGCACCTTCTCCAAGGATACCCGCATCATCTATGAATTCAGCACCACCAAGGAGGTGGAGCCCATCAAGCCCAACGCCTCCATCACCTCCCAGCCCTTCATTGTCTATTGCAGCGGCATCGACGCCCGCAGCAGCGATATCAATATCCAGAGCCTCAGTGACGTGAACATTCTGGCGGTGATCCACCCCCGCACCCACCAGATCCTGCTGATCAATACTCCCCGGGATTATTATGTGCCCCTGGACCGCAACGGGCAGCGGGATAAGCTGACTCACGCCGGCATGTACGGCATCGACGAATCTGCCGCCGTGCTGGGGAACCTCTATGGGGTCAAGGCGGATTACTATGCCCGGGTGAATTTCGCGGGCCTGAAGAAGATCGTGGATGCCCTGGACGGCGTGGATGTGAACTCCGAACACGAGTTCACCACCGTTGGCATGGAGGTGCCTGACGAAAACGGCGACGGCGTCCACATGGCGGGCTACACCTTCACTCAGGGCATCAACCACCTCAACGGAGAGCAGGCCCTGTGCTTCGCCCGGGAGCGCCACGCCTTCGGCGACGGCGATAATCAGCGGGGCCGCAACCAGATGGCCGTGATCCGCGCCATTGTGGACAAGGCCTCCTCCCCTGCTATCCTCAAGGGATATCAGAAGGTCCTGGACGCCGTGTCCTCCTCCTTCATCACCAGCCTGACCTACGAGGACATCAGCAGCCTGGTGCAGATGCAGCTGCGGGACAACGTCCATTGGAACATCACCAGCTATTCCGTCAGCGGCGAAGGCGGCATGGAGCCGTGCTATTCCGCCGGCAACGAGACCCTGTGGGTCATGTGGCCCAACGCCACCCAGATCAATACCGCCAAGAGCCTGATCCAGCAGGTTCTGAACGGCGAGACCCCTACCCTGCCCCAGGATTGACCACGCTTCCCCATGCAAAACCCCATGCAGAATGCCCGGTGCTGCCGGGCATTTTGCAAGAGCTTGTCAAAAAGGGGCGGTGCCCTTTTTTGACAAGAGAGATTTCGCTCCGACCCGTGCGTTTCGGTGGGCTGTAAGCCCGCCGAAACGCACTCTGGCCGCGCAAAGAGAACAGAAAGAGAAAGAGGAGAACATCACCGTGCAAAAGAAAACCCTGGGGCATCTCTATGCCCTGTTTACCATTCTGGTCTGGGGCAGCTGCTTTGTGCTGACCAAGGTCATGCTGACGGCCTACACCCCCACCCAGATCATCCCCCTGCGGATGGGCCTTGCCTACCTGACCCTGTGGGCCCTGCGGCCCAGGACCCTGAAGCTCCCCTGGAAGGATGAGCTGATGTTCATCCTCATCGGCATCACCGGCGGCAGCGTCTACTTCTTCCTGCAAAATACCGCCGCCGCCCATACCTCCGCCGCCAACGTCAGTATTCTGGTATCCATGTCCCCTATTCTGACGGTGATCCTGGCGCAGCTGTTCTCCCGCAAGGGGGAAAAGCTGGGAAAGCTGGTGTATATCGGCGCGCTGGTAGCCATCGTCGGCGTGGTGCTGGTGGTGCTCAACGGCACCCTGTCCTTCCACCTGAGCCCCCTGGGCGACCTGCTGGCCCTGGCCGCTGCCCTGATGTGGGCTGTGTACTCCATCCTGGTGAAGAAATATACCGAGCGGTACGACAACTTCCTGGTGACCCGCCGGGTGTTCCTCTGGGCCTTCCTCACCTCCCTGCCCCTGGTGCTGCTGACGGACGGCATGCCCAGCCTGTCTCCCCTGTTTTCCCAGCCGAAAATTCTGGTTTCCTGGCTGTTTCTGGGCGTGTTCGGCAATGCGGTATGCTTCGCCATCTGGAACATCGCCTTCAAGCGTCTGGGCGTGGTGGTCACCAACAACTATCTGTACGCCTCCCCCTTTGTCACCGTGGTGGTGGGCTGGCTGCTGCTGGGCGAGAAGATCAGCTGGATGAGTATTCTGGGCGCGGTTCTCATTACCCTGGGCGTGATCTTTGCCAACAAAGACGGCATCCAATCGTAACGCCATGGACATTCGCAGAGCAGCACCGGCGGATGTACCCGCCATTCTGGAGATTTTCCGCATCGCCAAGGCATACATGGCTGCCCACGGCAACGCCGGTCAGTGGGGCGGCGATTATCCCGGTCTGCCGGAGCTGCTGCCGGACATTGCCCGGGGCCACAGCTATGTCCTGACAGACGGCGGCGTCATCGTCGGCACATTTTCATTTATCATCGGCGACGAACCTACCTACCGGGTGCTGCTGAACGGCCATTGGCACGCGGACCGGCCCTACGGCACCATCCACCGCCTGGCCTCCAAGGGAACCGCCCACGGCGTGGCCCGGGCCTGTTTTTCCTTCTGCCTCGGCATCATGGACTATATCCGCATCGACACCCATGAAAACAATCATACCATGCAGTCTGCCATCACCGGCTACGGTTTCCGTAAATGCGGCAATATCTATGCCTCCAACGGCACCCTGCGCACGGCGTATGATTTCATCCGGCCATAAGCGCTGCAAATAATCAAAACCTCCGGCATCTGCCGGAGGTTTTGATTATTTGCATTTATACGAACCATTCGTTTTCCGCCCGGCGGGTGTAAACGTCCTCCAGCTCGTGCTGGTGAAACAGGTATCCGGGATCGTCAAAATACTTGGCTCCGGCAGGGCACTTTTTTACGCAGGCGCAGCACTTGATGCAGATGCCATTGACCCGGGACACATCCGCCGGGTCAATGGAGCCCATGGGGCACAGCTCCGCGCACAGACCGCAGCCGCCGCACTTTGCCATGTCCGTTCTGGGTTTTACCTTCAGGATGCTGATGGGGTTTCCGTGGCGATCCCGTGGGGTGTAATAGGGGCGGATGGGTGTTTCCCCCCGGACGGCAACAGGCGTATTCTCTGTCCCGGCTTGTCCCGCTAATTTCCCGCAGATTTCCCGGGCAAAGGCGGGATGTCCCGCCATATCCCGATCGTCCGGACGGCCCGCGCCCAGGGTCCGGGAAAAGCTGTGCTCCCCCACGAAGGCCCCTGCCGCAATACAGCCGAAGCCGTCTGCCTGGAGCAGGTCCCGCAGCTCGATCAGCGCGTCATCATAGTTCCGGTTGCCGAACAGCACCACCGGCACCGCCAGCGCGCCTCCGCCCCGGACCTTTTCCCGCAGATACGGCAGCAGCACATTGGGCACCCGTCCGGCATACACCGGCGTTCCGAATACCACCAGATCCCTCTCGCAGAAGGAAAGCTCCTTCTGCCGGGCCTGGGGCCGGGTAAAGTCAAAGCTGCGGCAGGGCACGGAAAGCATCCGGGCCAGCTCTCCGGCAACGCTGCGCACCGTGCGCTCCGTGGTGCCGGTACCGCTGAAATAAACGGCCCAAACGGTTTTCGGCGTCATGGTTTTACCCCTTTTCTCTCTGATTTTTGGGTTTTACAGGCTGAAATCTTCCTCCTTCAGCCCGTCGGTGGACAACTGAGCCGGACGGGGCGGAACCCGCTTCAACGGGTCGTAGCGGAAGCGGAAGCAGTGGTTTTCCGCCGCCACGATGCCCTTTTTCATGCAGGCCACCTGCGTCTCATTGATGCGGACCCCCTGAGCGCAATAGGCGCAGCGGGGCTCGATATCCTTGCGGAACAGCATGAAACCGCCTCCTTACAGGGTGTCCAGCCGCACCTTGCCATCCTCTGCGGTGGCCCGCAGCTGGGTGATGGGGTGCTCGAAGCTGTCGATGATCTGAACCGCCATGGGGTCCTCCAGCTCCTTCTGGATGCAGCGGCGCAGATTCCGGGCGCCGTAGGCCGCAGAATAGGAGGATTTCACCAGATGCTCCACCAGCGCGTCGTCATAGGTGAAGGTGTACCCCTTCTCCCGCAGGGAATCCCGCAGCTCATCCAGCATGATCCGGGCGATGGCGGCAAAATTCTCCTCCGTCAGCTGGTGGAAATAGACGATCTCGTCCACGCGGTTGATAAATTCCGGACGCAGGAATTCCCGCAGAGCCTTCATGGTGCGCTCACGGCCTGGTCGTCGGCGCTGCGGCCAAAGCCCACGGAACCGGCGGCCCCTGTCGGACCCGGCGTTGGAGGTCATGACGATAACGGTGTTTTCAAAATTCACCTTGCGGCCATGGGCATCGGTGATCTCGCCGTCGTCCAGAATTTGCAGCAGGATGTTCAGCACATCCGGATGGGCCTTTTCGATCTCGTCGAACAGAATGACAGAATAGGGCTTGCGGCGGATCTTCTCCGTCAGCTGGCCTGCCTCGTCATAGCCCACATAGCCCGGAGGCGAGCCCACCAGACGGGAAACAGAGTGCTTTTCCATGAACTCGGACATATCCAGGCGAATCAGCGCATCCGGGGTGTTGAACAGGTCGGCGGCCAATTGCTTTACCAGCTCCGTCTTGCCCACGCCGGTGCTGCCCACGAAAATAAAGCTGACGGGCTTGTGCTTGGGGGAAATACCCACCCGGTTGCGGCGGATGGCGGCGGACACGGCGGAAACCGCCTCGTCCTGGCCCACGATATGCTGCTTCAGACGCTCCTCCAGCTGGGACAGGCGGCGGAACTCCTCCTCCTTGATCTTGCTGGCAGGAATCTTGGTCCACATCTCAATGACCCGGGCGATATTGTCCATGGTCAGCTGGGGCGTACCCTTGGCCTCCAGGGCAGACAGCTCCTGCTGCAGCCGCAGCTCCTGGCTGCGGAGCTCGGCAATGCGGGCATAGCGGGCGTCCAGCTCCTCCTGGGACAACTCCTGCCCCTCCGGCGGCTGGGCAGACATCAGGGTCTCCCGCTCGAAGGTGACGTTCTCCAGGTCCCGCTTGACCTCCATGCGACGGTTGATGTCCGGGTCGTGGAGGTTCATATCGGAGCAGGCCTCGTCGATCAGGTCGATGGCCTTGTCCGGCAGGAACCGGTCGGTGATGTACCGCTCGGACAGCACCACCGCCTGGCGCAGCACCCCCTGGGGGATGGAAACGCCGTGATACGACTCGTAGTAGTGGGCGATGCCCTGGAGGATCTTCAGCGTATCCTCCAGGCTGGGCTCGTTGACGGTGACCGGCTGGAAGCGGCGCTCCAGGGCGGTGTCCTTTTCAATGTGCTTGCGGTATTCGTTGAAGGTGGTGGCGCCGATGACCTGGATCTCACCCCGGGACAGGGCAGGCTTGAGGATATTGGCGGCGTTCATGCTGCCCTCGGCGTCTCCGGCCCCAACAATGTTGTGGACCTCGTCGATGACCAGGATGATATTTCCCAGCTTACGGATCTCCTCGATAAGGCCCTTCATACGGCTTTCAAACTGGCCCCGGAACTGGGTCCCGGCTACCAGAGCCGTCAGGTCCAGCAGATATACCTGCTTATCCCGCAGCTTGAAGGGCACGTCGCCGGCCACAATGCGCTGGGCCAGACCCTCGGCAATGGCCGTCTTGCCCACGCCGGGTTCGCCGATGAGGCAGGGGTTGTTCTTCTGGCGGCGGTTCAGAATCTGCACCACACGCTGGATCTCCTCCTCCCGGCCAATGACCGCGTCCAGCTTGCCGTCCCGGGCCCGCTGGCTGAGATTGATGCAGTAGCTGTCCAGATACTTGTGCTTTTTGTCGGCCTTGCGGCCTTTGGGGGTCTCCTCCCGGCCGGAGGGCGCGTCGGACTTCTCCGCCGGGGGGTTGCTGCTTCCGAACAGGCGGTTCAAAAACGGGAAGGTGGCGGTCTTGCCGCTTTCCTCATCATCGTCACCGTCGTCGTCCTGGGCCTCGGTCATGTCGCTGAGCTCCTCTGCGCCGCCGAAGGCCTGCATCATCTCGTTGTTGATGTTCTCCAGATCCTCCGGGGAGATGCCCATTTTCTTCATCATCTCCTCCACCTGGGGCAGGCCCAGCTGGGCGGCGCATTTCAGGCACAGGCCCTCGTTGACCATCTCGCCCTTTTCATTCTGCCGGGAAATAAAGACCACGGCCACATTTTTCTTACATTTGGAACAAAGAGTCGGTTGCATGGTTTTCCTCCGTTATGCGGGTAAATTGGTCACAGCGTCGCCAGGAGCCCCAGCGGCGTGTGGGTTGCAAAGAATTTCAGCAGGGTGGTCTTTTCCACCAGCTCCGGGGTGATGAGCCATCCAAAGCGCTGCATGGCCCATACGACCACAAACAGCGTAAGGCCGCCGCACACCAGACCCAGGGCCGCTCCGCCCAAGCCGTTGACGGTGCTGACCAGTGGGAGCCTGGTGACAATGGCATTCAGCGGCTTCATCAAAAGCCACAGCAGCACCAGCAGGATCAGGAACACCACCACATACACCGCCGTCCCCGCCACGGAACGGGCGATGCTCTGGGCCACAGCCCGGATGACGGTCTCGCCGGTTTGCTGCACCCGCTGGTGAACGGCATCCAGCATCTTCTGGAGGCCGCTGCCCCGGAAGCTGAATGCCTGGAGCATCTGTCCGGCGTCGGCGGCGTGGCTCTCCTCCAGCTTCCGCTCCACCCGCTGGGTGACCCGGGGCTCGATCCACTGGGCCACAGGCTCCGTCAGGTGGTCGGCGGCCCAGGAGGCGCCCCACAGGGCCACCAGAACAATCAAGAGGCCCGCCAGGCTTTTCAGCAGGCCACGCCTGGCGCCCAGCCAGGCGGCGGCTACCAGCGCGGCCAGCACCAGAATATCGGCAAACAGGGACATAGGCATTTCTCCTTTCGGGGTCAGGGCAGGAACACGCTGGCGGCAGCGGAGCCGGCCAGCACCGCAGAGCCGTCGCTGCGCATGAGGACATCCCCGGCGCTGCTGACGCCCTGAAGCGTGGCGTATTCCTTGAGGTTCTTGTTATAAATCACCAGCCGGTCGGCAAACAACACCGCCACATACCGGCCGAAGGCGGACATGCTCAGCACATCGCCATCCAGGTCCAGGGAGCCCAGCTCCTTGCCGTCGCTGTTCACCGTTACCAGCCGCAGCTGGCTGCCCACCTTATAGCGGCCCAGCAGCACGGCGGCATAGCCGTCGCCCCCCAGGCTGCACCGGCGCAGCACGCCGCCGTCGTAGCTGTAGGACGCGGCGGCGCGGCCCTTCCGGTCGATGAAGTGGAGGCCATCCTCCGCCACGGCGCAGTAGCGTTTTCCCACAAGGCCAAGGTCGTACACCGCTACACCTGCCAGATCGCAGGAGGCATAGGGGTCCTGGCGGTTCAGCTTGTAGAGAACCACGCTGCTGGTGAAGGCGCCCTGGGACTGGCCCATGGTGACGGCGGCCATCTCCTGACCGTCTCCGGACACGGAGGCAGTCATCAGGAAGCTGTCGGCAGAATGAAAGGCGAACTCCTTTACACCATCCTCGTCGTACACCTCCACCGCGGCCTTATAACCCCGCTCGTTGATGGTGACGGCCAGGCGGCCCTCCTGGGTGAGGGTGACGGACAAAATCTCGCCGCCGCAGGTGATCCTGCGGACAAGGCCATGGGCATTGAGCACATAGACGTCGGTGCCGCCGATGTCATAGGCGGCAGCAATGCCTTGGTTTTGCGCTACTGTACAGGAGGTCCACTTTACAGTCTCGTTACACACCACCTGGCCGCTTTCCTGCATCACCAGCAGCTGACTGTTGGTGACGATGGCCAGACTGCCGTCCAGTGAGGCGAAGCAGCTGGTGCGGTCGGCGGCATAGTGGTACAGCTGGGCGCAGCCCGTCTCATCTTTTTTTGCCCGGGCATAGGTGATGCTGCGGCGCAGGCCGTCAAAGGCGGTGGTATCCGTCAATGAGGCCACCAGCAGCACCGCCGCCAGCACTGCGGCGGCCACGGCAAACCATACGGGCTTCCAGTTCAGCTTCTTCCGCTTCTGTACCCGGCGGGGGGCATCCTCCTGGGGGTTGCCGCGGTCAAATTCCATCTGGTCCATTGAGTCTTTCATCTTCATACCACACCCTCGTCAGGTACAGACCTCCCGGCGGGGCAGTGGGCCCGGCCAGAGTACGGTTGCCGCTGTCCAGGATGGCGGGGATCTCCTCCGGCGTCAGCTTCCCCTCTGCCGCATAGAGCACCGTGCCGGTAATGGCCCGTACCATATTATACAAAAAGCCGTTGGCGCAGACCTTCAATTCCAAAAGGTCCCCCTGCCGCCGGACCCGGCAATAGTAGATGGTGCGGACGGTGCTGCGGACGTTGGTGCCCACGCTGCGCACGGCGGCGAAATCGTGGGTCCCCTCGAACATCCGGGCAGCACGGTCCATGACCTCCTCGTCCAGGCGCTTGGGGTAGAAATACGCTCTGTTTACGTAAAACGGGTTCTTTACCCGGGAATTGTAAATGCGATAGGTGTACTCCTTTTTGATGCAGGAGCCGATGGCGTTGAAATCCTCCGCCACCTCATAGGCTGCCTTCACCACGATGTCCTCGGGAATATGGGTGTTCACGGCGAAGGGCAGCCGGTCCACAGGAATGCGGGAATCGGTGCGAAAATTGGCCACATAATGCTCGGCGTGGACCCCGGCATCGGTGCGTCCGCAGCCGGTGCACTTGATGGGCTGGCCGCACACCATGGACAGGCCCCGTTCCAGGGTCTGGGCCACGGTGGTCTCGGTTTTCTGCACCTGCCACCCGTGGTAGGCGGTGCCGTTGTACATCAGGATCAGGGCGATGTTGCGCATAACGTACCTCTCAGATTCCCAGTCGGCCCAGGGCGATGATCCCGGCCGTCAGGGCGATGAAGCCCAGCAGCACCCAAATGTCGGCGGCGCGATACCGAAGCACATGGAGGGCGGTGCGGCCCTGGCCGCCGTGGTAGCAGCGGCACTCCATGGCCGTGGCCAGCTCGTCGGCCCGGCGGAAGGCACTGATGAACAGGGGCACCAGAATGGGCACCAGGGCCCGGGCCCGCTGGAAGATATTGCCGGATTCAAAGTCCGCGCCCCGGGCCTTCTGGGCGGACATGATCTTGTCCGTCTCCTCAATCAGCGTGGGGATGAACCGCAGGGCAATGGACATCATCATGGCCAGCTCATGGATGGGCAGGCGCAGCTTTTTCAGCGGCGACAGCAGACTCTCCAGCCCGTCCGTCAGGGAGATGGGGCTGGTGGTATAGGTCAGCAGGAAGGTGCCCATGATGAGCATCACAATGCGCAGGATCATGTAGATGGCGGAGCGCAGACCCTCCTGGGTAATATGGCTCAGCAGCCAGCCTGTTCCCAAGGGCGTGCCGCTGGTGAAAAACAGGTTCATAACGGCCGTGAAGGCCACGATGATGTAAATGGGCTTCAGGCCCCGGGTCAGTGACCGGAAGGGCACCCGGGACACCAGAATGCACAGAACCAGCACCGCCATGACCATGGCGTAGGTTACCACGCCCTTGGCGTTGAACAGAGCCACGATATACAGGATCACCGCAATGAGCTTGGTGCGGGGGTCCAGCCGGTGGATAAACGTATCGCCGGGGAAAAACTGGCCCAGGGTGATATCCTTCAGCATACGCCCGCCTCCCCTCTGACGGAGAGCAGCGCCTGCTCCAGCTCGTCCACGGTGTAGACCGCCGTGTCGATCTCCAGGCCCATCCGGCGCAGAGCCAGGGCAATCTTGGTGGCCTGGGGCACGTCCAGGCCCACGTCCTCCAGATCGTCGGCCCGCCGGAATACCTGCCGGGGCGTGCCGTCCATATACACATGGCTGCCCCGCAGCACCAGGATGCGGTCCACGTTGCAGGCGATCTCCTCCATGCTGTGGCTCACCAGAATGACGGTGGTGCCGCGCTTTTGGTGATAGGCCCGGATCTGGATCCTGGAACAATTAGTGGGACTGCGATCAGTGGAAAAGTACTGCAGGGTGATACGACAAAGATCAAATTGAGTAAGATTCCGATGGGGCGTTTAGGCATACCTGAGGATGTTGCAAATACGGCGTTGTTTTTGTGTTCTGATGAAGCTTCCTATATTCACGGTGCAAGTCTCGTGATAGACGGTGGGCAAATACTCGGATACAGAGACCCGAAAAGTTATTGATGCTTGAAGTATTGCATGAGTATAAACGAAGAAGAGGAACTTGCCAGGTGTGACAGGTTCCTCTTTACTTAGAAGTGAAAGATAGGAGAATGAACAATGAAGAAGATCTTAGAATCGATCACAATCAATGGGATGACGTTGCGCAATCGCATGATCGTGTCAGCAATGGTGACTGGGTATGCCAATCCGGATGGATCGGCAAGCGAAAATATATCGCATATCATGAAGCGAAGGCCAGAGGCGGCTGGGGGCCTGATCATCACGGAGGATTATATCATCAATCCGAAAGCTGGCGCTTCAGCGCCGTTGCCAGCGCTTTATGATGATAGTCAGATTGAGAGTCATCGCGAGCTGACAGAGCGTGTGCATGCTGCTGGCGGCGCGATCGCGGCGCAGCTTTATCACGCTGGACGTGAGACAAGTTCAGCGGTGACGGGCGAGCAGCCGGTGGCGCCATCGGCAATCATAGATCCGACGATGCCGGAGCAGCCTCGTGCGCTTACCACTGAAGAAATAGAAAATTTAGAAGATCAGTTTGCAGCAGCTGCGCTGCGTGCTAAAAAGGCTGGTTTTGATGCTATTGAAATCCACGGTGCGCATGGCTATTTAGTCAATCAGTTTGTGTCACCATTCTCAAATAAACGCACGGATTCTTATGGTGGCAGTTTACGCAACCGCGCGCGTTTCGCGCTGAACATTGTCGCTAAGACCCGCGCGCTCGTTGGTCTTGATTACCCGATCATCTATCGTATGAGTGTACAGGAATACGTCGAAGGCGGGCTTGCGCTTGAGGAAGCAAAGGCGTTTGCGCAGATGCTGGAAGAGGCGGGCGTCGATATGATCCATTGCTCTCAGGGCATCTATGGTTCCATTGCAGCGGTCGTGCCGCCGTTTGGTGTAACTCGCGGCGCTTTTGTGGAAAATGCAGCAGCGATTAAGAGTGTTGTGAATATTCCTGTGAGCGCTGTTGGCCGCATCAACGATCCGGATCTAGCGGAGGCCATTCTTGCCAGCGGCAAAGCCGATCTTGTGACGATGGCGCGCGCTTCGTTGGCTGATCCGGAGTTGCCGAACAAGGTACTTGAAGAGCGCTATGATGATATTAGTCGCTGCATTGGTTGTCTGCAGGGATGCTTGGCGAACAGCAACGCTGGCACGGGTAAAGTGCGTTGCCTTGTTAATCCGATGACAGGCATGGAGGACGAATATTCCTATGCGCCGACAGAAACGAAGAAAAACGTCTGGATCGCTGGCGGTGGTGTGGCTGGTTGTGAAGCAGCGATTGTGGCGGCCAAGCGCGGCCATGATGTAACGCTGTTCGAACAGAGTGATCATCTTGGTGGACAGTGGTGCGCTGCGGCGGTGCCCATGGATAAAACGGAGTTTTCCACGCTCGTTGTCTGGCAGGAAAATCAGCTGCGCGTGCTCGGCGTCGACGTGCATCTGAACACAGCGCTGGATGCAGCGGCTGTCGCAGCAGGAAAGCCAGATGCGTTGATTGTCGCCACAGGCAGTCTGCCGGTCGTGCCGCGTTCCATCGTTGGGATCGATGGTGAGAATGTTGTGCTAGCGCAGGATGTGCTTCTGGGTAAAGTGGAGACGGGGCGTCGCGTCGTTGTTATCGGTGGTGGGCTCGTAGGCGCTGAGACAGCGGATTTTCTCGCTCATCATGGTAAGGAAGTCAGCATCATTGAAATGATGGACGAGATTATGCGCGATGGGGAACCAACGCCGCGTGCTATGTTGATCGACCGGTTGGCAAAGAATGGCGTTAACATTTATACTGAAACGCAGGTTATAGCTATTGAGTCGGACGCGGTGGTTGCTGAACGGGGCGGAGAATCCGTACGGCTCGAAGGGATTAACACTGTTATTATTGCCATCGGGGTGCGTGCAAACAAAACGCTGGAAGAATCTCTCGTCGATAAATTCAGCGGCGAATTGTTTGTTGTTGGCGATGCTAAAAAAGCAAAGAATGGTTATTTAGGCATACAGGAAGGTTTTGAAGCTGGAATGTTGGTATAATGATTTAATCTCACATATCGTACGGTATTTTGGATCCCTCATGTTAACAATGAGGGATCCTTTTTCTTATCTGTGGAGAAAATATCAAGATTGCTTCCGGCGCGTTGACAATTATTTGCAGATTCGCTTATAATCTAACCCGGTTAGCAAATTGTGAAAGGAGGATGCAGATGGCGACGCAGGAGGATATTGAGCGGCTGTTTGCGCTGTTTTGCGAGGCGCATCCCCAGGATTCGCTGCGGGAGATGGACAAAACCTCTGCTGGTCAGGGCGCGGTGCTGCGCTATCTGGCGTCGGTAGAAGAGCCGGTGACCTCGGGGCAGATCGCGCAGGCGCTTGGCGGCAGCACAGCGCGCATGGCGGTGCTCCTGAAAAAGCTGGAGGCGAAGGGGCTCATCAGCCGCACGCCTGGCGAAAACGACGCGCGCACAACGGTGGTGCGGCTGTCGCAAGCGGGCTGGGAAAAGGTGAACGCGGTACAGCGTGATATTTACCAGATCCTGGGCACGCTGATCGACGAACTCGGCCTGGGGCGGATGCTGGCTTTCGCGGAAACGGCGAAGGAGATCCGCGTGATCTGCGAGCGGCTGCAGATGCCGGTGGCGCAGGAGCCTCACGAGGAGTAAATTTTTTTGTAGAATTATCTAACCGGGTTATGGAACGCCATCCAAGAAGCCGAGCCGTAAGGCGACGGCTGATTGGCTAATGGCGCCCATGCGAGGCCGGCCCAAGAGAGCGAGACTAATGTCGAAGCTCGATTGGCTGCCGGCTACTGCTGAAATTGTACGATAAAGGAGAAGGATATGCTGAAATTATTAGGGAAATTTACGAAGAAGGAGTGGCTGCTGGCGGCGCTTTCGGTGGCGTTTGTGGTGGTGCAGGTCTGGCTGAGCCTGACGATGCCGGATTACATGCGCGAGATCACGATGCTGATCCAGACGCCAGGCAGCGAAATGCCGGAGATCCTCTCGGCAGGCGGGATGATGCTGGCCTGCGCGCTGGGAAGTCTGGCGGCGTCGGTGGTGACGGCGGTCTGCGCGGCGCGCATTGGCACGTCGTTCAGCGCGAATGTGCGCCGCCTGCTGTTCGCGAAGGTGCAGGCGTTTTCGATGGAGGAGATCGGCCATTTTTCCACGGCAAGCCTGATCACCCGCTCCACCAACGATGTGACCCAGGTGCAGATGCTGATCGTGCTGGGGCTGCAGATGCTGATCATGGCGCCGATCATGGCTGTCTGGGCGATCTGCAAGATCGCTGATAAGCAGTGGGAGTGGACGATGTCCACGGCGGCTGCGGTGGGCGTGCTGCTCATCGTTGTGCTGGTGGCACTGGTGCTGGCGCTGCCGAAGTTTCGCAAGCTGCAGCAGCTGACGGACGATCTTAACCGTGTCACCCGCGAAAATCTCACTGGTCTGCGTGTGGTGCGCGCCTACAACGCGGAGGATTATCAGGAGCACAAGTTCGATCTTGCCAACGATAATCTCACGCGCACGCAGCTTTTTGCCCAGCGCACGCTGGCGTTTCTGATGCCGAGCATCCAGCTGATCATGAGCGGGCTGTCGCTGGCGATCTACTGGATCGGCGCGGTGCTGATCGATGCGGCGAACATGGTTGGCAAGGTGTCGCTGTTTTCGGATATGATGGTGTTTTCCCAGTATGCGATCCAGGTGGTCATGAGCTTTATGATGCTGGTGATGATCTTCATGCTCCTGCCGCGTGCGCAGGTTGCTGCCAAGCGCATCAACGAGGTGCTCGCGACGGAGCCGGCCATCCACGACGGCACGCGCACAGAAGGCGCAGAGGGCCACGCTGGCGAGGTTGTTTTCAAAAACGTCAGCTTCCGCTATCCGGATGCGGAGGACAGCGTCATCGAGAACATCTCCTTCACGGCGAAGCGCGGCGAAACGATCGCTTTCATCGGCGCCACTGGCTGTGGCAAGAGCACGGTGGTGAACCTGATCCCGCGCTTTTACGACGCCAGCGAGGGTGAGGTGCTGGTGGATGGCGTGAATGTGAAGGACTACACGCAGCAGGCGCTGCGCGACAAGATTGGCTATGTGTCGCAGAAGGCGATTCTTTTTGCCGGTAGTGTGCGCGACAACATCAATTTTGGCGACAACGGCCGCGGCCCGATCTCGGGCGAAATGGTGAAGCAGGCCATCGCCACCGCTCAGGCCACAGAGTTCATCGAGCAGATGGAGGATGGCTACGACGGGCGCGTTTCCCAGGGCGGGGACAATTTCTCCGGCGGGCAGAAGCAGCGGCTCTCGATCGCGCGCGCTGTGGCGCGTCAGCCGGAGATATTCATCTTTGACGATTCGTTCTCGGCGCTGGATTACAAGACCGACCGCACCCTGCGCGCCACCCTCGACCGCGAATGTGGCGATGCCACGCGTTTCATCGTGGCGCAGCGCATCGGCACCATCCGCGATGCGGATAAGATCATCGTCCTCGACCAAGGGCGCATCGCCGGCATGGGCACCCACGACGAGCTTATCAAAACCTGCGAGGTCTATCAGCAGATCGCTCTTTCGCAGCTTTCAAAGGAGGAACTGGCATAATGGCACATTCTCACAACAAACGCCACGGTGGTTATCGCGGCCATAACAAGCCAAAGGACCTCGTCGGCACCTGGAAAAAGCTCCTCGGCTACTGCCGCAGATATCTGGCTGTGTTCATGATCGCCATTCTCTGCGCAGCAGCGGGCACTGTGCTGACGCTGATCGGGCCGGACAAGCTTTCGGATATGACCGACACCATCACCGCCGGCATCACACCGAACACCGAGGCGCTCACAGAGCTCACCGAGGCTGTCAGCGAAAACGCCAGCGCGAATATGCAGGAGGTTTCCACGGCCATTGCCGCCAATCTCCAGAGCAGCACGCCGAAAGCCATCACTGTGAACGGCTCGGAGATCTCCCTCGCTGACCAGCGGCAGACGCTCTCGCTTCTGAGCGGCTTGGATGATCCTGACGCCGCCACGATGCAGAAGACAATGGCGAAGCTGCCAGAAGCCGTCACCAACGCTCTTTACAGCGACGTCACCATCGACGGCCAGACCATCAGCGCCGCCGATCAGCGCGCTGCCATGGACATTATGTCGGGCATCGATCCGGAAGAGAGCGAGGATGCCCTGGAAGCGATGGATAAGCTGCCGGATTCTGTCTACAGCCTGATCGCGCCATCCATCGATATGGACAAGGTACAGCGCATCGGATTCATCCTCGTCACGTTCTACGCGCTGAGCTATCTTTTTTCCGCCATCCAGGGCTGGATCACCGCCGGCGTCACTCAGCGCGTGTCCCAGCAGTTGCGCGGCGATATTTCGCGCAAGATCAACCGCCTGCCAATGGCCTTTTACAACCGTACCTCCACCGGTGATATTCTCTCTCGCGTCACCAACGACGTCGACCTCATCAGCCAGTCGCTGAACCAGAGCATCGGTAATCTCATCACCTCTGTGATCTTGCTTTTCGGCAGCCTCCTGATGATGCTCATCACCAATCTCTGGATGACCCTCACCGCCATTCTCGCCAGCCTTCTCGGCTTCGTCGTGATGTTTGCGATCATGGGTCGCAGCCAGAAATATTTCGCGCGTCAGCAGCGCCATCTCGGCGCTCTGAACGGCCACATCGAGGAAATGTACACCGGCCACACCGTCGTCAAAGCCTACAACGGCGAGGCCGCTGCACAGCAGACCTTCGATGAGATGAACGACAAACTGCGCGAGAGCGGCTTCCGCGCGCAGACCCTCGCTGGCATGATGATGCCTGTCATGACCTTCGTCGGCAACCTCGGCTATGTCGCCGTCTGCGTCGTCGGTGGGGCCATGGCGCTGAACGATATGATCAGCTTCGGCGTCATCGTCGCCTTCATGATGTACGTGCGCTACTTCACCCAGCCGCTGTCGCAGATCGCCCAGGCCGTGCAGAGCCTGCAAAGCGCAGCTGCCGCCGGTGAGCGCGTCTTTGAATTCCTCGAGGCAGAGGAAATGCCCGACGAATCCGGCAAGAAAGCGATATCGGCGCAGTCCAGGGCACCGTCGATTTCGACCACGTGCGCTTCGGCTACGAGGACACCGACAAGATCGTCATCCACGATTTCTCCGCCCACGCCAAGCCGGGGCAGAAGATCGCCATCGTCGGTCCGACTGGCGCTGGCAAAACGACGATGGTCAATCTGCTCATGCGCTTCCACGACATTCAGAGCGGCGAGATCCGCATCGACGGCGTGCCAACGAACGAAATGACGCGCGAAGCTGTGCGCGAGCAGTTCTGTATGGTGCTTCAGGACACCTGGCTCTTTGAAGGCACGCTGCGGGAAAATCTCATCTACTGCACAGAAAACGTCAGCGACGAGAAGATGATCGCCGCCTGCAAGGCTGTCGGCCTCGACCACTTCATCCGCACCCTGCCGAAGGGCTACGACACCGTCGTTGGCGACCAGCTCAGCCTCTCCCAGGGACAGAAGCAGCAGCTGACAATAGCACGCGCGATGATCGCCGACAAGCCGATGCTCATTCTCGACGAAGCCACATCCTCTGTCGACACGCGTACCGAGCAGCAGATCCAGTCGGCGATGGACAAGCTCATGGAAAATCGCACCTCCTTTGTCATTGCGCATCGCCTTTCGACCATTCGCAACGCCGACCTCATCCTCGTCATGAACCACGGCGACATCGTCGAAAGCGGCACCCACGAGGAGCTTCTCGCCAAAGGCGGCTTCTACGCCGATCTCTACAACAGCCAGTTTGAGCAGGCTGGGTAAGCGGCGAATGAAACAAAAGGAGCAGCCATGACCAGCG
>ENA-OQCL01000152-OQCL01000152.1-human-gut-metagenome-genome-assembly--contig:-NODE-152-length-37889-cov-19.035724_pt1 | contig 37889 bp, 26 predicted proteins | sample MGYA00242502_ERZ504586 | MGnify/ENA primary metagenome ERZ504586 (study PRJEB26092, sample SAMD00036316) | human gut metagenome | host: Homo sapiens | study: EMG produced TPA metagenomics assembly of... | reverse complement strand
CCTATCACTCGTGCGCCATGATTGCCGAACTGCTGGCCGATGCGCTTGAGGCCCAGGGCTTTCCACGCGAAGCTATCTCGATGATCGAGTCTACCGACCGCGAGGCCACCGGCGAGCTCATGAAGCTCCGCGGCATCGTCGACGTGCTCATTCCGCGTGGAGGTGCGGGCCTGATCCAGCGCTGCATGCGCGAGTCGCTCGTGCCGGTGATCGAGACGGGCACGGGCAACTGCCACATCTATGTGCATGAATCCGCCGACTTCGATAAAGCGCTCAATATTATCGTCAACGCTAAGACGCAGCGCGTGGGCGTGTGCAATGCCGCCGAGTCGCTGCTGGTCGACCGTGCCGTGTCCGATGCGTTTTTGCCCGCGGTCGTTGCCGTGCTGCATGACCACGGCGTGCTCATGCACGGCGACGAGGCCACGTGCGCCGCGTGCGCCGACGCCGGCTTTGTGGAGGGCGATGACTACGCCGCCGCGACTGAGGAGGACTGGGGTCGCGAGTATCTGGCGCTCGAGATGAGCGTGAAGGTCGTGGCAAACGAGGACGAGGCCATCGCGCACATCAACCGCTACGGCACGATGCACTCCGAGGCCATCGTTGCCGAGGACACGGATGCTTGCGAGCGCTTCCTGGACGCGGTCGATGCCTCGGCCGTGTACGCCAACGCCAGCACGCGCTTTACCGACGGCGGCGAGTTTGGCCTGGGCGCCGAGATCGGCATCTCGACCCAAAAGCTCCACGCCCGCGGCCCCTTTGCCGCCGAGGCCCTCACCACCTACAAATACAAGCTCCGCGGCACCGGTCAGGTCCGTCCCTAAACCTACCAAAAAGGGACAGGTTTATTTTGGCAGGTTTTATCTGCGGTTTTGCCGGGCGGCTCGTTCGCCCGGCTTTTATCTCCGCACGCCTTTTCGACCTTTCGACTTTCGCCATAGCGATATACGATTATGACACCGTGACTGAGCACTGACTTAACTGGAGGTATCGACCATGTCCCAGACGCTTACCGCCGGAATCACCCGCGACCGCGCATTCGAGCTGCTCAACGAGCACAACAAGGACCCGTTCCACATCACCCACGGCGAGACGGTCGAGGGTACCATGCGCTACTTTGCGCGCGAGTTCGACCCCGAGAACGAGGGGTTCTGGGGTCTCGTCGGCCTGCTGCACGACCTGGATTGGGAGGAGCATGAGGACGACCCCATGAACCACACCATCTATGCGGCCGAGATCCTCCAAGGCGAGGGCGCATCGCCCGAACTCATCCGCGCCATTCAGACGCACACGTCCGATTTCAACACCTCACTGCCCAAGCCCGAGCTTCAGATGGAGAAGATCCTGTTCGCCTGCGACGAGCTCACCGGCCTGATCGGCGCTGCTGTCATCATGCGCCCGAGCAAGAGCGTCATGGACTTTACGACCAAGTCGCTCAAGAAAAAGTTCAAGGACAAGCGCTTTGCCGCCGGCTGCTCGCGCGACGTAATTTCGCAAGGTGCCGAGATGCTGGGTTGGGAGCTTCCCGAACTCTTCGACCGCACCATCGCGGCCATGCAGTCCTTCGCCCCCGATCGCGACACCTTCCAGGCCTAACCTGCCAAAAAAGGACAGGTTTATTTTGGCAGGTTTTCTCTTTGAGGCGGTGATGCTGGCGAATGCCGTGGCCTCGCGCCAGACAGCCACGCTTCGCCGTATTCGTAATTTGACAAACGCGTCTCTAGGCGGCGTTCTTGATAATCCATATTCCCAGTCCGGTCAGCAGCTGAACCTGCTTAATCGTCAGCCCTTCTTTTCGAAGCGCGAGTATCGCCTCATTGCGAAGCGCTTTGGAGACGGATTTGAGCTCCGTCGGAGCGCACCCTGCGACACTCTGCACGATTGCCGTACCAAATTCGCTTAGATCCTCCTCGCGTACCTTGGCTGTTGTGTTGGGTCGATAGGGCAGCGACGGCGTACTTTCCATGAATCGAAGGTACGAGCGGGGCGTCGGGAACAAAGCGTCGATAACGTTGCCGGTAACATGCGACCGAAATCTTGCGCCCATGAGGTATTCACGATGACTGCTCCATGGATATTCGTCGTATGCCGCTAGTCCTGCCTTTTGTGGATTCAAATGGATGTATCGAATTGCTTCGAGTAAATATTCTTCCGACTTAATGGGCGAATCCCAAAAGCGCTCCTGAAACACGTGACCGACATGCCCGGTTTGCGCGTTGTACCTTCCTGCAAATGACACGGCTATCGCGTGCATCGCTTCGCTCTTACGGTCGTCCGGATCGTTGATGAGCAGATGAATGTGGTTTCCCATGAGGCACCAAGCGATAAGCTCAATATTGTGTTTGGGGAGGATCGCATCGAGGATCTGGAGCAAGGCAATTCGGTCTTCATCACCGTCGAACAGCAACTGCCCTCCGTTTCCACGCAGCGTGACGTGGATATACCCAGTTGGTGACTTTGAACGAGGTTTTCTCGACATGGCCCCTCCTTTAGCTTGGATGGGCTGAAGATACCGCATTTGGAGGCTTCGATTGTCGAGATTCAGTTCACCGACTATAGCTGCTACCTGCCGAAATGTTATTGCGTTTTCAATTTGATGCTTTTTAATGGTAATTGAGCAAAGCGAGCGTGCCCGCTCTGGATGTTGGTGTTAGTTGTGCTGCGCCGGATGATTCTCGCGTGAAGGCGTCACAAATTGGCATCAAGCTTTTCTGTGGCAATAAAAATGGCTGGGCGCCCAAAAGCAAAACGGTGCACCCAGCCATTTACTAATTGTTCATTGACGTTTGGTCAGATAAAACCTGCCAAAATAAACCTGTCCCTTTTTGGTGGGTTAGTTGAGGGCGGCTTGGGCCAGGCGGGCTTCGGCGTCCTCCTCGGTGACGCCCAAGGCCACGGCGAACTCCTCGATGGAGCGGCGCTTGGCCTCCTTGAGTACGCGCATGTAGTAGGAGCTGGGCTTTTTATCGGCTTCCTCGGCCTGGCGAATGCGGTGCATCATGGTCTTTGCCACGCGGACCGTCTCGGGCGCGCCCAGCTTGAGCTGCTGCTTAAAGTGCGTCTCCTCAAGCGAGCTGTTGCGCTCGGTAAAGGTGTCGCACTCCAGCTCGTCGTAGTGGCTCAGCAGGTGCTCGGCATCTTGCTGCGAGATGGCGGCGTGCAAACGGTCGGCCTGCGCCACGGGGTACATAAGGATCGTCTGCGCATGTCCCTGTTTGGTCTCGAGCAACAACATGGGCTGCGGTGTGTCGTCCCTAAAGCCGACGACGGTGCAGACTCCCTGACCCGGATGAATGACGTGTTGACCGATTGAGAACATGCTACCTCCAACTTATACCAATTTGCGTATGTTAAGAATACCACGCTGACGTGCGCAAACCATTACTTTATGCAGGAAAAGCACACAACTCCGATAGGTTAGAGTATTCGATAAATAGAACGGCTTATCCATACGTTTATGCATTTCCGGAACGTGTATAAACTGCAGGCAAACCGCCAACTTTGTACCGCCGCGCAAGAGCGGTAGTCATTTTTGTGCATATGCAATATCTATTAGCTTTACCCTGCGACAGTAGCTACCGCTTGTGATAGAGTGCTACAAACTCTGGCTTTTGCCCTACGAGTGACCAAGAGCTCGGGGGCTTTAACACAAGGAGGATCTATGCCCGAGAAGATTGAAGAGCTGGTACGCGCTGCGCTTGCTGCGGCCCAGGAGGCCGGCGACCTTTCCGCATTTGAACTTGACGATTGCGCTATCGAGCGACCGGCTGATACTTCTCATGGCGAGTGGACCTCCACCATGGCCCTGAAGTCTGCCAAGCTGGCTCATTGCGCCCCGCGCAAGATCGCCGAGGCCGTCGTCGCCCATATGCCCGAGGACCCCGCGATCGAGAAGGTCGAGATCGCCGGTCCTGGCTTCATCAACTTCTACCTCTCCGTCGCTGTCAAGAACGCCATCTTTGGCGAGGCCCGCGAGAAGGGTATGGACTTCGCTAAGTCCAACGTCGGTGGCGGCCTGAAGACCCAGGTCGAGTTCGTCTCCGCCAACCCCGTCGGCCCCATGCACATCGGTCATGGTCGCTGGGCCGCTCTGGGCGACTCCCTTTGTCGTGTGATGGACCACGCCGGTTACGACATCCAGCGTGAGTTCTACATCAACGACCACGGCTCTCAGATGAACACCTTCGGTAACTCCATCAGCACGCGCTATATGCAGCTTGCCGACATCATCGCCAAGCAGGGCGTGGATATCGACGAGGCTCACAAGCTTCTGATCGCCGACCGCGACGCCTTTGTTGCCGACGAGAGCGACGAGCATCCCGAGACCCATCCGTATCAGGACAACTTTGCCGAGACTCTGGGCAAGGACTCCTACGGCGGCGACTACATCATCGACGAGGCTGCCGAGTTCTGGCGCACCGACGGCGATAAGTGGGTCAACGCCGATCCGCAGGAGCGCATGGAGAGCTTCCGCGAGCGCGGCTACGTAAAGATGGTCGACAACATGCGCGACCTTTGCCACGCCGTTAACTGCGACTTTGATCGTTGGTTCTCCGAGCGCTCTCTGTACGTGAAGGACACCGAGGGCGAGACCGCCGGCACCTCCGCCGTCGACCGCGCTTTTGAGAAGCTCGACAAGATGGGCTACCTCTACACCAAGGACGGTGCCCTGTGGTTCCGCTCCACCGACCTGGGCGACGACAAGGACCGCGTCCTGATCAAGTCCGATGGCGAGTACACCTACTTCGCCTCCGACGTTGCCTATCACTGGGATAAGTTCCAGCGCGTCGACCACGTCATCGACATCTGGGGCGCCGACCACCACGGCTACATCGAGCGCGTCCGCTGCGTCTGTGACGCTCTTGGCTATCCCGGCAAGTTTGAGGTTCTGCTGGGCCAGCTCGTCAACCTGCTGCGCAACGGCAAGCCCGTCCGCATGTCCAAGCGCAAGGGCACCATGGTGACCCTGCAGGAACTCGTCGACGAGGTCGGCTCCGACGCCGCTCGCTACACGCTCATCTCCAAGAGCTCCAACCAGATGGTCGACTTCGACATTGAGGCCGTCAAGAAGCGCGACAACTCCAACCCGGTGTACTACGTGCAGTACGCTCACGCTCGCGTGTGCTCCATCCTGCGTCGTGCCGCCGACGTTACCGCCGAGCAGGCCGCCGAGATGGGCATGAAGGCCGTCGCCGAGAAGGCTATTGGCGAGAACGTCGATTACTCGCTGCTGACCGACCCGACCGAGCTTGCCCTTTCGCGTAAGCTCAACGAGCTCACCGACCTCATCGGTAGCTGCGCTCGCGATCGCGCCCCGTTCCGCCTGACGCACTTTGCCGAGGAGCTCGCTGGCGACTTCCACAGCTTCTACGCCGCCTGCCAGGTCCTTCCGAGCGAGGGCCGTCCCGTCGACCCTGAGCTCTCGCGCGCCCGTTTGGCCGCCTGCGACGCCGTCCGTGTGACGCTCGCCCTGGTGCTTACCCTCGTTGGCGTTTCTGCCCCCGAGCAGATGTAAGCGCTGGTCGTTTGACTGCGTTGGTTTGGTTTGACTGAGCCTCGAAAGCCCGATCTCCCATGCGGAGGTCGGGCTTTTTGCGTTTAGCGAGACAATTTGGCTTGCTGGAAAATGCTACCAAATCGCAACTATACCGGTTTACTACGATGAATCGAGGGATTCCAATCACACGGGCTTTTCACCGAAAAGTGCAAGCCATCTAGCTGGGGTTTTATTTTTCGGTTTTTGGCGTGGTCGTGGTTGAGCGATTCATCGTAGTAAACAGCCATAGTTTTGAAAATGACCCTAGGGGACGGAGGAAAACGGATCATTTTTGTCCCGTGGAGGAGCGGTGGGAGGCCTTCTGCCAAGAATCGGGGGCATCTACTACGTTTAAGTGCGTACCCCGAACCACGCCGAAAATCGCAATATTAAAACCGCAGGTAGCAGGTCTGCGACTTTCGAAAAATAGTGAGTATGGTCAGGGGTGCGGGGGCAAACGTAGTAGATGGGCGCGATTCGTGGCACATCGATCTTGGGGCCGATGCCCTTGTCCCTTAGCTGTTCCGTTTTCTCGATGCTTGAGGCTTGATCTGCCTTCTTCTTATGAGTTGCGGTGGAATGGTTCCTGCTTGAGGGGTGCCGGCCGGGATTGGGAACTATTTCACCGCAGCTTTTGATGTGGCGATGGTGTACGCCGGAACTTTGTAAAGAGCATCCCTTTTGACTAGTCGTTTAAGAACGTTCCCGATGACTAAGTTGCAGGTGGTTGCGGTTGTGTTACACTAACGCTGCGTATATAACGCAATCATCTCTATACAGATCAATGATGTCCGTCGGTATTTGACGGAGCTAGACTGTTTAGCCGCCCTGAAGGTTTATGCAGGGAGCATGTGATCACAGGGCTTGAAAAGAAAGTTGAGCAAACACTGTGTCTGATCAACAACAAGAAAACGAAATAACGACGACGCAAACGGCTCCCGCTGCACCGGTTACGTCGGACCAGGCCGTGCTTTCCGCGCCGGCGCAGGTCTCGGCTCCCGAGGCGCTTAAGGCCGCCGCGCCCACCACGCCCGTTGCTAGCGAGGAGGCTGCTCCCGCTAAGCCTAAGCGCACGCGTCGTTTGGCCAAGCCTGCTGCGGACGGCGAGGATGCCGAAAAGCCCAAGCGTCGTACGACGCGCACGAAGCGCCCCGTTGCCACCGATGCTTCGGCCCCCATTTCCGATGAGGTCGCGCAGGCCCGTGCACTGGCGCAGATTAGCGAGGCCCAGGTTGTGCGTGCCCGCCGTCGCGCTGCCGAGCGCGAGGCCGCGGCATTGACTGAGCTCGCTGCGCCGGTCACCCCCGAGGCTCCTGCTGCCGAACAGTCGGCCGAGAAGCCGGCGGCGCGCACGCGTCGCCGTACGGCAGCCAAGACGCAGCAGCCCGCCGAGCAGCCGACTCCTGAGGTCGCTGAAGCTCCGGCTCGTTCTGCGGCAGGGGAGGGCGCTTCCTCCGCTGAGCCCGTCGTGCACGCTGAGGTCAACGAGGTTCCCGTCGTTGATCCGGCTCTGCGCCCGCATCGTCGCGGCCGCAAGCCCAAGGCGTATGTTGAGGCCGAGAAAGCCGCTGCCGCAGCAGCTGCTGCCCAGGGCGCAGCGGTGACGGCCGAGCCTACGGCCACGGTCGATGCCCTGGTCCAGGACGCTCCGTCCACCGAGGCTCCCGCATCTGCCGATGCCGAGCCCGTCGATGTCCGTCCCGGCCGCAGCCGTCGCACCGCGGCAAAGCGCTCGACGAAGGCGAAGGTCAAGGCTGAGGCCAAGCCCGTCGACGATAAGTCCTCGGAGGTAACCGCCGATGCCGCTTCCGAGGCCGAGAGCGCCGATCAGCCGGCAACTGAGAAGCCCAAGCGTACGCGCAAGAAGTCCGCAAGGGCCAAGGTTGCCGAGCAGCAGGGCGACGCCGATCCCAGCGCCCATGCCAACGCCGATGCCAAGGCAGAGGGCGAGGCCCCGTCCGGCACCGATACGCCCGCAGCCGCGGCTGACGGGGGCGCCGAGGCCGAAGCGGGTGTCCGTCCCGGCCGCCGTCAGCACAAGCGCAACGACGAGCGCAACGACCGCAAGGACGATCGCAACAACGACCGCCGCAGCCGTCAGCGCGACCGCAAGCAGCGCAACAAGGAGCGCAACGCCGCCCCCACCGAGCCCACGCTTTCGCGCGAGGAGCTTGCGGCCATGAAGGTCGCCGAGCTGCGCGAGAAGGCAAAAGAGTTCGAGATCGAGACGACCGGCAAGAAGAAGGCCGAGCTTGTCGAGGAGATCTACACGACCGCCGCGAAGGCCGAGGGCTTCCGCGATATTAAGGGCATCCTGCAGATTCGCCCGGACGGCTCCGGCATCATCCATGCCCACGGTTACATGAAGTCCAACGAAGACGCCTTCGTCCCCGCTTACCTCATCCGCTCCGCACGCCTGCGCACGGGCGATGTCATCGAGGGTTCGCTGCGCCCCTCGCGCGGCGGCGACAAGCGAGCCGGCCTCGCCAAGATCACGACCGTTAACGGCATGGATCCCGAGCAGATCCGCAACCGCCCCAAGTTCGGCGACCTTACCCCGGTCTATCCCAACGAGCCGCTGCGTATGGAGCACGGCAAGGACTCCATTACCGGTCGCGCTATCGATATCGTGTCACCGATCGGCAAGGGCCAGCGTGGCCTGATCGTGTCGCCGCCCAAGGCCGGCAAGACAACGATCCTTAAGAAGATCTGCCAGTCCATCTCGATCAACAACCCCGAGGTGCACCTCATCTGCCTACTCGTCGACGAGCGCCCCGAAGAGGTCACCGATATGCAGCGCTCCATCAAGGGCGAGGTCGTGGCCTCGACCTTCGATATGCCTGCCGAGAACCACACCCGCGTGGCCGAGCTCGTCATCGAACGCGCCAAGCGCATTGTGGAGCTGGGCGGCGATGTCGTGGTGGTGCTCGACTCCATCACGCGTCTTGCCCGCGCCTACAACCTGGCGGCACCCGCCTCGGGTCGTATCCTTTCGGGCGGCGTCGATTCGGCAGCTCTCTATCCGCCCAAGCGTTTCCTGGGTGCAGCCCGCAATATCGAAAACGGCGGCTCGCTCACCATCCTCGCCTCCGCCCTTATCGACACCGGCTCCAAGATGGATGAGGTCATCTTTGAGGAGTTCAAGGGCACCGGCAACATGGAGCTCAAGCTCGACCGCGATCTTGCCGATCGCCGCATCTTCCCGGCCATCGACCCCGTTGCCTCCGGTACGCGCAACGAGGACCTGCTGGTCGACGAGCAGATGCGCCCGTTTGTCTTCGGCCTGCGTCGCATTCTCGCCGGTATGAACAACACCGAGCGCGCGGCGGCGTCGTTTATTAAGGGTCTTAAGGGCACCAACACCAACCAGGAGTTCCTGGTGCGTTCGGCCAAAAAGCACAGCGACTACGAGCAGACGTTTTAGAACAAAAGCCGCACGCTATATCGCCATAAGAACGGGCAATCGGGCCGGGGTTTATGCCCCGGCCCTTTCTTTACGGCGCCACTCGGCAACATTTTTTGACCTTATGACCGACAAGCAGCAGTTTTCGAGCCATAATCCGGCCTCATCGCTTGCAATCGGAGGGTCGGTTTCGCATAATAACTTTTAAGCTTCGCGACGGAAAACGCAGATGAAACGAACTATATACCGTTGCTTTGGGACGCATGTCCCGCTTCATCTTCTCTCGCGCAGCCAACTAAATGATGCGATTTGGGTGCTGGAAGATGGGGAGAGCTCATGGCTTCTTCTGATGCAACACAACGAGCAGTCCTTGCCGGACTTTCCTGCGGGATCGGCCTTGCCGCCCCCGTGGTGATGTATGCCGCGACGTTGCCGTTCTCGTCGGTCAACGAGACGGTTGTCGCGGGCGCGGTTCCCTTCGCCGTTGGTGCGGTGGCGGGCGTGGGCATCTACGCAGCCTCGCTGGGCATCTCCGAGTATCGTGCCGAGCACGATGGCCGCCTGTTTGAGCCCGATGCCGTGGGCGGCGCCGCTCAGTTTGGCCGGACCCACAACGAGTTCAAGACCGCCTCGATTCCCGCACAGCAGCAGGGGGCGGCGCCTCAGCCTGCGGCTCCGGCTGATCAGGCCAATGCCGCACAGCCTTCTTCCGCATTTCTCTCCGGCCTGACCGGTGCGTTCCAGCGCCGTCACGCCGACGATGGCGTTCCCACTATCGCGCGCGCGGCTAACGCCATGGATGAGGCCGAGGCCTGGTCTATGATCGACAGCATGCTCGATGACGATTCCCCGGTCAGCTGCGATCCCGTGCGTTCGCGCGATGTCTACCAGGTCGCAATCGATGAGCTCACCAACGGTGGAAAGACCGGTTCTTACAATCGCGATGACATTGCCGCTGCCGCACGCGCCGTCTCGGGCTCTCATGCAGCCCCTGCGGGCAGCACCGCAGCCTTCGTGGCGCTTGTAGCCAACGCAGCCAACAATGCCGCCTATAACGGCGCGTCGTCGGCTGCGTACGCCTCTGCCGCGTCGGCTGCTTCGGCCGGCCAACAGAGCGCAGCTCAGGCGGCTCCTGTCGCCGACCCCTTTGCCGATGAGCCCCTGGCTGTCGACGAGGAAACCATTGCCGCTCGCCGAGCTGCCGAAAGCTCGCTTTGGGGCGCTTCGGCCCAAATGCAGGCCGCGGAGGCGGCGCCGTACAACGCCAAGCTCGCCAGCATGCCCATCATTTCCGATGCCAAGGGTGTTGATCTCTCCGATCTGGACGAGCCTGCCGCCATCACTGCGTCTATCGATGCCCAGGATCGCGTGGATACCGGCAGTCTCCCCGATGCCTCTCTTGAGGAAGATATCCCCATGGCCGATTATTCGGGCCACGAGGACATGTGGGCCGCCGCTATGGCGATCATGGCCGAGGCTGCCGAGCCCGCCCCCGTGGCGGTGCCCACGCCTGCAGCCTCACCTGTCTCGGCTGCTCCCGTCTATGTCGGTCGCCACAGTTCCGTGCTTCCCGAGGATACCGCGCGTATCTCGCGCGAGGGTATCGAGCGTGCCGAGGCTATCGCTGCCGGCGTTATGGAAAACCGTCGCCATGAGCGCGTCAATCAGATTCTCGAGGAAGAGATCAACCGTCTACAGTCTGCGGCCGTCAAGCGCACGGGCCGTGCCTATCTGAGCGTTATCGAGGGCGGTACCGCCAGCTTTACACCGCTGCGCGCGGAGGCATAATTGCCTCATGGTTAAGCTCGATCGAAAATGGGCGCTTGCCGCCTGCGCCATGGTGCTCGTCATTTGGGGCAATTCGCTGGTTCCCGGTACGGGGTCTGGTTCGTTGAGCTTGTCGATCATGGAATCCATTCGCGGCTTTTTGCAGGCCCTGGGGCTTCCATACGAGTGGGTGACCAACTTCGTCGTGCGCAAGTGCGCTCATTTTACCGAGTACATGGTGCTTGGCATCTTGGCGACGCACGCCTTTGACCTCGAAGGCCGGCGCACGTTTGATGTGTTGCTGCCCACGGCGGTGTTCTTGCTGCTTGTTCCCTCTATCGACGAGACGATCCAGCTTTTTGTGCCCGGTCGCGCCGGCATGATTACCGATGTGATGATCGACTGCTGCGGGGCGACGACAGGCGTCGTGCTCCGATATCTCTTACGGTCGCTGATTTACACCAAAAAGGCCGCCTAGGACGTTTGCTTGGTCCTAGGCGGCCTTATGCGTTTGAGGGCTCCTGCGGGGCGTGACGGCGTTGTCCGGGCGTTTTACGAGTTTGGCTACGCCGTGCCCCGTTGATGTGTCCTTTACTGGAGCGCCTGGGCGCCAAGGGCCAGACAACCCATGATGCCCTGCTTGCCCTCAAGGCTGTTATTGACAATGTAGGTTTCGATGTCGTTGACCTCGGGCGTGACGATATAGCCGTTGAGCATCTCGGCGCACTTTTTGCGTGCGAGCGGCACGATGGGGGTGTGGTCGGCCACGCCGCCGCCGATGATGATCTTTTGCGGCGCGTAGCACAGCGTGTAGGTCATGAGCGCCTGTGCCAGGTAGCCTGCGAGCAGGTCCATGGCCTCCGGATCTTCGGCCATGTCTCCGGCGCTCTTGCCATTCCAGCGCTTTTTAACGCCGGGGCCGGCGATGAGGCCCTCGAGGCAGTTGTCGTGGAAGGGGCAGGCGCTATGCTCGCCGATGGTGTCGCGCGGATCGCGCGTGACCAGGATATGGCCGGCTTCGGGATGCATCATACCGTGCACGAGCTGGCCGCCCGAGAGCACGCCGGCGCCCACGCCGGTGCCGATGGTCAGGTAGACCACGTCGGTGAGGCCCTGGGCGCAACCGAAGGTGACCTCGCCCAAGCAGGCGACGTTGACGTCGGTGTCGTAGCCACAGGGAATATTGAGCTCGTTTTGAATGGTGCCCAGCAGATCAAAGTAGCGCCATGCCGTTTTGGGCGTCTCCAGGATCTTGCCGTATTGGGGCGAGGCAGGGTTGACTGCCGTGGGGCCAAAGGCGCCAATGCCCAGCGCGGCGATGCCCTTGTCGGCAAACCATGCGTTGACGGCCTCAACGGTCTCCTGCGGGGTCGTGGTCGCAATCTGCTCGCGCTCCAGGACCGTACCGTCTGCATAGCCCGTGGCGCAGACCATCTTGGTGCCGCCAGCCTCGAGCGCTCCGATAAGCTGCTGCTCTGCCATAGTATTCCTCTCTCTGGGACGAGTTGCTCCGTGACTAAAGTATAGAGCTCTAAACCATGTAAGAAAGCGCTATAAAAAGAAGCCTCGCAACGCGGCGGGCGGTGCGAGGCTTCTTTGGTTGCTTTAGTTGCTGGGCCGTCCTTACCCGCGCGGCTTGATTTTATCACGCAGCGACTTGAGGTTCTCCAGCGCCGCGTTAAGTGTCTCGTCTCGCTTGGCAAAGTGGAAACGAATCAGATGGTTGACGGGCTCGCGGAAGAAGCTCGAGCCGGGTACGGCGCCCACGCCCACCTTAGACGCGAGGTCCTCGCAGAATTTGAGGTCGCTATCATATCCAAACTCAGAGATGTCCATCATGACGTAGTAGGCGCCCTGTGGCACGTTGTGCTCAAGACCGATGCTGTCGAGTCCCTGGCAGAACAGGTCGCGCTTGGCGGCGTAGAGGTCGAGGACCTCCTGGTAATAGCTGTCGTCGAATTTGAGGGCGGTGACGACGGCTTCCTGCAGGGGAGCGGCGGCACCCACGGTGAGAAAGTCGTGGACCTTCTTGATGCGCTCGGTGATCTGGGTCGGGGCAATGGTGTAGCCCAGACGCCAGCCGGTGATGGAGTACGTCTTAGACAGCGAGCTGCAGCTGATAGTGCGCTCGAACATGCCGGGCAGCGTGGCCATATAGACGTGCTCGTGGGGCGCGTAGACGATGTGCTCGTACACCTCGTCGGTGATGCAGCAGGCGTCGTACTTTTTGCAGAGGTCGGCGATAAAGGTGAGCTCCTCGCGCGTAAAGACCTTGCCGCAAGGGTTGGAAGGGTTGCACAGGACAATCGCCTTGGGATCGTTATCACGGAAGGCCGCCTCGAGGACCTCGCGATCGAAGTCGAACGTGGGCGGGTTGAGCGGCACATAGATGGGCTCGGCACCTGAGAGGATGGTATCGGCGCCGTAGTTCTCGTAGAACGGCGAGAAGATGACGACCTTGTCGCCGGGGTTCGTAACCGTCATCATGGCGGCCATCATGGCCTCGGTGGAGCCACAGGTGACCACGATGTTCTGGTTGGGGTCAACCGGCATGCCCATAAAGTGCTCCTGCTTGGCAGCGAGCGCCTCGCGCATGGCCTGGGAGCCCCAGGTGATGGAGTACTGGTGATAGAGCGGCTTGGGGTCGCTGGCGATGGCGCTCAGGCTGTTGAGCAGCTGCGCCGGGGGATCGAAGTCAGGGAAGCCCTGCGAGAGGTTGACGGCGTCGTACTTATTGGAGATGCGTGTCATGCGGCGGATGACTGAATCGGTGAATGTTGCCGTGCGATTGGAGAGTTCTTTCATGCTTGTCCTTTCGAACATCGGGGTGGGGCAAGTTTACTCCTATGGAACCGGTAGGATTTGCCCGAAATGGATCCAAAAAGCTCTTTTCAAAATTCTTGAAAATTGGGGCTTGCATCGCATGGCGTTCCTTGCAATAATAGTCGAGCGCGAAGCGCACAGGACACGGTGGGTGTAGCTCAGTTGGCTAGAGCGACGGGTTGTGGTCCCGTAGGTCGAGGGTTCGAGTCCCTTTACCCACCCCAGTTCTTGCTTCGTGTTGATATCGGGTCGTTAGCTCAGTTGGTAGAGCAGGGGACTCTTAATCCCAAGGTCCAGGGTTCGACCCCCTGACGGCCCACCACACGATATCTCCTCTAAAGTCCGGACAACGGACTTTAGCTTTGGGTCGTTAGCTCAGTTGGTAGAGCAGGGGACTCTTAATCCCAAGGTCCAGGGTTCGAACCCCTGACGGCCCACCAAAGCATGTTAAAGCGACTGGCTTCGGCTGGTCGCTTTTTTCGTTGACCTCACATGGGGTCGAACCCGAAAGGGCGCGGAGCTGAGCTGTCTGCACCGTGATTCCCTTAGGGAAAACACGGCTCAAGCCCCGTAAGCGTGTTCTCCTTGGGGGAATCATACTTACGGGGCTCGATGCATGTTGAGAAATTGTGATCAAACTCAAAGTGTGAATCGATTCAGTCTGCTCGATAGTGCGAACCGAGGCTTTCAGTCCGTTTGCGCATGGCTTTGACCATCTCCGCAGCCAGCTGGATCTGCGACTTTAGGCGGGCGAGGGCAGCGATTTCGCTGTCATTGGCGTGCGGCTTATGCAGCGACGTCGCCTCGTCTTGTAGGCTTTCAAGCTCTTGAAGCGCCTCGGATAGGCCTGGTTCGGTCCTGTTGATCATGCAGTAGGTGCTCATTGTGTGTTTGAGGCAGCGGGTTAGGCGCTCGGCGACTGCTGTAGCGATGCCATGCTCGGGGAGGGCGACATCCACCGGTGCGTCAGCCTCGGGAGCGTCCAGTGCTGCTCGAGCCGCCGATGCGCCCGCGATACGCCCGAATACGATGCCATTGGCGCTCGACAGGCCTCCGATGCGGTCAGCGCCGTGCATGCCGCCTGTTGCCTCGCCGCAGGCGTAGAGGCCCTCAACGCCCGTGTACGCGGTCTTGTCGATCTTGATGCCGCCGTTGGCGGCGTGGGCATACATCGCCACGCGCATCTCGTCGCTCGGCGCGATACCGTGCTCGTCTTGCAGCCAGGTGGCAAAGGTCTGCACGAACTCGGGAACATCCTCGCGAGGGAAGTCGTAGTGGAGCGCCAGACCTTCGACACCCGCTTGATCGATGGCAAGATCGATGGCGCGAGAAGCCAAGCGCGAAGTGAAGGGGCCATATCCTGAGCGTTGCTCAAGCAGATCGTCTAACTCTTCGTCGGCAATGTCGACCGGTTGGTCGAACTTGACATAGCGCCAGGTCTTTTCGTTAAAGACAAGGTTGCGCTTAGGCTCAATGAAGCCGGGCATCATCTGCATGAACTCTATATTAGTAAGGGACGCACCGTGCGACCGCGCGATGGCTTGTGATGAGCTGAGCACGTCGGCGGAAGTGAGGCTGCGCTCGAATAGACCGCCGGTACCGCCGGCGGCGATGATAGTGGCCTTGGCTGTAAAGGTCACAATGCGCTCGTCCGTTTGGTTGAAGAGCACGGCGCCGACAATTTTTCCGTTCGTATCCTCAACAAGATCGATAAGCTCGTGGCGGGGGAGCAGGCGTATGCCGAGCGAGTCGATCTGGGCCGTACACGCGTCTTCGAGGGGTTTGCGGGTGAGGCCGCGCCACATTCTCGTCTTGTGGTCGAAGCAGGGGATAAATTGCTTTTGCTGGGCGCTTTCGGCGCTTTGCGGACGCTGGAGTTCTACGCCCAGATCCTGTTCGAGCCAGTCAATCGCTTGGGGAATGCCGTGGACGAACGTCTGGACGAGTTCGGGGTCGGCAACGCCGCCACCGACGGTTTGGATGGTGTCGATAAGGTCTTGTTCGTCGTCTTTGTCGACGGGACCAATAAGCCCGAGGCCCCAGGTGCCCGGGAAGAAGCTCGATCCGCTCATGGTCTTGCCAGCGCATGCGATGGCAACGGTCGCGCCCGCGCGTGCTGCTTCTATGGCGGCGCAAAGGCCCGCGATGCCCGATCCGATTACCAGTACATCAGTTGATTCCATAGGATTCCTTTCTCGTTCGCGCATTGTCGCACGGGTGATCGGCAAAGGTATCGTGAAGACATAGGTATTCGGTAAAGGGCCAAAATGGAAGGTGGGCGTTACCGATGCTTTATCGCCCAACATAGTCTTCTCAATAAGTTGCGGTGAAATTGGGACTCACAAGGCTTCTGGAGCAGTCAGATGGCCTGTATTTACTCGCAACTGGTATACCGGGAGGACCGCTAAGAAGTTGCGGTGGAATAGTTCCTGTTTGGAAGGATGGGGCGGCTGTTTAGGAACTATTTCACCGCAACTGAGGGAGGGACAAAAAAGAGCCGCTACCCGGGTGGGTAGCGGCTCTAAAGCTCAACTATACGAGCATCGCGCGGGCGCGATTAGGCCTTGAGGGCCTCCTCGACGGCGACAGCGCAGGCGACGGTGGCACCGACCATGGGGTTGTTGCCCATGCCGATGAGACCCATCATGTCGACGTGCGCAGGCACGGAGGAAGAACCGGCGAACTGGGCGTCGGAGTGCATACGGCCCATGGTGTCGGTCATGCCGTAAGAGGCAGGGCCGGCGCCCATGTTGTCCGGGTGCAGGGTACGGCCAGTGCCGCCACCAGAAGCGACGGAGAAGTACTTCTTGCCAGCCTCGAGGCGCTCCTTCTTGTAGGTGCCAGCGACGGGGTGCTGGAAGCGCGTGGGGTTGGTGGAGTTACCGGTGATCGAGATGTCGACGTTCTCGTGCCACATGATGGCAACGCCCTCGCGGACGTCGTCGGAGCCGTAGCAGTTAACGGCAGCGCGGGGACCATCGGAGTAGGGGATGGTCTCGACGACCTTGAGCTCGCCCGTGTAGTAGTCGAACTGGGTCTTCACGTAGGTGAAGCCGTTGATGCGGGCGATGATCTGAGCGGCGTCCTTGCCCAGACCGTTGAGGATAACGCGCAGCGGCTTCTTGCGAGCCTTGTTGGCGTTCAGAGCCAGGCCAATAGCGCCCTCAGCGGCAGCGAAGGACTCGTGGCCGGCCAGGAAGGCGAAGCACTCGGTGTCGTCGGAGAGCAGCATAGCGCCCAGGTTGCCGTGGCCCAGACCGACCTTGCGGTCCTCGGCGACGGAGCCGGGAACGGTGAAGGCCTGGATGCCCTCGCCGATGATGGCGGCAGCCTCAGAAGCAGTCTTGGCGCCACGCTTGACAGCGAGAGCGCAGCCGAGGGTGTAGGCCCACTCGGCGTTCTGGAAGGCGATGGACTGGGTGTTGTTGACGATCTCACGCGGGTTGAAGCCCTTGTCGGTGCAGATCTGCAGAGCTTCCTCGAGGGAGGCGATGCCGTTGTCGGCGAGGCACTTGTTGATCTTGTCAGCGCGGCGCTCGTAACCTTCGAACGTAACAGTCATAGTTATTTCCCTCCCTTTCTACTCGTGAACCGGGAACACGCTGGCGACGGAGTGAGTCTCCTCGTCGGTGCGCGGGTCGATGTACTTGGCAGCGTTCTCCCACTGACCATAGTGGCCCATAGCGCCAGCGATGGCCTCCTCGGGGGTCTTGCCGGCCTTGACGGCGTCGGTGAACTTGCCGAGGTTCAGGAACTCGAAAGCGATGATCTCGTTCTTGTCGTTGAGAGCCATGCGGGTGACGTAGCCCTGAGCGAGCTCGAGGTAACGAGCGCCCTTGGCCTTGGTGCCGAACATGGTGCCGACCTGAGAGCGAAGGCCCTTGCCGAGGTCGTCGAGGGAGGCGCCCACGGGCAGGCCGCCCTCGGAGAACGCGGTCTGGCTGCGGCCGTAAACGATCTGCAGGAAGATCTCGCGCATAGCAACGTTGATGGCGTCGCAGACGAGGTCGGTGTTGAGGGCCTCGAGGATGGTCTTACCGGGAAGGATCTCGGAAGCCATGGCGGCAGAGTGGGTCATGCCCGAGCAGCCGATGGTCTCAACGAGGGCCTCCTCGATGATGCCGTCCTTGACGTTCAGCGTGAGCTTGCAGGCGCCCTGCTGAGGTGCGCACCAACCCACACCGTGCGTAAGACCGGAGATGTCGGAAATCTCCTTAGCCTGGACCCACTTGCCCTCCTCGGGGATGGGTGCGGGGCCGTGGTATGCACCCTTGGCAACGGGGCACATGTTCTCCACTTCCTGTGAGTACTGCATGCCTCTCCTCTCTATCGTGTTGGCGTCCCGTCTGGGGGTCGTGGCTGGCGATTGCCGGGCGACCCTTCGAAAGGGACATGACATGCAGCCCCTATAATACCGCGAAATGCACGGAATATTCGGCGAACGGCTCAGTTTTCGTAGCGAGAAGTCCGGAAGTTTTAATTGAAACGGTTTAACTATATGTTCTGTGGTCGCGAACTTCCGTAGAGGGGGTTCGTCTTGGGCAAGCTTTTGGTCAGCTCTTGTAAGTGTTGCAGGGGTTGACCTGTTGCAACGGTGCCGTTCGCCGCTTGTTTACTGCCTTTGGCCGCGCGAGAGTATTGTTTTGCGTGAATGTTTTGATGGCACGCTTCAATCGTGCTGTATTGGATGGCAAGCAGATCCCGGCGAAGGGAGCGCCATGCAGCGCGTTTGGAGAACGGTTACCGGCTTTTACCATGTCTGTGCCCGCGGTACGGGCAAGCAGCTCATCTTTGAGGGCGATGAAGACCGGTGGGAGTTTTTGGAGCTGATGCGCGAGTGCTGCCGCGAGGCGGGCGTGACGGTTATCGCCTGGTGCCTTATGGGCAATCACGTGCATTTGGTGCTTGCAGATTACGAGGACGCGATGAGCGCGGCGATGCACCGGCTGCTTTTGACGTACGCGCGGCGGTTCAATAAACGCACGGGGCGCACGGGCCGTCTGTTCCAGAACCGTTTTGACCGGCGTTCGCTCGATACCGACCGTTATCTAATGGCTGCCATTCGCTATGTTCACGCTAATCCGCAGGAGGCGGGTATCGCCCTGATCGAGCGTTATCCCTGGAGTAGCTTTGCCGAGTATCTGCGAGCGTATGACAACGATACGACGAGGGGATTTTCCGACCCTTCTTGTGTGCTCGAGCTCTTTGAGTCTGCCAAGGGGTTTCTAGATTATTCTCTGTCGATGCCCGATGGCTCCGATCCGGTGATTCACGATATGGATGAGACGGAGTGGGAGCGGCGTGCGTTTGCCGACAAGATGGCGAAGCGCCTGGGTGTGCCGCTCAACGAACTCAAGACCGTAGCGCCCTCGCGGCGAGACGGAATCATTTTCGCCCTGCACGATGGCGGCTACACGGTGCGCGAGATCGAACGGTATACGGGAATCAGCAAGAGTACCGTCTCTCGTATCGTGCGCGCTTATGCGCAGGTAAAGGCTCAGGCTGAGGGCTCGGAATAGAAAATGGCCGAACCACTCTTGTCTAGCGATTCGGCCAACAAAATTCTTAAGATTTGGGACAAATACTACTGATTATTTTGTCCCGTGAGCATGCCGTCGAGGGTGCGCCAGGCGAGCTCGGCGCATTTGACGCGGGCGGGCATGTGCGAGATGTCCTGGAGCTGGGCGGCTTCGTCCAGGTCTTCCAGGTCCTCCTCGGAGAGCTGCTCGCCGCGGATCATGGCCAGGAAGAGCTCTGCCAGGCGGCGAGCTTCCTCGACCGTCTCGCCGGTGATGAGGTCGGCCATGATGTCGGCACTGGCCTGGCTGATGGCGCAACCGTGGCCGGTAAAGGAGGCCTCCTCGATCACGTTGTTCTCGACGCGTAGCTGCAAGGTGAGCTCGTCTCCGCAGCTGGGGTTGATGCCGTCGTGCTCGTGCGTGGGGGCGTCCATCTCGTACTTGTAGTCGGGGTGCGAGTTGTGCTCCATAAATGTGGTGGAGGTGTACAGATTACCCATTGAACGTGCTCCAAACGTGATGCAGGCCGGCGATGAACTTGTCGATATCGGCCTTGTCGTTGTAGAAGGCTACACTGGCTCGGCAGCAGGCAAGGTTCTCGACGCCCAGCCAGGTGAGCAACGGCTGCGCGCAGTGGTGACCGGCGCGGATGCAAACGCCGTCCATGTCCATGATGCTCGCGACATCGTGCGGGTGGATGCCCTTGACGTTGAAGCTGACGACGCCGTGGTGGTTGTCCCAATAGATGGAGCCGATGATCTGGACAAAGTCGAGCTGCATGAGCTCGCCCATCAAGTAGTGGACGAGTGCCTGCTCGCGTGCCTGGATGTTTTCGTAGCCTACCGTGTTGACCAGGTAGTCAAGCGCCGCGCCCGTGGCGAAGATGCCGGCGGCGTCCTGCGTGCCGGCCTCGAACTTCTCGGGGACGGGCGCCCAGACGGCGTCCTGCTCGGTGACCGAGTCGATCATCTCGCCGCCGGTGAGCATGGGCGGCATGGCGTTGAGCAGGTCCATCTTGCCCCACAGCACGCCGATGCCCATGGGGCCCATGGCCTTGTGCGCGCTAAAGGCAAAGAAGTCGGCGCCCAGATCGGCCACATCGACCGGCATGTGCGGCAGCGACTGCGCGCCGTCGACGACCAGATAGCCGCCGTACTTGTGCACGAGCTTGCCGAGATTCTTGACCGGGTTCTCGACGCCCAGCACGTTAGAGACTTGACCCACGGCCAAGATCTTGGTCTTGGGACCCACCTTGGACAGAACCTCCTCGGTCGTGAGCTGACCGGTCTTGGTGGGGTAGAGGTAGACGAGCTTGGCGCCGGTCTCGCGGCAGACCTGCTGCCACGGGATCAGGTTAGAGTGGTGCTCCATGATGGTGATGACGACCTCGTCGCCCGGCTCGAGGACCGTGGGCGCAAAGCTCTTGGCGACCAGGTTGAGCGACTCGCTCGTGTTGCGGGTGAAGACGACCTCGTTGGCCTGGGGGGCGCCGATGACGTCGGCGATCTGCTGGCGCACCTTCGCGATGGCCTCGGTGGCCTCGACGGACAGTGAGTACAGGCCACGCAGGGGGTTGGCGTTCATGCGCTGGTAGAAGTCGCGCTCGGCGTCGAGCACGCAGGCGGGACGCTGCGCGGTGGCGGCGCTATCGAGGAAGGCGATCTCGGGGTGCTGCTGGAACAGCGGGAACTGCGCCTTGTAGGGGTTGGTCTCGATGTCGACGGTAGGCCAGCCGCGCGAGGCCTCGTCGCTGGCGTCGAGCTCCATAGGCTCCGGTGCGGTACAGGTGTCGCATTTAACGTGCTCGGTGTCGATCATGCGAGCTCCTCCTCAAAGTTGTCGATCAGGTTATTGCCCAAGCGGACGACGGCAGCGCGGGTGCGCTCGTCAGTGGCGGAAAGCGCGGCGTCCTCCAGCTTGGCGCGGATGAACAGGTCCTCGGCGGCGTTTTGGTCAAGGCCGCGGCAGGCGAGATAGAACAGCTGTTCGTCACGGACGTGACCGATGGTGGCGCCGTGGTTGCCGGCGACGTCGTCCTCGTCGCAGAGGATGACGGGTACGGTCTTGTTGTCGACGCCCTTGTTGGCCAGCAGCACGGTTTCGCGCTCGGTGCCGGTTGCGCCCTTGCAGCCGTGCACGAGGTCGATGGTGCCGCGGTAGACCTTCTTGGACGTACCGGTCAGCACGCCGTTGGCGTCGATCTCGCACTCGGTCTTGCGGCCGCGGTGGCGCAGCTCGTAGTTAAAGTCGCGCACCTGCTCGCGGGCGCCAAGGTAATCGGTATCGATCGTTACCTTGGCGGTGTCGCCCAGCAGGTCGCCGGCAAGGCCGGTGGCGCTGGCACCGGCACCCAGGACGGTGTGCTGCACGTTGACGCGCGCGCCCTCGTCCAGGAACAGACCGGTGTCGTCGAGCGCGATCCAGCTGTCGTCGAGCGTCTGCGTGCAGGTTACGTTGACAGTGGCGTACTCGTAAGCGCACACGCGTAGCACGGAGCCCACGACGCCTTGGCCGTTGACGGGGGAGTCTAGGGCGATCTGCAGGTCGAGCGTTGCCTGCGGGCGGGCGACGACGTCGATGGCGGCAATCGCAACCGCTGCATCGACACCGCTCACGCGCACGGTAACCGTGGCGTGCTTGTATGCGGACACATCGATGACGATGCGCTTGGTGGCGTGGTCGGCCAGGTAGGTATAGGCAGCCTCGCCCATGCCGGTCTCGAAGGCCTCGGCAGGGGAGAGCTCCTCCTCGAGCTTGATGGCGCCGGCCTGGTAGACAGAGGTGGCGGGCACGTCGAGCTCGGTCTCGGGCGTGATGCGGGCACGATCGGCGGCGTCGCCGGGGGCGGAGGCGCGGCGCTCGGGGAAGCGCTCGGCCATGGCATCCATGGCGGCGTCGAAGGCGTCGGCCGAGCCGGCAAACTGCTCGTCCAGCCCCTCGATCTCAACGGCCTCGGCGGGAGCGGCGGCAAGCTCGTCCGAAAGCTCAAGCTTGGTCTGGTTCATACGCAGCCAACCCCAAGTGGCGGCAGGCATCGCATTAACCTGCTCGAGCGTGGTAGCAGCGGTGTTGGTTTCCTGTTTCATTATCCGATCGCTCCTTCCATCTCGAGCTTGATCAGGTTGTTCATCTCAACGGCGTACTCAAGCGGTAGCTCCTTGGAGACCGGGTTGGCAAAGCCGTTGACGATCATGGTGCGGGCCTCTTCCTCCGAGATGCCGCGGCTCATCAGGTAGAACACCTTGTCGTCGCCGATGCGACCGATGGTGGCCTCGTGGCCGATATCGACGTTCTTGGCGCGGATGTCCATGGCGGGGATGGTGTCGGAGCGGCTCTGGTCGTCGAGCATGAGCGACTGGCAGCTCACGGTTGCCTTGGAGCCCTCGGCCTTAGGCGTGGCCACAATGGAGCTGCGGAAGGTCTGGATGCCGCCGCTCTTGGAGATGCCCTTGGTCTCGACGGTTGCCGATGTCTCGGGCGCGTTGAGCACGATCTTGCATCCGGTGTCGAGGTTTTGGCCGGCACCGGCAAAGGTGATGCCGGTAAAGCTCGAGCGAGCGCGGCGGCCGTTGAGCACGCTCATGGGGTAGAGATAACCCACGTGGCTGCCGAAGGAGCCGCTGATCCACTCGATGTTTCCGTCCTCGTCCACGCGCGCACGCTTGGTGTTGAGGTTGTACATGTTTTTGGACCAGTTCTCGATGGTCGAGTAGCGCAGGTGCGCGCGCTTGCCCACAAAGAGCTCCACAGCGCCGGCGTGGAGGTTGGCCACGTTGTACTTGGGCGCGGAGCAACCCTCGATAAAGTGCAGGTCGGCATCGTCCTCGACGATGATGAGCGTGTGCTCAAACTGGCCGGCGCCCTTGGCGTTGAGGCGGAAGTAGCTCTGCAGCGGAAAATCGAGCTTGGTGCCCTTGGGCACGTAGACAAACGAGCCGCCCGACCACACGGCACCGTGCAGGGCTGCAAACTTGTGGTCGGTGGGCGGGATGAGCGTCATAAACTTCTCGTGGATGAGCGGCTCCCACTGCGGATCGTGCAGGGCCTCCTCGATGCCGGAGTAGACGATGCCCATCTTGGACGCCGTGTCCTGCATATTGTGGTAGACGAGCTCGGAGTCGTACTGTGCGCCGACGCCCGCCAGGTAGCTGCGTTCGGCCTCGGGAATGCCCAGGCGCTCAAAGGTGTTCTTGATGTCGTCGGGCACCGACTCCCAGTCGTGCTTTTGGTCGGTGTTGGGCTTGACGTAGGTGACGATGTTGTCCATGTCCAGGCCCTCGATGGAGGGGCCCCACGTCGGGTCGGGGAAGCGGTTGAAGATCTCGAGGGACTTGAGGCGCAGGTCGAGCATCCACTGCGGCTCGTCCTTTTTGGCGCTGATCTCGCGCACGATGTCGGGCGTGATGCCGGCGTCGAGGCGCTCGAATCCCTCCTCGCCATAGGTGAAGTCGTAGAGGCTGCGGTCGATGTCCGCGACCTCGGTGCGGTTCTTGGTCATTGCGTCGCCCCTTTACGCCTGCTGCTCGGCAGCGGCGGCCTCGGCCTGGGCGCGCTGCTCGGCGGCCTCGCGCTCGAAGGTCTCAAAACCGTTCTTGTCGATCCAAGGGATCAGCGAGGCGTCGTCCTCGCGCACGATATGGCCCTTGACCATAACGTGGACGCGGTCGACATCCAGGTGCTCCAGGATGCGCGTGTTGTGCGTGATGATGAGCATGGAGCCGTCGCAGCTCTTGCGGTAGGCATCCATGCCATGGCTGACGGTGGACAGGGCGTCGACGTCCAGGCCGGAGTCAGTTTCGTCCAGGATGGCGAGCTTGGGCTGCAGCAGCAGAAGCTGGAGCATCTCGACCTTCTTTTTCTCGCCGCCCGAAAAGCCCACGCCCAGCTCGCGGTTGAGGTAGGCGGTATCCATGTTGAGCTCGGCCGCGAGCTCCTTGACGCGACGGCGGAACTCCTTGCCCTTCATCTCCAGGCCGGGGCGGCCGGCGATGCTGGCGCGCAAAAAGCTCGACAGCGGCACGCCCGGGATCTCGACCGGGGCCTGGAAGCTCAGGAACAGGCCGACGCGCGAGCGTTTGTCGGTGGTGAGCTCGGTGATGTCCTGGCCGTCAAAGACGATGCGGCCGTCCTGCACGGTGTAGACGGGGTCGCCCATGACCAGGTGGCCGAGGGTGGACTTGCCGGCGCCGTTGGGTCCCATCAGCACATGGGTCTCGCCGGCGGCGACGTTGAGGTTGACGTTGTGGAGGATGGTCTTCTCGTCCACGGAGGCGGTCAGACCTTCGATGGAAAGCAGCGGATTCGCACTCATGCTGTCCCTCTCTGTATATGGTGTACTCATAGGTGTACTAAACCCTAGGAATCTTCTCGGAATAAAGTTACTATGGGTTCGGCGTTAGTCAAGGGAAAACCCGACTAATCCACTCGACTTTTCAAATTCTGGGACAAAATAACCTGTTGTGTTTGTCCCATTTACTTAAGATTTGGGACAAACAAAGCTGGTTATGTTGTCCCAGATGCGATGGGAGGGTAGGTATGCTCATTTCTTCCAAGGGCCGCTATGCCCTCCGGCTGATGATCTATATCGCGGCGCTCGGTGATGCCGAGGGCAAGATTGCCTTGCGCGAGGTTGCCGACCGCGAGCATATCTCGCAAAAGTATTTGGAGCAGCTGGTTCGTCCGCTTATGAAGGCGGGCCTGCTTAAGAGCGTGCGCGGCAAGGGCGGCGGCTACATGATGGCCAAGGACCCGGCCGAGGTGCGTGCCGGCGACATCCTGCGCGCCGTCGAGGGCAGCACGGCTCCGGTGGCGTGCGATGGCATCGACAACAGCTGTACCCGCAGCGACCTTTGCTCGACCGTCAAGTTCTGGCGCGGTCTGGACGACGTGATCGAAAAGTATGTCGACGGCGTGACCCTGGCCGACCTAGCCGCCGTCCCCGAGATCAACTTTGAGATTAAGCTGTAGGGCTGCAAATGGCATCTCTCGACAAGGTGTACAAGCAAATCGAAGATTTTGCTCGGGAATGTGACGCCGAGAAAGTTGTGCTGTTTGGGTCTCGCGCTCGAGGCAACAACTTGCCTAAGAGCGATATTGACATCGCCGTAGCAGGTTGCCGGGATTTCGGCCGTTTCTCATATTTGATCGAGGAGCGTCTTGATACTCTTTTAGATGTAGATGTCGTCAATCTCGATGAGTCCTTATCGCAGCAATTGCTCGATGAAATTGCCAGGGATGGTGTGATTCTGTATGAAAAAATATGAGAACTTTGCCAGCGCCTTGGCGAATCTTGAGGATGCGCCCAATCAGGATCTCAACAATGATTTTGTTCAGAGTGGATTGATTAATAAGTTCAATCTTCAATTTGAACTGAGCTGGAAGCTCCTTAAGCGTCTGCTCGAGTATGAGGGTGCCACGCTTGCCGCGTCGGGGTCTCCTCGTGCCATCTTGAAGGAGTCCTACCGATTCTACGACTTTATTGATGAGGCAGCCTGGCTAGATATGCTCAGAGACCGCAATACGAACGTCCATATCTACGACAACAAGCTCGCTCAAGATTTGATTCAGCGCATCTTGGACGTCTATATCCCTGCTTTCTGCCAGTTGAGGGACGGGCTGATGGAGCGTTACGGCGAGCTTCTGTTGGCGCCTGACGACCAGTTTGTTTAATTCCTTAAGATTTCGCGGAGGGTTGTTGCCGTTTACCGAGGGGTTGTTGTGCAACAACGGGCGAGCTGGGATACTTAGATTCATCTTTGCAAACTGCACTTTAACTACACCAATGCAGGGAGGATCTTATGCAGCCCAAGCATTCCGCGATTGTGGCAGGCCTGACGCTGGCGCTTTCGTTTGGCGCCGTTGCCGCGCCTGTGACTGCTGTTGCCGAGGAGCCCGCGCCGGGTGTTGCCTCGGATGCCACCGATATCGATAAGGGCCTTTACACCCAGCAGTCTTTTTCGGGCGTGCTGAGGTCGGTTCAGGGGGTCTCGTTTGTCAACGTGACTGCCGAGATGAAGTACTTCACCAAATACGAGAGCCATGGCAACTATAACCAGGGCTTTTCGTATGGCGATGGCTATAACGCGCTAGGTTATTACCAGTTCGACCGCCGTTGGTCGCTTGTTCCGTTTATGAAACAGGTCTATAACTACGACTCTGCTAAGTACAGCATGCTTAAGGACGCGATTGACCGCGGTGGCGAGATTTCCAACGCGAACAACCCCATGTATGCGAACGGCCAGCTCACCGAGCTGGGTCGTATTGCGCAGGAGGCCTTCCAGGGTGCTTATAACACCGACCCTGCTGAGTTCTCGGCGCTGCAGGATGCCTATGCGTATAACTCGTACTATGCGGTGACCGAGGCGTGGCTCAAGAGTGCTCTCGGCATTGATATCTCCGGCCGAACCGACTGTGTCAAGGGCATGGTGTGGAGTATTACCAACATGTGCGGCACCGGTGGCTGCAGAGACTTCTTCCGCTGGGCAAACCTTTCCAACAGCATGACGGACCGCGAGTTTGTGACGGCGCTTTCCAACAGCGTGGTCAATAACGTGGCGACCAAGTATGCAAGCCAGCCCCAGTATCATGAGGGCTGGAAGAACCGCTACCGCAATGAGCTCAAGGATTGTCTGGTCTATATCGCCGAGGACGAGGCTGCCGCGGCAACGCCTGTGGAGCCCGTGCAGCCCGAGCCCACGCCGGCGCCTGGTCCGAGCATGGCGCCTGCTGCTCCCGCCGCACCGACGCCTGGTACCGATGACGGTGCGGGCGACGATAATGATACGGATGCGCCCTCGACCGATACTGACGGCGATGGCTCTGCTGGTGGCACTACCAACGACGGTTCTTCCTCGAGCGGCTCCGATTCGAACGGCTCTGCTGCGGGCGATTCGTCTTCAAGCTCTGCCGGCAATACGGGCAGTGCCGCCTCTGGTTCGACCGACGCTGATTCCTCTGACTCTTCCACTGGCTCGAGCGATTCTTCCGCCGATACTGGTTCTAGCAATGACTCTAACTCTGACGCCGCTTCTGATTCCGGTGCTTCCAAGGACGACTCGAATAAGGCGCCGGACGCGTCCGTTATTTCGACGGACAAGAAGCCCTCTTTCGTTGTGCAGCTTGGCTACACGTTTGGTTCCTCGCTGATGGCTGGCGCAAGCAGCTTGTCTCCTGACAAGAACAATTCTGATCAGACTTCCACGGAAAAGGCCGAGGCCGCAAAGGGTGACTCCGAGGACGATGATTCCGAGAAGACCGAGTCCGATAAGAGTACTAGCTCTGAGGAAAAGGGCGAGAAGTCCGCTCAGAAGAAGGACGAGGAAAAGGGCAAGACCGACGACGGAAAGCAGCAGGGCGAGGACGGTGGTAAGGGCAACGCCGATAACCAGAACCTGGAGCAAAATGGCTCTAAAACGGTGACCACCACGACCACGACCAAGTCTTCGGGCGGTAACATGCCCAAGACGGGCGACCTTATCGTTATGGCGAGCCTTGCCAGTGCAAGTTTGGCTACGCTTGGTGCCACGTCTATTGTGAGTGGCAAGCATAAGCTCGATCAGCAGAATAAGACTGCTGGTGAGGACGGTTCTGAGGAGTAGCCTCTCGGCTGTCTGATAACTAAAGAGTCGGGACGGGGCCCGGTGCGAATGCATCGGGCCCTGTTTTGTTGTGCAACGATTAGTTGTGCCCCCCCTCACGCCCCATGTTGCTACCGTTGCCCGATATGTTTATGTGCCTACATCAATAAGCTCGTGGCGGTCATTACAATTGACATCATGCTGTGATTTAAGGGGAACGTTTTGGTGTCTGAACAGGCAAATAATGGTTGTGCTGCCGACTTTGGCGTACGTCTAATCGGCTGTACCGACGATGTGGTTTTGCCCATCGGCATGCACGACTATGCGGAGGCTCTTGGTTGCTGCGCGCTGGTCGACAAGACCATGTTTATTGCCGATATGCTGGATTGCGATGCGTCCGTTATGGTGTGCTGCCGACCCGAGGGTTTTGGCAAAAGCATGAACTTGTCGATGCTCAAGGCTTTTCTGGAGCGTCCCGTGGTCGGTCGCGCCGGTCGGATCTCGTTTGCCGGTGCTCAGATTTGGGATGCGGACGGCGGGCGCTATAGGAACGAGTACGCTTGCTATCCGGTGATATCGCTGGACTTTTCTGACGCTGTGAGACGTGGCACCGCTGTTGCCGACGTCGTGCGCGATGCTCTTTCGGGCGAGTGCGCTCGCCTGCTGGCACTCTTGGAAGCCCCGGATTTAGCTCGAGATAAGGTGCGTCACATCGAGCGCGTTGCGCGTGGCGTGGCGAGCGCGGACGAGGTTGACTCGGTGCTTGGTCTGCTCATTGAGCTGCTGGAGATGGCTTGCGATGAGCAGGTTGTATTGCTCGTTGATGGGTACGACGCGGCGTGGTTGCCCAGCACGAGCGCGAGGGACGCTTCCGGCGCCGGTCCGGCGGAGCTATTCGATCGCGTGCTGTTTGACGCCATTGCCGCTGCGGGCAATTCGTTGCGGCTGACGTGTCTGATGGGGGAGCGTCCAGGTCCTGCCGGGGCGGCACTTTCTTTGCGCTGCTGCTCGTATTGTCTTTCGACGCCGCTCTCGACGTGGTGTGACCGATGGTTTGGCTTTTCGGATGCCGAGGTCGAGGCTCTGCTGAATCATGCTGGACGCGAGGAATACCTGGATGATGCGCTTGAATGGTTCGAGGGATATCGGTTTGGCAGGGCCTATTGCTCGAGTCCGGCGCGTGTGACCGGTTTTCTGGACCGAGGCTGCACGGCGCCTGTGCGAGCCGATCTGTATGGGTATGCCGATTGCCTAAGTAGGGTAGTTTGTGACTGGAATCTTGATCGCCTTTCGGCTCTGTTCGATTTGCTCGAGGCGCATGGATGCGTTGAGGTTCCGGTTTGCTTGGGTGCTACGGGGCCAGAGACCTCGTCTGATGATGGTTTGTGGACGGCGCTGTATCTGTCCGGTTTCCTGACGACGGATCTGATTGAGGAGCCGGAGCATGGTGGTCGTCTCCGTGCTCTGCGGTTGCCCAATAACGAGCTTCGCCAGGCCTTTCGTCTGGTGATTATTGAGTGGTTTGAGCGTGCTGCCGAGGACGTTCGAGACGTCGATACGTTTCGCGACGGGTTGTGCCGTGGGGACGAGGATGCGGTGAAGCGGGCGTTAGAACGCATCCTGGGAGATGCGGGAATCGGTGCGAACAACCCAGATGCGCAGCTGCCATATCACCTGCTCTTGCAGGGACTCTGCTTTGGATTGCCGGGCTATGCCAATCCTGCCTCGAGGCGAAAGCGTGGCGCGGATCGCTGGGACATCCAGGTATTTCCTACGGGCGCTGTTTTTGACATGGCAGACACGATCGGCATGCTCGACGAGCGCCCGCTGATAACAATCAACATGATGTATGACCCCGGTGTGGACGCGCTCGGCCTCGAGCTGCTGGCCGTTCAGGCGCTGCTCGACATAGAGCGCGACGGCATCGACAAGATTCGCGTACCGCGACCCGGTGTGGGCCGCATGCGCTGGGGATTCGGTTTTGATGGGCTTCGTGTGGCTGCGGTGTGCCAGCGGCTGTAGGGGTGCCCGCTACTCCGCGTCCTTCATGGGCGGCATGGGCTTCCAGTCGGGATCCTTGATGATCTTGCGGGCGTCTTTCATGCCACGGCGCAGCGCCGGGATGCCGGTCTTAAAGCACTTGTCGACCGCTGCCAGACGAATGAACTCCTTGCAAAAGGTCGCGGCATTGCCCAGACGGAACAGCATGGGGTGGTAGTCACCGTAGATCTGCATGTAGCGGGCCAAAAAGCCGCGATTGCGCATGATGTAGTAGCGGTTGGTGTCGCTCGTGGAGTTGAGCTGGCGTTTGCCGGCGATGTCCCAGTTAGAGACGGCGCGGGCGCGCTTGAGCACCACGTCGGCAACCACGGCGGCGGGGAAGTGCTGGCTCGCAACATAGCCGTAGCAGGCATCGTCGCCGTAGATGAAAAAGCGTGCATCGGGCAGGCCGATTTTGTCGACTACGCGGCGCGAGAACAGGCCGCCTTCAAAGCACAGCTGGTTCATGGTGCGGTAGCCCTCGGGGCCCAGGTCCCACTTAGCGATGGGGTTGGGGATACCAAGCGAAAGGATGAGCTGGTACTGCCAAAAGAAGGCACCGCCGTCGAAGTCCAGGCGCGAACCCTGGATGACGTCGTAACGGTCCGTCCATTTGGCCAGGCGCTCAATACCCTCGGGGATAACGAGCACGTCGTCGTCCATGACCCAGAACCACTGGGCGCCCAGGTCGTAGGCGCATTTGGTGCCGGCGGAGAAGCCGCCCGCGCCGCCGCCGTTTTTGAGCTGCGGGGCGTAGATGACGCGGTCGGTGCCACCCTTTGCATCGGGCTGATCGGTGTCGATGCTCCACAGGTTGGCGAGGCGCTCGTTGAATGCGGCGCACATGGCCTCGGTCTCGCGCGAATTCTCATTGTCGACGATCACGATACGCCAAGGCGTTGCCGTGAGCTCGGTCATGGAGTCGAACAGGTTGGCCAAGAGCTCCTGGCGCTTGTACGTAACGACAACGATGGCGAGCTTATCGATGGGAGCGGGAAGGGTGGAAGTCATGAACGAGAATATCCTTTCGCGTGGGCAGCATTTCGGCCCTGCGGAATAAACAACGTGTCCCATGGGACATGACTATTGTAAGCGTAGGTAGGCGCCCGCGGTTAATGTTCCACTAATCACCAAGAACGTTTGCTACAAGCCTGGTTGACGTGCGTGCGCGGCGAGATTGCAAGCGCGCATTGTGGTATTACATAGGTGCCGAATCCCGTGGACGCGATCTTTGTGTTTGGATGCCCTGTGAATAAAACTCGTTTAGCTTCCTTTGCCGATAGCCTTCCCGTCAAGGTCATGTTGCTGTTTTTGGTTCTTCAGGTCGTATTTGTCCTGAGCAATACCGCGGCGAATTGCCTGCCGAGGCCCGTTATCGAGTCACATGCGCAGGGTTCGGAGTCCTCTGCCCTGTTGTCTGACGTGTATGTCTATGACCACCGTGTTGCAGCTGGTCCTGTTTGCTTTGATAACAATCGCTTTATCATTGAAGTCGCACAGCAAAAGGACCAAGGTTCTCCGTTTAAGACGATGACTGTTGCCGAGATTGATGACGTTACGAAAGCCGGCGGGATTACGCATCAGCAGTACTACCGGTATTGGCATGGATGGCAGCTCCTTACGAATGTCTGCCTGTTTATTGGTGGTATCGGCGTTGTCGTGGTGCCTGCGGCCGCTCTGGCGATTGCCGGCTCCGCTTGCGCTTACGTTGCCTTGCGGAAGCGATTTTCAAAGCCATTGACGTTGGGGTTTCTTACAATCCTGTTGTTCTCGACCAATCTGTTTTTCAATTTTATCGGTGATCTGCTGCTGTGCATCTCGTTCTTTGTGGCGCTCATCATGATGTCTTGTATGAGCCTTCGTTTGGGCTCGGCCCCGAACGCACGGGTTTTCACAAGCCGCCTTGTCCTTTGGTCGATAGCGACGGGCGCCGTGTTTTCGTTTCTGACTTTTTAACGATTCCTGCCGCAGTTGTCGTCCTGCATTGCTTTTTCGCCTTCATTGCGCTCCCCAAGGGTGAGCGCCCCAAGCGTTGCGTCGTCACGATGCTGCAGGCGCTCTTTGGGTTTGGGCTTTCGTTTGTGTTTACCTGGGCGATGAAATGGGTTGTCGCGGCGTTTGTGCTGGGCTGGGACGCGGTCTTTTCGAACGTTCTGGGCGAGATGGGCCTTTGGTCTGCGCATGGGACTTCGTCACTGTTGCCCCAGGCTGACTGGCCTCAGATTTTGAAGGCGTTTTATTACATGAGCCCGCAGCTGTTCGCCATTTGCTCAACAGCTGGTTATGCGATGATCTCGAACGTCGTTTGTCTTGTTTCGTTTGCCGTCGTATTGGTGATCTGGATTGCCGTGCTCGTTTGCTCGATACGGGGCGGCGCACAAGACGGTCGTCGTCGAAAGGTGTTGATCCAGTCGCTGCTCATGGCACTGCCTCTGGTTGTTGTTCTGGGTTATTTCGTTGTTATGCACGACCATGCGATCGTTCATATTCCGGTATTTGGCTGCAAGAATTGGGCGATTGTCTTTGCGATTTTATTTGTTTCGGGTGTAAGCGCGCTTCGTGGTCTGAGGAGTCAGAAGGTCGCTTAGCCGTTCATACGGGCCTTGATGGACTCGACTACGGCTCTGCGCACGATATCCACGAGGAGCAGGGAAAGCGCGAGGCAAAGGCTCATAAGGATTCCGAGCAAAATGGCGGCGGCTGGACGGGGCGTTCCCGTTTGGATGCCTGTTGCCATGGTGTAGATTGCATTGTCGAAGATGGGTCGCCAGACGTTGCAGGTAAACGACTGCACGGCGTAGAAAGCGAGCGTTCCTGCGGCGAGGGACATGATTGTCTTGTCTGCAGCTGTGACTTTGTGGCGCGGCTGATGAAGCGCTGCGGCGGCAACGGATGCGGCGGCCAAGATAAAGGATATGACGGAAGTGGACTTGTAGGAGAGCTTCCAGAGCGTGTTGTACTGGCTGTTTGCCGATAGCAGAAGCTCGAGCGCGATGGTGGCGGCAACGAGTCCGATGAGTACGATCTTGGATTTTTGAGCGCCGGATGCGTTGCCGTGGCATTCGAGGACAAAGCGCATTTCTCCAGCTGCAATAAACGCGACCAGGTAGGTAACGGCGCTCATGAGTTTGCGCCACAAAATGATACCGGCCGATTCGTTTGCCGTCGCCGCGATGTAGCAGTTGATTCCAAATGTTGCGAGCACAAGAAGTGCTACGACAAACTGGGCTCTTTTGCTGCCGATTTGCTGTCGTATCACCGCAATCACTGGGACGAGCAATACGGATACCGCGTAGACCCAGATAAACTCGATGCCCAACGTGAGCCAGCCAATCTCATGCAGCGAGATTTCTGGTAGGGGATACACGTACATCGAAACAAACAGGCAGGTGGCGCAATAAAAGAGCGTGGGCAAGACGATCTTCTTGAGGCGCCCAAGCGATTTGAGCGTGAGGCCCTGCGCGGATGAACCGTTTTGGAGGGCGCGTACCGCCGAGGGAATAAGGAAGTATCCCGAGATCATAAAGAAGACCTCGTTGGCCCAGCAGCCCAGCAGGTTGATGAGGCCGAGCGCGCCGGAGTAAGGGAAGACGGCGAGCGGCGCATATTCCGGTAGACCGGCGCAGACGGCTTGAAAGGTCCACTGAAACGTGTGGAATATCGCGATGCCAGCAACCGCGACCAAGCGCAGCGCCTCGATGGAGGTATTTCTGCTTGCTTTGCTGCCCATCAGACTATTTTCCAGCGCGTGCGTTGTATGAACCAAAGTGCGATGTGATCATTTTTAGAGTCTGCTTGGGGCCCTTGTTCCATACGTTATACAAGCCCTCGCCCACGAGGTCCTTGGCGTATGCGCAGTAGCTGATTTTAGGGTCGGCGATGCCCATATACTCGGCATAGAGCTTTTTGGCCGCGGGAGTAACGCGAGGATTGGCAAATACCAGCTCTTGCGGCATGCGTTCGAACATCCTGTGGATCGCCCGCTCGATTTCGGGGTGGCCTTCAATTCCGGTGTGCTCAATCATGATGCCCATATAGGTGAAGCCACGTGTGATTTGGGGTGTCCAAACGGCGGGGTCGGTGACGTTGAGCCGCTCAAGAATATCGACCATATCGTTCCAGCGATTAAACGGCATCAAGGGGTCACGCTTGGCCAGAGCAGCCGCCTTTTCGGGCGTTTCCTCGCGGTAGCAGTAATACGGCTTGGGCCAGTAAGCGATCGCCTTTGCCTGGCATAGCGTTTCGACAAGGAATGGATTATCGGCCCAGCCCGCACCGGGGATTTCCTTAAACCAGATATTGTTTTGCAACAGGAAGTCGCGACGATAGATTGCTGACCAAATGGACGGATGATGGGCCAGCAGGTGTGGAGCGTCGTGAATGGTGAATGGTTGCCGAGGCGGTTTAATGCGACCGCGATATGCGCAGTGTAGTTTGACCTCTTGGGGAGTATCGGGGTTGCGAATGATCCAATACGGGGTCTCAATAATATCGAGCTTGTTCGGATCGCCAAATTCGCGTTTGGCAAAGGCAAGCATGTCGGAGTACATTCCGGGCTCGATCCAGTCATCGGGCTCGAGGATGGCAATCCAGTCGCCCTTTGCCTCGCGAATGCCCAGATTGCAGGTTGCGCCGTAACCCTGGTTTGCCTTATCGATCACTCGAACGCGTGAGTCGCGCGCAGCGAAATCTTGCATAACGGCGAGCGAGTTGTCGGTGGATCCGTCGTTGATGGCGAGGATCTCCAGGTTGATTTTGTTTTCGTTTAATAGGCTGCCTATAGCCTGAGAAAGATACGGCTCGGCATTGTAAGTAGGCACGATTACGGTCAGCATTCAAACACTTTCTCTAGGCGATTTGGAAGAATTATACCTAATTGCGTTTGCAACGGTTTTAGTTGCATTTGGGTGAAGGCAACGGTAAGGGTTGCCAAGTTAGCAGATGGCCAAACGAATCGGGATCTCCGTTTCGTGCCATCTTGATTCAACACGATTCCTTTCAATGACAATTGTTCAAAAGAAGAGATAATTGTTGGATAATGTTGCAACATGGATATTCATTTTGACTGGGGATTCAATATGAAAAAGGTTTTACGTGTCACAACCAGTTTTTCTCTGGCTGCTCTTCTGACATTTTCGTCATTGATGAGTCCTGTAGTTGCTGCTTACGGGTTGAACGAGGCGAAGCCCGCTGAAGCTGTGACGGATGTGGCTTCTGCAGGTGATGACGGAGTAACTTCACGCGGTGACGATGCTGAAAGCAGCGAGGCTACCGTCGACCAATCTCCGGTAGAAGGGGATATTGAGGCTATCGACTCGTTGAGCCAAGGCGCAGCTGAAAGCGATGCCAAGACCGAGCAACAGGTCGATTCGGTCGAGTCGGACTTTCAATACGTTTACTTGGCCTACCCAAGCCTTCCCTCTGGATCCAATCAAGTCATTGCTTTTGCTACTCCTAATGACGGCGAAGTTCTTTCCTCTGCTACGCTTGGCTATGTGAGTGCCAACGGCGTAAAGGGCTCTGTTGACGCATCTGCTACGGCTGATAATTCTGCCGCCTTTACCTTTGGCGCAAAACTCGAAGCTAATACTTATTTCCTCACTTCGATTTCGTATTATCTAGAGGGAGATGGGACTGAGCATAAGATCGATCTTTCTGATCGAGATTATTCATTCACCGTCGCAGATAGCTCTATGAACTCTGAGGGCACATCTGTTTATTATGCAGATGGGGACGGAAATGCTGTTGAGGCCCAGTCAATTCAGCAGGCGTTGGAGTGCGCCGATTCTCCGGATGGTGTTTCTACTTATGCCGCTCGCTCTGCTCGCAACGTTAGCGTAATCGCTCTCGATGCTGGTCACGGTGGATCTGACCCCGGTGCACAGGGCAATGGCAAAAGCGAGGCCGATCTTACCTGGAAGATTGTGACGGCATGCAAGAATAAGCTTGAGGCATATGGCTTTAAGGTCGTTCTTGCTCGTGAACAATACGGCAATTATTCCGGTAATGATTTTCTATATCGCGTCCAGCGCTGCATTGATCAGGGCGCGCAAGCATTCGTGAGCTTTCATATCAATTCCGGTCCTTCCGCCGCTCATGGCGCTGAGGTTTACGCTCCCACCGCAAATGGATCAGACTATACGCAGGTTTCTGTTGAGCTTGCCAATAAGGTTATGAATAACCTTGCTGCTATGGGTCTTACGTACCGCGGCGTTTTCCAGATGCAAGTGGGAGATGAGTTTGCGGTAATCCGATGCGCCCGCGAGCAGGGGATCCCTGGCATCTTAATTGAACATGGCTTTATTTCAAATGCAGGCGATGTCTGGAATTATTTTAGCGATGAAGGCTGCAAGCAACTTGGCGAAGCTGACGCTGATGCCATCATTTCCCAGTTCCCCAAATCAACATGGTTTAATGGCTCGCTTGAATATAAAAAATCAGGTAAAAAGATCGATATGACCTTGAAATGCTCTGGTGGAGAGCCCACAAATGCTGCATTTAAGGTTGAATCTCCCTCGGGGCGTATTGATTGGGTTCAAGCGTACGATCAGAAGGACCACAGCTGGAGTGCCTCCTTTGATTTTGATAGGGAATATGGCGTTTTTAAAGTCAGCGCTTACGTTACGGTGAGCAATGAGACTTTTGAAGCGGATTCTAAGACGTTTGGTGACAATAAGTGCTCGCTGTCTTTCGATTTAACTGAGACTCAAGTTACCGTTGACGCTGGACAATGGGCCATAGAGCCGAATGTGGTTTCATATCAAATATTATCCGAGGGCGGAAAGTCCCAATGGATTCCGGCTAAACGGTCTGGCGATTCTTGGATTTGTCCCATCCCGTTAAATGATTTACAAGATGTCTTTGGAAAGAAGACTGTCAAGGCTTGGTGCATTCTGGATGGGGCCGAAGCGTTCCCTTGCGGCGAAGGCTCGTTTAGCGTCGCCCGTCCCGACGTGAAGCTGTCCTGCTCCGCGTCGTCGGGGTCCCTGTCGGTGAGCGCCACCGGCTTCAGCTCCCAGCCCTCCAACGCCGCCGTCCAGGTCGCAGCCCCCTCCGGCGCCTGCCGCTGGTACCAGGCAGCGAGGGGCTCCGACGGCTCCTGGGCCGCCGAGGTGCCCGCCGCAGCAGACTTCGGCGATGCTGGAATATATTCGATTAAGCTATGGGGAACGTTTGATACGTTTACATGCTCTTTAAAAAGTCAACAGTTGTATTTTGATGGCTCTCGTTTTCCGATAGGCTCTTCTTCAAATTCAAATCCAGCGAAAATGGCCGTTTTGTTTAAGGAGATGTCCGATTTCCCGTCATCCATATATTCCAAATATGGTGCATCTGATATTGAACAGTTTTGCAAGCTGATCTATGAAGAGGCTCTTGCGGAAGGGATAAATCCCGACGTTGTTTTTGCACAATCAATGGTTGAAACTGGTTGGCTTAAATTTGGAGGGCAGGTTTCCCCAGAACAGTGTAATTTTGCAGGTATCGGCGCGCTTGATTCAGGTGTTTGTGGGGCGTCTTTTAATGGTTATGGTTCCGAATCGGTTCGAATGGGGATAAGGGCACAAGTGCAACACCTTAAAGCATATTCAGGCACTGGTGAGCTGGTTAACCAATGTATTGACCCACGTTTTCATCTTGTTAAGAGAGGCACTGCCCCCTTTGTTGAAAATCTGAGCGGCACATGGGCGAGTGATGTTTCTTACGGAGTTAAAATACGTAGGATTCTGACAAGACTTTATCAATTAAATTAGTAATGGCAATTTAAATCATGAGAGGGATTTTGAAATGAAAAGCGCTTTAATTACGGGTATTACTGGTCAAGACGGCAGCTATCTTGCCGAATTGCTTTTAGAGAAGGGCTACGACGTACATGGTATCGTTCGCCGGAGCTCCGTTCATGGCACGGGTCGAATTGATCATTTGCTGTCTTCGTCCCGCTTACACCTGCACGATGGCGATTTATCGGATTCATCCTCGCTTATTCGGATTATTTCGAAGGTTAGGCCTTCTGAGATTTACAATCTTGCGGCCCAATCTCATGTAGGAGTTTCTTTTGATGCCGCAGAATATACCGGAGACATTGACGCGATTGGCGTGTTGAGGATACTTGAGGCCGTCCATATGCTTGGGATGGACAAAACTTGTAAAATATATCAGGCTTCTACTTCTGAGCTTTACGGGAAAGTAGAAGAAGTTCCTCAAAACGAGAATACGCCTTTCCATCC
>ENA-OQCL01000151-OQCL01000151.1-human-gut-metagenome-genome-assembly--contig:-NODE-151-length-37995-cov-9.194782_pt1 | contig 37995 bp, 33 predicted proteins | sample MGYA00242502_ERZ504586 | MGnify/ENA primary metagenome ERZ504586 (study PRJEB26092, sample SAMD00036316) | human gut metagenome | host: Homo sapiens | study: EMG produced TPA metagenomics assembly of... | reverse complement strand
GTGTACTCCAAAAGAATGGCTGCCAACGCTGGCTAGAACTTGCGAAAAAAATTCATTTGGCAGTTGTAACAGGGGTAGAGCATATTATTGAGGATAACTGTGTTTATAATCTGACAGCAGTGATTCTTCCGTATGAAGAAAAGTGGACAGGTCAGTGGCACTCTGTGATTCTGTACCATTCAAAGAATCATTTTGCACCTGAAGAAAAAATGGATGATTGAAAGCTTACATCTAAGAGCTATGGAAGGAATAGAAAGTTCTGAAGCTAAATGTGATGCAAAGTATGAGTTGTATAGCTGGAACGGATTTTGGTTTACAGTGTACTGCTGCTTTGAGCTTACATCCATTCGAGATCGTTCGATTTTTCAATCCTATATTGATGCGTTGATCGCAGTCGAGTGGAATCAGGATGTGAACTATTATAGCAATATAATTGAATCACTAAGTAGAGATATTCACTGCTACTGCATCCAGACGAATACCTCCGAGTATGGAGACAGCCGAATCACAAAACCGTCTAAAACCGAAAATAAGGACATCCTGAGAATAAAAGGAGGAAGTAATGCAACAGCACATGTTGGAACTATTGATTTGGAACAGCTTCGGGAATTCCAAATGAAAGCATACAGTGGTCAAAAAGAAGATAAAACTTTCAAACCGACTCCGCCAGACTTTGACTATAAAGGAGCATATGAGCGTCGGAAAGGAACGATGTTTGAATGCTTTTGTGCGAAGAAAACAGCAGATTAAATTTGCTGTTTGTAGCAGATCTGTAGCAAATCGAGCCTATTTAACGAATCATCGCTTTAAAAATCAAAAAGTCATCATGCATCACACGCAGGGGGTCTGGGGTTCGGGTGTTTTTGCTCCCGGGCTGCTTGCGTTTGCGCAACAGCCCGGGAAACAGGCAAAGACGGGAAAACCGCGCAGATCACGTCCAATAAACAAAGAAATGGCTGCTGCACCGGGAAGAAACCCTGTGCAGCAGCCATTTTTATTATGGTATAAGATCAGTCCTTCTTCTCGGCGGTGCGGGCAAAGAAGTTGGCGAGGACGGCGCCGGAAATGTTATGCCACACCGAGAACACAGCGCCGGGGATGGTTGCCAGCGGATACTGTGCAAAGTGGGCAGCGGCCAGAGAGGTGGCCAGACCGGAGTTCTGCATACCGACCTCGATGGAGATCGCGCGGCACTTGGTGGAATCCAGCTTCAGCAGCTTGCCCACACCGAAGCCGGTGAGGTAGCCCAGCAGGTTGTGCAGGATGACTACGGCAAGGATCAGCAGGCCGCTGGTCATGATCTTGGCGGAGTTTGCAGAAACAACGGCGCAGATGATGAGCACGATGGCGGTGGTGGAGACCAGCGGCAGCACGCGGACGGCGTTCTGAGTGAAGGCGTGGAAGAAGTGGTTGACCACAAAGCCCAGTGCGATGGGCACCAGCACTACTTTGACGATGGACAGGAACATATTTACAGGGTTCACATCCACGCGCTGGCCGGCATACAGCAGGGTGAGCAGGGGAGTCAGGATGGGTGCCAGCACGGTGGAAACGGCAGTCATACCAACGGACAGTGCAACGTCGCCCTTGGACAGATAGGTCATCACGTTAGAGGAGGTGCCGCCGGGGCAGGTACCCACAAGGATGACGCCGATAGCCAGCTCGGTGGGCAGGTGGAACAGCTGCGTCAGCGCCCATGCAAGGAAGGGCATCAGGGTGAACTGCGCAATGCAGCCGATGATCACATCCTTCGGGCGGCTGAACACCACCTTGAAGTCCTCCGGCTTCAGGGTGAGACCCATGCCGAACATGACGATGCCCAGCAGGGTGTTGACCCATGCGGTCTTTACTACACTGAAGGTGCCGGGGAACAGCAGAGACAGTGCCGCCACCACAATGACGATGGCGGCCATGTACTTGCCCACAAAGTCGCTTACTTTTTCCAATGTTTTCATGATAAACTCTCCTTTTTCCTGAACACTTATTTTTGCGGATGCAAAGGCAATGAAACATCCGGAAAATGGCTTTCCCGCAAACAAAAACGCCTTTGCCCCTTACGGTTCGTAAGAGACAAAGGCGTATAAACTCCTCTGCGGTACCACTCTTATTGCCGGTGCAAAGCCCGGCCCCTCAGTGCGCATCCAACAATGCGCGGCCCGTGATAACGGGGGCCTGCCGTTCCCGCTTACTGGGGCGCATACACCGCCCATTCAGCCGGAAAGCTCGGAGAGGATCTTCCCACGGACGCCCTGCACTGCCTTGCACCAAACCGGCAGCTCTCTGCAGCATTCCTTCCGGGTACTCTTTCTCGTCATAGCCGAATATTTCACTGCCACGGAGTATACTCCCCCGGGGGGCTGAAGTCAAGGGATATGACCCGTCTGTTTTTTCATCTGGTTCATATCATGAATGAAAGCAGCTCATGTGATGACTGCCTCGGCCAGCTTCGCCGGGCGTGGATCCTTTATGAAAAAGGTGAAGTGACCGCTGGCCACTTCACATTTTTGTGTCTCGTGTATTTTTACTGTTACAGGATGCGCACCCGGATGACGGCGGGGATGCTGCTCAGCTTCTCGCTCAGGCGGGCATCCACGGCACCGGTGGCGTCCAGCATGGTGTAGGCCATGTTCTTTTTGCTCTTGTTCACCATGTTTTCGATGTTCAGACCCGCTTCGGTAGTCAGGGCAGTGATCTGGCTGATCATGCCCGGCTCGTTCTTGTGGATGATGCAGATGCGCTTGCCGCCGGCGCGGGGCTGGTGCACCTCCGGCAGGTTGACCGAGTGGGTAATGTTGCCGTTGCGCAGGTAATCGCTCAGCTCCTGCGCCGCCATGACGGCGCAGTTGTCCTCGGCTTCCGGGGTGGAAGCGCCAAGGTGCGGAGTGCACACGATGCCGGGACGGCCCAGAATGTCTTCGGAGGGGAAGTCGGTCATGTAGCCGGACACCTTGCCGCTGTCCATGGCCTCCAGCAGGGCGGCGGTGTTCACCAGCTCGCCGCGGGCGTAGTTCAAAATCTTGACGCCATCCTTGCACAAAGCAAGGGTCTGGGCGTTGATGGTGTCCCTAGTGGTGGGCAGGTAGGGCACATGGATGGTGATGTAGTCGCACAGGGGCAGCATATCGTTCAGGTTTACGCAGTGGTGCACCTGACTGCTCAGGTTCCATGCAGCTTCAATGGAGATGTAGGGGTCGTAGCCGTAGACCTCCATGCCCAGCTCGATGGCGCAGTTTGCCACCCGGGAGCCGATGGCACCCAGACCGATGACGCCAAGGGTCTTGCCCTTGATCTCGTTACCCACGAACTGCTTTTTGCCCTTTTCCACGCTCTTGGCCATGGCGGGGTCACCGGCCAGACCCTGACACCACTGGGCGGCGGCGGCCACGTTGCGGCTGCCTGCAATGAGCATGCCGATGACCAGCTCCGCCACGGCATTGGCGTTGGCACCCGGGGTGTTGAACACCACGATGCCCTGCTCGCTGCAGCGCTCCAGCGGGATGTTGTTCACACCCGCACCGGCGCGGGCGATAGCCAGCAGGTTATCGTTGAAGGTGGTGTTCAAAAGGTCGGCGCTGCGCACCAGAATACCGTCCGGGGCATCGGCATCCACCGTGACATCGAACTGGTTCTTGGGCAGCTTTGCCAGCCCCACCGGGCTGATGGCGTTGAGCGTTTTGATGGTGTACATATCTGAAACCCCTCTTTATGCATTCTCTTTGCGGAACTTCTCCATGAAGTCCACCAGTTTGTCCACGCCCTCGGCAGGCATGGCGTTATAGATGGAAGCGCGCATACCGCCTACCAGACGGTGACCCTTCAGGTTCACGAAGCCCGCCTCGGCGGCTTCGGCGCAGAACTTTTTGTCCATGTCCGGGTTGGGGCTGGTGAAGGTGACGTTCATGGTGCTGCGGTAGCGGTGCTCCACAGGGTTCGTGAAGAACTCCTGCCCATCCAGATAATCGTACAGCACCTTGGCCTTGGCCTCATTGATCTTCTGCATATTGGCCAGACCGCCGATATCGTTTTCCAGATACTTGAGCACCAGACCGGTCATGTAGATGCACCAGCACGGCGGGGTGTTGTACATGCTGTCCTTCGCCAGCAGGGTGGTGTAGTTCATCATGGTGGGCACGTTATCGGCGGCGTGACCCAGCAGGTCATCCCGGATGATGGCAATAGCCATACCGGCGGGGGCTACGTTCTTCTGCACGCCAAAGTAGATGCAGCCGTACTTGCTGACGTCCACGGGCTTGGAAAGGATCATGGAGCTCATATCTGCCACCAGCGGCACGCCCTCCACCTGCGGCAGCTCCACATACTGGGTGCCGAAGATGGTGTTGTTCTGGCAGATGTGGATGTAGCTGGCGTCCTTGTCATAGTCGATAGCGTTTACATCCGGGATATAAGTGAAATTTTTATCCTTGCTGGACGCTACGATCTTGGCTTCACCAAACTTGGCGGCCTCCTTGGCAGCCAGACCCGAGAAGTTGCCGGACACGATGTAGTCTGCCTTGCCGGTGGTCATAAAGTTCAGCGGCACCATGGCGAACTGCTGGGTAGCACCGCCCTGAAAGAAGCCCACCTTGTAGTTATCGGGAATGTTCATCACCCGGCGCAGGGAAGCCTCGGTGTCCTTGATGATGGCATCGAACCACTTGCTGCGGTGGCTCATCTCCATGACGCTCTGACCGCTGTCGCCGTATTCCAGCAGCTCGGCCTGTGCCTGCCGCAGCACCTTTTCGGGCAGCATGCTGGGGCCTGCGCTGAAGTTATATACTCGTGCCATAATGAACCTCTCCTTTTTCTGTGATATACCTATTACGCAGCACCGCCGTTTTTGCGGTGCGTCTGTTACTTTCCGTAGCCGTAGTATACCGGTTTTCCCATGCCGAAAACAAGAGCATCTTTGCACAAAGATATGGCCCCCACACCCTGCCTGATGACACAAAGCATACAAATGTGCGCCGTGCGGAGACAAAATATAAGACAAATGTAAAAGACATGTGCTATCCCTTGGTTTCATGCGGATTTTCCGCCCTTGCACCTTTGGCAGAAATGCGGTATACTGGAAATACTAAGACAAATGTAAAAGAAAAACGAAGCCCAAACTGTGAAAGTGCGTTTGGAGCGGCCCGCAGAGCTTGTCGGGGCAAAGCCCCTCCATCTGCTAACGCAGACCGCTCTGCCGCTTAAAAGCCCCACTGGGGCTTTCATTGCTACGCTGCGCTCCGCAAACGCGGTCACTCCAAACGCGAAATAAAATAGTCATTCCGCTGAAAATGGTCAGAGCGAAGCGGAGACCATTCTAAATCGCCCCACCGCAAAAAAACGGTGACTAAGGGGAATTGAATCATTCAAGGAGGTACAACAGATGTACGGCTTACCAGATACCCTGCGGCCGCTTTCGGCGGCGGAAGAACAGGTGATGCTTGCGGTGTGGGCGTGCCCGGGCGCGGCGGCGCGGCGGGACATCAGCCAGAAGCTCAAGGCCACCGGCTGGGCAGCAGCCACGGTGCTGAATTTTCTCTACCGGTTGGAGGAAAAAGGCTGGGTCAGGTCGGCAAAACAGGGCAACTGCAACGTGTATGTGCCGCTGGTCACCCGGCGGGCTTACGGCGTGTACTGTATGCGGCAGCGGCTGGATACCCTGTTTGACGGCGACCTTGCCGCCGCCGTCCATGCGCTGGTAAGCGAGAGCGGCTGCTCCCAGAGCGCCTTGGAGCAGGCCATCCGGGTGCTGGAAGAGAAGCATCAGGAGACCGAGGAGTACGATTTGTACGACCCCTACGGCTGAATTGTTTCATATTTTTTTACAAAATGTTGGTTGACAACGAAATATCCGTTCTGTAATATAAAAGCTATTAAAAAATGAGAAACTGATATGGACGAACAGGAAAGGAGCAGCCAGACACATGGATCATTTGCAGAATGTATTAAGCTACTTCGACCAGCAGCAGCCCCTTTGCGCAGAGCACGACCGCATCCCCAAGGACCTCTATCGGGAGTTCGGGGTCAAGGCCGGTTTGCGCGACGAGACCGGCAAGGGCGTGCTGGCAGGTCTGACCAACATCTCGGACATCCGGGCGTTCCAGTATGTGGACGGGGTCAAGCACCCGGCAGACGGTCAGCTGCTGTACCGCGGCTATGACGTAAAAGACCTCATCAACGGCAGCCGCGGCAGCCGCTTTGCCTTTGAGGAGGCGGGATATCTGCTGCTGTTTGGTCAGCTGCCCACCCCGGAGCAGCTGGAGCAGTTCTGTGCGGTGCTGGGCGAGTGCCGCACCATGCCCACCAACTTTACCCGCGATGTCATTATGAAGGCACCCAGCCACGATATCATGAACAGCATGGCGCGCAGCGTGCTGACGCTGGCCTCCTACGACCCCAAGGCGGCAGATTTAGATACCGCCAACGTGCTGCGCCAGAGCATCCAGCTGGCGGGCATCTTCCCCATGCTGGCGGTGTACAGCTACCACGCCTATAACCACTACGAAAAAGACGCCAGCATGTATATCCACCGCCCGGACCCCAGCCTTTCCACCGCAGAAAACTTTTTGCGGATGCTGCGCCCGGATATGCAGTACACCCCGCTGGAAGCCCGCGTGCTGGACGTGGCGCTGCTGCTGCACGCCGAGCACGGCGGCGGCAACAACTCCACCTTTACCACCCGCGTGGTCACCTCCTCCGGCACCGACACCTACTCGGCCATGGCGGCGGCGCTGTGCTCCCTCAAGGGCCCGCGCCACGGCGGTGCAAACCTGATGGTCATGCACATGATGCAGAACATCCGGGACAACCTCCACGACCTTGAGGACGATGAGGAGCTGGAAGCCTACCTGAAAAAATTGCTCCATGGCGAGGCCTTCGACCGCAAGGGGCTCATCTACGGCATGGGGCACGCCGTCTACTCCCTGAGCGACCCGCGCGAGGTGGTGTTCAAGGGCTATGTGGAGCAGCTTGCCCACGAAAAGGGCCGGGACAAGGATCTTTCCCTCTATACCCGCATCGAGCGCATGGCACCCCAGCTGATCGCGCAGGAGCGCAAGATCTTTAAGGGCGTCAGCCCCAACGTGGACTTTTACAGCGGCTTTGTGTACGAGATGCTGGGCATCCCCATGGAGCTGTACACCCCGCTGTTTGCCGTGGCGCGCGTCATGGGCTGGAGCGCCCACCGCATCGAGGAACTGCTCAGCGCCAACAAGATTATCCGCCCGGCCTACAAGAGCCTTGGCGGCACCCACGATTATATCCCGCGCAGCCAGCGGGCATAAAGGGAGGGCATCAGCATGGAAGAATTGCAGCAGCATCAGGGGGAATGGTTCTTCCTCCACGAGCTCAACGTGGATAAGGTGTTCAGCACCATCCAGCGGGCAGATTATCTCATCCTGTATTATATCAAGGTAGCGCAGGAGGAACACCCCGGCGAAAAACTCTATCTTGCCGACCTTGCCGCCGCCATGGGGCTGCGGGTGACCGAGCTTTCCAAGGGCATCGAGAAGCTGCAGGACAGCGGCTTTGTAACATGGAAAACCGACCGCGAGGCCGGGCGCACCTATGTGGAGCTTTCCAGCAAGGCGGTGGAGTTGATGGCGGAGGAGCAGGCGCTTTTGCAGCGCTGCTACCGCCGGATGCGTGCCGAACTTGGGGACGCCGAGCTGCGCCGCGCCGCTGCCACCATGCAGCGCGCCACCGCTATCCTGAAGGAAGAGCGGGAGAAGGAGTTCCCGGCAGCGCAGTAACGATTATGAAAGAAAGATACCGGACAGCTTTGTAGGCCGCCCGGTATCTTTCTTTTTATAAAAATATTTTTATTTGATGCAGCTTGCGCAGGGGGTATAGCCTGCGGCAATGGCTTCATCGTAGCTGGAAAAGAGGACCTGGTTCTTTTCCGCAGGCAGGTTGGCGCAGGTGGGCAGGTGGAACTTTTTGCTGTTCACGTTGCCGATGTAAGCCTGCTGCGCGGTGCTGGAGGACGACGGGTCGGTGGGGTTCAGTTGGCTGTCCGGCACAAAGCGCTCGGTGCCCACAGTGAAGTTCTGGCCGTCGCTGCCAATGGTGATGGTGCCCTGCAGGTCGGTGCGGTAGACGTCCACCTTTGCGTCCCGCAGGATGCTCAGGGTCTCCTCGTGGGGATGGCCGTACTTGTTGCCCGTGCCACAGGAGATGACGCCCATTTCCGGCAGAACAGCGTTCAGAAACAGGTAGCCGGTGCTGGTGCTGGAGCCGTGGTGCCCTACTTGCAGTACATCGGCTTTCAGGTTGGCACCGCTGTTCACAAGGTCGGTCTCGGCGGTCTTTTCCATGTCACCGGTCAGCAGAAAGCTGGTGCTGCCGTAGTCGATGCGCAGCACCAGCGAGGTGTTGTTGGTCTCGCTGTACCCGGTTACCGGGCCTAGCAGGGTAACAGTGGCGCTGCCCAGCGGCCAGACCGTGCCCACGGAAGGCACTTCCAGCTGTAAGCCCTGCTGCTGGGTGTATTTGACAAAATCATTGAAGCATTTGGTGCTGCTCTCGGTCACCGGGCTGTAAGCGTGCCCCGCCGGGAACTTTGCCATTACGGCGGCAAGCCCGCCCACATGGTCCTCGTGAGCATGGGAGCAGAACACATATTGCAGCTGCTCCACCCCCTGCTTTTGCAGGTAGGAGACCACCAGACTGCCGTCGTCCACGTTGCCGCCATCGTAGAGCATGAACTGTCCGTCACACTCCACCAGTACGCTCAGCGCCTGCCCTACATCAATAAAGTGCATTTCAAAGGGCTGGCTTGACCCGGTGGAGGGCTTGACGGTGTGTCCGCCGCTGTCGGGCAGGCTGTCACAGGCGGTAAGCCCCAGCACCAGCACAGCGGCCAGCGCCAGCGCAGCCAGCCGCAGGAACAGGCGGCGGGGGAACAGAGTTACTTTTTCTTCTTTCCGGTTTTCCACGTTGCGTTCTCTTTCTGTTGATTATTCTTGGGTTTATGGCCGGGCGCAGAGTTGGGCGCAAAGCGCGCGCCCGGGCTGGGCTGACGGCCTGCCGGGGCGGTAGTGCGGGCATTTTTGCCGGTACCGCGTCCCTTCTGGTTGGGATGTACGGTATAAGTGCCGTCGTTGTGGATGGTCACCTCGGCGCTCTCTGCCCGGCGGGCGGTGCGCTGCACGGCGCGGCGGCCGACGGCGGGCACCAGCAGGGGGATCAGGTCCTCCCGGTGGGTCAGCTGCAAGGCTTTGACCACCTTTTCCGCGTTGCGGGGCTCGTAGTATTGCAGCAGCGCACGCTGCAATGCCTTGCCCTCGGGGGTCTTTTCCACAAATACCGGCTTGAGGGTGTAGGGGTCAAGGCCGGTATAGAACATACAGGTGCTCACGGTGCCGGGGGTGGGGTAGAAGTCCTGCACCTGCTCCGGGCGCATGTGGTTCTTATAAAGGTACTCGGCCAGATAGACCGCGTCCTTCAGGGTGCTGCCCGGGTGGCTGGACATGAGGTAGGGCACCAGATACTGCTTTTTGCCCGCCTTCTTGCTCAGCTCGTAGAATTTATCCTTGAACTTGTTGAAGGTCTCGATGGGCGGCTTGCCCATGTAGGCAAGGGTGTTGGGGGCGCAGTGCTCCGGGGCGACCTTCAACTGGCCGGACACATGGTACTCCACCAGCTCTTTAAAGAAGGTATCGTCCGGGTCCGCCATCAGGTAGTCGAACCGGATGCCGCTGCGGATGAACACCTTTTTCACGCCCGGCAGCTCCCGCACCCGGCGCAGAATTTTAAGGTAGTCGCTGTGATCCACGATCATGTGGGAGCAGGTGGTGGGGGCAAGGCAGTGCTTGCCGCCGGTGCACATGCCGCGCAGCATCTGCTCGCGGCAGGAGGGAAAGCGGAAGTTTGCGGTAGGACCGCCCACATCGTGGATATAGCCCTTAAAATCCGGCTCGTGGGTCATGCGTTCGGCTTCCTCCACGATGCTGTCGGCGCTGCGGCTGGTGACCCGCCGCCCCTGATGCAGCTGGATGGCGCAGAAGTTGCAGCCGCCGAAGCAGCCGCGGTTCTGGATGATGGAGAACTGCACCTCGCGGATGGCGGGCACGCCGCCCATGCTCTCGTAGATGGGGTGGTAGCGGCGGGTGTAGGGCAGGGCGTACACCTTGTCCAGCTCTCCGCGCACCAGCGGCTTTGCGGGGATGTTCTGCACCAGATACTTTTCGCTCTGCTTTTGCACGATGATCTGGCCGCTGACCACGTCCTGATTGTCCATCTGGATGCGGCAGGCCTTGGCGTAGGCGGTCTTATCGCTGGCCACCTTTTTAAAACCGGCGCACTCCACATACCGCTGGGGCAGGTGGTCGAAATCGGTCAGGTAGCAGGTGCCGTTCACGTCCGTGATGGTCTCCACCGGCTCCCCGGCGGCCAGACGGCGGGCAATCTCCACGGTCTGGTGCTCGCCCATGCCAAAGCTGATGAGATCCGCGCCGGAGTCCTCGGCGATGCTGGGCAGCACGGTGTCCAGCCAGTAATCGTAGTGGGCAAACCGGCGCAGGCTGGCTTCCAGACCGCCTAAGATCACCGGCAGGTCGGGGTAAGCCTGCTTGGCAAGCTTGGTGTACACGGTGGCGCTGCGGTCCGGGCGGGCACCGGCCTTGCCGCCGGGGGAGTATTCGTCCTCGGCGCGGGGAATTTTTGCCACGGAATAGTGGCTGACCATGCTGTCCACGTTGCCGCCGCCGATGAAAAAGCCGTACTTGGGCTTGCCGAACCGCTTGAAGTCCTCGCAGTCGGTATAGCGGGGCTGTGCCAGCACGCCCACCTTGTAGCCCTCGGCCTCCAGCAGGCGGCTGATGATGGCGGTGCCAAAGCTGGGGTGGTCCACATAGGCGTCACCGCCCACCACCACAAAGTCCAGCTGCTCCCAGCCCCGGGCTTCCATGTCTGCCCGGCTGATGGGAAGAAATTCGGTGTAGATCTGGGGAGTAGAATGTTCCATAATGCTCCTTTATTATTCCTCCGGTTGGTTCATCTGCATTTCCAGCCACTGCTGGCGGCTGATGAGCACGGCGCGGGGCTTTGCACCCTCGTAGGGGCCAATGATGCTCTTTTGCTCCATCTCGTCCATGATGCGGGCGGCGCGGGCGTAGCCCAGCTTGCAGCGGCGCTGCAACAGGCTGGTGGAGGCCTGACCGGCGTCGATGACCACGTCCACGGCCTGCTTGAACATGGGGTCGGAGCCTGCGTCCTCCTCGGCGTCGGCACCGCCGCCGCCCTTTTTGCCGTCCTGAATGGCGTGCTTTTCCATGGCCTCGATCATGGCCTCGTCGTACTGCACGGTGGCGCTGGATTTGATGAAGTCCAGCACACGGCTGATCTCCTCATCCCGCACAAAAGTGCCCTGAATGCGGGTGGGCTTGGGTGCGCCCACGGGCATAAAGAGCATATCGCCCTGACCCAGCAGCTTTTCTGCGCCGGCACCGTCCAGAATGGTGCGGCTGTCCACCTGACTGGACACCGCAAAGGCGATGCGGCTGGGGATGTTGGCCTTGATCAGGCCGGTGATCACGTCCACGCTGGGGCGCTGGGTGGCAACGATCAGGTGCATACCGGCGGCGCGGGCTTTCTGGGCGATGCGGCAGATGGAATCCTCCACATCCTTGCCCACCACCATCATCAAATCGGCCAGCTCGTCGATGATAATGGCGATGTAGGGCATCTTTTCCAGCTCTGGCTGCTCGGCAGCCAGCTTGTTGAAGGACTTGATATCGCGCACATTGTTCTCCGCAAACAGGCGGTAGCGGCGCTCCATCTCCTGCACTGCGCTGCCCAGTGCACCGGCGGCCTTGCGGGGCTCGGTGACAACGGGCATCAGCAGGTGAGGGATGCCGTTATACTCGGCCAGCTCCACTACCTTGGGGTCGATGAGCAGCAGCTTCACGTCCTCCGGGCTGGAGCGGAACAGCAGGCTCATGATAATGCTGTTCACGCACACGGATTTACCGCTGCCGGTGCTGCCCGCGATGAGCAGGTGGGGCATCTTGCACAGGTCGGTCACCTGCGCTACACCGGCAATGTCCTTGCCAAGGGCGATGCCCAGCGGCGAGGTCATGCGCAGAAAACTCTGGCTCTCAAAGATGCTGCGGATGGAAACGGCGGTCTTTTTGTGGTTGGGCACCTCGATGCCCACGGCGGGCTTGCCGGGGATGGGGGCTTCCATACGCACGTCTGCCACCGCAAGGTTCAGGGCGATATCGTCCGCCAGCGAGGTGATGCGGCTGATCTTCACACCCGCCATGGGCTGCAGCTCGTACCGGGTGACAGAAGGTCCGCGGGAGATATCCAGCACCCGGGTGCGCACGCCGAAGCTCTCCAGCGTGTCCACCAGCTTTTGGGCGTTGGCCTTCAGCTCCTCCTGTGCGCCGGGGTCGCTCTCCTCCTGCGTTTTTTCAAACAGCTCAATGGGTGGGTACTGGTACTCGTAGCGGTCCACCGTCTTGGCCTCCTCGGCGGGTGCGGTGGCGGCCGCCTGCTCGGAGACGGCGGGCTTTTCCATGGCCGCAGCCACCAGCGAGTTGATGTCTTTTTCCTCCACCGGCTCGGCGGTGATGCTGATCCAGCCGTCCTCGTCCGGCGCAGAGCGGAACGCCACGGCGTTCTCGGCGCTCACCCGGGGCACAGCGGGCTGAATGGGTGCAGCTTCCGGCGGCTGCGGCATCTGTGGCTGTACCACCGGCGCTGTCGGCTGGACGATGGGAGCATCAAAAGCGGGGGCAGGCTCTTCCGGCTGCACAGCGTCCCTGGTAAAGAAATCTGCCGCAGCGGTGACCACCGGGTCTGCCACGATGGGCGGCGGCGTGGGCTTGGATGCAGGGCGCAGCGGGTCCTGCCCGAAGGTGCCGCCCGGCCCGACGATCAGCGGCTCAATGGGCTCGCTGCCGCCCTCGGAGAGGGCGGTGTGGTCGGGGCCAAGGTCTACATCAAAGGCGGCGCGGGGATGGGCAACGCTGACCCGCACCGGGGTGATGGGCGGCGCGGCAGGCTCCGGCTGGGCAAGGGCGGCGGGTGCAGCCTCAGTTTCGGCAGCGTCTGCCTCCATCTCCTGCGTTACCTTGTGTCCCCAGCGCAGCACGCCGGACATCCAGTCCGGCACCCCTAGATGCAGCCCGGCAGGCTCGTCCTCCTCGTCCAGCGGCTCGTCCTCGGTTTCGTCGTATTCCTCGTCGATCGCCCGCTCTGCCTGCCGGATGGAGGCGCGCTCGGCGCGGCGGGCAGAGCGCTGCTCTGCAAAGGCAGCGCCGCGGGCGTGGATACCGCCGGTGACGGCACACAGCCAGACCCAGACCTCGGCGGGGGTGATGTCAAAAATGTACAGGCTGCCGCACAGCAAGAGCACGACCATGATGAGATTTGCTGCCGGACGTCCGCACAGCAAAAGCAGCACGCCGCCCAGCACAAAGCCCATTGCGCCGCCGGAAAGCCATGCGTTGACGCCGTTGGCGTAGCAGGCGGAAAGCATTTGCAGCGCCGACAGCCCCTGCGGCTGGATATCGGAAAACACGATGACTGTGCCGCAGACAAAGATAAGCCCCAGCACCAGCTTGAGGATGCGGGACAGCAGCTCCTCGCCCCGGGTGTACAAAACGGCCAGACAGCACACGGCTGCACCCAGCACAAAGCTGCCGCAGCCGAACAGCCCGAACAGCACATCATGGAGCACCCGCCATACGGAATCGCCCCGCACAAAGGCCAGCACCATCAGCAGCAGGCCGCCGAACAGGGTGCCAAGCCCTGCCGGGAGCCGCTGCTCTGCCTTTTTACGGCGGGCGGCAGTACGCCGTTTCGTTGATTTTCGTTTTTTCGTTGCCATTCTACTCTGTTCCCCAACTTCCCATAGACACAATAATTGATTCTATTATTGTACCACGCAAGGGCAAAAATGGCAAACCATAATGTTGTTTTTCTTGAGGAAAATGGAACGAACCCAGCCCCTCTCGTGAAAAGGCGTTTGGAGCGCTCCGCAAAGCGCGACAAACGCGAAATAAAAAATAATTTTTCCGCTGTTCCTGCGCAAAGCGAACGCGGAGCGCAGTTCAAATCGTCTGGCTGAGGGGAAGCTGCAAAGCTTTACCCCTGCTCAATTTCTTTATATAGCCATGCCAGCGCATCCGAAAGACCGCCCAACTCGTCGATGAGTTTTTCCTTTACGGCACGGCGTCCGTCCAGCACCGTGCCCATGTCCATGACCAGCTCCCCGGTGTGGAGCATCAGCTGGGTGTAGCGCTTTTCCGGCATACCGCTGTGGGCGGCTACAAAGCCGGTGATGCGCTGCTGCATCTGCTCAAAGCAGTGCATGGTCTGCGGCACGCCTAAGATCAGCCCGGAGTGCCGCACCGGATGCACCGTCATGGTGGCGGTGGGCACGATAAAGCTGTGCCGCGCGCTGACCGCCAGCGGGATGCCGATGGAGTGCCCGCCGCCCAGCACCAGTGTGGCGCTTGGCTTGGAGATGCTGGCAATCAGCTCTGCCAGCGCAAGGCCGGTCTCCACATCGCCGCCCACCGTGTTCAGCAGCACCAGAAGCCCCTCGATGCGGGGGTCCTCCTGCACCGCCACCAGCTGGGGGATGACGTGCTCGTACTTGGTGGTCTTTTGCCCCTGCGGCGCTTCGGTGTGCCCTTCGATCTGGCCGATGACGGTCAGGCAGTGGATGACATGACCGCCCCGGCTCAGGGTGACCGTGCCCAGATCCTCGATATCCTCTTTTTCCATCCGGTGCTGCTCTGCGGGGGTGTCTTTTGCCGTATCCATGCGCGTTCTCCTTCCGTAGCAGGGTCTTTGTGGGGTCAGTATCCCCCGGCTGCCGGGGAAGTATGCAGGAGCGCGAATACAAAAAACTTTGTGAATTTTTTGCTTTTTTACAAATAGGTATTTGACATTCGCCTTTCATGCTGTATACTTTAAATAATATAACAGGATAAAACGGAACATCTCTCTGCGCGCAAAGAAGCCCCTTGCATGGCGGCAGAAGCTGCAGCGCGTTGGGCAGAAAGGAGAATTTTGCTATGAACACCCCCCAGAAAGCATCGATCCCTGTGATCAAGCGTCTCCCCAAATATTACCGGTATCTGCGCTCCCTGCAGGCCGATGGCATTACCAGCATCTCCTCCCGGGAACTGGCCTCTCAGATGGGCACCACCGCCTCACAGGTGCGGCAGGATTTTAACTGCATCGGTGACGTGAACGGACGGCAGGGCATCGGCTACTCGGTGGAGAACCTGCTTTCCATTCTGGAAAGCCTGCTGTTCGGCAACGGCGACCGTCTGCCCACCATTCTGATCGGCTGCGGCCGTCTGGGCAAGGCCGTGAGCCGCTTTATCACCACCGATACCAACGGCTACAAGCTGATCGCGGCCTTTGACGTGGCCGAGAACGAGGTGGGCAAGGAGATCAGCGGTATCCGCATCCGGCACATTGACGAGCTGGAGGCCTTCTGTGAGGAAAACAAGCCCAAGGTGGCTGTGCTCTGTGTGCCCCGCGATGGTGCACAGCAGGTCAGCGGACGGCTGGTGGATTTGGGCATCGAGGGCTTCTGGAACTTCTCCCACTATGACCTGTCGGTGTCGTACCCCAATGTGGTGGTGGAAAACGTCCATCTGGGCGACAGCCTGATGAGCTTGGGCTACCGTCTGCGCAATCAGGAGTGACGGCATGGCAAAATTGTATTTCCGCTACGGTGCTATGAACAGCGGCAAGAGCACGGCGCTGATGCAGGTGGCACACAACTACGAAGAGCAGGGCATGAAGGTGCTCATTTTGAAGCCGCAGGTGGATACCAAGGGTGGCGGAGAACTGGTGAGCCGTCTGGGCGTGCGCCGCAAGGCAGACCTGCTGATCCCGCCGGAGCTGGACGTGTTTGAAGCCGTGAAGGCGGCAAACGCTGCCTCCGGGCCGCTGGCCTGTGTGCTGTGCGACGAGAGCCAGTTCTTTACCCCGGAACAGGCCGAGCAGCTGTTTATGATTACGGTAGATTTGAATATCCCGGTGATCTGCTACGGTCTGCGGGCGGATTTTTCCCTCAAGGGCTTCCCGGGCTCTACCCGTCTGCTGGAGCTGGCGCACACCATCGAGGAGATGAAGACCATCTGCACCTGCGGGCGCAAGGCCATCTGCAACTGCCGCAAGGTGAACGGACAGTTCGTCTTTGAGGGCGAGCAGGTAGCCATCGACCTTGAAAACGATGTGCAGTACGTCAGCATGTGCCCCCAGTGCTACTTCAAGGCACGGCGGGCGTTCTACGCTGCAAGGAAAGACTGAGATACTTTTATGTTTTATACAAGCCGCTGTACCGCGCCGGGTGCAGCGGCTTTTTTGCGTGATTTGCGGAAGAGTTACCCCCTCAGTCTCGCTACACTCGCCAAAGTCTCCGACAGGCTGTATACAGACTGATATATCAATTTGTTGCATTTTGTGAGAGAAACTGATATATCAACCGGACGGAATTCGCACGTTTTTTGCGCTATTGATATATCAGTTCAGACCGGGCAGTTACTTGCCGGAGGGGAGCGGGAATGGGAGAAGAAGAGAGCAGCGGGGGCGGCAGAGCATAAAAAATTACAGGCGGAACGGTAAATGTAACAGAAATTATTGAAATTTTTGCCGTTCTTCCCATGTTGCATCCCAGATTTTTATGCAAGTCATTGAAGTATACAAGTTGCACAGTTTTTCAGCGCAAGTTTATTCATTTCGGCAAGGACGTCGAATTGCACGCGAAAACAAGGGCAATATTTGTACGTTTTTATCCCGTATCACTGTAATTTACATCTTTCTTTTTTCGGTGGCTTTTGTTATCATAATTGTATACAAGGGGGCATGTGCAGACCCCCTGCATGAAGATGTTTTCTATTAGGAGGAGAACAAAAATGAGCAAGGCAATTTCTCGTCGTAACTTCCTGATGGCTACCGGCGCTGTCGGTGCTGCAGGTCTGCTGGCTGCCTGCGGCAGCAAGCCCGCTGCTTCTTCCACCGCTTCTTCCGCTGCTTCTCAGGCCCCCGCTGCTTCCGCAGACGAGAGCCTGGCCCTGTCTGACGGCCCTGTCAGCCTGAGCATCAGCTGGTGGGGCGGCGACAGCCGTCACGCTGCTTACCAGAGCGCTCTGGAGGCTTTCCAGGCTGAGCACTCCAACATCACCGTGGAGCCCACCTTCGCCGCATGGTCCGGCTGGGAAGAGAAGATGGCTGCTGCCTTCATCGCAGGCAACGCTCAGGATGTCTGCCAGGTGAACTGGAACTGGCTGTACAACTACTCTGCCGACGGCAGCAAGTTCGTGGATCTGAACACCACCTCCAAGTTCATCGACCTGACCCAGTGGGATTCCGCTGCTATGGACGCTTGCTATGTGGCCAACAGCCAGCAGTGCGTGCCCGTCTCCATGACCGGCCGTATCTTCTACTGGAACATGACCACCTTTAATAAGGCTGGCATCACCGAGGTTCCCAAGTCTCTGGACGATCTGATGGCTGCCGGTAAGGCTTTCCAGGAGAAGCTGGGCGACGATTACTACCCCATGCACCTGGGCGCATACGACCGTATGATCCTGATGGTGTTCTACCTCGAGTCCAAGTACGGCAAGGACTGGGCAGATCCCGTTACCTCCACCCTGAACTACACCGAGGAGGAGATCGCTGAGGGTCTGGCCTTCATCAAGAGCCTGGTGGACAACCACGTCATGATGAACCTGAAGACCTACTACTCTGCAAACTCCGATACCGCTACCCACCAGTCCAATGAGTGGATCACCGGTAAGATCGCAGGCATCTTCGAGTGGGATTCCGCTGCAAGCAAGTACTCCTCCGCTCTGGACGACAGCAATAAGGACGGCTTCACCGTCGGCGAGGAGATCAAGTTCGGCGATAACAACGGCGGCTTCTCCAAGGTGTCCATGGGTCTGGCTATCACCAAGACCTGCAAGAACGTTGCCGAGGCTGCTACCCTGATCAACTTCCTGCTGAACGAGGAGAAGGGTGCTTCCATCATGGGTTCTGAGTGCGGCATCCCCGCTTCCAAGGCTGGCCTGAAGTTCGCGCAGGACGCCGGCGCTGTCAAGGACCTGGTTGCTGAGGCAAACGCCAAGGTCATGGCTTTCACCACCAACAAGCTGGATCCCCTGTTCGAGAACAACGACCTGAAGGCTTCCGGCACCGGCATCTATCAGGAAGTGTTCGATAACATCGACTACGGCGATCAGACCCCCGAAGAGGCTGTCGAGACTCTGCTGGACGGCATGGAGTCTGTTGGCTACACCATCGGCTAAGCTTACCTCTCTCTGACAGCGGTCAGAACCGGATATTCAGTATCTGAAATAAATAAGGGCATCTGCCGCCCGTACGACAGATGCCCTTGTTTTATCGGTGAATGGTTATCAAACCTTGAATGAATTGTTGCCGGTCTGTGACCTGCTGCACTGTCTGCTTCAAATCCTGTAAAAGGAGGATTTCGGATGAAAAAAATGTAATGCGCCCGCCGGCGCACGAACTCCGTTCCAGAAATGGGTCGATAAGTATCAGGGTCTGTTTTATCTGATTCCCTGGATCATCGGCTTTCTCGTCTTTAAGGCGTTCCCCTTCGGTCAGTCGCTGTACTACAGCTTCACCGATATGAACTTCTTCAAGGACGGCACCAGCTTTGTTGGTCTGGCCAACTACATTACCGCATTCCACACCAGAAAGATCACCAAGGCGCTGATCATCACCTTCAAGTACGCCTTTATCACCGTGCCCCTGAAGCTGATCTTCGCACTGTTCATCGCCTACATCCTGAACTTCAAGATCGCCTGCGTCAACCTGTTCCGCACCGTGTACTACATCCCCTCCATTCTGGGCGGCTCTGTGGCTATCGCCGTGCTGTGGAAGGCTGTGTTCAGCGTGGACGGTCTGCTGAACACCGTGGTGCGCGCTGTCACCTTTGGTGCGGTGCAGGGCCCCGAATGGCTGTCTGACCCCAACTACGCGCTGTGGATCATCTGCTTCTTGCGTATATGGCAGTTCGGTTCCGCCATGGTGCTGTTCCTTGCTGCACTGAAGGGCGTGCCCGCAGACCTGTACGAGGCTGCTACCATCGACGGCGCCGGCAAGTGGCGTCAGTTCTTCTCCATCACCGTTCCGATGATCACCCCCATCATCTTCTACAACCTGGTCACTCAGATCTGCCAGGCTTTCCAGGAGTTCAACGGCCCCTACATCATCACCAACGGTGGTCCCCGTGGTTCCACTACCCTGATCTCCCTGCTGGTTTACAACTACGCATTCAAGTCCTACGACATGGGCATGGCTTCTGCTCTGGCGTGGATCATGTTCATCATCGTCTGCATCCTGACGATCATTGCGTTCACCAGCCAGAAGAAGTGGGTCTACTACTCGGATGAAAGGTAAGGTGACCAATATGGGAATGAAAGCATCGAATAAGATCGCAACCTTCTTTAAGTACTTCGTGCTGATCCTGGTTGGTATCATCATGATCTATCCTCTGCTGTGGATGATCAGCGCTACCTTCAAGGACAACAGCGAGATCTTTGCAGGCATCAGCCTGTGGATCAAAAAGCCTACGCTGGATGGCTACCGCAACGCCCTGAACAACTTCGGCGGCTCCATCAACATCCTGCAGGCCATGCTCAACACTTACAGCTATGTCATCCCCAAGGTGATCTGCACTGTGGTGTCTGCCTGTATTGCCGCTTACGGCTTTGGCCGTTTCGACTTCCCCGGCCGCAAGCTGCTGTTCAACATCATGCTGGCTACCCTGTTCCTGCCGCAGGTCGTGCTGAACGTACCCCAGTACCTGCTGTACAACAAGTTCGGCTGGGTGGACAGCCCCTTCTATCTGGCCATCTGGGTGCACTGCGCATTTGCTACCGAGACCTACTTCGTGTATCAGCTGGTGCAGTTCATGCGCAACGTCCCGCGTGATCTGGACGAGGCTGCCGCCATTGACGGCTGCTCCTCCTTCCAGACCCTGTACAAGGTCATCGTGCCCATGCTGGGACCCGCTCTGGTGTCCTGCGCACTGTTCCAGTTCATGTGGAGCTGCAACGACTTTATGGGCCCGCTGCTTTACGTCAGCACCCCCGGCAAGTACCCCATGTCCCTGTTCGTCAAGCTGTCTATGGACGGTGATACCGGCTTTGCTTGGAACAAGATCCTTGCTCTGTCCCTCATCTCCATCCTGCCGCAGCTGATCGTATTCTTCTGTGCACAGGATCAGTTCGTTGAAGGTATCTCCGCAGGTGCCGTCAAGGGCTAATGCGCCATAAGAACATCTGACCAAGACCAACACCCCCTGTGCTGCTCCCAACGGATGGCACAGGGGGTGTTTTGGTTGATACATCATTTTGTCTGCTTCTTGCGGTACTGCAAAGGACTGATATCCATCACCTCGCGGAACACGCGGCGGAAGTGGGCGGCGCTGGCAAAGCCGGTCTGCTCGGCAATCGCGCTGATGGAAAGCTCGGTGGTCTCCAGCAGCTTCTGCGCGGCCTCGATGCGGCGGTTGTTCAGGTAGTCCACGATGGACTGCCCGGTCACCCGCCGGAACAGGCGGCTGAGGTAGTAAGGGGAAAGGTAGAACCGCGCCGCCACCTCGGTAAGGGAGAACTTTTGCCGGTAGTTGGCGGCAAGGTAGGCACACACCTGCTCAATGGTCTCGTTGCGGGGGCGCGCTGCGGCGCTGCTCTCGGCAAGGCACTCCTGCTCGACATAGTGCAGGATGAGCAGCAGGTACAGCCCGCCGGGGTAGTCCTGCTCCGGCATGGCAGCGCGCATCATCTCCAGCAGGGTGCGCAGGCGGCGAACCCACGGCACCGGGCCGTACAGCACCGTTACCTCGCCGGGCAAAAACAGCCGGGCAAAATCCCGCTGGGTGGCGCTGCGCAGCTCGTGCAGGGCGCTGAGCGGGAACCGACAGCCTACCAGTTCCGGTACGGCTGCACCGGCGGCAGAGAGCACTGCGTCCCCCGCGCCCAGCAGCAGCGCGCTGCCGGGGTTCAGCAGCAGGCTGTTTTCCCCCATTTGCAGGGTGCAGCTGCCCTCGCTTACCAGCAGAAAGGTGCACGTCTCCTCGTCTGCCGTCAGCTCCAGCTTGCTGCCGTTCAGCCGCACGGTGTCCGCTTTTACCTTTGCATGGATCTTTTCCCGTTCCGCTTTCATCTTGCGCATCCTTTCCGGAAACAGCCCTCCCGGTAGCCGGGAGAGCGCTTTTCCTCATGATACCACGTCTGCCCCGTGGGGGCAAGACAAACTCACAGGAGGTTATTTCGCATGAATCTGACCCTGATCCGTTCCATGACCCGCAGCGCCGTTTTCGAGCTGGAAAACGAGCTGTGCTACCGTCCGGCACACCCCTTTACCGTTGCCCTGAACGGCAAGACGGTGTACGAGGCCTGCAACACCAATGTATTTTCCCTGTTCTCCCTGCTGCCCGGCACCACCTATACGGTGGAGGTGCAGGCCGAGGGCGAGACCCTGAAGCTGGATTTCACCACCGAGGCCGAGACCTTCTTTGTGGATGCTGCCCGCTATGGTCTGGTGGCCGATGGCGAGACTGACAACACCGTGCGGCTGCAGGCAGCATTGTCCACCTGCCCCAAGGGCGGCACGGTGTATGTGCCCGCCGGCCGTTACCGCACCGCCAGCCTGTTCATGAAGAGCAACACCACCCTGTATCTGGAAAAGGGCGCTGTGCTGCTGGGCGACAACGACCGCACCCATTACCCCATCCTGCCCGGCGTGCTGCCCAGCGAGAACGAGGTGGACGAGTACTACCTGACCGGCTGGGAGGGCAACCCGCTGGACAGCTTTGCAGGCCTGTTGAACATCACGCAGGTGCATGACGTGGTGGTGACCGGCGAGGGCACGCTGGACTGCGATGCCCAGAACGGCGACTGGTGGGTGAACCCCAAGGTCAAGCGCATCGCATGGCGTCCCCGCGCCGTGGCTGCGGTGGACAGCGAGAACGTCTGCCTGCACGGCATCACGGTGCAGAACAGCTTCTCGTGGACCATCCACCCCATCTTTGTCAAGCATCTCGACCTGCTCAACTTCAACATCAACAACCCCTACAACGCCCCCAACACGGACGGCATCGACCCCGAGAGCTGCGAGTATATCCGCATCATCGGCATGAACATCCATGTGGGTGACGACTGCATCGCCATGAAGGCCAGCAAGGTCTTTCTGGGCATGAAGCTGAAGCGCAGCTGCGAGCATACCGTCATCCGCAACTGCCTGCTGGACAAGGGTCACGGCGGCATCGTCATCGGCAGCGAGATGAGCGGCGGCGTCAAGGATATGGTGGTGACCCAGTGCCTGATGGACCACACCGACCGCGGTCTGCGTGTCAAGACCCGCCGCGGCCGCGGCAACACCGCCGTCATCGACGGGCTGGTGTTCCGCAACGTGGAGATGCGGGGCGTCAAGGCACCCTTTGTCATCAATATGTTCTACTTCTGCGACCCGGACGGCCACGGCCCCTATGTGCAGTGCCGCGAGGCGATGCCGGTGGACGAGTACACCCCCAAGCTGGGCAGCCTGACCATGGAGAACATCGTGGCCACCGATGCCCAGTTCGCGGGCTGCTACTTCGACGGCCTGCCGGAGCAGCCCATCGAGCGGGTGACCATGCGGGACGTGAGCATCACCTTCGACCCCAACGCCAAGGAGGGACAGGCCGCCATGGCTGACAACCGCCCGCTGGTGAAAAAAGCTGGCCATCTATGCCGAGAACGTCAAGGAGATCGACCTGCACAACGTGAAGATCGAAGGCTACGAGGGCGAGCGGCTGCACTTTGTCAACGTAGGACATTTTGAGGAGGACTGACCCATGACCCATGAAGAGATCCTGTCCATGCTGGGCGACTATGTGGACTACCTGATCGCCAATTCCAGCGCCGAGACACCGATGTGGAACATCGAAAAGGTGCGCAGCGGCAAGCCCAACAAGTGGAACTACATCGACGGCTGCATGATCACCGCCTGCCTGAGCCTGTACAAGACCACCGGCGACGAGAAGTATCTGGAGTTTTCCAAGGAATTCATCGACTACTTTGTGCAGCCGGACGGCTCCATCAAGACCTACGACCCCAAGGAGTATAATCTGGACAACGTGAATCAGGGCAAGAACCTGTTCATCTTGTATGACATCTACGGGGACGAGAAGTACCGCAAGGCAATCGACACCATCCGCAGCCAGCTGCTCACCCAGCCCCGCACCAAGGAGGGCAACTTCTGGCACAAGGACATCTACCCGTGGCAGGTGTGGCTGGACGGCACCTATATGGCACAGCCCTTCTACATGGAGTACGAGACCCGCTTTAACAAGATGCAGGGCTGTATCGACAGCTACAAGCAGTTCATGAACATCAAAAAGCATATGCGGGACGAAAAGACCGGCCTATACTACCACGGCTACGACGAGAGCCGCCAGATGTACTGGGCAGACCCCGAGACCGGCTGCAGCCCCAACTTCTGGCTGCGCGCCATGGGCTGGTTCCTTGTGGCAATGGTGGATGTGCTGGAGCGCATGGACGAGCAGCTGTACAACGAGTATCGCGGCATCATGGCCATGCTCAAACAGGCTGTGGAGGACATGCACAAGTTCCAGGACGAGCAGACCGGGATGTTCTGGCAGGTCATCGACCACCCGGAGGCCGAGGGCAACTATCTGGAGACCAGCGGCACCGCCCTGTTTGCCTACGCAGTGCTCAAGGGCGTGCGTCTGGGCTATCTGCCCAAACGCATGGCTGCATGGGCGGAGAAGGCTTTCTACGGCACCTGCGACCGGTATCTGTCCAAGAACCCGGACGGCAGCTTGCAGCTGGACGGCATCTGCCTTGTGGCGGGTCTGGGCGGCAAGGATCACCGTGACGGTTCTCTGGCCTACTACTTCAGCGAGCCGGTGGTCTGCAACGATGCCAAGGGCGTAGGCCCGCTGGTGCTGGCTTATACCGAAATGATCGCGCGCAAGTAACCAAAAACGGGATACAGCAGGGCTGAGCAGCTGCAAAAAAGCGGCTGCTCAGCCTTTTTGCGTGTCTTTTTTGCCCCCTTGCATAAACCGCCCGCCGCTGTCCCACACTAAACCCAGAAAAGTTCCCGTACACAAAACGAACAGATGGGAGTAACAAGCATGGAGCAGATCAAAAAAATTTTCTGCACGGCAAGGGCTTTGCTCTGCTGCTGACCGCAAGCCTGCTGGCTGCGGCTGCGGCAGGGGTGTGGGCGGTGCGTGCCCTGCGGGTAGAACTGCAAAAAAGTCTGGATGGACTAAACGCCCCCGGCACCACCCAACAGACCACCCCGGAAACAGAACCGGACTGGGACGCACAGGAGGACACCACATGGCAGCAGCCCGTGACCGACGTTGCAAACAGCAAGGCAGATGTGCCGCAGCAGACGCCCTCTGGGGCATCCTCTGGTGCGCAGTCTGGCTCTGGTTCGCTGCGCGAACCCTCGGCACTGCAAGGCGCATCCTCGCCTGCCAGCAGTTCGGCGCAGCCTGCCGCCGCGCCCTCTATGCCGGGGCGCGTGCTCAACGCCTTCAGCGGCGATGAGCTGGTGTATAACAAGACCCTTGGAGACTGGCGCACCCACAACGGCGTGGATTACGCCTGCACGCAGGGGGCAGCGGTAGCAGCACCCGTGGCGGGCAAGGTAGTGTCTGCCGGGGCAGAGGGCAACTGGGGCACCGTGGTGGTGCTGGAGGATGCCGCTGGCCGCCTTTGGCGGCTGTGCGGTGTGGCTGACCCTGCCGTAAAGGCCGGGGACACCGTGACCGCCGGGCAGAAGCTTGGCACGGTGGGCACTGTCGGCTGCGAATGCGCCGAGGAGAGCCACATCCATGTGGAGGTAAAGCAGGGCGAAAGCTACCTCGACCCGGCAAAGCTGCCGGAGTAAGCAAACCATAAAAGGGGCTGCAACAGCGGCTCCTTTTTTGCTGCGTCAGGCGGTACGGCGCGTTTGCAGCAGCCAGAGAACCAGCACCGAAAGCACCCCGGCTGCCAGCAGTACATCTGCGGGGTGTGCGGCCCAGTGCTGGAAGGCAATGCCGTAGGCTGCCTGCCCGATGGGCTGGGTCAGGCAGGCCAGCACGGTGCAACAGGCGGTAGTTTTGCCCAGCTGTGCCTGCGGCACCAGCACTTGCAGCTGCGCAAAAAACCATACATTGAACAGCGCTGCCACGGCCATAAACACGGCCCCCAGCACCAGAATGCTGCCGAACTGCAGCACTGACACCCGGAGGGCAAGACCCAGCGCGGCGCACACGCCGCTGAGCGCCAGCAAAAGAGGTGTGCCGCTGCGGATGGGATGACGGACAAAGACGGTTCCGGCCAGCACGCCGCCTAAAATGCCGCCTGCGCTCAGCACCGCCTGCACAAGACCAAGGGAGGCATCACTTTTCTGCAAAGTCTGTACCACCAGCACCGGAACACCTACGGTGAGGGCGGGGACTTCCAGCAGGTTTACAGCCGCCATGGCGGCAGCTAACCGCAGCACCGCAGCCTGCCCGGTGAGGAACTGCGCACTTTCCCGCAGGTCGGCCCACAGAGAACGGACGGAGAGCTTTGTGTCATATGGGACATCCTGTGGGATGCGCAGACAGAGCTCCATCCCGGCAGAAAGTGCAAAGCAGCAGCCGCAGAGCACCAGCAGACCCCGGATGCCGAGGTGCTCCAGCAGAACAGCACCCAGCAGGGGACCGAGAAGCTCATCCACGGTATCCACCAGTTGGATGACTGCGTTGCCGCGCAGCAGCTGGGTGCCGTTCAGTAGCAGAGGCAGGCAGGCGCGTACCACGGGCTGGTAAAGCCCCTGAATGGCGTACAGACTGCCCAGCACTGTCAGGACCAGCGGAAGCAGGGGCAGATGCGGCAACCCAGCAGCGGCTGCCGCCGAAATACCGGCGGTCACCAGATCCAGCAGTGCCATCAGGCGGGCTTTACGGCAGCGGTCTGCCAGCGCGCCGCCGGTCAGCATTCCAGCAAGGGCGGGCAGCATGGCCAGAGCGGTGATGCCGCCGTACAGCGCGGCAGAACCAGTCTGCCGCAGCAGATACAGCGGCAGCGCAAACCGCAGGGCGGCATTGCCGAACAGGGAGACGATCTGTCCGAGGACGATAAGGATAAAAGTGTTCATGGAAACCTCCTGCTTTTTTATTTACAGACTGCCGGTCTGTATTTACATACAAAAAAAGGCGGAGCGTTCCGCCCGGGAAATTCAGTCTTTGACCGGTGTGCACAGCTGCACCAGCTGTTCGGCCTGTGCGTCCGTCAAAAGATCCAGCCCAAGTGCATGGGTCATTTGCTGAAACACGAGGTTCCGCGCCCGCTGCTCGGTCGGTGTGGTGGGGCGCGTCTGGGGAGAAAGCCAGATGTCTGCCAGCACGAACAGCGCTTCGGCCAGTGCATTGGCATCGGCGGTGTGGATGGAGCCGTCCGCCATGCCCTGCCGGATCATGGGTGCAATGCACTCCGGGGCCAGATGCGCTTCAATGTTGGTCAACTCCATGGCAAGGAACTGCGGGTTGCTGCACAGGTGCGGCAAGGTCTGCGCGATCTGCTGCTGCCGCTGCCCGGCAAAGGAAACTGCAAACACCGCCTGCAGCTTCTGCAGCCCGGTCAGGGCCGGGTCGTCCCGGATATGGCGCAGCGGCTCCCACATCTGGTCGCCCAAACGGTCACCGACGCGCTGCGCGATCTCCTCCTTGGAGCGGAAGTGATGGTACACCGCCCCTTTGGAAAGCTTTGTGGCATCAATGATGTCCTGCAGGGTGGTATTCTGGTAGCCCTTCTGGAGGAAGAGCAGGGCAGCGGCGTCCAGGATCTTTTCAACGGTCTGTTCCGGGTATTTGTTGCGCGGCATGGCAGATGCTCCTTTTTACAAACTGACGGTCTGTAAAAAGAATACAGCGGCCCGGCGGCTTTGTCAAGAGGGTGTGGAACCGAAAATCCATTCATTTCCTGCGGCGCTGCATTGCTTTTGCGCGGGGTTTCTGGTATGATACAATAGAATCAACAGGCGATTTTGGGAGGATGACAGATGGCAAGGGTTTTGATCGTGGGAGCCGGGGCAGCCGGACTGATGGCGGCGGGTGCTGCCGTGCGGCAGGGACATCAGGTGACGGTGCTGGAGCATACCGAGAAGCCCGGGCAGAAGATCCTTGTCACCGGCAAGGGGCGCTGCAATGTGACCAATGACTGCCCGGCAGAGGAGTTTCTGCGCCATGTGCGCACGAACCCGCGCTTTTTGTACTCCTCGCTGGGAGCGTTCCCCCCGGCAAAGACCATGGAACTGTTCGAAGGCCTTGGCGTGGAGCTGAAGGTGGAGCGCGGCCGCCGGGTGTTCCCGGTATCGGATAAGGCCGAGGAGATCCGGCAGGCGCTGCTGCGCTATGCGCAGGACGCCGACATCGTCTATGATGGCGCAAAAAAGCTGCTGCTGGAGGACATCGTGCCGGAGGCAGAGCCCGCCCCGGCGGCAGCGGAAAACCCGCGCCACCCCAAAAAGAAAAAGGCAGGCCCGGCGCTGCGCTGCGTGGGCGTGCGGGGCACTTCCGGCAGGGAGTACCGGGCGGATGCGGTGCTGGTGGCCACCGGCGGCGTAAGCTACCCCACCACCGGTTCTACCGGCGATGGCTACAAGCTGGCGCAGCAGGCGGGACACACCCTTGTGGAGCCGGTGCCCAGTCTGGTCAGCCTTGTCAGCCGCGACCCGGACTGCAAAAAGATGATGGGTCTGGCGCTGAAAAACGTCACCCTGACCCTGCTGGAGGACGGCAAGGCCATCTTTGACGAGCAGGGCGAGATGCTGTTTACCCACTTTGGCATCAGCGGGCCGCTGACCCTGAGCGCGTCCAGCCATCTGGGGGATATGAAAAAGCACAGGTACATCGCGGAGATCGACCTGAAGCCCGCCCTGAGCGAGGAGCAGCTGTACGACCGCATCACCCGGGACTTTGCCCTGCTGGCAAACCACGCGGCGCAGGGTGCGCTGGTCAAGCTGCTGCCTTCCAGTATGCAGCCGGTCATGGTGGCGCGCTGGGGCATTGACCCCGCCACCAAGGCAAACCAGATCACCCGGGAGCAGAAGCGGGAGCTGGTGCGGCTGGTCAAGCACTGGCAGGTGTCCATTGACGCCCGGGGCGACCTTGCCCACGCAGTCATCACCAGCGGCGGCGTATCGGTGCGGGAGGTAGACCCCAAGACCATGCAGAGCAAAAAGGCGCTGGGACTGTACTTTGCGGGCGAGGTGCTGGACGTGGACGCCTACACCGGCGGCTACAATCTGCAGATCGCTTTCTGCACCGCACAAAGCTTTGCGAATAACCTGTAAAAACAGCGCAGCCAATTTCCTGTGTACTATATATAAATAAGGAGAACATATCATGGTATCTGTTGCAATTGATGGGCCTGCGGGTGCAGGCAAATCCACTCTGGCACGCCGTCTGGCGGCAGAGCTGGGCTATATCTATGTGGACACCGGTGCAATGTACCGCGCCATCGGCCTGTACGCCCTGCGCGCGGGCAAGGACCCCAAGGACAACGCAGCGGTGGATGCTCTGCTGCCCCAGATCGAGCTGCGGCTGGCCTCCATTGCGGGCGAGCAGCACATTTACTTAAAGGACGAGGATGTGAGTGCCGCCATCCGCACCGAAGCCGCGGGCATGGCGGCCTCTGCCGTGGGCGCAAACCCCGCGGTGCGGGCATTTCTGCTGGACTTGCAGCGCAGCATGGCAAAAAAGCAGGATGTGCTGATGGACGGCCGGGATATCGGCACGGTGGTGCTGCCGGACGCTACGGTGAAGATCTTCCTGACCGCCAGCCCGGAGGCACGCGCCACCCGCCGCTGGAAGGAGTATCAGGCCAAGGGCATCGACACCCCCTACGAGGAAGTGCTGGCAGATGTGAAGCAGCGGGACTATCAGGATACCCACCGCGCCGCTGCTCCGCTGAAGCAGGCAGAGGACGCCGTGCTGCTGGATACCTCGGCGCTGGATTTTGAGCAGAGCCTTGACGCTATGAAGCAGATCATTGCCAAAAAGATCGGCGGATAAAACAAACAGGACAGGAATAAAAAATGGTACTATATTATATTCTGGTGCCCCTTGCGTGGCTTGTGTGGCACATCGGTTTCCGCATCCGGGTGGAGGGACGCGAAAACCTGAAAAAGGTGCAGACGAAGGGCTATATCCTTGCGCCCACCCATGTGTCTGCCATCGACCCGGTGTTCATTGTCGTTACCCGGTGGGGCAGGCGGATGGTGGTGTTCGCCAAAAAGGAGTTGTTCGAGATCAACGCCTTCCTGACGTGGTTCTTCCGCTGCTGCGGCGGCGTGTGCGTCCGCGGCACCAAGGACGAGATGGCGGTCATTTCCCAGACGGTGGAAGCCTGCAAACAGGGCAAGACCCTGCTCATCTTCCCGGAGGGCACCCGCGAAAAGGAGGGCAAGCTCCTGCCCCCCAAGAGCGGTCTTTTCGTCATTGCCGCCGAGGCGGGGGTGGACGTTGTGCCCTGCCGCATCCTGTACGACACCCCGGACGGAAGGATGCACCTGTTCTGCAAAGTGCGGGTGATCTACGGCGAGCCGATGCCCGCAGCACAGTTTGCCATGGAGGGCCGCCGGGACACCAAAAAGCTCCGTGCCAACAAGCAGGCGCTGCTGGAAGCATGGGAAAAGATGGGGGCGTAAGAGATGGAGATCCGTTTGGCAAAAACGGCGGGGTTCTGCTTTGGTGTGAACCGTGCCGTGGAACTGACCTACGGCCTGCTGGCCGAGGGGCATAAGGTGGCAACACTGGGCCCGCTGATCCACAACCCGCAGGCGGTGGAGGATATGCGGCGCAAGGGTGCACAGGTAGTGGACACCGTGCAGGATGTGCCCGCCGGGTGCGAGGTGGTCATCCGCAGCCACGGCGTGCCCCGCAGCGTTTACGACGAACTGGAAGCGCGCGGCATCCCGTACCATGACGCCACCTGCCCCTTTGTGCAGAAGATCCAGCGCATTGCCGCCGAGGCCGAAAAAGAGGGTGCGGTGCTGCTGGTGGCGGGCGATAAGACCCACCCGGAGGTACAGGGTATTGTGGGACACACCCGGGGCGAGGTGTTCGTTTTTGCCGATTTAGCCGAGTTAGAGGCGTGGAACGGCCCGTCTGACCCCCAAAAACCCCTTTTTGCAGTTGCACAGACCACATTTCAGGTTACAAAATGGAAAGAAAGTTCGGAGTTTCTCAAAAAAGCCTATACAAACGCCCGAATTTTTGATACAATATGTAATGCGACGTGGGCGAGGCAACAGGAAGCGGAAGACCTCAGCCAAAAATGCGACATTGTTGTTGTCATTGGCGGTCATCATTCTTCCAATACCCAAAAGCTGGTACAGGTCGCCGCAAAACACACGCGTGCCGTAACGGTCGAGACAGCGAGCGAACTTCGGCCGGAATGGTTTGCAGATGTTAAAGTGGCGGGCGTGACAGCCGGGGCTTCAACGCCATCGTCTATTATTGAGGAGGTACTTAACAGTATGAGCGCAGAAATCAATGACAGCATGAGCTTTGAGGAGATGCTGAACGCATCCGAAGAAAAGCGGGTTCATGCAGGCAGTATTGTGAAAGGAATCGTGACCAGCATCTCTGCCAACGAGATCCAGGTGGATATCGGTGCGAAGCAGACCGGCTTTGTCAAGCTGAGCGAGCTGACCGATGATTCCTCCGCCAAGGTCGAAGACCTGGTGAAGGTTGGCGATGAGCTGGACCTCATCGTCGAGAAGGTTATGGATCAGGATGGCGTCATCCAGCTCTCCCGCAAGAAGCTCGCATCTCGCAAGGGCATGGAAGAGATCGCCAAGGCAGCAGAATCCGGTGAAGTCGTCGAGGGCGATGTTACCGAGTTCAATAAGGGCGGCGTTGTCGTCAACGTCAAGGGCGTCAAGGTGTTCGTTCCCCGTTCTCAGGCCACTATGCGCCGCGACGAGGACTACACTGCTCTGGTCGGCCAGCACGTTCAGCTGGTCGTCACCGAGTGCTCCGGCCGCAAGATCGTGGGCAGCATCAACAAGGTGACCGCTGAGCAGAACAAGGCTAAGCGCGAGGAGTTCTGGGCAAACGTTGAGGTGGGCAAGACCTACACCGGCGTTGTCAAGAGCCTGACCTCTTATGGTGCATTCGTTGACATCGGTGGTGTTGACGGCCTGTGCCACATCAGCGAGCTGAGCTGGAACCGCATCAAGCACCCCTCCGAGGTCGTCTCCGTTGGCGACACCATCGAAGTGTATGTCAAGGACATCGACACCGAGAACCACAAGGTTTCTCTGGGCTACAAGAAGTCCGAGGACAACCCCTGGGAGCAGCTGAAGAACAACTACCCCATTGGCAGCACCTTCCATGCTCCGGTCGTTTCTCTGACCAAGTTTGGTGCATTCGTCCGCATCCTGCCGGGTGTTGACGGTCTGGTCCACATCAGCGAGATCAGCAATGACCGCGTTGAGAAGGTCTCTGACGCACTGAAGGTCGGCGATATGGTCGATGTGAAGCTGCTGGATGTTGACTTCGACAAGAAGCGCATCAGCCTGTCCATGAAGGCTCTGCTGAACAACGACGCTGAGTAATCAGCCCTTCGTGCAAAAGCATAGCTTCTGACACAATGCGATCTGCAGCCCCGTTGCCGGGAAAACGGCGGCGGGGCTGTTTTTGTTAACAAAGCCATGATAAAATTCTTCAAAAAGCACTGGGAAGTGCTTAGTTACCTAATCTTTGGTGTGCTGACCACCCTGCTGAATATTGTGCTGTATGCGCTGTTCAGCCAGCTGTTCGGCTATACCGCCGCCAACAGCTGGGGCAATGTGCTGGATAACGCCTTGTGCATCCTGTTTGCCTACTGCACCAACCGGGCGTTCGTGTTCCGCAGCAAGACCACCGGCAAAGCCATGGCCAAGGAGTTCGGCACCTTTGTCACCTGCCGTCTGGGCACCATGGTGCTGGATGCCGCTATCATGATCGTGGGCGGCAACCTGTTGGCTGCGCAGGGCGCGGCGCTGGTGGACACCGCCATGCAGGGTCTGCTGGGCGCCGTGGCGGGCTGGCTGGGTCCGGATACTACCCTCTACATGGCAAACAGCTTTGCCGGGAGCCATGCCGCCGTGGCAGATGGCTCCGCTGCCATTGCCGTCATCGGCGGGGCGGACGGCCCCACAGCCATCTTCGTCACCAGCGCCTACGATGCTCAGGCAATGTGGGGCCTTGCCGTGAAGGTCTTTTCCAATGTACTGGTGATCTTGCTGAACTATGTGTTCAGCAAGCTCATTATCTTTAAAAAGAAACAATAATTTTCAGGAGGTACGGTATTATGAAACGTGGTCTGAAAGGGTTCGCATTCCTGGTTTCCGGTCTGGTGCTGGGCATCATTGGTGCAACGGCATCGGTGACTGCGATCGCACTCAGCGCTGTGGGCATGGCAAAGGTGCGCCGTGCCAGCAAGTAAAATAACGGAGGAACGAACATGAACCGCGAAGAGATCCTGTCCCATGTCGATCATACCCTGCTGAAGCCGGAGGCCACTTGGCCCCAGATCCAGCAGCTGTGTGACGAAGCCATTGCAAACCACACCGCATCCGTCTGCATCAACACTTGCTACGTCAAACAGGCTGTGGAGTATATGGCAGGCCGCATCCCCGTGTGCTGCGTGGTGGGCTTCCCTCTGGGTGCCATGGATACCGCCAGCAAGGCCTTTGAAGCCAAGACTGCCATCGAAAACGGCGCAGCCGAGGTGGACATGGTCATCAACATCGGCCGCCTGAAGAACAAGGAGTACGATGCTGTCCGTGAGGACATCCGTGCCGTGAAGCAGGCTGTGGGCGATAAGATTCTGAAGGTCATCATTGAGACCTGCCTGCTGACCGAGGAAGAAAAGGAAAAGATGTGCGACATCGTCTGCGAGGCCGGTGCCGACTACATCAAAACCAGCACCGGCTTTTCCACCGCAGGTGCCAACTTCCACGACGTGGAACTGATGGTCAAGGGCGTGCGTGGCCGCTGCAAGGTCAAGGCTGCCGGCGGCATTTCCACCGTGGAGGATATGGAGACTTTCCTTGCACTGGGCGCTGACCGTCTGGGCACCTCCCGCGCTGTCAAGATCCTGAACGGCGAGCAGGCAAAGGGTTATTAAGTTTTCTGCAAAAAATGTATTTCGGCAAAGCTCTGGGCTTGGCTGAACTGCAAAGGATGATCTCTCAAGGGCTGCTGCACAAATTGCTGTGCAGCGGCCCTTTTTGCGCCCAAGCCTTGCAAGCAGGGCGCGGCAGGGTGTATAATACAGATAGGTATTGTATAAAATAGGGGCTGCTCGCTTTATGGGGCAAGGCGGGCAGAGGAGGAAATGCAATGAATATACCCGAGATCCTTGTGGCCAATGGCACAGGGGCGGTGCTGGTAAGCTTTCTGCTTTTATTGCGGGTGCGCGGCGAGAGTAAAAACAGCGTGGGAACAGAGCTGTTTTGCCGGATTCTGGTGGTGACGCTGCTGGCACAGGCAACAGAGACGATCAGCTTTCTGCTGGACGGTGTGCCCGGCGCGGCAAGCCGGTTCTGGCTGTACCTCACCAACACCGTCTGCACCGGCGCTACCGTGTGCGTGGGCTATGCGTGGTGTTTGTATGTGGACTTCCGGGTCTACCGCAGCATTGGACGCCTGCGCAGAAGGCACCTGCTGCTGGGCGCGCCGCTGCTGGCGCTTTTGGTGCTGCTGGTGGCAAACCTTTTTGGCACGGGGTGGATCTTTTCCATTTCGGCGGACAACGTTTACCATCGGGGCCCACTGAACATTTTGCTGTATCCGCTGCTGTTCGGCTATTATGCCGAGAGCGTGTGGCAGGTGCATAAGGCCAAGCGCGATGGCATTACGGTGGAGTTCTTCCCGGTGTACTACTTTGTGGTCACCTGTGCGGTGGGCACGCTGCTGCAGGGCGCATTCTACGGTATGGCCTTTGGCTGGCTGTCGGTAGCTATCGCCTTTGTGCTTGTGGACAGCCAGACCCGCAGCCTGCGCGGCTATACCGATGAGCTGTCCGGCCTGTTTGGGCGCAAGTACATGAACTACTGTCTGGACCGCATCCACGCCACGCAGGAGAAGGACGTTTACGGCATCATGATGGACGTGAACTGCTTCAAGGAGATCAACGATACCTATGGTCACGCCGAGGGCGACCGCGCCATTCAGGAGATCGGGCACATCCTGTCCGGGGCGCTGGTGGCAAACTCGGTAGCCATCCGCATGAGCGGCGATGAGTTCATGGTGCTGATCCGTCACGGCTCGGAGGAGCTGCTGGACGAGATCTGCACCGCCATCGAGCAGCGGGTGCAGCACTATAACGAAACCGCTCCGGCGGGCAGCTTTCAGCTGTCCTTCTCCACCGGTGTGGCAAAGTACGAGGGCGGCAGCGTGGAGAAGTTTCTGGTGGAGCTGGATCAGCGGATGTACGCGGAAAAGCGCGCTTTCCACGCCGCCCGGGACGGCCACGCCGTACCGGAGCAGGGAAATGCTCCATCAATTTAAAAGGAATGTCTAAAATAAGTGCGACTTATCTTGACAATCTGACGCTGCAATGATAGAATATGTGGCGTACCAATTGAATACCGACTTATCAAGAGCGGCTGAGGGGACAGGCCCTGTGAAGCCCGACAACCTGCGCGAGAGCGTAAGGTGCCAAATCCTGCGGGAAACCGGAAGATAAGAGTGCAACGCTCAGAGCTTTCGGCTCTGGGCGCTTTTATTTTTCAGAACAAACTTGATGGAATGGTAAATACACGCAACTGCAACATTTAGGAGGCAAAAAATGGCTAGACACCTGTTTACTTCGGAGTCCGTCACCGAGGGACATCCCGACAAGATCTGCGACCAGATCTCGGATGCAATTCTGGACGAGATCCTGACCCACGACCCCAACGCCCGCGTGGCCTGCGAGACCTGCGCATCCACCGGCCTTGTGCACATTATGGGCGAGATCACCACCAGCTGCTATGTGGACTTCCAGAAGGTCGTCCGCGAGGTGGTGGCAGATATCGGCTACACCCGCGCAAAGTTCGGCTTTGACGCCGACACCTGCGCCGTCATCTCCAACATTGACGGCCAGAGCCCCGATATTGCACTGGGCACCAACGATCAGGTGGGCGGTGCAGGCGATCAGGGCATGATGTTCGGTTATGCCTGTGACGAGACCCCCGAGCTGATGCCCATGCCCATCAGCCTTGCCCACAAGCTGGCAAAGCGCCTGACCGAAGTGCGCAAGAGCGGCGAGATGGATTACCTGCGCCCGGACGGCAAGAGTCAGGTGACCGTGGAGTACGACGAGAACAACAAGCCCGTGCGCGTGGACGCCGTGGTCATCTCCAGCCAGCACAGCGAGAGCGTGAGCATGGAGCAGCTGCGGGCAGACGTGATGGAAAAGGTTATCAAGGCCACCATCCCCGCTGAGCTGCTGGACGAGAACACCAAGTACTACATCAACCCCACCGGCCGCTTTGTTGTGGGCGGCCCGCAGGGCGATACCGGCCTGACCGGCCGTAAGATCATCGTGGACACCTACGGCGGCTATGCACGCCACGGCGGCGGCGCCTTCTCCGGCAAGGACCCCAGCAAGGTGGACCGCAGCGCAGCCTACGCTACCCGCTGGGTGGCCAAGAACATCGTGGCTGCGGGTCTGGCAAAGCAGTGCGAGGTACAGGTGGCCTACGCCATCGGCGTGGCAAAGCCTGTGTCCATCATGGTGGATACCTTCGGCACCGGCACGGTGGCAGACGAGAAGATCGAGCAGGCTGTGGAGAAGGTGTTTGACCTGACCCCCGCTGCCATCATCCGTGACCTCGACCTGCGCAAGCCCATCTACCGTCAGCTGGCCGCTTATGGCCACATGGGCCGCGAGGATCTGGGCGTGAAGTGGGAGAACACCGACCGCGTGGATGCCCTGAAGGCTGCCGTGGCTGCCCTGTAAAAAGCGTTTTACCCTGATAGAAGGTAAGTGAAGAGAGACCGCTGCACCCGACCGTGCAGCGGCTCTTTTGCGTCACAGGGAAAAGAAAATGGTACGGTAAAAAGTATTACTTTTCCTCAAAAATCAGATAAACTTTGCGAAACGGTAAAGATTTGGTCGCGTTTTTGTAAGAAACTCACATTCTCTTGAAGGAAAAGGAAAAACAGCTGTGCAAGGCGCAGAAAATCGATACATGAAACAAATTGATATGGAACAATCGACAAAATGTGATAAAATAAAACTAGATATGCGCACTTGTGTGCATGGTACGGATGGTAAACAGCAATAAGGAGTTATGTGACTATGTCTATTGAAATTTCCCCTAAGTCCTTCTTTGAGCAGCCCAGTGTGGCGGATATGCGGCTGATCGCCTGCCCCGGTGCCGAGGAGCTGACCGGCCTGATCGACAAGCACCTTGTCCGTTGGGCAAAGGCTGCCGGAATTGAAAAAGACACCTTCATTATTTCCTGCGACTGCCCCCGCTTCCAGAGCGGCGACGCCAAGGGTCTGGTCAAGGAGTCTGTCCGCGGCGACGATATCTTTATCGTGGTGGACCCGGGCAATTACAGCGTCACCTACAAGCTGTTCAACTACGAGAACCACATGTCCCCGGACGACCACTTTGCAAACCTGAAGCGTCTGATCCAGGCTGTGGCCGGTAAGGCACACCGCGTTTCCGTCATCATGCCCAGCCTGTACGGCGGCCGTCAGCACCGCCGCGTGGTGCGCGAGAGCCTAGACTGCGCTGTGGCCCTGCAGGAGCTGCAGACCATGGGCGTGCGCAACATCATCACCTTTGACGCACACGACCCCCGCGTGCAGAACGCAGTGCCCCTGATGAGCTTTGATAACGCCATGCCCACCTATCAGGTGCTCAAGAGCCTGCTGAAGAAGGACCCCACCCTGTCCTTCGATAAGGAGAAGTTCACCGTGGTCAGCCCGGACGAGGGCGCTATGAACCGCAACATGTACTTCTCCAGCGTGCTGGGCTGCAACCTGGGTATGTTCTACAAGCGCCGCGATTACACCCGCGTGGTGAACGGCCGCAACCCCATCGTTGCCCATGAGTATCTGGGCGAGAGCGTGGAGGGCAAGACCGTCTTTATCGCAGACGATATCATTGCTTCCGGCGAGAGCATGCTGGAGGTCGCCAGCAACCTGAAGGAGCGCGGCGCTGCCAACATCATCGCCAACGCCACCTTCCCCCTGTTCACCAGCGGTCTGGAGAAGTTCGACAAGGCTGTGGCAAACGGCACCCTGACCTATGTTGTGGGCACCAACCTGACCTACCGTATGCCCGAGCTGCTGACCCGCGACTGGTATGTGGACGTGGACGTTTCCAAGTACGCTGCCTACTTTGTGGTGGCTCTGAACCACGATATGTCCGTTTCCAGCATCATCGACCCCCTGAAGAAGATCGAGAACCTGCTGGCAAACCGCAAGTAAGAAGCTGTTCCAAAGCCCCTGCACCCTGCGTGCAGGGGCTTTTTTGAATTTTCATAGAGAAAAGGAAACATCGGTGTACAAGGGGTACAAACAAGATAAAATAGAAATGAGGGGCGATAGAGCGGAAATGTCAGATTTTCCACTCTATCTGAACACGGTCGCTGGTGGCCTTGATCGTAGAGATCAAACCATCGGCGGCTTTTCTTTTGTCGTCAAAATCTATGCTGTCCCAGTTGTCGAGATAATAGGATAACTTCTTTATCTGCTGGGGAGATATGGTTTCAACGCTCAATTCAGCGATTGCCTTTGAAATGGTCTGGCGTCGGTTGTCCAGTTCTTCAACTTTTTTTGTTAGCGTAGGCAAGCAAGGTCGCATTGGCTCCGGTCAGCGTATCCAGCAGCTTTTCAATTTCTGACTCCACCTGTGCCAGCTCCACTTGATAGGCGGTCAGTTTCGGATTGACTTTTTCCTCTCTGCCGTGGAGTATCTGAAAGTCTTTGAATTTTTCCTGCATGGCCGAGAAAAATG
>ENA-OQCL01000149-OQCL01000149.1-human-gut-metagenome-genome-assembly--contig:-NODE-149-length-38253-cov-5.328936_pt1 | contig 38253 bp, 38 predicted proteins | sample MGYA00242502_ERZ504586 | MGnify/ENA primary metagenome ERZ504586 (study PRJEB26092, sample SAMD00036316) | human gut metagenome | host: Homo sapiens | study: EMG produced TPA metagenomics assembly of... | reverse complement strand
GTCTATCCAGCCCGATTTTTTCGCGGCGAGCTTGGCTGTTGCTCGCGACTTTTATCGTCGGCGCGGGCGCTCCGAGGGCGTGCCGCGTCCGGTCGTGAAGAGGATTATGTGCGCGCCCGCGGCGGTCATGGCCGTCGCGGAGACGAGGTCGTTGCCGGGGCCGTAGAGCATGTTGAGGCCGTGCGCCGTGACCGCGTCGCCGTAGCCTATAACGTCGGCTATCGGCGCGCTGCCGCCCTTCTGGACGCAGCCGCAGGACTTGTCCTCGAGCGTCGTGATGCCGCCTTTTTTTGTTGCCGGGCGACGGGTTTTTCGTAGACGGTCTCGTGGTGGCTGATGAAGTAGTCCTTGAAGCTGTTCAGCATGTCCGCGGCCTTGTCGAAGACTTCGTGGCTGACGCAGCGGCTGAGCAGCATTCCTTCCGCGCCGAACATCTCGGGCACTTCGGTGAGCACGGTGCTGCCGCCGCGCGCGATGACCATGTCGCTGAAGACGCCGACGGTCGGGTTCGCCGTGACGCCGGAGAGGCCGTCGGAGCCGCCGCACTTCATGCCTATGACGAGGCCGCTGACGGGGACGGGCTCGCGTTTGAACTGCGCGGCGAAGGCGGCGCATTCTTCAAGCAGCGCGCGGCCCGCGGCGAATTCGTCCTCGACGTCCTGGCAGGTGAGGAATTTTATCCGCTCGGGGTCGTAGCCGCCGAGCTCCGCGACGAACTGGTCGTGCTGGAGGTTTTCGCAGCCGAGGCTGAGCACGAGCACCGCGCCCGCGTTGGGATGGCGCGCGAGAGCCGCGAGCAGCTTGCGCGTCTGCGCGTGGTCTGCCCCGGTCTGGCTGCATCCGTAGGGGTGTGTGAAGGCGTAGAGCCCTTCGACGCTGCCCTTGACGAGGTCTTGGCTGTCGGCGGCGAGCTTCTTCGCCACGTCGTTGACGCAGCCGACGGTCGGAATTATCCATATTTCGTTGCGCACGGCGACGCGTCCGTCCCTGCGGCGGAAGCCCATGAAGGTCTCGGGCTCTACGTGCTCGACGGCGGGGACGGCCGGCTCGTAGCTGTATTCCTCCTCGCCGGAGAGGTTCGTGCGCATGTTGTGCGTATGTACCCACGCGCCTGCGGCTATGTCCGCCGTCGCGTGGCCTATCGGGAAGCCGTATTTCACGACTGGCTGTCCTTCGGCTATCGCGGCGAGGGCTATTTTATGCCCCCTGCGGAATCTCTTCCGCCGCGGTGACGGCCCCGGCCGCCGACGAGGAGCGTTTCGCCCGCGGCGACGGGGTGCAGCGCGACGGCTACGTTGTCGCGCGGATTTATGCGGATGAGCTTCGTCATGAAGCCGCGTCCCTTACAGGCAGGAGGCGTAGGCCGCCTTCGCGCCCTCGGCGCGTATCTTCTTGAGGTCCGCGAGCACGGTTTCCTCGAGGCCCGCTATCTCCGTCAGACCCTGGTCCCACATCTGCTTGTTCGTAAGCACGGCGTGGACGAGCTGCTCCGGCGTGTCGTTCCTGTGCTCCCAGTAGAACTCGAGAGCCCAGCGGTCGTCGCTGACGGTGTAGGTGTTGCCCTTCGGGCGGCGGCAGACGAGCCCCTTGTCGGTGAGCTCCTGCACGTCGTTCGAATAGAAGGCGATGTAGGCGGCGAGGCTCATCGTGAGGCAGACGGGCAGCTTGCCGTTGATTTTGATGTAGTCGAGGAAGCTCGGCATGTTGCGCGCCTTCCACTTCGATGTGGAGTTGAGCGAGATGCTCATGAGCTCGTGGTCGACGAAGGGGTTGTTGAAGCGGTCCTCGACGGCGGAGGCGAACTCTTCAAGGTCTTTCTTGTCGAGCGGCAGCGTCGGGATGACCTCCTCGTGGAGCATCTTGTTCATGAAGCCCTTCACGTCCTCGTCGTGCATGCAGTCGCGCACGATGTCGAAGCCCGCGAGGTAGGCGCCTAGGACGAAGCCGGTATGCGCGCCGTTCAGGATGCGCACCTTGCGCTTCTTGTAGGGCGTCACGTCGGGGACTACGATGCAGTTGAGGCCGGATTTCTTGAACGGCAGCTGCTCTTCGAGCCACGCGGGGCCTTCGATGTTCCATACGCCGAAGACTTCGCCGACGTCGACGAGCTCGTCGTGGTAGCCGTTCTCTTCGTCGAGGCGCGCCGCCTCCGCGGGGTCTTTGACGCGGCCCGGCACGATGCGGTCGACGAGCGTCGAGCAGAAGGTGCATTCGCCGCACCATTTCGCGAAAGCTTCTTCAAGCCCCCACTGCTCGATGTACTGCTTCACGCACTTCTCGAGCTCCTTGCCGTTGTTGTCGATGAGTTCGCAGGAGAGGATGACGACGGGCTTTTTGCCGGCCTGCCAGCGCTTGTAGAGCACCTGCGTCAGCTTCGCGGGGAAGGACGAGGGCGGGCAGTCCTCTTTGCCGCAGGCGGGGTCGTAGACGATTCCGGCCTCGGTGGTGTTCGAGACGATGTATTCCAGATCGTCGGAGACGGCGACCTCCATCATCGCGTCGTAATCCGCTTTCTCGTATGGGTTGAGGCAGCGGCTGACGGACGAAATTACGCGCTTGCGGTCGACCTTCTCGCCGTTTTCGCGTCCGCGCAGGTAGAGCGTGTAGAGCCCTTCCTGCTCGTTTATCTGCTTCGCAAGGCCAGGCGCTATCGGCTGCACGAGTACGGCCTTGCCGTTCCAGCCCGCGCGCTCGTTGGACATATCGAACCAGTAGTCGACGAAGGCGCGCAGGAAGTTGCCCTCTCCGAACTGGAGTATCTTCTCCGGCGCTTTCTCAAGGATATAGCCCTTGTAGCCGGAGCGTTTCAGAACTTCATAATTGAGTTTTTCCATGATTTTCACCTCAGTAGGTTAAAAGCAAGGCATGGCCTATATTCTGCCATGCCTTGCCGTAATGTTTGCTTAGTCGCCGAGAAGCGCCAAGATTCCCGTGGAGAAGACAGGGACGTAGGTTATCAGCATCAGGTTGATGAAAAGCAGGATGTAGAACGGCACGGCTTCTTTGATAAACGGTCCAGTTTTGCATCCCGTGATGCCGCAGGTGACGAACATCAGCGTTCCCATAGGCGGCGAGAGCGCGCCTATCGCGTTGTTGAAGATGTAGGTCATTGCGAACTGTATCTCGTTGATGCCGTAGGCCATCGCGATCGGGTGGAGCAGCGGGACGAGGATTATCATCGAGGCGTTTCCTTCGATAAACATTCCGACGATGAGCAGGAAGATGTTCACTATGAAGAGGAACACATATTTGTTGTCTATCGTCGCCACTATCCATTCGGTGAGCTGCTGCGGGACGCGCTCCTTCGTGAGCACCCACGAGAAGACTCCCGCCGCCGCGACGATGAGCATTATCGAAGATGTCGTGCAGACGGTCTCCTTGAAACCCTGCTTCAAATCGCTCCAGCGCATCTCGCGGTAGACTATACCGAGCATCATTGCGTAGACTATCGCAACGGCTCCGGCTTCGGTTGCCGTGAAGACGCCGATACGGATTCCGCCGATGATGATTATCGGAAGGAGAAGCGGAAGGATGGCGGGCTTGACCGCCGCTGCGTATTCGCCGAGCGAGGCGCGGTCGGTGCGTATCGGCGCGTAGCCGCGCTTCTTCGATATTATGCGGACCAGTATCATCATCGTGACGCAGAGCAGGAGGCCTACGCCGATGCCCGATATGAAGAGGTCGCCTATCGAGACGTTTGCGATGCAGCCGTAGAGTATCATCGCTATTCCCGGCGGGATGAGCGGCGTAATCATAGCCGAGGCCGCAGTGACGACCGACGAGAATTCCTTCGAGAAGCCCTTCTTCTCCATTTCGGGGACGAGCATCTTCGCTTCCATCGCCGCGTCGGCGAGGTTGGAGCCGGAAAGTCCGCCCATGAGCGTGGAAAGAAGCACGTTGACCTGCGCGAGGCCGCCGTACATACGGCCAGTGATGACTTCGCAGAAATTCATGATGCGCGCCGTGACGCCCGTGTAGTTCATCATGATGCCTGCGCAGACGAAGAACGGAATCGCGAGCAGAGCTATGCTTTCAACGCCGGTTATGGTCTGCTGCGCGAAGATTATCGGGTTGACCTTCGGGCTCGCGACGAAGTAGACCGCCGCGCCGCCGAGGACTGAGATGAATACCGGCACTTTAAGGAAGAGAAGCACCAGCATTACGACAGAAGCTGCAAGCAGTATGGTATTCATTATTGCTCAACGGCCTCCTTAGCTTCGGATTTGACGCCCTTGAAGAGCGCGTAGAAATAGCTGATCACCATCAATACGAATGAGACAGGGCCGATGCCGTAGATAAGGGCGTAGGGGATTTTGAGCATCGGCGTCGCGCGTCCGCTTCTTAAGAAAATTCCGATGTAGCCGAGGCTCTGGTAGAAGAGATAGCCGAGCACCACGACGACCACGATGGAGATAAGTATCTCCATGATCTTCTGCATGCCCTTCGGCATGAGGTCGACTATCATTTCGATGGCGACCTGGTTGCCCGCGCGGAAAGCTACGCCCGCTCCCGCGTAGACTATCCAGACCATGCAGGCGAGCTGCACCTCTTCGAGCCATGTGAAGGGCGCGCCGAGCAGATAACGGAAGGGGACTCCGGCGAAGGTGAGGACGATCAGTATCGCGAGGACCACGGATGCGACGATCGTATCCAGATTCCAGAGCACGGCCTTGAATTTGCTCTCTTGATTCATTATTCATCCTCCTTTTGGCGAAAACCGGCGGCATCCTTGGTTCTCCAATTTTGCCGCCGGTTCGCCGACTGTCGTTGAATTTACGTTTGGGGCGTTATTTCGCCGTCTTGCCCATAGCGGCGCAGACCTTCTCGTAAAGTCCGTCGGACCAGCCGAAGGTCTTGCTGTGCTTGTAGAAGTCCTGCGCCTTCGCGCGGAAGCCGTCGAGAACTTCCTGCGTCGGCTCGACGACCGTCACGCCGTCGTCCTTCATCATCTTGAGGTAGTTGGCCTCTTCCTTGGCCTGGACTTCGTTGTTGTACTTGCCGGCTTCGATTCCGGTCTCGACCAGCCACTTCTGCTGCTGCTCGGTGAGGCTGTTGAACCAGTCCGCGGAGCAGACGAGCGTCGTGAAGTTGAGGACGTGTCCGTCGAGTATCAGATATTTGCCGACTTCGTGGAGCTTGCGTCCGTAGAGCGTCGCGAGCGGGTTCTCGGCTCCGTCGATGGTCTTCGTCTGCATCGCGGAGTAGACGTCGCCGAGGTCCATGCCGGTCGAGACGGCGCCGAGGCAGTCAAAGCCGTAGGACTGAATCTGGTTGTTGGGGACGCGGATTTTCATGCCGGCGAGGTCCTCGACCTTGTTGACCGGCTTGACGGTGAGCGTGTGGCGCGCGCCGTAGACCCAGTTGGAGACGAGGACCTTGAGTCCCTTCTTCTCAAGCTGCGCGCACTGATCCTTGTACCAGTCGGACTCTATGAGCTTCCAGCACTGCTCCCAGTTGTCGAAGAGGAACGGCGAGAAGACGATTCCGAAATCGGGCACGCCGTAGTCCGCGTAGAAAGCTCCGTCCGCGAGGGTGCAGACAGGCTCGCCGATGAGCATCGAGTCGATCAGCTCGTTCTTGCTGCCGAGCTGGCTGTCGGATAGGGGGTGATTTTCATCGTGCCGCCGGAGGCCTTGTCGAGCAGCTCGGCCCACTTCACTATTCCCTGACCGAAGGGCTCGGTGATGGAGTTCTCGAATCCTATCTGGAGCTCGATCACGTCGTCGGCCGCGAACGCCGTGCCGCCGAACACGAGGGCGCAGGCGAGAGCCGCGCTGCATACCATAGCCGCAAGTTTCTTCAATGACTTCATAACAACTTTCCTTCCTTTATATAGAGATTTTTTTCGCTCCGCCCGCCGCTTATTAGGCGAAGTCGATTACAACCTTGAGCATCTTTCCGGCGTTCGCGGAGAAGTCCGCGAAGGCCTGGGGCGCGTCCGCCATCTTGTAGGTGTTCGTGACGATCTTCTCGAGGTCTACGCCGCCCGCCTTCACGAGGTCGATGAGTTCGAGGAAGTCCTTCTTCATCGCGTTGCGCGATCCGTAGATGTTGAGCTCCTTCTTCTGGATAATCGTGAAGAAGAAGTCGTCGATGTTCTTCTTGGAAACGCCGATGAGCACGACGCGCGCGCCGAAGCAGGCCGCGTCGATGCAGTTCACGAAGGTGCTCGGGAGGCCGACAGCCTCGATGGTCACGTCGAAGCCGTCTCCGTTCGTCAGCTCCTCGACGCCCTTGGCGAACGCTCCGCGACGAGTTCAGCAGCTTGTGGTCGAGGCCGAACGTCTTATAGGCGTAGTCGAGCTTGTCCTCGGCCACGTCGCAGATGGTAACCTCCGCGCCCTTCGCCTTGGCCGCGACCGCCGCGAGCACGCCGATGGTCCCGGCGCCGACGACGAGTACGCGCTCGCCCGCCTTTACGTCAGCGCGCGAAACGCCGTGCCAGCTGATGCAGAACGGCTCGATAAGCGCGAGCGTCTTCGCTGGCAGCCCCTTGCCGTCGTAGATGCGCTCGATCGGCATCGTGATGTACTCGGCGAAGCCGCCCTCGCGCTGCACGCCCATCGTCTGGTTGTCGGTGCAGGCGTTCACGAGGCCGCGGCGGCAGGAGTAGCACGAGCCGCAGTTGAAGTAGGGGTTGCAGGTGACGATCATGCCGGGCTTGAGTCCCTTATCGTTCTCGTCGATTTCCACGATTTCCGCCGCGAGCTCGTGGCCAGGGATGCGCGGATACGAGACGTAGGCGTTCGCGCCGCGGTACGAACCGAGATCGCTGCCGCAGATGCCGCCGTAGAGCATCTTAAGCAGAGCCTCGCCCGGCTTGCGCACAGGCTTGTCGATATCCTTGACGACGACCTTGCCGGGTTCCTCGATGCAAATTGCTTTCATAGTAATTCCTCCCAAACTGTTTTTGTTGAGAATACTTAAATTAAGCTTGCACACAACTTGTATATTAGTTAGATTACTGTTACAGTATATGCCCCGCGCAATAGCTTGTCAATCGCCGTCCGCGGCTTTTGTCAATATCTACAACGTAAAACCGCACAAAAGTTTTTGTAAAATATCGCGCCCGCTATGTGCGCACGACGCGGGCGGAGCGCATGAGACGCGCCGCCGATTTTGCTCATGCGCCGCGGTGCGCGGCGTAAGCGTGAAGCGTGTGAAAGCTATGCAAAAAATAGGCGGTTTCCGCTTGCTTCGCTCGTTTGGCGAAGCTTGGAAACCGCCTGTTTTTTTATCTTTTGCCGGTTCAGTTATTCTTCGAGGGCGATGTAGTCGCGGACGTTGTTGAAGCAGATGTCTTGGACGATTTTGCCTATTCCGTCGTAGTCGGCGGGGGCCAGGCCTTTCTCTATCCAGCCGCCGACGAGCTCGCAGAGGATGCGGCGGAAGTACTCGTGGCGCGGGAAGGATAGGAAGGAGCGCGAGTCGGTGAGCATCCCGATGAAGCGCGAGAGGACGCCGATGTTCGCGAGCGTCTTGAGCTGCGCCGTCATGCCGTCGATGTGGTCGTTGAACCACCACGCCGCGCCGAACTGTATTTTGCCGCGCGCGCTCGCGTCGTAGAAGCAGCCCGCGCAGGCGGCGAGCTTGTTGTAGTCGGAGGCGTTGAGCGTGTAGAGTATCGTCTTCGGCAGCGCGTCCCGTTCCTCGAGGCGGTCGAGCAGCGCAGCGAGCGAGGCGATGGGGATTGTGTCGCTGATTGTGTCGCCGCCCGCGTCCGGGCCGACTTCCCGCAGGAGCTTCGTGTTTATGCTGCGGACGACGCCGAAGTGCAGCTGCATCGCCATGCCGCGGCGGCTGTACTGCCCGCCGAGGAAGTCCATCATGAGCGAGCGGTAGGCCGCGGCCTCGTGCGGCGTCGGACGCTCGCCGCCGAGCGCCTTGCGTATCGCCGCCTCCGCGGCCTTTTCGTCCCATACCGTGAAGTCGGGCGCGGCGAAGGCGTGGTCGGAGAGGCGGCAGCCGGCGGCGGCGAAGTATTCGATGCGCTTTTCGAGCGCGGCCTTCATGTCGTCCGCCGTGCGTATGGGAGCGCCGGCAGCTTCGGCGAGCTTCGCGGCGTATGCCGGGAAGTCAGGCGAATCGACGCCGAGCACTTTGTCGGGGCGGAAGGTCGGCAGCACCTTCGTCTCAAAGCTTTCGTCGGCCGCGAGCAGTTTGTGCCAGCGCAGATCGTCGGCGGGGTCGTCGGTCGTGCAGAGCGCGCGGATGTTGAAGGCGGCAATCAGCGAGCGCGCGGAACCGGCGGGGCTTTGCAGCTTCGCGTTCGCGCAGTCCCACGCGGCCTGCGCGGTGGATGCGTCGAGCAGCTCGCCGAAGCCGAAGTAGCGTTTCAGCTCGAGGTGCGACCAGTGGTATATCGGGTTGCCGATGAGCCCGGGCATCACGGCGGCGAAGCGCATGAACTTTTCGCGGAAGCTGGCCTTTCCCGAGACGTACTCCTCGGGCACGGCGTTGGCGCGCATCACGCGCCATTTGTAATGGTCGTCGGCGAGCCACGCCTCGCCGATGTCCGCGAAGCGCTTGTCCGCGTATATGTCGGCGGGGCTGAGGTGGCAGTGGTAGTCGATGACGGGCATGTCCTCCGCGCAGCCGTGGTAGAGCCTGCGCGCGGCCTCCGTCGTGAGAAGAAATTCTTCGTTGATGAAGCTCTTCATTATATATACCTCTCTTTCGCGGCGCTGCGGCGGCGGGTGCGTTTTGCCGCCGCGCCGCAAAATAAATAAAAGCGGCTTCCTCGTGCTCCGCGCGTTATGCGAAGTCGGGAAGCCGCGATTTTGTGCTTTCTCCCGCGCCTGTGCCGGAGGGCGTTATTTCGCCGCTTCGGCTTTGAGCGTGTTCCAGATTTCCTCGTTCACGGGGACGCCGAGCTCGAGGTTTTCTTTCCTCGTGCGCGCGGCCTTCTCGCCGGGGTAGAAGAAGGGCTTGCCCTCCTCGGCGGGCTCGGCGGCGCGGAAGTCGCGCAGCAGACGCTCGCCCATCGCCGAAACTTCGCCGCGCGAGTTCGTTTTGTCGAGGCTTATCGCGATGAAGACCTGCGTCAGCGCAGTCTCGTCGGCACGGCGGCCCACCTCCGGAACCGTGAGGCCGCCGGAGAGCGCCGCGCCTATCGCGTCGAGCAGAAGCGCGTAGCCCGAGCCCTTCCAGAGACCGATGGGCAGCACGCGCTGCGTCTCGAGTATCGCGGACGGGTCCGCCGTCAGCTTGCCGTCGCGGTCGAAGCCGCCGGGGAAGGGCAGCTCGCGTCCGTCGAGCTTCGCCGCTTCGAGAGCGCCGTAGGAATACTGCGCGAGCGCGCCGTCCATGACCATCGGCCCCTCCGGGCCGGGGTAGGCCATGACGAGCGGGTTGTTGCCGACGTTGCAGCTCTTCGCGCCCCACGCGGGGACGTTCGCCGTCGTGTTCGTCCAGCATATCGCGGCGTATCCGGCGCGCGCGGCCATGAGGCCGTACGTGCCGCCGCGCATCCAGTGGTTCGTGCTGCGCATCGCGACGCATCCGACGCCGTGCTGTGCTGCGAGCTCCATGGCGCGCGTTATGCCGAAGGCCGCGTTTGTGCAGCCGACGCCGATATTCCCGTTCCAGCGCTCGAGCGCGCCGAAGGCGGCTTCGAGCTCGGGCTCGGCCTTCGGATCTACGGAGCCGCTTTCGATGTAAGAGACGAAGCGCGGGAATCTGTTCAGCCCGTGCGAGGCGACGCCGTCGCAGCTGTTGTCGGCGAAGACTCCCGCCGCGACTTCGGCCTTTTCCGGCGTGAAGCCCTTTTTGACGAGTATCGCCTCAAAAAGGCTTTTCAGTTCGCCGTAGGGGACGCGCATCCGTTTTACTTCCCGGCCTTCGCCTTGGTCTCCTTGTCTATCGCTTCCCAGAGGCCGTTGAGGTAGGCTATGCCGAGCGCCCTGTCGTAGAGGCCGTAGCCGGGGCGGCCCTGCTCGTCCCATATCATGCGTCCGTGGTCGGGGCGAATGTAGGTGTCGGGCACGGTCTCGTAGGCGGCCTTCACTATCTCGTACATGTCGAGCGAGCCGTCGCTCGAAAGGTGCGAGGCTTCGCGGAATTTGCGGTAGCCGAGGTATTTGACGTTGCGGATGTGCAGGCAGGCGATGCGGTTCATCGCGCCGAAGTGGCGTATCGCGCCGGGGATGTCGTTCTCGGGGTTCGAGCCGAGCGAGCCGGTGCAGAGGCAGAGCGCGTTCGCCGGGCTGTCGACCATAGCGACGATTTTGTCGAAGTCGGCCTGCGAGTGCGCTATGCGCGGAAGGCCGAAGATGGGCCACGCGGGGTCGTCTGGATGCACGGCCATGCGGACGCCGCACTTCTCGCAGGTCGGGATGATGCGCTCGAGGAAGTATTTGTAGTTCGCGCGGAGGTCGTCGGGCTTGACGTTCTCGTAGAGCTTGAGCACTTTTTCGAGCTCCTTGAGGCGCTCGGGCTCCCAGCCGGGGAGCGTGAAGCCGTGCGAGTCGCGCGCGGTGTTTTCGACTATCTGGAGCGGCGTCATGCCGAGAAGCTCGGCCTCGTCGTAGTAGAGCGAGTTCGAGCCGTCCTCGGGGATTTCGCGCGCGAGGTCGGTGCGCAGCCAGTCGAAGACGGGCATGAAGTTGTAGACGATTACCTTGACGCCGTACTTCGCGAGGTTTTCTATCGTCGTGATGTAGTTGTCGATGTATTTCTCGCGGCTCGGCAGTCCAAGCTTGATGTCCTCGTGGACGTTGACGCTCTCGATTACCTCGACTTCGAGGCCCGCGGCGTGTACGTGCTCGACGTAGGGCTTTATCTCCTCTTCGGTCCACACGTCTCCGGCTGCCTTGTCGAGCAGTCCCATGAGGCCGGTGCAGCCCGGTATCTGCTTTATGTATTTAAGCGGAATGGGGTCGGAGCCTTCGCCATACCACCTGAATGTCATTTTCATGTCGTTTTCCTCCCTTTATCTGTTTTTACGCAAGCTCCGCAGGAACGTACGACGGCGCGGAAGTCTCTTCGTCGAGAGTTTTTCTGACGGCGCCAGGGCCGGCGAGCATGCGTTTGAAATATTCAAGGACTTTGTCGGCAAGCCCAGCGTCGTAGAGGTTCACCGCAAATATGCGCTTGCTCGAAAGTATCGGGCGCAGGCAGTCTCCGGCGCTCTCGGGCTCGCCGAGACAGACGTTCGCTACATAGCCGCGCAGCTCGTCGAGCAGCGGATCTGGGCTAAGCTCCATCGGCTTGCCTGCGTCGTCCAGCGCCAGCATGTAGCGGCACCAGGCGGCGATGACCAGCGGGATTGCCGTGAGGCTGTGTACGTCGAGGTCGGAACGCGAGAGATACTGCTTTATCGTCTCGCCGTAGCGGATCGGCAGCTTCTGCGACGTGTCTGTGGCGATGCGCTGCGGAGTGTCCGGAATGTATGGATTGGGCAGGCGCTCGCTTATTACTTCGGCGATGAACTCAGACGGGACGAATATCTTCGGGTCGGCTACGACCGGCATCCCCTCTACGTAACCGATGCGTTTGATGAGGCGCACTATCGAAGCGTCGTTCATCTCTGCGGCTATCGACTTGTATCCGAGCAGACAGCCGAATATCGCCATCGCGGTGTGCAGCGGGTTGAGGCAGGTGCAGACTTTCATTCGTTCGACGAGGTCGACCGTCTCGCGCGTAGTGAGGCGGACGCCGGTCTTTTCAAGCGGCGGGCGTCCGTTCGGGAAGTCGTCCTCGATTACGAGGTACTGCGGCCCTTCGGTGTTGACGAAGGGAGCGATGTATGTGTTCTTGTCCGTTATGACGAGCTCCGTGCTCTCGAAGCCGCTCTGCTTGAGCTTCTCGGCGACGGAGGCGTCGGGGCGCGGCGTGATTTTGTCTATCATCGACCACGGGAAGGAGACCTTCGGCCCGTCGATGTAGTCGACGAATTCCTTCGGCGCGGAGCCGTTCTCGGCCCACTTGACCGCGAAGGTCCTGACGGAGTCGAGCAGCTTGTCGCCGTTGTGCGAGAAGTTGTCCATGCTGACCATCGCGATGGGGTGCGCGCCCGCGCGGAAACGTTCAAGCAGCAGCGCCGCCATTATCGCCATGCCGTTGCCGAGGACTTTATCGGACGCAGCGTCCTCGAATGCGGCCTGCACTGCGGGGTAGTAGTTGCCGGAAAGGTCTTTGATATGGTAGCCCTTCTCGGTTATCGTGAAGCTGACCATCTGGAGCTCCGGCGAGCGGAATATCTCACGGCAGCGCTCCCACTCAGACGGATATTCCGCGTCGGCGCGAAGCACGTCGCCTACTCCCGCGACTACCTTCTTCGAAAGGCTGCCGTCGGCCGCCATGACGACGCGCAGCGCGAGGTCGTCGAAAGGCTCGTAAATCTTGGAAATCACCTGCTGGTCGAAAGTCGAGACGACCGTGATGCCGCTTGCGATGTCGCCGGATTCAAGCAGGATGTCCGCGAGGTCCGCTATGAAACCGCGGAAAATGTTCCCCGGGCCGACGTGTACCCAGCGCGGGTGCGCTTTCGTCTCCTCTTTCATCTTTTCGATGTCGAAGGAGGGAATCTCGATTCCGGCCTCGGCCCATGCGGAACGCTTTTTCAAGTCCTCAAGCGTTAATTTGACCATTTGAAAATCACCTCTGAAAAATTATCCTTTGGCCTGACTGATATAAAAAGCAGGGCCGAAAGCCGTATGCGGCTTCACGCGGCCCTGCGTTTCGTAAAGCTTTGAACTGCGCTAGCCTCCGTACACCCAGTTCGGAAGGAAAAGGATGAGATCCGGGAAGAAGACGGAGACGGCGAGCGTGGCGAATATCGCGACGAACCACGGAATGGCGTAGCGAGTAGTCTCCTGCACCGAGCAGTTCATAATCGAAGAACAGGTGTAGAGCGCGACGCCGACGGGAGGTGTGGAACAGCCCATCGTGACCGTAGTCATCATGACGATGCCGAAGTGCACCGGGTCGATGCCGAACTGGCGGATGACCGGGAGGAGTATCGGCGTGATGATGAGCGTGATGACCGTCGTCTCCATGAACATGCCGCATATCGTGAGCAGTATGATTATGCTCCAGAGCAGGACTATGCGGCTGTCGGTGAAGCCGACGAGCGCCTTCGCGAGAACCGCCGGGAGCTGGTCGTAGACGACTCCGTAGCTGAATATGCCGGAGAAGGCGAGAATCATCGTGATGACGGAAAGGTCCTTGACGCTGTCGATTACGCAGGTCTTGAACTTGTCCCACGTGAGCTCTTTATAAACGAAAGCTCCGATCGTGAAGGCGTAGAAGATAGCGAACGCGCCGGACTCAGACGGCGTCATGATGCCGAAGCGGATGAGCGCTATCAGTATGAACGGGAAGAGCAGAGCCCATATACTTTCCCAGCAGGCTTTGAGTATCACGCTGAGCGGATAGGGCTTGTCGTGGTCCGGCTTGTAGCCGAGGCGGCGCGCCGACCACGAGGTCGCGATCAGCATGAACACGCACATGATGATGCCCGGCACGAAGCCCGCGACGAAGAGGCGTCCGATGGAGACCTCGCCGACCGTTCCGTATATGATGAGCCCCATCGACGGAGGAATCGTCGCGACGATGAGCCCCGTGAGGCAGTTGACCGCGGCGGCCCATCCGGGGGCGTAGCCGCGCTTCGTCATTTCGGGGCCGAGGATGCGGCATTCCATAGCCGCGTCGGCGACCGCCGAGCCCGAGACGCCGCCCATGAGCGTGGAGAGGACGACGGAGACCTGCCCGATGGAGCCGTACATGTGTCCGGTCAGGACGTTCGCGAGCTTGACGAGGCGCGAGGTGATGCCCGTGTTGTTCATAAGGTTGCCCGCGAAGATGAAGAGCGGTATCGCGAGCATCGTAAAGGACTGCGTCGTGGAGAGCGACTTCTGGACGAGAATCGTCCACGGAATCTCAGGCGTAAGGATGAAGAATATCGCGCCGGAGATGGCTATCGCGAAAGCGACGGGCATCCCGAGGAAGAGGAATACGAGGAAGAAACCTATCGCCTCTAACATTAGTTCTGCCCCCATTCGTCGGCGGGCTTTTTGATGTCGTTGACAGTCCGCCCAATCATCGTCGTAAGGAGCAGGAACGCTCCGACGGGAACCGCCATCGTGCACCAGGCGTAGCTCAGCTTGAGCGTGTTGAAGACGCGCAGCCAGCTCTGCGTGACGAGGCTGTAGCCGAAGATAAGCAGCGCAGCGAGGAAGGCCATCATCATAAAGTCGAAGACGATGCCGATGATCTTCTGCGCGCCCTTCGGCAGCTTGTAGATAAGCATGTCGATGTTGATGAGCTTACCCGAGCGGGCGAGAACGTCCGAGCCGATGAAGGTAAGCCACGCGAAGGCGAGGAGCGCGACGTCCTGCGCCCAGTTGATAGGATATCCGCAGGTTCTGGCCACTGCGGAAATGAAGACCAGAATCGATATGATACAGAGCAGGGAGCTCGCGATGAGCTCCTCTGCTTTCAGTACAATTGCCGCCAGCTGTTTCATAGCGCTCTTTTTATATAATCGGCGTTATTTCGTCTTGCCGATTTCCTTGTAGAGCTGCTCTCTGAGCGCGGTGAATCCGAGCTTGTCATAAGCGGGCTTCACGGCTTCTTTGAACGGAGTCGTGTCGGGCTCGATGACGGTAAGTCCGGCCTCGACCATCGCCTTTTCGCTCTCTTCGGAGGCCGCTACGAGCTGAGCCGCGGTCTCTGCGCCGACTTCACGCGCGGTGTCGAGCAGAAGCTGCTGGAGGTCCTGCGGAAGCGACTGGAACCAGACTTCGCCGCAGAGAAGGGCCTGCATGAGCTGGAAGTGTCCGGTCTTGCTCTGGTACTTCGCTACTTCGTAAATCTTGGAGGGATAGGTGGAGGTGTTCTGCGCTTCGCAGCCGTCGAGAGCCTTCGACTGGATTCCGTTGTAGACCTCGCCCCACGACATGGAGACCGGCGTCGCGCCCATAGCGGCGATGGACTCTACGCAGACCTCGGAACCGATGGTGCGGATTCTCTGTCCCTTAAGGTCGGCCGGGGTGTTGATCGGCTTGTTGGTCATGAAATGTCTCGGTCCGTCGTAGAAGTTGAAGGCGAGGACGCGGATGCCGTGCTTCGTCGCAAGGTCCTGCTCCCACTTCTTGAAGGTCTCGGTCTGGGTGACCTTGAGGCACTCGTCGTAGTTGTCCGCGAAGTAGGCCATCATAAGGATGCCCGTCTCCTTGACGTAGGCCGAGGTTCTGCCCGCGTCGGTGTTGACCGCGACAGGCGCGCCCTGGATAGCCTGCTCGAGTATGTCTTCGTCGCCGCCGAGCTGTCCGGCCGGGAAGACCTTGACCTCAAGACGTCCGCCCGACTTCTCCATAAGTCTGTCGGCGAGCGTCATGTACGCTCTCGTGATAAACGCCTGGTCGGTCTGGGAAGTACCGATTCTCAGCGTGTACTTATCCGCCGCCTCAAGCTGACCGAAGGTCAGTCCGACCATAGCTGCCGCCGCAAGGAAAACTGCCAACACTTTTTTCATAACCTGCTGCTCCCTTATATGGATATATTTAGGTTTTGTGGTAAAACCTATAAAACACAAATTTGTGACGCTCAGTAACTCAGTAATCTCCGTAATATATTGTAGCATTTTTACGGTTGCGCCGCATTAGAAGGCGCGGCGCACGAAAAAGCGGAGAAAGAAAATTTCTCCCTTCCTCCGCGCTGTTTGTTTTTCCGCTCTTATTTTCTGTTCAGATGTACCGCGAAGCCCGCGACCTCTCTGTCGAGGTAGGCCACCGTGATATGTCCGTCTTTTCTCTTTATCGTCTCTTCGACGACGCCGATGCCGAAGCCAGAGAACCACTCGAGAGCGCGCTCGACGGAGAGCGTCTCTATCGCGATGTGTCCCTTCTCACCGCGGCCCTGCGCCTTCATGAATTCGAAGGACTTGCCGACGAATGCGGAGCTGTTGCCCTCCTTGAAGGGCATTCCGAGCATCGCGGCGAACATGCGCGCCTCGTCGAGCGCGCAGCACTCGCACTGCGGGTTGATGCCGACGTGGAGCAGCGAGAAGCCGAGCGACAGCAGGCGCGCCTCGTGGCAGAGCGCCTCAATGCGTCCCCAGTCGCCGGCCTTGACCGCGTCCGAGGGGACCATCCAGCTTCCGCCGACCGCGAAGACGTTCGGGCAGGAGAGGTAGTCGATGAGGTTCTTCGGGCCGACGCCGCCGGTCGGGATGAAGGAGACCTTTCCGCCGTAGGGGCCGTTGAGCGCCTTGAGCATCGCGACGCCGCCGGACTGCTCCGCGGGGAAGAACTTGATGACGTTGAGGCCCATCTCGAGCGCCTGCTCGACCTGGCTCGGCGAGCTGACGCCGGGCGTCACGGGGAGGCCGAGCTGCTGGCAGTGGGCTACGACGCGCGGGTTGAAGCCAGGCGTGACGATGTACTTCGCGCCGGCTTCCGCGGCTGCGTCCGCCTGCTCTGTCGTGAGGACGGTGCCCGCGCCGAGGATGAGCTCGGGGCATTCTTTGGCGAGAATCTTTATCGACTCCGCCGCCGCGTCGGTGCGGAACGTCACTTCCGCGACGGGGATGCCGCCCGCGATGAGCGCTTTGCCGAGCGGCAGCGCCTCTTCGGGCGAGTTGAGCTTGATGACCGGTACAAGGCCTATGCGGCCGAGCTTTTCGAGAACTTCGTTCATCGTCCTGTCTCCTTATCTCTGCACGCGGCCCGAACCGTCGCCGCCCGCGAGCGTGAGGACGTCGCTGACAGAGACTCTGTTGTAGTCGCCGAAGATCGTGTGCTTCAGCGCCGAAGCCGCCGCCGCGAACTCGACCGCCGCCTGCGGCGTCTCGAGGTTGTTGAGTCCCCAGATGAGGCCGGAGCCGAAGGAGTCGCCGCCGCCGATGCGGTCGACGATGTCGCGGATTTCATACTTCTTGCTCGTGTAGAAGCCGTCCTTCGTCGCCATGACTATCGACCAGTTGTTGATGTCGGCGCTGACGCTCTCGCGGAGGCTGACCGCGAGCTTCTCGACGTTCGGATAGATCTCCATTACCTTCGCCGCGAGCGTCTTGTACTTGTCGCTGTCGATGCTGCCCTTCGTCACGTCGACGTCGAGCTCGATGCCGAGGCACTTCTGGCAGTCCTCTTCGTTCGCGATGAGGACGTCGACGTACTTCGTTATCTCGGACATGACCTCCTGCGCGCTCTTGCCCCACTTCCAGAGCTTCTTTCTGTAGTTGAGGTCGCAGGAAACCTTGACGCCCATCTCGTGCGCGGCTTTCATAGCCTCGAGCGTCACCTCCGCCGTGCCTTCCGCCACCGCGGGCGTGATGCCGGTCGTGTGGAACCACGCGGCGCCGTCGAAGATGGCCTTCCAGTCGAAGTCGCCGGGCTTGACCTCGGTGATCGACGAATGGGCGCGGTCATAGACGACCTTCGAGGGACGCATGCAGGCGCCCTTCTCCGCGTAGTAGATGCCGACGCGGCTTCCGCTTCTGCGGATATACTTCGTGTCGACGCCGAAACCTCTGAGCTCGCGCACCGCGGCGTCGGCTATCGGGTTGTCGGGCAGAGCCGTAACAAAAACCGCCTCTTCGCCGTAATTGGCGAGCGAGACGGCGACGTTGGCCTCCGCGCCTCCGAACGTAGCCTCAAGCGACGGCTTCTGGAAAAGAACGTCCGTCCCCTGCGGCGAAAGGCGCAGCATCAGCTCTCCGAAAGTTACAAACTTTTTCATTTTTTATTGCCTCCCTGTTGAAGTTCAACAAAATTTTTTTGGACGACTTATAACTTTCTCGGATATTTTTGTTCCGCATCTCGGAACGATGTTTCATATATCTTAACGATAAAAGTGTACTTCTTAAATTACGTAAATGTCAAGCGGAAGTTCGTAAAATTACCGATGAAAAATTTTTTTTGTTCGCGCGCACCATAGGCCGATGATTTTTGCAGCTTTCGGAGGCTTGCGCTACAATAGCGCAATACGCCCGGGCGTAATTTTTTTTGAAGAGGTCTGAAATGGCTGAAACTGGCAAAAATCACGAAGCTATAAAAAAGGCGGTGCTCCTGCTTTCGGAGCTGACGAGGAAGAGCGGGCCGTCCGGCGTGACGGAGCTCGCGCGCGCGCTCGACATGCCGAAGGCGACGGTACACAGGATTCTCGGCATACTCTGCGAGGACAACGTCGTCGTCAAGACGGCGGACGGACGATACAAGGTCGGGCCGACGGTGCTGCTCTGGAGCGGCGGCTACAGGTATTCGACCGCGGTGATAGAGCTAGCCGCGCCGTGGCTGCGCAGGCTGCGCGACGCGACGAACGAGACCGTCCACCTCTGCGTCTACAACAACGGCGCGGCGCAGTACGCGGACAGGCTCGACAGCACGCAGAACGTCACGCTGCGCTGGTCGCGGCTCGGCTCTGAGCTTCCGCTCTACTGCACGAGCGCGGGGCGCGCGATACTTTCGCAGCTGCCGCAGGAAGAGCTCGACGCTTACCTCGATTCCGCGGAGCTGTCGCCGCGCACGGCGAGGACCGTAACGTCGAAGGAGGAGCTGAAAAGGATGCTCGCGCGCTTCCGCGTGCAGGGCTACGCCGAGGAGATAGAGGAGAACGAGGACAACATCCGCTGTCTCGGCGGCGCGATAACGGACCGCGAGGGTTATCCGGTCGCGGCGATCAGTCTGACCGCGCCGACCTTCCGCTTCACCGACGAGGACGCCGCAAAGTACGGCCCGATGATCGCGGAGTTCGCGCGCGAGATTTCAAGACAGCTTCCGTAGCGCGCGGCGTTTTTCGCGCGCCTGCAAAATGAACGGCCCGCCCCTTATGCTTGGGGGCGGGCCGTGGTTTTGTGCTTCTTCGGCGGGCGCGCTATTGTTTCAGCAGCGCTTCGACCTTTACGGGGTTTTCGGGCGTGCCGGACATGGCGGCGCCGGTGTCCATTTTTTCAAGGCGCGCCATTTCTTCGGCGGAGAGCCCGAAGTCGAAGAGGGCGGCGTTTTCAGCTATGCGCTCCGCATGCGACGACTTTGGGACTACTGCCGCGCCGCTCTGCATTAGGAAGCGCAGCGCCGTCTGCGCGGGGCTTTTGCCGTGCGCGGCGGCGACGGCCGTCAGCTCGGCGTTTTCGAACATTTCGTTTCTGCGCCCCTGCCCGAGCGGCGCGTAGGCCATGCAGCGCACGCCGTATTTGTTCATCCATTCGCGCTCGGCGCGGCGCTGGCAGAGCAGGTGCATCTCTATCTGGTCCGCGGCGGGCGCGACTTCGTTGAATTCTATCAGGTCTATCAGGCGGTCGGGGTTGAAGTTCGATACGCCTATCGCGCGCACGACGCCTTCGGCGTATAGCTTTTCGAGCTCGCGCCACGCGGCGTAGTAGTCGCCGAGCGGCCAGTGGAGCAGCACGAGGTCGAGGTAGCCGGTGCGCAGCTTTTTCAGCGACGCTTCGACCGTCTCGCGCGTTTTGGGTAGGAGCGGAAGTTGACCTTCGTGACTATGAAGAGCTCGCCGCGCGGCACGCCGCCCTCGGCTATGCCCGCGCCGACGGCCTCTTCGTTTTTGTAGGCCTCCGCCGTGTCTATCATGCGGTATCCGCAGCGTATCGCCTCCGCGACGCTTTGCGCGCATTCCTCTCCGTTCATTTTGAAGGTCCCGAAGCCGAGCGCCGGCATCGTGATTCCGTTGTTCAGTGTGAAGCTGTTCATCGCAGCGCCTCCGTGGTCTTTTTATTATGTTTTCAATCCGCAATATAGCGGACAACGCGCCGTAAGGCAAGTGCTTCGGCGCGAAGCGCGCGCCGCGCGGATAAAAAAGCGGCCCGTTCCCTGCGTGCGGGAGCGGGCCGTGAGCTTATGCGGTTTTGTGGGCGCACGGCGCGGCGGCGCTTTTATTTCGTTTCGGCCTCGTCGTCCTTGCGCAGCGCGGTCGCGGGGAGCTCGACCACCTCGACGGCCTCGGCCATCTCTTCGTCGTCGGCGGCTACGTTTATGTAGGGGCCGCGCGCGTCATATCCGCCGCGCGGCGGCGTCGGGTCGTCCGACGAGTATATGCGGCGGCGCGAGGGCTCGGCCTGCGGCTCTTCTTCGGCGCGGCGGCCTGCGCCGCGCGATGTGTAGACGGTGAAGCCGGAGCCGCCGCGAAGCAGGCGCAGCAGCCACATCACGATGAACGCGGCGAGCAGCACGCCTACGAACATTATCATGAACGGGAAGGCGAGGCCGAAGAATACCGTCCCTATTATGAGGAAGAGTATCAGATAGAGCGAAAAGTTCATCTACTTTGCCTTCCTACGATTTTTTTCGCGTTCCGCTTCGGCTTCGCGGAGTTTTTGTAGAATTTGGCGAAGGGGCCGTCCTTCGGCGCGGGCGCGGATTTCCGGCGCGGCGCGCATTTTTGCGGGGCGCTCGCGGAAGCTGCGTTCGCCGCGCGCTTCGCCCGCCTCGCGGCCGCGTTCTTCGCCGCCGCCTCTGTAGGTCGGGCGGGCTTCTTTCATTTTGCCGCTGCGGTAGCGCTCCTGCGGCTCTGCGTTTTCGCGGCGGCGCTTGAAGGCTCCGCGCTCTTCTTCGTTTGCGGAGAAGCGGCGCTCTCCGGCCTCGCGCGCGCCCGCGTAGCGGCGTTCGTCTCTTTCCTCGCCGCCGCGGAAGCGTCCGCGCTGCCCGCCGTTTTCATCGCGGCCTCTGAAGCCGCCGCGCTCTTCGCCGTTTCCGGCGAAGCCGCGTTTTTTATATCCGTCCCCGCCGCGCGCGGGACGTTCATCCCTCGCTCTGTCTGCGCCGTAACGCAGACGCGCCCCGGCGCTTTCGTCGCGGCGTCCGAAGGCTCCGCGCCCGCCCTCTCTTCCTGCGGACTCGCGGCGCTTCGGCTTCTCCGCAGGCTTTGCCGCGCGCGCCGCGGCGCGCTCTTCGGCCATTATATTTCTCGGCGCGGAGAAGGTCCCGTGCTCGAGCGGCGCGTCTATACCGTTTTCCTTGCGGCGCAGCTGTCCGCAGGCCGCGTCGATGTCCGCGCCCTGCTCGGCGCGTATCTCGCATTCAAAGCCCGCCGTCTGGAGCACGCTCTTGAAGCGCAGCACGTCCTCCGCCTCGGGCTTCGCATAGCGCCCCTCGACGGAGTTGCACGGGATGAGGTTGACATAGACGTGTATGCCGCGCAGCCAGCGCACGAGCTCGCGCGCGCGCTCGACGCTGTCGTTGACGCCGCCGAAAAGCGCGTATTCAATCGTTATGCGGTCGCCCGTAGTTTCTTGATAATCAACCAAAGCCTCGCGCAGCTCCTCGACGGGATAGCTGTTGTTGACGGGCATTATCATGCTGCGCAGCTCGCCGTCGGCGGCGTGGAGCGATATCGCGAGCCGCACGCCGAGCCCCGACTCCGCGAGCGCGCGGATGCCGGGGATTACGCCGGAGGTCGAGACCGTTATGTGACGGATGCCGAGATTGCGCAGCTTCGGGTCGTTCAGCATCCTGATGGACTTCAGCACCGCCTCCGTGTTGAGGAACGGCTCGCCCATGCCCATGTAGACGACGTTGTTTATCTCGCGGCCTATTTTCTTTTCAATAGCGGCTACCTGTCCGGCTATCTCGCCCGCGCTGAGGTTGCGCACGAAGCCCGAGAGCCCCGTCGCGCAGAAGGTGCACTGCAGCGGGCAGCCGACCTGCGTCGAAATGCAGGCGGTCAGCCTGTCGCCCTGCTTCATCAGCACGGACTCGACGGACTCGCCGTCGCGCAGCCTCCAGAGGAATTTGCGCGTGCCGTCCGCGGACTTCTGCTCGCGCGCGAGCTGCGGAAAAGCGAAGTCGAGCTTCTCCGCGAGCTTATCGCGAAGCTGCTTCGACAGGTTCGTCATATCCTCGGGGCTGTCGGCGCGCTTCTGCCAAATCCACTGGCATATCTGCCCCGCGCGGTATGCGGGCTCGCCGAGCTCCTTCTCCGTGTATTCCTTCCATTCGCCGAAATCCATGTCCGGCGCGTAAATTTTATCTGCCATTTGTATTTTCCTCTCGCCCTTTCGCGTTTTTGCGTATCTATCAAGCTTCGTATAGTTTACCAGCGGCGCGCCCTTCGGCGCAACGTTTACTGCCGCACTCCGGCGCCGGGCTCGAACATAAGCACGGCGTATGGGATCGGACGCTCCACGTCGCTGTCGTTGCTCGGCTGCGAGAAGGTCATCCCGCGCCACCATATCGAGCTCGAGCCGCCGCCGTCGAGGTTCAGCGCGTCCGTCAGCGCGAGCCCCTTTATGCAGAAAGTCCGCAGCTCTTCTATCGTCATGCCGACGCTGTGCATGTTGTCGCGTCCGTCGACGATTCCCCAGACGACGCGCGAGCCGTCCGTCCCGACGAATGTGCGCGGATGGCGGCGGTTCAGCACCGCGGGGTCCACGTCCTCGGTGTTCGGCGCGGGTTCGCCGTCCTTGACGAGCAGCGGTCCCGCCTGCATCATCTCCGTGTACTCGTCGTACTCATGCACCGAGCCTATGTTGTTGACAATCTTGCCGTCTATGAAGATGAACTCGCCGCTCTCGTTCCAGCCGAAGGCCGAGCGGTTCGGCCAGAATTTCGCGTTGTCCGTGCGCCCCTGGCGGCGCAGCACGCCGATCGGCTTCGCGCCCGAGAAATATCCGCCGTTGATGCCGCCGATTACGCCGTAATTTTCCACCGCAATCGTCGCGAGCGCCGCGCGCTTCGAGCCTATCATCTCCGCCGTCGCAATCTGGCACGGCACCGCCGCCATATCAACGGCGAGCGCCGCGGCGAAAAGCGGCTCGTTTTTGCCGTTCTCCATATCGCCGTTCGCGGAGCCGGACGGGTCGCCGACGCCGCGCTTCCCCATGAAGAGCGTCGTCCCGTTCCACGAAAACGATGCCTTCCACGAGACGGACTTCGCGCACTCGCGCAGCCAATTTTCAAACTCTTCCATATCCTCGGGCAGAAGCGGCTCGTCGAGCGACGCCGTCATAGCCGCGGGCGGCTGCGGGCTCATCGTCGCAGAAATATACGAAACGCCCTCCACCTCCGGCCACTCGGGCAGAATCCCGATCTGGTCGACGGCGGCGAGCGCGAAGCCCCAGCCCATAGCCTCGAAGGCGAAGCGCAGCGCGTCGTGCCTCGTCATATCGCCCTCGACCGCGGTAAGAAACTTCTCCGGCGTCTCGCGTCCGAGCGCCTCAAACACAACGGGCGCAGCCTCCGCCTGCGTCAGCGCCTCCGCGCGCGCCGCGGGAAACGCCGCCGCGCATACCAGCGCAACGCCGCAAAAGCGGCGCGCCCCGCAAATCCAAACCCTGCAAAAAAATCCTTCGTCATAATCCTATCCGCATACGCTCCGTTCGCAGTCCATCCGTAAATTTTCGCGGCGCGGCGCAGCTTCGCCGCCCGTCCGCATATTGTACCACTTGCCCGCGCGTCCATTGCGGCTTCATTTGTATCAAAAAAGTATGGAGATTTTATGGCGGAACGATAAGCGTTCCAAAAGCCGCCGCGTTCCCGGTTGCCGATGGGAGTCGGTGGCTGGCGGGCGGAGCGGATGCTGCGGCGTTATGCGCTTTTGCTTCCGCGTTCGGAGGCTATCGAGAGGAGCACCGCGCCTGCGATTACGGCGCAGCCGGCGAGCTCGTGGAGCGGCGGCACTTCGCCGATGATTAGCGGCGTCAGCGCGGCGGCGAAGACTATTTCCATCGTGCATATCATGCTCGCAAGCGAGGCGGAGATGCGGCGAAGCGCGGAGAAGAGCAGGCCGTAGCCCACGAGCGCGGCGAACGTCGCGGGGTACTGCATGTAGAGGAATATACGCGGCGTCATGTTCGCGAGGTCGGGCCAGCCTTCGGCGCAGGTGCGTATCGCGGCGAGCATGAGCGCGCCCAGGAGGTGCGAGTAGAAGAGCTGCTTCAGCGGCTCGGATTGCCCGGAGATTCTGCGCGAGAGCAGAGCGTTGCCCGAGAGCCCCGCGACGGAGAGCATCGACCACGCGACGCCCGCGAGCGAGATTGAGCGCAGATCCACGCCGCCCGCCGCGAAGCCGACGTAGAGGCCCGCGAGGACGAGGAAGCCCGAGAGCACCTGAAGCGGCGCGGGACGCTCGCCGTTTATCAGCGCGCTTCCCGCCATCGTCACGATTGGGAATGTGTAGTTGAGCATCAGCACCTGCGGCACGGAGAGGTAGACGCAGGACATCATGTAACCCGTTGCGTTGAAGAGCACTGTGAAGACGCCGAGCGCCGCGTACTGCGCGAGCTCCGCGCGCGTGCAGCGGAAGAACGACGAGCCGCGGCGCGCGAGCATGAAGAGGCCGACGACGGCGGCGGCGAAGAAGCCGCGGTAGCAGACGACGGTGAGCTGGCTGACGCCGCCTGCGGCGATGAGCTTCGCAAACGAGCCCGTGCCGCCCCACGCGAGCGCCGTGCCGAGCGCCATCAATACGCCGCGCGCGGTTTGTCCGTTCATCATTCTTTGCTGCGCCCCGTCGTCACGAAGCGCGCGAAGCCCTCGAAGCTGTAATCCTGGTCGCGCGACATATCGGGCTGAATTTTGCGGAAGAAGCAGACTGGTATCTCGCGCTTCGCAACGCAGGCGGCGACGCAGGGCGCGCAGCCCTTTGCGTGGTTCGACGGATGGTTCGGGCAGGCCGTGTCCACGCAGGTGCAGAAGGGCGAGCTCCATGATTTTTTCGTTTCGGCGTCGATTTCGGACATTTTCATCACTCCATGCCTTCCGGCTCTGTTTGAGGTAATTTTCCCAGAGTTTTCGATTTTGCGAAATATCGGATAGAATCTTTTTATCGAGCGCGCGCTTACGTTTGTAATGTATCGTCGCGCTTAGAACTTCACGATGAACGGAGGCGGCTTACGTTGGTTTTGAAAAGGGACGAGCTCGACGCGACGGACTGGAAAATTCTCGCGCTGCTGCAAAAGGACGCGCGCGTCACATATCAGGAGATAGGGCGCGCCGTCGGGCTGACGCGCCCCGCGGCGCGCGAGCGCGTGCTGCGCATGGAAGAGCGCGGCGTGATTGCGCGCTGCGGCGCGGAGCTGGACGCCGAGGCCGTCGGCCGCGCGCTGCACGTGATGATAACCTTCAAGTTCAACCCCGACGCGCAGTTCAGCGGCACGCCAAACGCGACGCTCGCGCCGCTGCTCGAAAATTCTCGCGAGGTGATACGCTTCTGGGAAATCTACGGCGAGCTGGACTTCCTCATAGAGGCGGCCTTCCGCTCGAAGGACGAGATGCGCGGTTTCCTCGAATCGCTGCGCGCCTACGGCTTCGTCCGCTCGCACCTGATAGCCGCGGAGCGCGAGCTCGGCATCCGCCCCGCGGAGGGCGCGGAGTAGCGGAAATTCGCGCCACGGCGCGCTGCGTACGAAAACGGGCAGATTTTTTCTGGCGCGCGCCGTCACATCAAGCGGCGCAGCAACAGCCACAGCGCGCCGAATATGACGGGGAAGAGGGCGACCATAACGCCGAGCGGCGCCAACCCGCCCATACCCGGGAGATATGACGTGTGGAAGAACGCCTTGCCGGCGGCGTAAACGAGCGCCGTAAGTGCGCAGTATACCGCAAAGGAGGCGGCCGGGACGAGACTTCCTGCGGCGCGGCAGAGCAGCCACAGCGCCAGCGCCCCCGCCGCGCAGGACGGCGCCGGATATTCGGTTATCAAATAAACTATGAACAGCCCCGCCACAGCGACGCACGTCATCTGCACAACGCCCCTCTCCCGGCTTTTTCACTATGCCGGAGCGTAAATTCCTCGCTCCAACAGACGCAATATATAGGAAAACGCGGCGCGCCGCAATAAGTGCGCGCCGCGCCGCGAGCCGCGGCGGGCGGCCCGTCGGATTTCGCCGTTTTCGTAAGTTCTACCTGTCCAGCCCCTTTTCGTGCAGGAACTGCGACATGAGGTCCGCTATCTCGACGTTGTTGAGGTCGGAGAATGGGAAGTGCGTGTTGCCGCGCACGCCAATCTCGGGCAGATGGACAAGCTTCGCGTCGCCGCCGTGCTTGTTCACCGCACCGGCCCAGAGTCGTGCCATAGCGAGGCGCACGCGCCAGTTATCCTGTCCCGGGTTCGCCGACGGCTCTTCCGGTATATTGTCGCCGTAGTAGACGATTATCGGAATTTTCGTCAGCTTCAGAAAATCTTCAAGCTCGACCTCAGTGGGCGCGAGAGTTCCAGCCGAGCTCGGCATCGGGGCCGGGGCCTCGCCCTTCGGGAAGACGAAGTCGCTGCCCGGCTCGTAGGCTACGACCGCGCGAACCTTCGGATTCTTCATAACCGTGCGCCAGCCCGGGCCGCCGCCCTGCGAGTGCGTTACGAGCACGCCCTCGCCTATTCTGTCAAAAACCGCGGAGACCGCGTCGGATATAACCTCGGCGTCGTAAGGGCCGGTGTTCGGCGTCGCCTGACGGAAATACTGCTCAAGCGCCGCGGGGTCGCGCGAGAACTGCGCGTTCGGGAAGAAGTCGGGCCAGATTCCCAAACGGAAGATTCCGAACAAAAGCTGCTCGTCGGGCGCGGCCTTCACCTCCATGTCCACGGTCGAGCGTCCCGCCTGTCCGCGTCTCGGCTGGTCGAGAAGATATACCGGGAAGCCGCGGCGCAGGAAGATGTTCTGAAAGCCCTCGCGTCCGTCGGGCGTCGTCTGCCACGTCGCCATCGACTGCCCCGCGCCGTGAAGGAATACAAGCGGCAGCTTCTTCGCGTTTTCCGGTATCTGGTAGAAGACCCGCGCGTGGTCGCCGTGCAGCGTCTGACCTTCAGCGTTCCATTTGTACGGGTCGAACTTGCCGGGATTCTGTTTCACCGTTCCGCCCGCCGCGAATACTCCCTGCTCGCGTATCACGAGCGGCTGAGGCTCCGCTGCGAACGCCGCGCCGCAGATAACCGCCGCGAGCGCGAGCGCCGCGAATGCGTTTTTCAAAAATTTATTCATAGCTTGATTCTTCCTTTCTTCCGCGCGTTCTGCGTCAGCGTATAAAATTCGTAAAGACCGGCTCTTCCTGCTCTGGCGGCGTCACGCCGAGCTTCTTTCCCGCTTCGATGCACTTTAGGAAAAAGGCCATGTTCCGCGCGAGCGTGCGCAGAGTCCACAGCCCTTCCGCGTCCTGCATAAGTTCTTCGGCGTTGTGACCGAAGGCTATGTTCCAGTAGCGCGAGGAGACGACGGGCATCTCGCATATCGTGAACATCCTGTTGAGCTGGTCGAAGGCGGGGACCGCTCCCGCACGGCGCGCGACCGCGACCGCCGCGGCTGGCTTGAGGCGCACGGCGGAGCCGCTTCTGCCTATAAAGTCGGAGTAGAAGACGCGGTGCATGAACGATGTGATATGCCCCGCGTCCGCCGCGTAGTGCGTCGGCGTGCCGAAGATGAAGCCGTCCGCCTTCTCTGCGAGCTCGACGAATTCGTTGACGCGGTCTCCCTCAATGACGCACCTGCCGAGCTTTGCGCAGGCCATGCAGCCTACGCAGCCCGATATGGGCTTTGCGCCGACCCAGAAAATTTCGCTTTCGACTCCCTCTTTGCCGAGCTGCTCCGCGATTACGCCGAGCGCCGCGTTCGTCGTCCCGTTCTTGTGAGCGCTTCCGTTTACAAGCATTACCTTCATCGTGCAAATCCCCCGAAATTTTATATTTTTGCGCGCGCGCCGTTATTTCAGGCTCGCGAGCCATTCCGCTATTTCGTCCTCGGACGCGCCGCCGTAGAACTCTTTATCGTCGAGCACCTCCGCGCCCGGCGCGAGCTTACGTATCGCCGCCGAGCTCTCGTCCGCGCCTCCGCCGCCGTGCGTGCAGAAGGGGACGACAGTTTTACCCGCGAGCTGCGCGCCTTCGAGGAAGGTCATGACGGGCGTCGGAATGGTGTGCCACCAGACGGGGTGTCCGAGGAATATCACGTCGTACCGCGCGAGGTTCTGCGGCACGGCTTTGAGCGCGGGGCGCGCGTTTTCCTCAAGTTGGCGCTTTGCGACCTCGGTCGACGTGTGGTAGTCGTCGGGGTAGGGCTCGACGGTTTCCAAGCGGAATATATCCGCGCCCGTGAGCTTCGCGACCGTCTCCGCGACGCCCTGCGTGTTGCCCGTCTTTGAGAAGTAGACGACGAGCGCTTTCTTGTCTCCCGCGAGCGGAGCTTCCGCGGCGCGCGCCGCTTCCGCCGAAAATCCGAGCGCCGCGAAAATCGCGGCGGCAGCCGTAAACGCAAAAATTTTTCTCATTTTCATTTCGTTCTCCTTTCTTCGGGCAAAGCGCCAACAGCGGACAAGCGCCGTGCGCTTTTCCCGAATTGCTCCTGTTTTGTTCTTTCGCCTGATTTATGCTAATTCTTAGAGCGTCGTCTAAGACAAGCCTCTAGCTTCGGATTTCTCCGATTTTCGCCATCTTTAGCGCGGGCAGGGTTATCACCGCGCGCAGGCCGCCGCCCTCGCGGTTTTCGAGCGTCAGGGAGCCGTTGTTGAGGAGCACCATGTTGCGCGCTATCGTGAGGCCGAGGCCCGTGCCGCCAGTTCCGCGGCTGCGCGAGCCTTCTACGCGGAAGTAGGGTTCGAAGACCTTTTCGAGAAGCTCTGGCGGGATTCCCGGGCCGCGGTCCTCGACGCGGATTATCACGCTTTCGCCGCGCCGTTCGACTGAGAGCTCCGCACCGCCCGCGTACTTGAGCGCGTTGCCCGCGAGGTTTTCGACGGCGCGGCGCAGACATGTCGGACGCGCCGCGACGAGAGGCGGCTCGCCGCAGTCCGCGGCTTCCGCGAACGTCACGGCCCCGCCGTTCGCCGCCATGTCGTCGGCCACGCTTGCGGCGAAGGCCGCCGCGTCCATCGGCACGGCCTTCTCCGAGGTGCGCAGGCTGCGAGCGAGCTCGAGCCCCTGCTCGACTATCGAGCGTATCTCCTCTATGTTCGCGGCGAATTTTTCGCGCAGCTCGGGCGGCTCTATGCTGTCGAGGCGCAGCTGCACGCGCGCGAGCGGCGTGCGCAGGTCGTGGCCCATCGCTTCGAGCATGTTGTTGCGCTCCGTCAGATTGCGCTGCACTCGCGCGAGCATTTTGTTGAATGAGCGCGCCACCTCGCGCACTTCGTAATTTCCGCGCTCTTCGAGCGGCTGGGCCGTCTCCGGCGTCGCGCCGAAGCGCTCTATCTCTTTGCCGAGCCTGTTCAGCGGCAGCATCGCGCGCACGATGAGCATGATGACGGCGGCGGAGCATATCAGCGACTCAAGCATTATGAAAATCCTCTGACGCCATATCAGCCGCCTGTCCGTCACCGAGAGCGGCTGAACGAGCTCAAGCCACGAGCCGCCGCCGTCCTGCACGAGCATCTGCATCATCGGGAAAACGTATCCCGCGTAGCGCGGCGACGATGCCTCCGGCGCGTCCTTGTAGAGCACGCGCGCGCGAACGTCGCGCGGCGGAATGCCCGCCCGCGTCAGAATTTCCGTCACGGCCTCGCGCGCGAGCACGGATTTGTAATAATCTGTCTCCGTCTCCCACTCGGGAGCTTCGGCGGCGCGGAAGCGGAACGGCTTCGCGAGCGCGCCGCGCGACCTGTCGAGCGAGGCGAGGTAGTCCTCGCGCTCCGCCGCGCTCATGTGCGCGAGCGCCTGACAGACCGAGGCGAGATAGTCGTGGCCGACGGAGAGAAACTCGCTCGCGTAGGACTGCTGAATCGAGTAGACGGCGTAGTAGTTGACGCACTGGAGCGCAGCGAGGCTCAGCACCGCTATCGCGACGAGCTGCCCGCAGAGCGAGTCGAGCCGCAGGAATTTTATGAAGTCTTTCATAATTTACTCCGCTTCCTTTTATCTATCGAGCATCCCGTTACTCCGCCGCCGCCTCGCGCCGCACCGGCGAGGCGAGCATATAGCCGTCGCCGCGCATCGTGCGGATCAGCGGCGGGTTTGCGTTCTTGTCGCGCAGCTTCGCGCGGAGGCGGCTCACCTGCGCGTCGATGCTCCTGTCGTAGATGTTCAGGCTGCGCTCAGCAAGATAATCCATAATCATGTCGCGCGTTACGACCTGCTGCGGGTGCTTCAGCAGCAGCATGAGAAGGCGGAACTCCGCCGCCGAGAGCGGCACGGCGACGCCGGCCTCGTCTATCAGGTGGCGCGCCATCACGTTGAGCCTCCAGCCGCCGAAGGCGAGCAGATAATTTTCTCCCGCGCGCGGCGCTTCCGTCCGCGGCTCCGCGCCGTTCATCGAAGCGCGGCGCAGCAGAGCGCGGACGCGCGCGATAAGCTCGCGCGCCTGAAACGGCTTGCCGAGGTAGTCGTCGCCGCCGATTTCGAGGCCGACCACCTTGTCCGTCGTCTCCTGCAAGGCCGTGAGGAAGATGACCGGCAGCGAAGCCCAGCGCGTCCCGGGCGCGCGCAGCCTGCGGCAGAGCGAGAGGCCGTCCTCGCCGGGCATCATGATGTCGAGCAGGACGAGCGAAAAGCCGCCGCGTTCGAGCGCCGCGAACATCTCGCGCCCGTCCTTCGCGCTCTCCGAAGCGTAGCCGTAATTTGCGAGAGTCTCCGCGATAAGCTCGCGCAGCTCCGCGTCGTCGTCCACTATGAGAATCTTCGTCTTTTCCTCGCTCATCTTCGCGCCTCCCCGCCTTTGCTTCATTCTAATATACCGCCGCGCGATTCTCCAGCTACGTAATCTTACAAAACCGCAAGGTTCGCGGGACAAACGCAACGTTACGCGCGCCGCGCGTCATAACGGCGTAAGGCTTGCGCGCTAGAGTGTTAAGCGCCGAAGGGCGAAAACGGACGACGCGGAGGGACTGCGATGTACACGATGAAAAAAACAGCGGAGCTCACGGGGCTCTCGGAGCACACGCTCAGATACTACGACAAGGAAGGGCTTCTTCCAGGCCTTGCGCGCGACGGCGTCGGGCGGCGCGTATTCTCCGACGAGGATTTGTTTAATATCCGCACGATACGGGCGCTGCGCGAAATGGGCGTCCCGATAGCGCGCATACGCGACTTCATCGCCGCGGGACGCGGAGAGCGGGCGCTCGAAAGACGCGGAGAAATAATAGCGGAGCGGACGGCGCGCGCGAAGGCCGAGCTCGAAGCGCTGAAAGATCAATTAAAGCTGCTCGCCCGCGCGGCGGAATACTTCCGCGGCGCGCAGGCCAAGGGCGCGGCGCTCGCGGCGTAGGCCGGAGAGCCGAAGCGCGAAGCCCGGCAAGAGGCGGACGAAGGCCCCGCCCATAGAGATAGACAGAACCCAACAGGCACGCTCATGACGAAAGCGCACACTTCCTCAAAAGCAGCTCTCCGCGCCGCCGATTCCGCGCCGGCGCGGCCTTCGGAGGGCGGAAATTCCTCTCCTCATCCGCCGCGGTGAACCGCGGCGGGTCTTAAAGAATATCGTCTATAAAAATACACCAAATATATGGAGGCAGAACATGAAGAAAACAGTCAAAGTCATAACCATTGCGGTCGTCGCCGCGGCGCTCGGAATATTCCTATGGAGCGCGCTCTGCGCCGAGGCGGAGCCGAACGTGCGGATAATCCGCGAAACGGAGCAGCGCGTCGGCCCGGCCTCGCCGGAGAACTTCACGGGAGAGGCCGTATCGCGCGGCTACTTCCCCGCCAAAGAGATAGGCGTTTCCACGGGCGAGGTGACGTTCAAGCCGGGCGCGCGCACGGCTTGGCACACGCACCCGCGCGGGCAGATGCTCATAATCACCGAAGGCCGCGGCCTCGTCCGCCAGTGGGGCGAAGCGCCCATAGAGATGCGCGAGGGCGACGCGGTTTGGATTCCCGCGGGCGTCAAGCACTGGCACGGCGCGGCCCCGGACTCCGGCGTGACGCACATAGCGCTCGCCCCGCTCGACGAAGAGGGACGCAGCAGCACGTGGATGGAAAAAACGAACGGCGAAGATTATCCGGGCAATTAGAAAATCGCTGCGCGTCCGCACGACATAAAAACTTTTACGAAGGTAACGAAAATGACGAAAATATTTGCGCTTGTAGTTTTCGCGCTCATGCTGGCGTTTGCTCCCGCGGCCTTCGCGGAAGAGGCGAAGGAGCTGTCCCCCAAACAGCGCGCCATAGCTCCGATAGCGGCCTTCACAGCGAAGGGCGACATGCCGAAGCTCAGAACCGCGCTTGAAAAAGGGCTGGCCGCGGGGCTGACCGTCAACGAGATAAACGAAGTACTCATACAGATGTACGCCTACTGCGGCTTCCCGCGCAGCCTGAACGCTATAAACGGCTTCATGGCGCTGGTGGACGAACGCGCCGAAGCGGGGATAAAAGATCCGAGAGGCGAAGAACCGAAGATACTTCCGCGGGACGCGGACAGAGACAAAATCGGCGCTGAAAACCGAGACAAGCTCGTCGGCCGCAGCTACAAGGCCGCGAACGCCGCCTTCGCGCCGGGCATCGACATGTTCCTCAAAGAGCATCTCTTCGCCGACATCTTCGAGCGCGGCGTACTCACGTGGCAGGAGCGCGAAATAGCGACAGTCTCCGCGCTCTCTGCGATAAGCGGAGCCGGGGCGCAGCTGCGCTCGCACACCGGCAACACGCTCAACACCGGCGTGACGCCCGCGCAGATGGAAGACCTCGCGCGCACGCTTAAAGCCGAAGTCGGCGAAGCCGAGGGCGCGGCGGCGGAGCAGGCGCTGAAAGAGGCGCTCGCCGCGAGAAAATAAGACTTCTCCTAAAATTTCCCATATACCCAAACGCGATGGCGCGGAGCGAAAAAGCCCCGCGCTTTCGCGTGTTTACGCCGCGCGCGTGAAATTAAGGAAACGACGGCGAGCCGAGGCGCGCGCCGCCGCGTCCGCAAAACGACGCGGAACAGCCGCGCCATTCGCCGCTTTCGCACGCTCTCCACGCCTCGCTGGAAATTTTACAGCTTTGCAACAATCCGCAAGAGTGCGCCGCCGAAGCGCAACATTACGCCTCGCTCGCGTCATACCGCCGTAAGGCGCGCGCCGTACAATGCCCACGTAAACGAGAGGGAGGCGCGAAAGCGCGCCGGACCCCCGAAAACAATCTCAAAGGAGAGAAAAACATGAACATGACAGTAATGGCGCTCGCCGCGGCAGCGGCGGTAACGGCAACGGCTTTCGCCCATCAGGCGCACGCGGCGGAACAGGCGAAAAATCCCTTCGGCCTCGTCTATCGCGGCGCGATAACGAAAAACGAACCGGGCAAGGTCAACATCCACCCCGTCAGCTACGAACTGAACGGAATTAAAATCGCCGCCAACGTCTACACGCCCGCGGGCTACGACAAATCGAAAAAATATCCCGCCGTCGCAGTCGCCCACCCCAACGGTGGCGTAAAGGAACAGGTCGCGGGCCTCTTCGCGCAGCGCTTGGCGGAGCTCGGCTACGTGACGATAGCGGCCGACGCGGCCTTCCAGGGCGCGAGCGGCGGCGAACCGCGCAGCAAGGACGTGCCCTTCTACCGCACCGAGGACATCCACGGCATGGCCGACTACCTCTCTTCGTATCCCGGCGTAGACGCTGACCGCCTCGGTGTCCTCGGAATATGCGGAGGCGGCGGCTACACGCTGAACGCCGCGAAGTCCGACAAACGCTTCAAAGCCGTCGCGACGCTCAGCATGTTCAACAGCGGCCTCGTGCGCCGCGAGGGATACATGAGCTCGCTGGCGAACACTGTAAACGAACGCATGAAAGCCGCCTCAGACGCGCGCGCCGCGGAGCTTCAGGGCAAGATGAGCTACTCCGGCGAAGTCGACTTCGACGCGCTCACCGACGAAGCGATAGCGAAAATCCCGACTGACCTCTACCGCGAGGGCATGGTCTACTACGGCAGGACGCACCGCCATCCGAACTCGACCTTCCGCTACACGACCGCGAGCCTCATGGAGCTGATGAGCTGGGACGCGACCGACCAGATAAAGCTCATCGACGCGCCGCTGCTCATGATGGCCGGAGAGAAAGCCGACTCGCTCTACATGACGCTCGACGCCTTTGCCAAAGCGACCGGCACGAACGATAAAGAGCTCTACCTCGTCCCCGGCGCGACGCACATCAGCACCTACCACGTCCCCGAGTACGTGGACCTCGAAGTCGCGAAGCTCAAGGAGTTCTTCGGCAAACATCTATAAAAGCCGCCGCGCGCGGAAAAGTGAAAAAATCATTTTCCGCCGAACGAAGGAAAACTGAAAAATCACTTTTCCTCAAACACAGGAAAACTAAAAATCGCCCTTGTATAAAACAGCGCCGCGTCCGTGAATTAACGGACGCGGCGCTGCGTTTGGGGCTTTTCCCAAATTTCACGCGCGCGGCGCAAATAGCATCGCGCGGCCGCTTTTAGTCCAGCTTCACGAGTTCGTATTTCCTGCTGCCGAGGCCTATCTGTTCCGCGTATTCGAGCGTGTGCGTGCCGTCGCGCGACTTTATGCGCTCACGCAGCGATTCGCTGCCGGGAGCTGCGAGCGCGAGGTCTACGCAGGCTTGGTCGAGCGCGACGGGGTCGAGCGACGCGAGCACGCCGATGTCGTGAATTTCAGGCTCCGACGGCGACGGGTCGCAGTCGCAGTCGATCGAGATGCGGTTCATAACGTTGACGTAGAGGATTTTCCCGCCGAGAGCTTCGACGACGGCCTTTCCCGCCTCGGCCATCGACTCGAGGAAGGCCTCCTGCTCGCCGCACCAAACGTTGCTCGTGCTTCTGCCGCCGCTGTGGATCAACGCCTTGCCCTGACGTGAGCCGAGGCCGATGGAGATGTTCTTTATCGCGCCGCCGAAGCCCGCCATCGCGTGCCCCTTGAAGTGTGAAAGAACGACGTAGTAGTCGTAATCCTTGAAGCGCGAGCCGACGAGGTCCTCTTTCAGATGCTTTCCGTTTTTCACGGGCAACGCCATCGAGCCGTCCGCGTCGAGGATGTCGACGTAGGCTATGCCCGTGTAGCCATGCTCGAGCGCGACGCGCATGTGTTCAAAGGTGTCGCCGCGCGCGCCGCCGTATGCCGTGTTGCACTCGACGATGGAGCCGTTCACGCGCTTGACCAAGTCCTTGATAAGTTCGGGCTTCAGGTAATTGCTGCCCGGCTCACCTATGCTTATCTTGACGGCGACGTTTTCTCCCTCGGCTTTGCGTCCGAGCGCCTCGTAGACGCGCACGAGGCTCTGCGGCGTTATCTCCTTCGTGAAATAGACCTTCGGCGCGGCGGCCTCCGCGCGCCCGCAGGCAAAGGCTGCGGCGAGCGCCATAATCAACGCTAATTTTCTCATTTCAATCTCTCCTTCCGGCGTTTCCGCCTTTTTTGCCAAATTATATGTGCTTAGAGCGCTCTCTAATCAAGCGGCGCGTTCCGCGCCCTCTTCGCGCCTTATGCGGCGCAGCTCCGCTGCGTACATGAGCAGCGAAACGGGGAACATTATCACTTCGACGATGAGCTGCGTCCAAATCATGCCGTAGAGTCCGACGAAGCGGTTCATCAGGCAAAGTATCGGAATGTTGAGAAATCCCTGACGGCAGGTGATGAGCGCGGCGGAGCCGAGGCCGCGGCCCATCGCCTGAAGCGTGTAGGAAATCTGCGCGTTTATGCCCGTCAGCGGGACGGCGAGGCTCGCGATGCGCAGGAAGGAGCTGCCCAGCGCCGCGGTCTGCGCGTCGTCGATGAACTCTCCGAGTATCTCGCGCGAAAAGGCGACGAAGCATACGACGAAGAGCGCGGTTATGACGAGCGAGGTCTTCCACGAGAAGACTGCCACGTCCTTCATGCGTTTGTAACTTTTTCGCCGCGTAGTTGTAGCTGACGAGCGGCATGAAGCCTTGATAAAGCCCCGTGCTCACACAGAGCGGAAGCTGGTCTATCTTCTTGACGATGCCGTAAGCCGCGACCGCCACGTCGCCGTAGCCCGACGAAAGTTTGACGATCGTCATCGCGGAGATGTTCGCGAGCGTTATCGCGAGCGCCGCGGCGAGTCCGACGGAAATCGTCTGACCGGCGCAGCGCGTCGTGAAGTCGGAAAGGATTCATGGAAAGAGCGCTCTCTCTGCGTACTTTTGTACAGCACGCCGATGAAGAAGAGCATCGACGCTAGGTTTGAGAAGGCCGTCGCTATCGCCGCGCCGCGCACGTCCATGCCCGCGCCGAAAATCAGCACGGGGTCGAGCGCCATGTTAAGGAATCCTCCGGCCATCATGCCCGCGCTCGCGAGCCGCGCGTGCCCCTCACCGCGCAGCAGATGCGCCATAGTCAGAGTCATCATCGTCGGCACGCCGCCTATGACGACGACCCAGAAGAAGTACGAGCTTGCATAGCCGTAGCTCTCCACGCTCGCGCCGAGAAAGTGCAGCACAGGCTCCATGAAAACGAACGAGAGCAGCGAAAATACGAGCGTCGCGGCGATTCCGCCGTAGAAGCAGAACGCCGAGACGCGCCGCGCGCCGTCGCGCCTGTGCAGGCCGAGGAAGCGCGAGACCATGCTGCTGCCTCCGATGCCGAAGAGGTTGCCGAGCGCCGTCAGCAGAGTGAACCACGGATAGACGAGCGTCACCGCCGCCACCATGTACGGGTCGCCGAGCTGTCCGATGAAGAAGGTGTCGGCGAGGTTGTATATCATCGAGACTATCTGGCTGATTATCGTCGGCACGGCGAGCGCCGCCACCGCCTTCGGCACTGGCATATCTTCAAAAGTTCTTTTTCCGAAACGGCTTTCACATGCGCCGCCTCCTTTGAATGTCATAGGATAGAAAAATCGCCGCACGCAGCGTTTTGGCGCGGCGCGCGGCTTTTCGGAGCTTTCGGCGCGGGATGGTGCGCGCCGAAGATTTATATTTTCACCGCAGGGCGGAAGGGAAGCCCTCCGGTTAGAAGCACTCTTCAAAAATCTGCAAAATTTCCTCGTGCGTCATGCGCTTGTAGCTGCCCGCGGAGATTCCGCACGAATCCGCGATTCCCTTCAGCATCGACCTGTCGGTCACGCCAAGCTCGCGCAGCGTCGTGGGTAGTCCGATTTCCTTGATGAACGCCGCGAGCGCTTCGACGCCGGCGGCGGCCAGCTCTTCGTCGCTCATGCCGCCGCGCTCTATGCCCCAGACCTTCTGCGCGAAGCGCACGAACTTCGGCAGACCGTACTTATAAATGTGGCGGTAGTAGACGGGATGAAGCACTGCGAGGCCGCGTCCGTGGTTGCAGTCGGTGTAGGCTCCGAGCTGGTGCTCCATCGCGTGGCACTCGAAGTCCGGCTTCTTGCCGAGCTTGATGATTCTGTTCTCCGCCATCGTTGAGCACCACATTAGATTTGCGCGCGCGTCGTAGTCCTCGGGGTTCTTAATCGCGGCGCGCAGGTTGCGCACGACGCTCTCCATCAGAGCTTCGGAGATGCTGTCCGAGACGTTGTCCTCGTTCGGCTCGCCGAAGTAAGTCTCCATGATGTGCGAGAGCGTGTCGAACGCGCCCGAAATCATCTGGCCCTTCGGCAGGCTGTAGGTGTACGTCGGGTCGAGCATCGCGAAGCGCGGATTGCACTGCGGATAGTCGCGCCCCGATTTTATCTTTAACGACTCGTTTGTGATGACCGCGCCGCCGTTGCACTCGCTGCCGGTGCCAGACGCCGTGACGATGACGCCGAGCGGCAGCGGCGTGAAATCCACCGGCTCGCCGCGCGTCCAGAACTTTTCCCAAACGTCCTCCTTCGAGACCGCGGCGAGTGCGACGGCCTTGCAGCAGTCCATCACGGAGCCGCCGCCCGCGCCGAGTATCAGCGAGACGTTGTTCGCGCGCGCGAGCGCCGCGCCCTCAAGCACCTTCGCGTAGGTTGGGTTTGACATAATGCCGGAGAACTCCACGATATTCTTGCCGCTCTCGCGCAGTATGGAAATTATCTCGTCGTATATGCCGCTCTTCTTTATCGAGCCGCCGCCGTAGGCGAGCATCACCGTGCCGCCGTAATTTTTCAAAATTTCGGGCAGATGCTCCTTCACGCACCCCTTGCCGAAATAGACCTTCGTCGCGTTTTCAAATACGAAATTGTACATTTATAATCCCTCCGTAAATTCATCGTCCGCGCGCAAAACCCGCGCCTTTTTCCTGAATGATGCTAGCTCTTACAGCGTTCTCTAAGTCAAGCGGCGCGTGTGGATTTTTCGCCGCGGCGTAAGTTTTCGCGCGTGCGCCTTAATGCATGGGCGCGAAGCGGCGGTTGGGCGGCGGAGGCTATGCGCCGCGGCAAGCGACTAAACGCATCGGCTTCTGTGCCGATTTGAGGGGCGCAGTATCGCGTCACGGCGCTTTCGCCGAATCGCTGCCGTTCTCATTGCGCGGTGGATGTCGTGTAAACATGACATCCACCGCGTCAAATTGACGCGCGCTCCCTTCGCTTCCGCGCCGCCGTGCGG
>ENA-OQCL01000146-OQCL01000146.1-human-gut-metagenome-genome-assembly--contig:-NODE-146-length-38472-cov-5.946616_pt1 | contig 38472 bp, 40 predicted proteins | sample MGYA00242502_ERZ504586 | MGnify/ENA primary metagenome ERZ504586 (study PRJEB26092, sample SAMD00036316) | human gut metagenome | host: Homo sapiens | study: EMG produced TPA metagenomics assembly of... | reverse complement strand
AGAGGTGCGCATGGCGCGCATCATGGGCGCGGACATGGTCGGTATGTCAACCGTGCCCGAGGTGCTCGCCGCAAACCACATGGGTGTCCGCGTACTCGGAATATCATGCGCCGCGAACTATGCCGCCGGCATCACCTCCGAAAAGCTCACCCACACTGAAGTCCTCGAAGTAATGGAACGCTGCGGCGGCGGCCTGTCGCGGCTTGTGGAACGTTTCCTCGCGGAGGCGGAGCTATGAGCTTCAACATGATAGATTTTATCGAGAAAAAACGCGACGGAGGCCGACACACGAAGGCCGAGTTCGACGCGCTCATCCGCGGCGTGATGGACGGGAGCGTGCCAGACTATCAGACGGCGGCGTGGCTCATGGCGGTCTACTTCCGCGGCCTCGACGGAGAAGAGCTGGCGCACTACACCGACGCGCTCGCGAAATCCGGCGAGACCTACTCCTACCCGCCAGAAATGCGCGTCGTCGACAAACACAGCACCGGCGGCGTTGGAGACAAGACGACGCTCGTCCTGCTGCCGCTCGCGGCGGCCTGCGGCGCGCACGTCTCTAAGCTCTCAGGCCCGGGCCTCGGCTTCACGGGCGGCACCGTGGACAAGCTCGAATCCATACCGGGAATGCGTATGCACCTTGAGCCGGGCGAATTCATATCGCAGATGAAAAAAATCGGCTGCGCCATATCGGGCCACTCGCGCCTGCTCGCGCCGGCCGAAGGAAAATTCTACGCCCTGCGCGACGTGACGGCTACCGTCTCGATGGTGCAGCTTATAGCCGCCAGCATCGTCAGCAAAAAACTTGTCGGCGGAGCCTCCGGCTTCGTCTTCGACGTAAAATGCGGCAGCGGCGCATTCATGGAGACCGAAGACAAAGCGCGCGAGCTCGCCTGCGAACTCGTAGCGCTATCGAAAAAATTTTGGACGCGAAAGCGTCGCCGCGATAACAGGGATGGAACAGCCGCTCGGCGAATGGGTGGGTAACTCCGCCGAAGTCTATGAAGCGATAGAAGTCCTCAGCGGACGCGGCCCCGCCGACACGCGCGAACTCTGCGCGGCGCTCTGCGGCTTAATGCTCGCTGTCGCCGGAATTGCGAAAGACAGAGAGGAAGGCGCGGAACTTGCGGAAAAAAACGCTAGACGACGGACGCGCCCTCGCCAAATTCGGCGAAGTGATAGCCGCGCAGGGCGGCGACGCGGAGGTCCTGCGCAGGCCGCTTGAAATACTGCCGCGCGCGTCGAAGCGTTTCGAGATAAAAAGCGACAGAGACGGCGTCGTCTCCGAGCTCCGCGCGCGCCCTGTGGGCGAAGCGCTGCGCGCTCTCGGCGGCGGAAGAATGAAACTCGACGACAAAATCGACCACGCCGCCGCGATACGGCTCAAAGCCAAGATAGGCGACGCCGTGCGCAAAGGCGATACGGTGATGGAGCTGCATTACAACGACGAGGCGAGGCTCGCGGAAGCGCTCAAATATCTCGACGGCTGCTGGAAAGTCTCTGAAACGGCGGAAAAGCCGAAACTCATCGCGGATTACATATACTAGCTTGAATTTGAGAAAAAAGCGGCGCACGGCGGAAAATTCCGCTGCGCGCCGCTTTTCTGTGCGCGTGCGCCACGACGCCGCAGCCGCGCCCTCCCGACATAATAGAAGGACTCATTTCCATTTACGGGAGGAATCCAAAATGTGCAGACAATACGCCTACATACGCGTCTCGTCGAGGGATCAGAACGAAGAACGCCAACGCGCCGCGATGATCGAATACGGAGTCCCCGAGGAAAACATCTACCTCGACCGCCAGTCCGGCAAAGACTTCGAACGCGGCGGCTACAAGCGCCTCGTCCACAAACTCCGCCGCGGCGACACGCTCGTCGTCAAAAGCATAGACCGTCTCGGACGCAACTACACTGAAATACTAGAACAGTGGCGGCTGCTCACGAAGAAAAAACAGGCTGAAATAGTCGTCCTCGACATGCCGCTGCTCGACACGCGCCAGAGCCGCGACCTCACCGGCGTCGTAATCGCCGACATAGTGCTCCAGCTCCTCAGCTACGTCGCGGAGACAGAGCGCGCTTTCATCCGCCAGCGACAGGCCGAGGGAATCGCGGCAGCGATGGCCCGCGGCGTACGCTTCGGACGCAGGCCGAAAAAACGCCCTGAAGAGTTTGAATTTGTGAAAGCAGCCTGGGAAAACGGAGAGATCACGGCGCGCGGCGCGGCCCGCCAGCTCCATGTAGACCGCGGCACCTTCAAACGTTGGACCGAAGCCGCATGAAAAAACACAAAACGCAGAGGACGGCCGGAACGGCGCGGCGCAAACCGTAAATATCCGAAAAAACAAAGAACAAAACCGGCGTAGCGCATAATACGAAGCGCGCGAAAAACGTCCGCGCGCCGCGCGAGCCGAGCTCCAAAAATGTACGCGCCGCAGCATAAACGCAGCACCGCGCCCAAAACGCCGCTCTTCCTTGCGAACCGCCGCCATTTCTGATAAACTGTACCAGTCATCTCACGGAGGTGCGTTTCAGCTGGTGCTGGGCCCGGACTTCAAATCCGGTGAGAGGGGTTAATAGCTTCTCTGGTAGGTTCGATTCCTACACGCCTCCGCCAAGCAATATCAACGGCTCAGAGCATTCGCGCTTTGAGCCGTTTTTATTTACAGTTGAGACTTATGAAGGCCGATAAAAAAGCCGGGAAGCTCGTACGTAAGACTCTTCTCGACTTTTTATAGTTTGTTATTTACGCACGTGTTAGTGCATTTATCCCTGCTGCTGCGCCTCTTTGAGCAGCGCCATTTTCATTTTGTAGTAGGCGGGGCTCATGTCTAGGTAGTGGTGGTGGGGGTTTTCGAAGCGCTGTTCTTCGGGCCATACTTCTGTGGCAAGCTGGCGTTTTACGAAGGCGCGTATTTCTTGAAGCGAGGGAGAGCGGCGCACTCTTTTGCCGCCTTTCATGACGAGCTCGCGCAGGCCGCGGATTGTGTGGTCGGAGAATACGTGTCGTTTCCACGGCTTCTGCGGGTCGACGAAGGCGTAGGCTCCGCTGAAGTCGGGCGATTCGTCCTCCTTTGTGATGAGGTCGGCGATGGCCCATCCGTCGGAGTCGTAGACGCGCCAGAGCTGTTTGCGTCCCGGGTTCGTGATTTTTTCAAAGGTCTCGGATATTTTGATGGTGGGGCGGCAGGCCTGCCCCTCGTGGACGGCGACGAGCTTGTAGACTGCGCCGAAGACGGGGTCGCTTTTTGCCGTTATGAGGCGCTCGCCGACGCCGAAGGAATCTATGCAGCCGCCCTGGTCGAGTATCGAGCGTATCGTGAATTCGTCGAGGCTGTTGGAGGCGACGATTTTGCAGTCGGTGAGGCCGGCTTCGTCGAGCAGCTGGCGCGCCGCCTTCGAAAGGTAGGCGAGGTCGCCAGAGTCTATGCGGATGCCTTTGAGCCGCTTGCCCATCGGTATGAGGACGTCGTTCGCGGCCTTTATCGCGTTGGGCACGCCGGAGTCGAGGACGTTGTATGTGTCGACGAGCAGGACGGCGTTGTCGGGGTAGAGCTCGGCGAAGCGGCGGAATGCCGTGTATTCGTCGTCGTGGTACATGACCCAGCTGTGGGCCATCGTGCCACTGACGGGGATGCCGAACATCTGTCCCGCGAGGACGGTCGCGGTGCTGTCCGCGCCGCCGATGTAGGCCGCGCGTGCGCCGTAGACGGCGGCGTCGATGTTGTGCGCGCGGCGCGCGCCGAAGTCCGCGACGCCGCGTCCCTGCGCGGCCTGCACGATGCGCTGGGTTTTTGTCGCGACGAGCGACTGGTGGTTTATCTGCGTCAGTATCGCGGTCTCTACGAGCTGCGCGTCGATGAGCGGCGCGTTGACGGTTAGGATTGGTTCGTCGGGGTACATGATGCTGCCTTCGGGCATCGCGATGACGTCGCCGCGGAAGCGGTAACCGGAGAGCCAGCGCAGGAAGTCTTCGTCGTATATTTTGAGCGAGCGCAGGTATTCTATGTCGCGTTCGTCGAAGTGGAGGTTCTCAAGATATTCGAGCACCTGTTCGAGCCCGGCGAATATCGCGAAGCCCCCGCCGTCGGGGTTCCTTCTGTAGAATACGTCGAATGTGGCGAAGTCGCCCTCCTGGTCTTCCTTGAAATACCCGTGCGCCATCGTCATCTCGTAGAGGTCCATCATCATGGAGATGTTGCGCGCGTCGTACTGCGTCATGTCTGTCGCCTCTTCCTGTATGTTTTATGCCGCGGGCCTTTTTCTTCATGAACTCTCCGGCCCGCGGATCCTTCTTTGCCGCTTGCGGTGACTTTCATCGTTCGCCCGCTATTATAATGTAATAAGTCTCTTTCGGCAAAAATACGGACGCCGTGTTTACAGATACGGCGCGCCGTCGTCGTGAGCGGCTATGTTCGCCGCTGTTTTCTTTGCGCTGTGCGTCGCGTAGCAGTATTTGCAGCCGTTCGGGCAGGTGTCGTAAGCGCCGATGTCTGTGGCCGGCGCGCAGCGGCAGTGCGGGCGCTGATTTTTGTCTTTTGTCCGGAGGACGGGGCGGCCCGTGATTTTTTCTATCAGCGCGGCGTCTATGCAGCTTGTGTGGGTTATGCCGAACTGTTTGAGGTTTATATCCTCGGCGCAGCTTTCGAGCGTCATGCCGTGCGCGCGCGCCATCGTCGCAAGCTCGCGGGCGAGCACGAGCTTTTCACGCTCGTCGGGCGCGCGGAAGCCGAGCTCCCTCGCTGCGCGGCTCATGCCGCGGTATATGTCGAGGTAGCTGAATACGCAGCGGCGCGTGAAGCCCTCGAAAGCGCGCGCAAATTTCTCAAAGCTCCTCAAATGGAAGTCTACGTCGTAACGCTCGCCGACGAGCAGCGGGTCGTATCTCCATATCACGCGCTCGGGGCCTATCGTCTCGGCTAGGCGGCGGAAGGCCGGGATTATCTCCTTCTCCTTGTCCGGCACGCCGGGCTCGATGTCCGGGCCGTATGGCGTGACGGTGAACTGGAAGTAATATGCGTAGTCCTCGAGCTCCGCGAGGCGCGGCATGAGCGGCGCGGGGTTCTTCGTCCAGAAGACGATCGCGTCCACGTCCTCCGGACGCAGGCTCACGCGCCGCTCTTGCCGCGGATTCATAGGATTGCGCGCGACGGCGTATCCCTCGCGCACGCGGCGCAGGAACCACTCCGCGTAACGCGCCGGTATGTCCGTGCGGCGGCTCGCGCTGATTATCATCGGCGGGCGCGCGTTACTGCGCGGCGCTCCAGAGCATCTCGTTGTCTATGAATTCCGCCGTCACCCTGCCGTTGTCGTAGAGGTACGAGAGGTATGACTTTATCGTGCTTCCGACGAGGACGTGCTGATTGTCGTCCATCGTCAGCGCGTAATGGTCGAAGACGGCCTTGAGGATTTTTTCGAAGGTTTTCGGCTCGCGGCAGAGCCCGACGAGAAGCTCCGCGATTTCGAGCACCTTCGCGCGGTTCGCGGCGGCGAGCTCACGCACATCCTCCGCGGCGTCGGCGTGCGCTGGGACGAAGAGCTTCGCTTCGAGCGTCTCTATCATGTCGAGCGTTTCGAGGAACTTCGCCACGTCGTAGATGAAGACGATGTGATATTTTTCGATTATCTCGCGGCGGAATATCGAGTCGGCGAGGAAGCAGACGCCGTCGTCGGTCATTATTCCTATCATGTCGAAGTAGTGGCCCGGCAGCTTTATGACAGAGAGGCCCGCGGGCAGTTCGTCCTCGACGTTGCAGGTTTTTTCCGTCGGCTTCGCCATGAGGAATTTATTGCGCAGCTTCGCGTATGGATAGCCGCCGTAGAGCATCGTCGGCTCGAGCATCGGATGGCGCGAGACTGCGTTTTCGACGTCGGTCGAGATCACGCGGCAGCCGGTACGCCCCTGTATGAACTGGTTGCCGCCGGTGTGGTCGGCGTTGGAGTGCGTGTTGACGATGCAGCTCACGCGCCAGCCGCGCTCCGTGATTATCTTCAAAATTTTGCGTCCGGCGTCCTTGTCGTTGCCCGAGTCGATGAGGCAGACCTCTTCGTCGTTCATCCGGTAGACGCCGACGTTCGCGGGGCTCTTTATATACCAGCTTTTTTCGCCGGCCTGGATAAGTTCGTACATTTTCGCGTTCCTCCGTCCGTTTGTGTGCTTCGGGTTATATTGTACCGCAAGATATGCTATGATTATCTGTTGTAAAGGCGGGGATGTGATGTTTATTACCTTGGAAGGGATAGACGGGTGCGGCAAATCCACCCAGGCGCGGCTGCTCTGCGAGGCGCTCTCGGCGCGCGGCGCGGTCGTGCAGACGAGGAGCCCGGCGGCTGGGAGGGCGGCGCGGAGCTTCGCTCGATGGTTCTCGGCGGCTCTCTGAAGCATCCCTGGAGCGAACTTTTCCTTTTTCTTCTCGACCGCGCGGAGCACGCCGCGCGCGTCATAACGCCCGCGCTTGAGGCGGGGAAGCACGTCGTCTGCGAACGCTACCACGATTCCACGCTCGCCTATCAGGTTTGGGGGCGCGGCATGCCGTTCGAGCCGCTTCGCGGCGCGGCGGAGCTCGCCTGTTTCCCGAAGCCTGAGGTGACTGTGCTCTTCGACATCGAGCCGGAGCTCGCGCTCTCGCGCGTTGCGAAGCGCGGCAGGCCGGACGCGTTCGAGAGCGAGGGGCTCGCCTTTATGCGCAGGATAGCCGAGGGTTACCGCGCGCTCGCCGCGGCTGACGAAAAACGCTGGCTTGTTGTGAAGTGCGGCGAGCGGACGGCGGAGGAGATTTTCGCGGAGATGAAGCGCGGCCTCGCGGGCAAGGGGCTTCCGCTGTGAACGCGGAGACCGTCGCTCTTATAGAAGAATCGCAGGGCTGGCGCGAGCTGGCGCTCGCGGCCGAGGCGGGGCGGCTCCCGCAGTCGGTCGGCGTATCTCTGCCGTCGGTCATGCACGGCGCGTTCGCCGAGATGTACGGGCGGCTCGTCCTCGGCGACGACGGACTATGGGTAGACGGCGCGCACCCGGACATGATAAGCGCCGGCGGCGCGAACGCCGCTCCGACGATAGAGGAGTGCCGCAGGCTCCAGGGCGAGCTGGCGCTGCATCCGCTCTCGGCTGAGCGCAGGCTCGCGGTCGTCTGGAGCGCGGACAGGCTGGCGGCCGAGGCGTCGAACAGCCTGCTGAAAATAACGGAGGAGCCGCCGGTCCACGGCTGCATCCTTTTTATATCGGAAGAAAATAATCTGATACCGACGATAAAGAGCCGCATCTGGTCGGTACATATAGACCTGCCGGAAGAGATGACGAAGCCCGCGCCCGCGCCGCGCGACGTCCGCGAATGGGCGCGCTGGATGGACGTGGGAAGAAAGCCGAGCCCCGAGATACTCTTTCTCGAAATGCAGGGCTGGGCGCGCGACTTCGCCGGCAGAGGAGATTATATGCGCGCGTCGGAGCTCGACACTCTGATACGCATAATGGAGCAGAGGCGGCTTCCAGTATCGATGATACAGGACGCGGCTTTCGCTGTGCTCAAGGAGGGCGTTCCTTATGAGAAAATACTTGGCGGTCTATGGTAAGCCGCGTTATCTCGGCCTCGTCGAGTACGACGGGGATATGAAAAAAATGTGAAAAACTCGTCGTCGAGTCTTCGCGCGGCGAGGAGCTTGCGCTCGTCGTCGGCGAAGTGACGCCGGAGCAGGAGGCGGAATACCGCCTGCTGAAACATTCTTCGGAACACGGAGACGGAGTGATGAAAAACTCCGAACCGGTGGTTACAGACCTTACCTTCGTAGACTTCGCCTCAGAAGAGGATTACGACAGAGAGGCGGAATACCGCGAGGAGGAGAAGTCGATACTCGTCAGCGCGAAGCGGCTTCTCAAACCCCACAACCTAGACATGAAGCTCATCGACGTGGAGTTCCTCCGTGCGAAACGCAAGCTGTTTTTCTATTTCTCGTCCGATCAGCGCGTCGACTTCCGCGCCTACGTGCGCGACCTCGCGCGCGAGTTCAAGACGCGCATAGAGCTGCGGCAGGTAGGCGTGCGCGACGAAGCGAAGATAATACGCGGCGTCGGCCCCTGCGGCGGCCCTGCTGCTGCAGCTACTGGCTCAACCAGTTCGCGCCGATCTGCATAAAGATGGTGAAGGAGCAGAACCTTGCGCTGAACCCATCGAAAATATCGGGAATATGCGGCAGGCTCATGTGCTGCATGTGCTTCGAGTACGACGTCTACCACGAGGCGTGGGAGGGCTTCCCACACCCAGGTTCGAAAATAAAGACGCCGAACGGCAGCGTCATAGTGGCGGGCATCGACCTGCCGACGCAGAGCCTCCGCTGCCTCATCGCAGGCAAGGGCGAGGTCAAGATACCGAAGGAGCAGTTTGAGGAATTCCGAGAGACCGTCGCATCGGGCGGCGAATGGGTGATCCCCGAGGCAGAGCCGGAAGAAGAACCACTCTTTTCCGTGCAGGACGCCTTCCACATGGAGATACAGAGTTTCCGCGTCCAGACGGAAAACGGCCCGGAACCGCGCCGCGAGCGCGCCGCAGCCGCCTCTGGCGAAGAAGGGCAGGAAAAAGCCGCGCGACGAGCGCCGCCGCGGCAAACGCCGAAAGAAACACGCGCCGCGTCCAGAGCGCAGGCCCGAGGGCGAGGAGGCGGAGGCGCCGGACGCCGCGCCGCATTTCGGCTCGGAGTCAGAACAGGCCGCAAAAGAAAAACGCGGCGACAGGCCGAGACGCCATTCGCCGCGCCGCAGGCGGCCCTCCGGCGCGACAAAGAGTGCCGAATAGCGCGCCGCGAAACGGCCTGATTTTACAGAAGGAGGCACATAAATTGAGCTTTTTCAAAAGTTTTGCCGAAAAGCTGAAAAACGCCGGAAACAAATGGACGCAGAGCGTCTCCAACCTCTTCTCGGACGACCCCGTGGACGAGGGGTTCTGGGACGAGCTTGAGGAACAGCTCATACTCGGCGACGTAGGCATAGAGACGACGGAGGAGCTTATAACGGAGCTCCGCCGCGTGATGATAGACAAGAGGATAAGCAACAAGCGCGAGCTCAAGGCGGCCTTCGCCGATCTGCTGATAGCGCGCCTCGAATCGGTGCCCGGCATGGGGCGCCCGCTCGACGTGGAGCGCAAACCGTCGGTCGTCATAATGATAGGCGTCAACGGCAGCGGAAAGACGACGACCTGCGGCAAACTGGCGTCGCAGTTCAAGGCCGAAGGCAAAAAGGTCATCATGGCCGCGGCCGACACCTTCCGCGCCGCCGCGATAGAGCAGCTTAAGGCGTGGGGCGAGCGCGCGGGAGTGCGCGTCATAGCGCAGAAGCAGGACAGCGACCCCGCGGCAGTAGTCTACGACTCGCTGCTCGCCGCCAAGGCCGCGGACGCCGACGTGATACTCGTAGACACCGCGGGCCGCCTGCACACGAAATCCAACCTCATGGAAGAGCTCTCGAAGGTCACGCGCGTCATAAAGCGCGAGATCCCCGAAGGCCCCTCGGAGGTTCTCATAGTCCTCGACGCCGTTACGGGACAGAACGGCTTTATGCAGGCCGAGACCTTCGGCAAGGCTATGCCGATAACGGGCGTCGTGCTGACGAAGTTCGACAACACCTCGAAGGGCGGCATAGTCATAGCGATTGCGGAGCGGCTTAAGACGCCGATACGCTACGTCGGCCTCGGAGAAGGCATCGACGACCTTCAGCTCTTCGAGCCGCGCGCCTTCGTCGAGACGCTGCTCGACATAAAGCATGACGAATAGCGGCGTCCTCCTGCACGACTGCGAAGGCCGCCACCCGCGCGACCCGCTCGTAAAAAAAAATAGCGGCGCTGCTCGTGCCGCGCGGCGACGAAGAGGCGCTCCGCCGCACACTCGCCATGCTCGCCGGAAAGTGGGGCGAGCCGCAGCGCGTCGGCGCGCGCGTCCCATTTGTGTGGACAAACTACTACGAAGAGATAGCGCCCGAGCTCGACCGCGTATTCGTATCGTACCCCGGGCTCTATAAAATGTCGGACCTTCCGGGCTGGAAGCTCGAAAGCTGCGCTATGGAGCGCGAGAGCGGCGGCGGAGCGGGACGGCGCGTAAACATAGACCCCGGCGCGATAGACGGCGCGCGGCTGCTGCTCGCATCGACGAAGGGGCAGGCGCACCGCGTCTACCTGCGCGACGGGATATTCTGCGAAGTTACGCTCTGCCGGAGAAAAGGACGCTGGGAGAGCTTTTTTTATACCTTCCCCGACTTCAAAAGCGGCGTCTACGACGCGTGGCTCGAGCTCGTGCGGGAGGACTGGAAGCGAGAAGTAAGAGAAATTTAAAAAATATAAATCAGGAGGTCACAACATGATACCGCGCTACGAGACACCCGAAATAAAGAAAATATGGACCGACCAGAACCGCTTCGGCCGCTGGCTCGACGTCGAGCTCGCCGCCACGCGCGCATGGCACGAGGAGGGCGTCGTCCCCGACGAGGACTACAAGAACATCGTCGAAAAAGCCGGCTTCTCCGTCGAACGCATCCACGAGATAGAGGAGGTCACGCAGCACGACGTGATAGCCTTCGTCTCGAGCGTCGCCGAGACGATAGGCGAGTCTGGCCGCTTCGTCCACCTCGGACTGACCAGCAGCGACGTTATAGACACAGCCTCGTCGCTCATGCTCGGCGAAAGCCTCGACGTCGTCATCGCGGAGCTCGAAAAGCTGCACAAGCTCGTCGGCGAAAAGGCCGTCGAATACAAAATGACGCCCTGCGCGGGCCGCACCCACGGCGTACATGCCGAGCCGACAACCTTCGGCCTCAAGCTGCTCAACCACTACTCCGAGATAGGCCGCGACATCGCGCGCCTCAAGCAGACGAAGAAAGAAATGATGGTCGGCAAGCTCTCCGGCGCCGTCGGCACATACGCCAACTGCCCGCCGAAAATCGAGGCGCGCGTATGCGAGCTCCTCGGCCTCACGATAGACCCCGTCGCGACGCAGGTCGTCCAGCGCGACCGCCACGCGCGCGTCATAACCGACATGGCGATAGCCGGCGGCTCGCTCGAACGCCTCGCGCTTGAGATACGCCACCTCCAGCGCACCGAAGTGCTCGAAGCGCTCGAACCCTTCAAGAAGGGACAGAAAGGCTCCTCCGCGATGCCGCACAAGAAAAACCCGATACTCTGCGAGCGCGTCTGCGGCATGTCGCGCCTGCTCCGCGGCTACGCCGTCCCCGCGCTTGAAAACATCGCCCTCTGGCACGAGCGCGACATAAGCCACTCCTCCGTCGAGCGCGTAATGTGGCCCGACGCCTTCCACCTGCTCCACTACATGACCAAGAAAATGATACAGATAGTCTCCGGCATGGCCGTCGACACGCAGAAAATGCGCGACAACATGGACATCACGAAAGGCCTGCTCTTCTCGGGCCGCGTCCTCATAGAGCTCGTCGAGCACGAGGGCATCAGCCGCGAGGACGCATACGCCATCGCGCAGAGCAACGCCATGCGCTGCTGGAACGAGAAAATCCCTCTGCTCGAATTGCTGAAATCCGACGAGAGAATCACCAATATGTCCGCTTCGGAACTGGAATCTTTGTTTGATTTGGGGTATTATCTAAAGCATATCGATGAGGTCTTCGGCCGCTTCCCGGAGCTTTGCGGCGCGGGGGCTTCCAACACAAAATAATACGGGGGGATTTTTGTTATGTCACCTGACAGAAACCTAGCGCTTGAAATGGTAAGAGCCACCGAGGCCGCCGCTATGGCCGCGGGGCGCTGGATGGGCCGCGGCGACAAAAACGGCGTCGACGGAGCCGCCGTCAACGCCATGCGCTTCATGCTCAACACTGTCGAGATGGACGGAGTCATCGTCATCGGAGAAGGCGAAAAAGACGAAGCGCCGATGCTCTTCAACGGAGAGAAGCTCGGCCGCGGCGTCGAGCCGCAGGTCGACATCGCCGTAGACCCGATCGACGGAACGCGCCTCACCGCCTACGGTCTGCCGAACGCCGTCAGCGTCGTCGCCTTCGCCGAGCGCGGAACGATGTACAACCCGCAGCACATCTTCTACATGGACAAGATAGCGACCGGCCCCTTCGCGGCCCACGCCATCAACATCGAGGCCAGCCCGACCGACAACATCCGCGCCGTCGCGCGCGCGCTGCGCAAATCCGTCGAAGACGTCACGGTAGTCGTCCTCGACAGGCCGCGCCACGAAGAGCTCATCAAAGAGATCCGCTCCATCCACGCCCGTATCCGCCTCATCCCCGACGGAGACGTAGCGGGAGCCCTCTCCACCTGCAAACCGAATTCCGGAATCGACCTCCTCATGGGAGTCGGCGGCTCGCCGGAAGCCATCATCACCGCCTGCGCCATCAAGTGCATCGGCGGCAACATGCAGTGCAAGCTCTGGCCGCGCAACGACGAAGACCGTGAGAAGTGCAAAGAAAAAGGCATGGATGTCAACAAGGTCCTCCACCTCAACGACCTCGTCAAGAGCGAAAACGTCTTCTTCGCGGCCACCGGCGTCACCGACGGCGACTGGCTCCGCGGCGTCCGCTACACGGGCGACGGCATCGAGACGAGCTCCCTCGTCATGCGCGCGAAGAGCGGCACGCTGCGCTACATCAACGCCGTCCACAACGTCCAGAAGCTCGACGAAATCAGCAGCATCAAATACGGCGCGCAGAACAACCAGGCGTACTTCCTCTAAACCTCAAATAACAGAAAACCCAAACGTATGGAGCGCGGGCAAAAGCCCGCGCTTTTTCGTACAAAAAGGCCGAGGCGCGAAGCCCCGGCCTTGAAATTTTTTTACGGCGCGCCGTTTGCGCGCTCTTCCTTGAAAAAAATTCCCTCTATTACGTTTACGAAAAGTTTTTTTGCGCCTGAGCACGCGTGTGCGGCCGTTGTATTCTACGCTTGTAAGCCCGGCTGTCAGAGAAGTTTCTTCTCCGCCGCGCGTTATGAAAGTCACCGCAATGCGCGGCGCTTCTTCACGCGGTACGGCGAACGGCGCATAGCGCAGAAGCTCTGCGGCTTTGCGCACGAGCTCGATGTCTTTTGCATTCGTCGCGCATTTTGATAGGCCGTCGTCGATGCGCGTTATTTCGACGCGCGTCACCTCGTCCGCGTCTGGCAGGCCCGCGAGCGGCAGGCCGCAGAAAATCAGGTAAGGCGCGGCGGCGAGCATGAGTACCGCCGCCGCCTTTACGATGAACAGCGTAATCTGTCTTTTAGGATTTCCCGCGTGCTCCGCGCCGCGCGCCATAAGTTTCTACTCGTCGCCCCAGTCTACGATTTTTCCGGGATTTAATATATTCTGCGGGTCGAAGGCGAGCTTCACGCGCCTTATCAGCTCGAGCTGCGCTTCGTCGAGGAAGTATTTCATGTAGCTGCGGCGCTTGTAACCTATGCCGTGCTCGCCGCTGAGCGTGCCGCCCATCTTCAGCAGCTTTTCGTAAATTTCTATCTGCGCCCTGTGCAGCCGCTCGTGCCAGCCGTCGCAGTCGGGGGCAACTATCGTGCAGTGCATGTTGCCGTCGCCCGCGTGCCCGTAGACGATCGCCTCGAGGCCGTCGGCCTCGGCGGTGCCGCGCAGAAGCTCGAGCAGCTCCGGGACGCTCGCGGTCGGCACGACGAGGTCTTCCTTCGTGTAACGCTTGTAGACGGAGGCTATCGCTTCGGGGACGTTCTTGCGCGCCTGCCAGACGCGTTCCTTCGTGCTGCGCGTGTCGGCGACGTAGACCTCGTAGGCCCCGTGCTTCTGAGAGAGCTTTCCTATCTCCTCGTACTGGCGTTCTATCACGTCGCCGTCGTTGTCCTCGAGCTGGATGATGAGCGCCGCGCCCGCGTCGCCCGCGGGGACCTCGGTGTTGAGGTAGCGCGCGACGATTTGCAGCGCCTTCTTGTCTATGAACTCGACCGAGGCGGGGATGAGGCCGCCCTCTTTTATTATCTTCGGCACGAAGTCTATCGCCGTCTTCGCGTCGGGGAAGGCGGCGAGCAGGTCGACGGCGTGGCGCGGCATCGGCATGAGCTTGAGCACGGCCTTAGTGACGACGGCGAGCGTGCCCTCCGAGCCGCAGAGCAGGTGGACGAAGTCGAGGCCGGTCACGTCCTTGCGCCGCTTGCCGCCGAACCATGTGACGGAGCCGTCGGCGAGGACGCATTCGAGCGCGAGCACCTGCGCGCCCGTCGCGCCGTATTTGATGACCTTGTTGCCGCCCGCGTTCTCCGCGATGTTGCCGCCGATGAACGACGCGTCGCCGCTGCACGGGTCGCCGGCGTAGAGCAGCCCGCGCGTGGCCGCGGCTCGGCTTATCTCGGCGGTCACAACGCCTGGCTCCGCCGTCACGGTGAGGTTCGCCTCGTCGATTTCGAGGATTCTGTTCATCTTCTCGAAGCTCATGACGATTCCGCCGTGTACGGGAAGCGCGCCGCCCGACAGCCCCGTGCCCGCGCCGCGCGGCGTGACGGGGATGCGCTCACGCGAGGCGATCTTCATAATTTCGGAGACGTGCACCGTGCTCTCGGGAAAGACGAGCAGCGAGGCGCGGTATTCGCGATCGTATGCGTTCGCGGGCACTTCGTCGTGCGAGTAGCTTTCGAGCTTCTCCGCCTCCGCGCTGACGTTGTGCGCGCCGATTTTGCTTTCTATCTCTGAGATTATCTCGGGAGTGATTTTATTGTAGGAAAAGATGCCGCTCATCTTTGTACCTCCTGTGTTCAAACTCACGCTATAATAACATAAACAGAGACGGAGGCGATGTTTATGAGAGAGATGATATACGGGCCGACGCTGGCCACCGACAACGATATTTATCTTTTCCGCGAAGGGACGCACCGCCGCATCTACACCTTCCTCGGGGCGCACGTCGTGGAGCACGAAGGGGAGAGCGGCACGCTCTTCGCGGTCTGGGCTCCCTGCGCGAGAGGCGTATCGGTCATCGGAAATTTCAACTCGTGGAACAAGGACAGCCACAGGCTCGCGCCGCGCTGGGATTCCTCCGGAATTTGGGAGGGCTTCATCCCCGGCGTCGGAGCGGGAGAAATTTATAAATACGCGATAACTACGGAGACGGGCGCGGTTCTCGAAAAGTGCGACCCGCTCGCCTTCTTCTGCGAAACGCCGCCCGCGACCGCCGCGGTGGTCTGCGGCGCGCCGTCGTACAAGTGGGGCGACGCGGAGTGGATGGCCGGCCGCGCGGCGAAGAACTCGCCCGACGCGCCGCAGGCGATATACGAGCTGCACGCCGGCTCGTGGCGGCGCGGCGACGGGAACACGATGCTCGGCTGGCGCGGCCTCGCCGCGGAGCTGCCGCAGTATCTGAAGCAGGAGGGCTTCACGCACGTGGAATTCATGCCGGTCATGGAGCATCCGTTCTACGGCTCGTGGGGCTATCAGACGACGGGATATTTCGCGCCGACCTCGCGCTACGGCTCGCCCGAGGATTTCATGGCGCTCGTCGACGCGCTGCACCGCGAGGGCATAGGCGTGATACTCGACTGGGTCCCGTCGCACTTCCCGATGGACGCGCACGGCCTCGCGCGCTTCGACGGTACGGCGCTCTACGAGCACAACGACCCGCGCCAGGGCTTCCACCCCGACTGGAAGAGCGCGATATTCAACTACGGGCGCAACGAGGTGCGCAGCTTCCTCGTCTCGTCCGCGAACTTCTGGCTCGAACGCTACCACGCCGACGGCCTGCGCGTCGACGCCGTCGCCTCGATGCTCTACCTTGACTATTCGCGCCGCGACGGCGAATGGGTGCCGAACAAGTACGGCGGCAAGGAAAACTGCGAGGCGATAGACTTCCTCAAGGAGCTCAACATATCGCTCTACGACGAGCACCCCGGCATAATGACGACGGCGGAGGAGTCGACCTCGTGGCCGATGGTGACGAAGCCGGCGTGGCTCGGCGGCCTCGGCTTCGGCTATAAATGGAACATGGGCTGGATGAACGACTTCCTATCATACATGTCCAAGGACCCGATATTCCGCAAATACTGCCACGACAAGCTGACCTTCGGAATGTGGTACGCCTACGCGGAGAACTTCGTGTTGCCCTTCTCGCACGACGAGGTCGTCTACGGCAAATGCTCGCTGCTTGAAAAGATGCCAGGCGACCCGTGGCAGAAGGCGGCGAACCTGCGCCTCGCCTTCGGCTGGATGTTCTGCCACCCGGGCAAGAAGCTCGTCTTCATGGGAGGCGAGTTCGGGCAGAGCCGCGAGTGGAACCACGACCAGAGCCTCGACTGGCACGAGCTGAACGACCCGCGCCACGCGGGAATAGCGCGCTGGTTCGCCGACGTATGCCGCTTTTACCGCGAGAGCCCCGAGCTCTGGAAGCTCGACGCTTCGCCCAAGGGTTTTGAATGGATCGACTGCTCGGACAGGGATTCGAGCGTCGTATCGTTCATACGTCGCGACGGCGAGGGGCGCACGCTCGCACTCGTCGCGAACTTCACGCCCGTCGTGCGCATGGGCTACCGCGTAGGCCTGCCCTGCGGCGGCGGCTGGCGCGAGGTCCTGAACAGCGACGCAGAGGTCTACGGCGGCTCCGGCGTCGGCAACATGGGGCGCGTCGAGGCCGAGACGGAGGAGTTCCATGGGCGGCCCTACTCGGCCGAGCTGACGCTTCCGCCGCTCGGCTGCGTCGTGCTGAAGCCCGAGGACGAATAGAAAGAAACGAAAAGGCCCGGCGCGTTCCGGGCCTTTAATTTTCCCGAATTTTCACGGCGCGGGCGCATCGTCCGCGCTTTTGCTTTATAATATAGCGGTTTTTGGATATTTATGCTCGGAGGCGTTGAGTTTTGTCTATCGGTAGAAGAAGCGGGGTTTTGCTGCACGTCACCTCTCTGCCCGGCCTTTACGGCGCGGGCGATTTCGGAACGGGCGCGAGGAGGTTCGCGGAGTTTCTCAAAGAGGCCGGCTTCTCCTTGTGGCAGCTGCTTCCGCTCACGCCGGTGCTTCCCGTCTTTGGCCACTCGCCTTACAGCAGCCCTTCGGCCTTCGCAGGAAATCCGTCGCTCGTCAGCCCCGAGCTGCTCTTCGAGGACGGCCTCGCGACGAAGGCGGAGCTCGACGGCTGCGCCGTTCCTTCCGGGCGCGCCGCAGACTTCGCAGCCGCGTCGGAGATACGCGCGCGGCTCTGCGCGCTCGCCTTCGCGCGCTTCAAAAGCGGTTGGTATCGTCAGATGACCGATGAATTTGGAAAAAATTCCGCGCGGAAGAAAATTACTGGCTGCGCGACTACGCGCTCTATTCCCTGCTGAAAAAGAAAAACGGCGAACGCTGCTGGGCGGACTGGCCCGCGGAGCTCGCGGCCCGCGACGAAGCGGCGCTTGCGCGCTTCGAGGCTGAGTGCGCGGAGGAGCTCTCGTTTATAGAATTTACGCAGTTCGTATTCTTCCGCCAGCTCGGCGCGCTTTCCGCCTACTGCGCGGAGCTCGGCGTCGAGCTGATGGGCGACGCGCCGATCTATGTCGCGTGGGACGGAGCCGACGTCTGGGCCGCGCGCGGGCTTTTCGACCTCGAGCCGGACGGCAGGCCGCGCTGCGTCGCGGGCGTGCCGCCGGACTATTTCAGCGAGACTGGGCAGCGTTGGGGCAATCCGCTTTACAGATGGGAGGAGATGCGCCGCGACGGCTTCGCATGGTGGCGTTCACGTCTGCGCCATATTTTGAAATACTGCGCCGTCGCGAGGATAGACCATTTCCGCGGCCTCTCTGCGTTCTGGGAGATTCCCGCGGAGTGCGAGACGGCGAAGGATGGGCGTTGGCTTCCGGCGCTTGGCGGAGAGATGCTCGAAGCCTTCCGCCGCGAGGAATGCGGCGGCGGGGAGCTGCCGCTCGTCGCGGAGGACCTCGGCATCATCACGGACGACGTGCGCGAGCTGATGGCGCGCTTCGGCCTGCCGGGCATGAAGGTGCTGATGTTCGCCTTCGGCGGGCGCGTCGCGGAAAATCCATACGCGCCGCACAATGTCGCGCCGCGCAGCGTGATATACACCGGCACGCACGACAACGACACCGCGGCGGGATGGTGGAGCGGCAGCGCGACCGCGCAGGAGCGCGAAAATTTCGCGCTCTATACGGGCCGCGAGGTGGACGCCGGAAACGCGGCGGAGATAATGACGCGCATGGCGCTCTCCTCGGCTGCGGAGCTCGCCGTCGTCCCCGCGCAGGACCTTCTCGGCCTCGGCGCGGAGTGCCGCATGAACCGCCCGTCGGTGCCGAAGGGCAACTGGGGCTGGCGGCTGACGGAAGATGAATTTGCGCGGCTGCGAGATAAAGCGCCGTCGCTGCGCGCGCTCAACGATATATACGGCAGGCTCGGCCAGTGAACTATTTGGGAAATTCCATAGCTGGCTATCGCGCGGCGCGCGGCGACCGGCGCGAGATGATTTTCTTCGCGCTCTGGGCGTTCGTGATTTTCCTGAAATTTTTCGGCCTCGAATGCGAGGTGTGGGGCCGCCTGCCGCGCGCGCCGCTCGCCTACGCGCTCTCGGCCTCGCTCTGCGCAGCCTTCGCCGTGGCGCTTTCGCTGCTTCCGCGCCGCGTGCGCTTCGCCTGCGCGCTCGTCCTCGATTTCGCCTTTTCCGCGCTTATCGTCACGGATTTGCTTCATCTGAGATTTTATTCCGACCTCTTCACGTTCCATAATTTCGGACTTTCCGGGCAGGTCGGCGACGTTTCCGATTCCGTTTTCGCGCTGCTGTCGCCGCGCGACGCGCTCTACTTCTGCGACATTCCGCTCTTCTTCGTCTATTATCTGCTCGCGGCGAGGCTGCGCGCCGCGCCCGTATTCGGCGCGCTCAGCCCGAAACGCGCCGCCGCTTTGTGCGCCGCGCTTGCCCTTTCGCTTGGGTTGTTCGCGGTCATGCTTTACGGCTACGACAGACGCATGCCGAACGCGCTCGCCGCGATGTGGGACCGTCCCGCCGTCTGCTGCAACGTCGGCGCGATGGCCTATCACACGGCGGACGCGCGCAACGTGCTGCGCGAGAGCTTCGGGCGCAAAAAGCTGAGCGAGGATGAAATCGCCGCGGCGGCCGAAGAGTTCGCGGCGTTCCGCGCGAAGCTCGCGCCGCCGTACCCAGCTGCTTTCGGCGCGGCGCGCGGGAAGAATCTCATAATGATACAGGCCGAGTCGTTACAGAGCTTCGCCGTCGGCCTGCGCGTAAACGGGCGCGAGGTGACGCCGAACCTCAACCGCTTCGCGCGCGAGGCGTCGTTCGCGGGAGACCTATACGTTCAGACCGGGCTCGGCAACAGCGCCGACGCGGAGTTCCTCGCGAACGCGGGGCTCTATCCCGTGAGAAGCGGCGTCGCCTACGTCCGTTTCGCGGACAGGAGCTACGACGCCCTGCCGCGGCTGCTGCGCGCCCACGGCTACGCGGCGCTCGCGATGCACGGCGACCGCGCGGGCTTCTGGAACCGCGCGCACATGTATCCCGCGCTCGGATTTGAGCGCTTCGTCAGCAAAAAGGATTACGAAGTCGACGAGGTCTTCGGACTCGGCCTCAGCGACGGCAGCTTCTTCCGCCAGTCGCTCGCGATGCTCGAAGCGCAGGAGCGGCCCTTTTACGCGTTTCTTGTGACGCTGTCGAGCCACTATCCGTTCGGCTTTCCCGAGCTGCTCAAGGCCGCGGCCTTCGACCAGGGTGACGAGGCGGAGGGCGCGATACTGCGCAGCTATCTTGCGGCTATCCATTATTTCGACCGCGAGTTCGGCAAATTCATAGACGGCCTCAAACGCGGCGGCCTCTACGATGAGAGCGTGATAATCCTCTACGGAGACCACGCCGCGATACCGAAGTGGGACGCCGCGTCGCTCGCGAAGCTCCTCGGAAAAGACCTCGACGACGAACGCAGCTGGCGCGCGGTGAACACCGTGCCGCTGATGGTCCGCGTGCCCGGCGTCGCGACGCTGCCGCACGTCCGCGGACGCGCGCTCGGACAGGTAGACATACCGGCGACAGCGGCCTCTCTGCTCGGCTTTGAATTTTCGTCCGGCTTCGGAAGGAACATATTTGCGCCAGAGCCTGCGTTCGCGCCCGTTATTTTCAGAAGCGGCGACTACGCGAGCGGCGGGACTCTCGTCGAGCCGGCGAAGCGCGCCGCGGTCGATTTGGCGGACGGGTGCGAGCGCGACTATCTTCCGTTCGCAGGGCTGAGCTCCGAGTGCGCGCGCGAGCTCGCGCTGAGCGACAAAATCCTCGAATACGGCCTGCGCTTCCCCTCCGGCGCAAAATAGCGCGTCTTTCTGCTGTTGCCTCCCTCCGCCGCGCGTTGTATGATAAGCCATTGAAATTTCGCCGGCCGGATGCGGAGGGCTTCGATGGATAAAACGGAATTTTTCTACTGGTGCATATGGTGGGGCTGGTGGATAATCCAGTTCGTACTCTACACTCTGCTCGGCGCGCTGATGTGCGACGGCGTCTATCAGATAATCGTCAGCCTGCGCGGCTTCTGGAATCAGAAAAAAATTGCCGCCTGCAAAACGTTACCGCCGCTTCGCAGTGCTCGTCCCCGCGCATAACGAAGAGGCGGTGCTCTCGCCGCTGCTCGACAGCCTCGCCGGGCAGAACTATCCCAAGAATTGTTACAAAGTCTACGTATCGTGCGACAACTGCACGGACGGCACGGCCGCGCTGGCGCGGTCGAAAGGGGCCGTCGCGCTCGAACGCTTCGACGACGAGCACAACGGAAAGACGTGGAACGTCCGCTGGGCGCTGACGCAGATACCGCTCGATGACTACGACGCGCTGACGATGTTCGACGCCGACAACCTCGCGGAGCGGAACTTCCTCATGGCGATGAACAACTACATGGAGCTGCACCCGGACGCGGAGGCTATACAGGGCGTCCTCGACGTAAAGAACCCCGACGACAACTGGCTGACGCGCTCATACGCTATGGCCTACTGGTTCACGAACCGCTTCTGGCAGCTCGCGCGCGGCCTCTGGGGGCTCTCCTGCACGCTCGGCGGCACGGGGCTCGTCATACGCATGGCGACGCTCGAACGCGTCGGCTGGAATCTCCAGAGCCTGACGGAGGACCTTGAAATGTCCACGCGGCTGATACTCTCGGGCAGCCGCGTACACTGGAACGACGCGGCGGTAATCTACGACGAGAAGCCGCAGGACATGCGCATCTCCGTGCGCCAGCGCACGCGCTGGATGCAGGGGCATTACTGGGTCTTCTGGCACTACGGACGTCCCGCGCTCAAAAGCTTCCTCACTACGGGCCGCCTCCAGTATCTCGACCTCTTCCTCTATCTGCTCGCGCCCGCGAAGGCATGCCTCGGAATCGTCGTCATGCTCGCCGGCATGGCCTTCACGCTCGTCAACAACATGGTGCTCTATCCCTCGGCGGACGTTCCGCACACGATGATAGACTGGGCGCTCTTCTTCGGGCTGCCGGTCGTCTCGATAATAGCCTTCTGCCTGCTCTGCGCGATAGCGGGGCCGTCGTTCCACGAGCGCCGGTTCACGCTGCGCTACGTGAAGTACACGCTCTCGTACTTCTGGTTCGGCCTCACGTGGATTCCGATACTCTTCCGCGCCGCCTTCCTCGCGAAGGACCAGGGCAAATGGGTCAAGACGGAGCACACGCGCGGCATATCTCTCGACGAAGTGAAAAAATTGACAGCGAGGTGAACCGGTATAAAATCTCAGTTTGAACTCTTCCTTACGCGCCGCTTCGTGCCGCTCTTTCTGACGCAGTTCCTCGGCGCGTTCAACGACAACCTCTTCAAGAGCGCGCTCGTCACGCTCATAACCTTCGACCTCGCGGCGAAGTACGGCCTCAACGCGCCGGTGCTGATAACGGTCGTGGCGGGGCTGTTCATTCTGCCCTTCTTCCTCTTCTCGTCGCTCGCGGGGCAGATCTCCGACAAATATGAAAAATCGCGGCTCATCCGCATAATCAAGCTCGTCGAAATAATCCTGATGGTCCTGACCGCGGCGGCCTTCCACTATGTGCAGCTCTGGTGGCTCATCGCGCTGCTCTTCCTCATGGGGGCGCAGTCGACCTTCTTCGGCCCGCTCAAGTACAGCGTCCTGCCGCAGCTCCTGCGCGAGGACGAGCTCGTCGCGGGCAACGGCCTCGTCAACGCGGGGACGAACGTCGCGATACTGACCGGCACTCTCTGCGGCGGCCTCTTCATCATGTCGCCGCTCGGCCGCTACTACATTTCCGCGGGAATCGTCGGCGTCGCGGCGGCGGGCTACATAGCGAGCCGCTTCATCCCCGTGCTGCCCGCCTCGTCGCCCGAGCTCAAAATCGACCGCAACCTCTTCCGCTCCACGTGGCAGTTAATTACCTATCCCGTGCTCAACCGCCCGGTATTCATGTCGATAATCGGCATAAGCTGGTTCTGGTTCCTCGGCTCGGTATTCCTCGCGCAGTTCCCGTCGTTTGCAAAAGACATAGTCGGCGGCGACGAGCAGGTCTCGACGCTCTTCCTCGTCGTCTTCACCGTCGGCATAGGCTTCGGCGCTACGTTCTGCAACAAGCTGCTGGGAGGCCGTGTCAGCGGTAAATACGTGCCGGGAAGCCTCATTGCGATAAGCGTCTTCATCGTCATGCTGTACTTCGTCAGCCCGTCGCAGGCGGCGGGCGGCGCGCTCTCCGGCGTCGACGCGTTCCTCTCCTCGGGGCGCTCGTGGCTGATAATTTTATCGATGTTCCTCATCGCGGCGAGCGGCGGCCTCTACAGCATACCGATGTACGCGATGATGCAGAACCTCACGCCCGAGACGCACATGGCGCGCACGATAGCCTCGCTCAACATAATAGACTCGCTCGGCATGGTCATAGCGGCGGCGCTCATGTCCGCGATGATAGCGGCGGGGATGTCGATAAACTCGGTGTTTCTCTCGATGGCTTTCATCAACCTGCTGATGCTTCCGCTCACGCTGAAGATAGCGCGGACGGACGCGGCGAAAAAATCATAGGAGGCGGCGCAATGGACGAAAACGCGGCGAAACGCGAAATAATAGAGACGGCGCGAGCGATGCTCGCAAAGGGGCTCGTGCAGGGGACTGGCGGAAACTTCAGCGTCCGCTGCGCGCGCGGCATGATAATAACGCCGAGCGGCATGGACTACGGCGCGCTGACGCCCGACGACCTTCCGGTGCTCTCCCTTGACGGGGAACTGCTTGAAGGATTCCGCAAACCGTCGGTGGAGCGCGAGCTGCACGCGGAGATATACCGCCGCCGCCCCGACGTGAACGCCGTCATACACACGCACTCGGTCTACGCGACCGCGGCCGCGGCGCTGCGCGCGCCGATGCCAGCGCTGACCGACAATCAGGCCGTGCTCTTCGGCGGCACCGTGCCGTGCGCCGAATATGCGCCGATAGGCACGGAAAAGCTCGCGCGCAGCGCCGCGCAGGCTCTCGGCTCCGGCTGCGGCGTCCTGCTTGCAAACCACGGCGCGCTCTGCGCCTGCGCCTCGCTCGCCGAAGCCGCGCTCAAATGCGAAATGCTCGAGATATTCGCAAAAATATATTTCCTCACAGCACTGCGCGGCGGCGGTGTTCCGCTGACAGCCGAGGAGATAAAAAACGAATCGGAAGATATGTCGCGCCGCTACGGACAAAAATAAACCGGCGCGCGAAACAGCACAAAAAGCGAAAGCCCCGCAGAAAAGCGGGGCTTTCGTCGTAAAGGCATAAAAAATGGCGGAGAGGATGGGATTTGAACCCATGGAGGAGTTTGACCCCCTCACTCACTTTCCAGGCGAGCTCCTTCGACCGCTCAGACACCTCTCCGCACTGGACGCAGAGCATTATAGCCTATTGTACGCCTGATGTCAAAGCTTGGCGCGGCGCTTTCGCTCTTTTTACGCGCGCTGCCGCGGCTTCGCGCTCTGGACGCGCCGCCGAATGCGCGGAAGAATTTTTTTACGATTTTCTGCGCTTTGCGGCGAAGAACTCGCAGAGCAGCGCCGCGCACTCTTCGGCGAGCAGGCCGCCGGTCACGCGGCAGCGGTGGTACATGCGCGGGTCGCGCGGAATCTCGTAGAGCGAGACGCAGCCGCCGGCCTTCGGGTCTTTCGCGCCGAAGACTATGCGCCCCATGCGGCACTGCACGAGCGCGCCGGCGCACATCACGCAGGGTTCGAGCGTCACGTATATCGCGCAGCCGTCGAAGCGCCACGAATTTATATTTTTTGCCGCGTCGCGCATTGCCTCTATTTCGGCGTGGGCGAGCGGCGAGCTGCGCGCCGCGCGCGCGTTGCGCCCTCGTCCGATTATCTCTTCGCCGCGCACGACTACGGCGCCGACCGGAATTTCTCCGCAGCGCATCGCCGCGCGCGCCTCGGCGAGTGCCTCGCGCATAAAAAACGTTTCGTCCATAATCTGTGGCGGCTCCCCTCATAATATGCTATACTTCGTAAGGTTTGGATGCGCGTCTGTAGCTCAGCTGGATAGAGTGCCGCCCTCCGGAGGCGAAGGTCTGGGGTTCGAATCCCCACAGACGCGCCACTTCCCAGGACATTATAGACGATTTCCCGCGTTTATTATTTAATATAAAACAGAAAGGAGAGCGAGGCGTTGGGTCGAAATATAATAATTTGCCGCAGGCTTCGTAAATTTGCGTCATGTTGAAGAAATTGGGACTGGACAATACTATTCTGACCGCGAAGCTCGCGGAGTCGCTGAAGTCGACTCTGCCTGTCGTCGCGATAGTCTTCGCCGTCTGCTTTATTTTCATCCCCGTTCCCGCGGGCGCGCTTCTCGCGTTCGTATTCGGCTCCATCCTGCTCGTCGTCGGAGTCGGCCTCTTTACGATAGGCGTCGATATGGCGATGACTCCGATAGGCAGCCACATCGGCTCGGCCGTCACCAAGAGCCGCAGCCTCATGTTCGCGCTTTTCATCAGCTTTCTGGTCGGAACCTTCGTAACCGTCTCCGAGCCGGACCTTCAGGTGCTCGCGGGACAGGTGCCCAGCATTCCAAATCCCGTGATTATCGGCGCGGTCGCGCTTGGCGTCGGTATTTTCCTCGCCGTTGCGATGCTGCGTATCTTCCTCGGGATTTCTCTGCGCACTCTGCTGCTTGTAACCTATCCGATAATAATCGCGCTCGCATTCTTCATGCCGGCGGACTATATAGGCGTCGCCTTCGACTCTGGCGGAGTGACGACGGGGCCGATGACGGTTCCGTTCATCATAGCGCTAGGCGTCGGCGTCGCGTCGTCACGCAGCGACAGCGACGCGCAGAACGACAGCTTCGGCCTTGTTGCGATAAGCTCGATCGGCCCGATACTCGCCGTCATGATTCTCGGCGTGCTCTATCCCGGCGGCGGCAGCGACTACACGCCTGTCGTCGTGCCTGAGATTGCAGACTCTCTTGAACTCTGGGCGCTCTTTGCGGCGGAGTTCCCGCGCTTCTTCCACGAGGTCGCGCTTGCTCTGACGCCGATAATAATCTTCTTCGTCGTTTTCCAGATATTCAAGCTCAGGCTCCATGGTACGGAGCTCATGCAGATAGTGATAGGTATTTTCTATACCTACATCGGCCTCGTCCTCTTCCTGACGGGGGTCAACGCTGGCTTCCTTCCGGTAGGCAACTACCTGGGGCAGCTCATCGGCGCGCTTGAGTACAATTGGGTCATCGTGCCGCTCGGCATGGTCATCGGCTACTTCATCGTGCAGGCGGAGCCGGCTGTCCACGTCCTCGGCAAGCAGGTGCTCGAAGTAACCGCCGGGGCGATTCCGGGCAAGGCGCTCAGCGTCAGCCTCTCGATAGGCATCGCGGTCTCCGTCGGCCTCGCCATGCTGCGCATACTTACTGGGCTGCCGCTTCTGTGGCTCATCGTGCCGGGCTACGCGCTCGCGCTCGTGCTGAGCTTCTTCGTGCCGACGATATTCACCGCCATCGCCTTTGACTCGGGCGGCGTCGCCTCGGGCGCTATGACGGCGACGTTCCTGATGCCGCTCGCCATGGGGCTCTGCACCGCGGTCGGCGGCAATGTGACGCAGGACGCCTTCGGCGTGGTTGCGATGGTTGCTATGACGCCGCTGATTACGATACAGCTTCTCGGCCTGCTATACGTGCGCGGAATGTCCGCCGTTAAGAAAAAGGAGAATGCGATATGACGAACGCCGCAGATTCACGCGCATCGGCCACGTTCGGCCTGAATTTCGTGCTGGCGGTGGTGCAGCGCGATCACAGCGAGGACTACGCGGAGTTCTTCCGCCGCCGCGGCGCGAACCTCGTTTACAGCTATCTGTGCGAGGGCACGGCGCAGAAAAAGATGCTGAACCTCTGGGGGCTTGAAAAGAAAGAGCGCCACGTGATATGCGCGCTCTGCTCCTCGGAGACCGCAGGCGATATAATGTCCGGCCTCGTCTCGGAGATGCGCATAGACGCGCCGAACGAGGGCGTCGCCGTGATGCTTCCCGTCGAGTCCATCGCGGGGGCGTCGAATGCGAAATACGAGCCGGAAGCCGGCAAAGACGAAGATTTCAGAAGGATGGTGGAGGAAATGAGGTATTCGCTGATAGTTACGATAGCTGAGAAGGGCTGCGTGGATATGGTCATGGACGCGGCCAGGGAGGCCGGCGCGCGCGGCGGTACCGTCATCCACGCGAAGGGCACCGCGGGCCGCATGGCGAAGTTCTTCGGCCTTACGATAGCCGAGGAGAAAGAGATGATCTACATCGTCACGGGCAAGGATTCCGAAGAGGCGATAGTCCGCTCGATAATCGACAGGGCCGGCCCGGAGACGGAGGCCAAGGCCGTCGCCTTCGCGCTTCCCGTCGAACGCATCGCGGGCTTCTCGAAGCTCTAGCTTTTCGATTTATTTGCTGAGCAAGCGCCGGAGGTGCGGCCGCCCTCCGGCGCTTTTCTGTGCCGGCGCACATATAGATTTTTGATGAACGTCAATAAAATTTTTCTTGACAGTTTATCGTTCGTTTGCTATTCTTCTTCACGCTTGAAATGCGATGACGCAGAGTAGTAGCGGCTGACGCGCTTTCAGAGAGATGCCGGACGGTGCGAGGCATTAAGACTGCGAAAGCTGTGAACTCGCTGTAACAGCAGCCGCGCCGAACCAAGTAAGCGCGGACGGGCGCTCCCGTAACAGAGCTGGGGCATGATGGTGTCCCGATGAGCGCGTCCCTCTCGGGGCGAAGAAGAGTGGTACCGCGGAAGGTTTAATCCTTTCGTCTCTTCTGCACGGAGCAGGAGGGACGAAAGGATTTTTTTGTTCCTCCTGACAAGCGGAATATTTTTTGCAGGAGGAAAAAGTAATGAAAAACGGAAATTCCGCAAAAGCGTCGTTCTTCGCCGCCTTCTCGGTCGGCGCGGTTCTCTTCTCGGCCCACGCGGGCGGCGGCTTCGCGACGGGCAACCAGGCCAACACCTACTATGTTTACCTCGGCTGGGCGGGCGTGCTCTCCGCGGCGCTCGCGATGCTTCTGCTGACGCTGACGATGCGCCAGGCGATGGTGATGTACAACTCGCGCGGCCTCACGAACCACAAGCAGCTCTTCGAAACGCTCTATCATCCCTACGACAAGCTCGTATGGGTCTTCGAGCTCTTCTTCTACATCATGGTGCTGATGGCTGTCGCCGCGGCGATATCGGGCGCGGCCTCGGCGCTGACGGCCTACTTCGGCCTCAACTACTACGCCGGCGTCGTATCGGTCGGCGCGCTCGTGCTGCTGCTGACGATATTCGGCGCGGGCGTCGTGCGCGCGGCTTCGACTTACATGGGGCTCGCGATACTCGTAACGGCGATAACGATATACGCCGTCGGCATATTCAAGAGCGACGACTCAATAATGTCGGTCATGCTCGCCGGCTTCGGAGAGCGGGGTTTCGCGGACGTGCCTGAAGCCGTCTTCAACGCCTTCGTCTACGCCGGCTTCCAGTGCGTCACGCTTCCGACGATGGTCGCCTGCGGCACGATAATGAAGCGCCGCGAGGACTGCGCGAAGTCCATGTGGATATCCTTCGCCCTCAACACCGCGGCGCTCGTCCTCTCCGTCCTCATGCTGCTCTCGTGGGAGAGCGTCTACAGCGCGATAGAGGGCGGCAGCGTCATCCCTACGCTCACGATATGCGGCGTCATGGACATCAGCGTGCTGACCGTCGTCTACGGCGTATGCCTGCTGCTCTGCCTCATCTCTACGGCGGTCACGACGATATTCGGCTTCGTAGCGCGCTTTGAAAGCCATTCGATATTCAGCGGCATAAAGTCCGCGCCCCTGCGCGGAGCGATAGTCTCGGCCTTCATAATAATCCTCTCGATGTCCATATCGATGATGGGGCTGACGAACATCATCAAATACGGCTACGGCTACTGCGGCTACCTCGGAATCGCCGCCGTCGTCGTGCCGTTCCTGACCGTCGGCGTTTACAAAAACCGCCGCTGGTTCGCGGAGCACGGCGAGGCAAAGCGCACCGCCCGCGAGATAACGGCGGAGCCGGCGCGCGCGGCGAAATAGCGAAAAGCGCCGGAACGGCGTGAAATTTATAAAAGCACGAAGAATAAGCGAAAGGAGCAAAATTCAAGATGCACAGGACAATGTTTCCGGGATACACGGTAGGCGCGGACGCCTACGACGACATAGCGGGCGTATGCGAGCAGTACGGCAGGAAGGCCGTCATCATCGGCGGAGAAAAGGCGCTCGCCGCGGCGAAGGACAAGATACTCAAGGCGATAGAGGGCTCGAAGATAGAAATCACCGGCGTCTACTGGTACGGCGGCGAGGCCTCGCTCGAGAACGTCGAGATGCTGCGCCCGAAGGCGGCGGACGCCGACATGATCTTCGCCGTCGGCGGCGGCAAGGCCATCGACACATGCAAGGTGCTCGCGCACGACACGAAGCGGCCCTTCTTCACCTTCCCGACGATAGCCTCGACCTGCGCGGCCTGCACGAGCCTCGGCATCGTATATCATCCCGACGGAAGCCTCCGCGAATATTCGTTCTCGAAAATCCCGCCGAACCACATCTTCATCGACACGGAGATAATTGCGAACGCGCCCGTCAAATACCTCTGGGCCGGAATGGGCGACACGATGGCGAAGCATTACGAATGCACCATATCCTCGCGGAACGACACGCCGCTCCACTCCGACGCGATGGGCATAGCGCTCAGCACAATGTGCGCCGAGCCGGTAATCCGCTGGGGACGCCAGGCGATGACCGACTGCGAGGCGCACCGCGCGAGCGAAGAGCTCACCGAGGTCGTGCTCGCGATAATCGTATCGACGGGCTTCGTCTCGAACTTCGTCCAGGTGGACTACACGACCGGCATGGCGCACGCGCTCTACAACGGCTTTACGATACTGCCCGCGATCGAGGCGAACCACCACCTGCACGGCGAGATAGTCTCCTACGGCATACTCGTCATGCTCACCGTAGACAAGCAGTACGAAGAGCGCGACAAGGTGCTCGCCTTCAACAAATCCATCGGCCTGCCGACGCGCCTCGCCGACATCGACGTGACGCCCGAAGACCTCCCCGCCGCGACCGAAAAGGCGCTCCAGGGCATCGACGTGCGCGTCTACCCGTACGAGGTGACGCAGCAGATGCTCATCGACGGCGTTAAAGAGCTCGAAGAGCTTCAGAAATAACGGCGGAAAAGACAATTCTGCGAAAGCGGCTGAGGCCGCGCGGACGGACGAGCCGCGCGGCCTCTTTTCATGCGGTGATATAATTCCGGTAAAAATTACGGAGAAACGGCAAGGAGCGAAGGAAAGGCAATGAAGCACATCGTAAAGCTGAGAAACGGAGCGGAGGTTCCCGCGCTCGGGCTCGGCACGTGGTACCTCGGAGACGACGCAGGCAGGCGCGCGCGCGAAATCGCGGCGCTGCGCACTGGCATAGAAAAGGGCATGACGCTCGTCGACACCGCGGAAATGTACGGCGGCGGACGCAGCGAGCGGCTCGTCGGCGAAGCTATAAAGGGAACGGAGCGCTGCAGGCTTTTCATCGTCTCGAAGGTGCTGCCGAACAACGCGGGGCGGCGCGGAATTTTCAGAAGCTGCGAAGAAAGCCTGCAACGGCTCGGCACTGACTACCTCGACCTGTATCTGCTGCACTGGCGCGGAAGCGTGCCGCTCGCGGAGACGGTCGAGTGCATGGAGAAGCTTGAGCGCGACGGCCTGATACGCGGCTGGGGCGTCTCGAATTTCGACACGGACGACATGGAGGAGCTGCTGCGCGTAAAAGGCGGCGACGGCTGTCTCGTCAACCAGGTGCTCTACCACGCGGCCTCGCGCGGCATAGAGTACGAGCTGCTGCCTTGGATGAGAGCGCGCGGCGTCGCGCTGATGGCCTACTGTCCGCTCGCGCAGGGCGGTGCTCTGCGGCGCGGCCTTTTTCGTTCTCGCGCGCTGAACGATATAGCCGCTCGCCGCGGCGCGACTGTCGCGCAGATACTTCTCGCCTGGGCGGTGCGCGGCGGAGACACGATTGCGATACCGCGCAGCTCGTCGCCCGAACACACGGCAGAAAACGCAGCGGCCGGCGCGATAGACTTGACCGCGGAAGAGCTCGCTGCGATAGACCGCGAATTCGCGCCGCCGAGACGCAAAGAGCCGCTCGATATACAATAGCGGCGCGCGTAGGAAATAAATGAACGGAATTGTCATTCTGATTTGTGCTCTGCTGCTTATCATGGCGATGAAGCTGCTGATGGAGCGCGACCTCATCGGGCTGTTCCTGTTTTGTTTGGCTCTTCTTTTAATTTTCGGTGTGAAACCTGGATAGTACTTAGACTCCAAAGCATCGAAAAATGTTATATGAAAAGGAAAACCTAAAATCATAAAAAACCGGCTTCGCCGCGTAATCAAGGCGAAGCCGGTAAAAGGGCATAAAAATGGCGGAGAGGGTGGGATTTGAACCCACGTAGCGGCTCAGCACCGCTAAGACGATTTCGAGTCGCCCGCCTTCGACCGCTCGGCCATCTCTCCGCGTCTCGCAAAAGACGCAGAATATTATAGCCGATTTCCGCGACTTTGCAAGCTCTGGGAAAAAGCGAATTTTATGATAATTGGCTTTACATATATTGTTGCGCCGCCGGGATTGTACTATACTTTTTCGTCATAGTACGCGCTGTACGCGTAAATGTAAATGGAGGGGTCGCTGTGGCTTCAAAGGACTTTATGCGCTCTACGCGACGCGAGACTATCGTCATCGTCGCTCTCTATCTGCTCTTCTTTGCATGGTGGTACGTCACCGCGTACGGCTTCGGGGACGACCCGGCGGAGTACGAGTACATCCTCGGCTTCCCTGAGTGGTTCTTTTACAGCTGCATCGCCGGATACATCGGCATCTCGCTGATTCTCTGGGGCGCCGTGCGCCTCTTCTTCAAGGACCTCCCGCTCGACGACGCGGACGAATCGGAGGACGAGAGCAATGGTTAACCACGTCGCTATGATAGTGCCGCTCGTCTTGTACTTCGTCCTCATCATGGGGATTGCGTGGCTCGGCAACCGCTTTGCGGCGAAGCGCGCGGACACCTCGGGCTTCATGGAAGAATACTTCATCGGCAGCCGTTCGATGGGCGGCTTCGTTCTCGCTATGGCGGTCATAACGACCTACACGAGCGCGAGCAGCTTCGTCGGCGGCCCCGGCATCGCCTACAACCTCGGCCTAGGATGGATTCTTCTTTCAATGATACAGGTGCCGACGGCTTTCCTGACGCTCGGCGTGCTCGGCAAGCGCTTCGCGCTCATCGCGCGCCGCACTAAGGCCGTGACGATTACGGACTTTATACGCGCGCGCTACGACAGCGACGCGGTCGTGATACTTTCGTCGGCGGCGCTGCTCGTCTTCTTCATGGCCTCGATGCTCGCGCAGTTCATCGGCGGCGCGCGGCTCTTTGAATCGGTCACAGGCTACTCATATCAGACGGGGCTCATCATATTTGGCCTCACCGTAGTAATCTACACGACGGTTGGCGGCTTTCGCGCGGTCGTCCTCACCGACACCATCCAGGGCGTGATGATGCTCGTCGCCTCGCTTGCGATACTCTTCGCCGTCGTCACGGCGGGCGGCGGCGTCGGCAACATCATGCAGACGCTTTACACGATCGACCCGAAGCTTCTGACGCCGACCGGCGCGAACGACGCGATACCGAAGCCCTTCATTCTTTCGTTCTGGGTGCTCGTCGGCATCGGCGTGCTCGGCCTGCCGCAGACGACGCAGAAATGCCTCGGCTATAAGGACTCGCGTTCGATGCACAGCGCGATGATAATCGGCACCTTCACCGTCGGCTTCATCCTCCTCGCGATGCACCTGGTCGGTGCGATGGGCCGCGCCGTCATTCCCGACATAGAGATAGGCGACCTCGCGGTGCCGACGCTGACCGTGCGGCTGATGTCGCCCTTCTGGGCAGGCATTTTCATCGCTGGGCCGCTCGCCGCGATAATGTCCACCGTCGACTCGATGCTTATCATGTGCTCTGCCGCGATAGTCAAGGACCTTTATTTCCACTACGTCCTGAAAAACGACGAGACGAAGCTGCCGCCCTCGACCGTCAAGCGCATGAGCCTTGCTGTCACGGGCGTCGTCGGCGTCATAGTGTTCATAGCGGCGCTGAAGCCTCCGTCGTTGCTCGTATGGATAAACCTCTTCGCCTTCGGCGGCCTCGAGGCGGTATTCTTCTGCCCGACGCTCTTCGGCCTCTACTGGAAGCGCGCGAACTCGACCGGAGCTCTGCTCTCGATGGCCGGAGGCGCGGCGGCCTATTTCTTCTTCACGCTGACGAAGATAAGCATAGCGGGGACGAGCGCGATCGTCCCGACGCTCGTGATTTCGACGGCGCTCTTCATAGCGGGGAGCCGCTTCGGGCGCGCGGAGCCCGCGGAGAAGCTGAAGGCCTTTGAAATATAGGCGCGGCCTTGTCCGCCGCCATAGGCTGTGATATACTTAGGAATGGTGTACAGCACACACAGCCGCTGACGCAAAAGAGGTTCCCGCGCAGGCGGGCTCTTGGGCGGGAGAGGCGGCTGGAGGAAAAAACAGGAGGGATACACATGGGTGTAGTAAGCATGAAGCAGCTTCTTGAGTGCGGCGTCCACTTCGGACACCAGACGAGACGCTGGAACCCGAAGATGAAGCCGTTCATCTTCACGGAGCGCAACGGAATCTATATCATCGACCTTCAGAAGACGGTCAAGGGACTTGAAAAAGCCTACGACTTCGTCCGCGAGATAGCGAAGTCGGGCGGAAACGTCCTCTTCGTCGGAACGAAGCGCCAGGCGCAGGATCCGATCCGCGACGAAGCGACGAAGGCCGGCCAGTTCTACATCAACCAGCGCTGGCTCGGAGGACTCCTCACCAACTTCACGACGATCCGCCGCCGCGTTATGCGCATGGCCGAGCTCGAGCAGATGGAAGAGGACGGAAGCATCAACAAGTACCCGAAGAAGGAAGTAATTCAGCTCCGCAAGGAACGCGAGAAGCTTGAGAAATACCTCTCCGGCATCAAGGATATGCGCGACATCCCCGACGCGCTCTTCGTAATCGACCCGCGCCGCGAGACCATCGCCGTCCTTGAGGCGCGCAAGCTCGGCATCCCCGTCATCGCCATCGTCGATACGAACTGCGATCCCGACGTCATCGACTACCCGATACCGGGCAACGACGACGCCATCCGCGCGATAGAGCTCATCGTCGGCCTTATGGCGAACGCCTACATCGAGGGACGCCAGGGACAGGACGCCCGCATTGAGGAAGCCGCCGAAGAGGCCGCTCCCGAGGCGGAGGAGCTTCCCGTAATAGACGAAGACGAGACGGTAGAGGACGAAGTAAAGGTCCGCGTAAAAGAGATGGCCGACCAGAAGGGCTGGAAGGAGACTAACTAACATGGCGAATATCACTGCTGCGATGGTGTCGGAGCTTCGCGCCCGCACCTCTGTCGGAATGATGGACTGCAAAAAGGCGCTCGTCGAATGCGACGGCGACATGGAGAGAGCCTGCGACTACCTCCGCGAGAAGGGACTTGCGAAGGCCGCTAAGAAGGCCGAGCGCACCGCCGCCCAGGGACGTATGTTCACCTACGTCCACAGCAACGCGAAGCTCGCCGTCCTCCTCGAGCTCGACTGCGAGACCGACTTCGTCGCGCGCACCGACGAATTCCTTACGCTCGGACACGAGATAGCGATGCACATCGCCGCCGCCAACCCGAGCTACATCAAGCCGGAAGACGTTCCCGCCGACGTCCTCGAGCACGAGAAGATGGTCATCATGGCGCAGGCCCGCGAAGAGGGCAAGCCCGAGAAGATGCTTGAGAAGATCGCCGAAGGCCGCCTCAACAAGTTCTACGAGGAAAACTGCCTCATGGAGCAGAAGTACATCCGCGACCCGAACGTCAAAATCAAGGACCTCATCATCGAGAACATAGCGAAGATAGGCGAGAACATAGTCGTCCGCCGCTACGCCCGTTTCGCGATAGAAGCCTAACTCTAAACCGAACGCAGAGGCGAGGGATTATTTTTAATCCCTCGCCTTTTTAATAGCAAAACTACAATTTGTCCCGAAGGGAGATTCTCATGAACCGCAAATACAACAAGATACTGTTGAAGCTGTCCGGCGAAATACTCGCCGGCGGCGGACACTTCGGCCTCGACTACGACGCCGTGCGCGGAATCTGCGAGGAGATCGCCGAGGTCGCGAAAGAGGGCATAATGGTCTCCATGGTCGTCGGCGGCGGCAACATCATCCGCGGCGCGCAGACGAAGTACATCGAGCGCGCGCAGGCCGACTACATGGGAATGCTCGGGACCGTCATAAACGCGCTGGCGCTTCAGGACGCGCTTGAAAGCCTCGGACAGCCGACGCGCGTTCAGTCCGCGATAGAGATGCGCCAGATCGCGGAGACCGTCATACGCCGCCGCGCGATACGCCACCTCGAGAAGGGGCGCATCGTCATCTTCGCGGCCGGCACAGGCTCGCCATACTTCTCGACCGACACAACCGCCGCGCTGCGCGCCTCCGAAATCGGCGCCGACTGCGTCATAAAGGCGACGAAGGTCGACGGCATATACGACAAGGACCCGGAGAAATTCCCCGACGCCGTGAAGCTGCCGCACATCACCTACATGGACGCGCTGAACATGCAGCTCAAGGTCATGGACGCCGCGGCCTTCTCGCTCTGCCAGGACAACAACATCCCGATAGTCGTATTCGACATGCTCAAGAAAGGCAATCTGCGCAGATTGCTGATAGACGGTGAAAATATAGGCTCTATAGTCTCCAGATAGAGTATAATCTATAAAACATCACAAGCTGTAAGGAGTGACCCGCATGCCTCAGAAGATACTTAACGAACTTAGCACGCGCTGCGAAAAGAGCGTGGAGCACCTGAAGAGCACGATGCTCGGCGTCCGCACCGGAAGAGCGCACCCCGCGCTTGTCGAAGAGATAAAGGTCGACTACTTCGGAACGCCGACTCCGATCAAGAACATGGGCAGCGTCAACGTGCCCGAGGCACGCCAGATAGTCATAACGCCGTGGGACAAGACCGCGATGAAGGCGATAGAGAAAGCCATCCAGAGTTCGAGCCTCGGCATCACTCCGCAGAACGACGGCTCGTCTATCCGCCTCAACCTACCCGAGCTCACGCAGCAGCGCCGCGTAGAGCTTAAGAAGATGGTCAACAAAATGGCGGAAGAGGGGCGCGTTGCGGTCCGCAACATCCGCCGCGACGCGATAGAGGCGCTCAAGAAGCTGGAGAAGGACAGCAAGATAACCGAGGACGACCTCAAGAAGTTCCAGAAAGAGGCGCAGGACAAGACCGACGCCTTCATCAAGAAGATCGACGCCGCCCTCGCCGAGAAGGAAAAAGAGATAATGGACAAATAAGCCGTAAAATTACGATACGGCGTGAATTTAATGCGTTTCGCCTCCGCGTCCCGCGCGGGGACGGAACGCAGTTTTTTATCTGGAACCGGCGGACGAGGCATGAACGAAAGCGAATTCTTCAAAAAAATAGAAGAGGCGGGAGGGCGCGGATACCTTGCGGGCGGCGCGGTACGCGACATGGTCATGGGGCGCGCCGCGCACGACAGTGACTACCTTGTATGCGGAATGCTGCCGGATGAATTTACCAAACTTTTCCCCGAGGCGCGGCAGGCAGGAAAATCCTTTCCAGTCTTTCTGCTTGAAATCGGCGGCGCGGTATGCGAGGTCGCCTTCGCGCGCGTCGAGCGCAAGACGGGGCGCGGCTATACAGGCTTCGAGGCGAGGTGCGGCAAGGATATAACGGTCGAGCAGGATCTCGTTCGCCGCGACACGACGATAAACAGCATGGCGATGGACGGCGAGGGGCGCATAATAGACCCTTACGGCGGAAGGGCCGACATAGAGCGGAAAATCATCCGCGCGACCTCAGCGGCCCATTTCGCCGAAGACCCCGTGCGCGCGCTGCGCGCCGCGCGTCAGGCTGCGCAGTTTGGCTTTGAGATAGAGTCCGCGACGCTCGCGCTGATGGGGCGCTGCGCCGAAGAGCTTCGCGCCGAGCCCGCGGAGCGGAAATTCGCCGAGCTTGAAAAGGCGCTCTCATCGCCGGCGCCGTCGCGCTTTTTCCGCGCGCTTCTCGCCGCGGGGCTGCTCTCGCAGGAATTTCCGCAGATCGCCGCGCTCATAGGCAAAAGCCAGCCGCCGGCGTACCATCCCGAGGGCGACGCCTTTGACCATACGATGATCGTGACGGACACGGCGGCGGCCAGCGGCGCTTCGCTGGAGGCGGTCTTCTCGGCCCTGCTTCACGACATCGGCAAGGGGACGACGCCGGAAGATATGCTGCCTCACCATTACAGGCACGAGGAGCGAGGCCTCGCGCTTCTTCCCGAAATCACTGCCGCGCTCAAAATTCCGAAGCGCTGGCGCAAATGCGCGGAGTTCGTCATACGCGAGCACATGCGCGCATCTCTCGTAAAAACCCCTTCAAAGATACGCGACCTCGTGCGCGCTCTTGAAAACGGCCCTATTTCGCGGCGCGACTTCGAAATCGTAATCGCGGCTGACAACGGCGGAAAAATCCCGGAATGGCTCGCCCGTTACGACGAATATCTCGCAGTCCTCAAATCTGCGTCGTCCGCGCCCATTCCAGAGCGGCTGCGCGGCGCGCAGATAGGCGAGTATATTCGCGGGCGCGAAGCTCATGCTCTGAAAAAATTCATAACGGACGGAGGGCCGCGTAAGCGCGGCGGGGAGGATAAATAATGAAACTGAACGACCCTGATTACATGCTGGTGCGCGTCGCGGACTACGACCCGAAATGGCCTGGGATGTTCGAGGCCGAGGCGGCGCTTGTGCGCGAAATCATAGGGGACAATCTGATAACGATTTTCCACATCGGCAGCACCGCGGTGCCGGGGCTGAGAGCGAAGCCGGTCATAGATATGCTGCCAGTAGTGCGCAACGTCGCCGTGCTCGACGGCCTTACGCGCGAATTCGCCGCGGCGGGCTATGAGGCTATGGGCGAGTTCGGACTGCCGAGACGCCGCTATTTCAGGAAGGGCGGCGCGAACCGCACGCACCAGATACACGCCTACCAGTACGACTCCGTGCACGCGATAACGCGCCACGTCATCTACCGCGACTATATGCGCGCCCACGCCGAAGCGCGCGAGGCTTACGGCGGGCTCAAGGCGGAGCTCGCATCCCGCTTCCCGGACGACGTCGGCGCCTACTGCGACGGAAAGGACGCGTTCGTCAAAGAGTACGAGCGGCGCGCGCTGATATGGTACTGGGAGAGGCTTTCTGCGGTTCGTCTCGCTTGACTTGGAGCCTGCTCGAAGATATAGCATTCTTGTAAATTTGTGTGTGGCGGTGAAGTTTATGAAATACAGAGAACTTGGAAGGACGGGGCTGAAAGTCAGCGAGATAGGCGTCGGCTGCGAGGGTTTCGTCGATCATGACGGAAAATACACACAGGCGCTCTTCGACCGCGCCGCGGCGGCGGGCGTCAACTGCTTCGACCTCTATTCGCCGTCGCCTGAGGTGCGCAGCCTTGTAGGCGAGGCGCTGCGCGGGCGGCGCGATAAATTTGTGATTCAGGCGCACCTCTGCACGGCATGGAAGAACGGGCAGTACGAGCGCACGCGCGACATCGAAGAGGTGCGCGCCAGTTTCGGCGACCTGCTTTCGCGCCTCGGCACGGATTATATAGACGTCGGCATGATTCACTACGCCGACTCGCTCGAAGACTGGAACGGCGTCGTGAACGGACCGGTCATGGAATACGCGCGCGGGCTCAAAGCTGCGGGGAAGATAAGGGCTGTCGGCATGAGCAGCCACAACCCCGGAGACGGCGGCGGCCGCGGCGAAGAGCGGCCTTGTTGACGTTATAATGTTCAGCGTCAACCCCTGCTACGACCTCCAGCCGGCGGGCGAGGACTGCGAACAGCTCTGGAACGGCGAAAACTTACGAGAAGCCGCTCGTCAACATGGACCCGGAGCGCGAGGCGCTCTACGAACTACTGCCAGAGCGCGGGCGTCGCTATTACCGTGATGAAGGCCTTCGG